>Ga0134125_10001136_pt1 | contig 33296 bp, 25 predicted proteins | sample KB31751_FD_96464 | JGI IMG/M metagenome (GOLD analysis project Ga0134125, IMG submission 96464) | Terrestrial soil microbial communities with excess Nitrogen fertilizer from Kellogg Biological Station, Michigan, USA - KB3-175-1 | ecosystem: Environmental > Terrestrial > Soil > Unclassified ...
GCGCTGAGCTCGCTGGCAAAGGCCAGAGCAATGACGATGGCAATCACGATCCACAGCACGATGCGCCGCAGCAGCAGGAACTGGTAGCGCCGGCGCGGCTCAGCGATGTAACGATAGATGGCGCGCCGCCACAGCTCGAACACTCCCAAGACCACGCCCAGGATTACGGCCAGTCCGGCCAGACGCAGGACCAAACCTTTCACTTCTGTCTCGTATTCGCTGTCAACCGCGTTGCGCCAGTTGGTGACACTGCGCTCGTAAAGATCCAGCAGGATATTTTGCTTCCCCAGAGGCAGTACGCCGGCGGCAAGCTGCTTGTACTCCTGCGTGAGCGATTCCATGTCCTTGCGTTGCTGCAGCAACGAAGCGGGATCCTGGGAATCAGGCTGTGCGGCCAGAGCGTTGCCCTTCTGCGTGAGATCGCGGACCTTCGCCAGCAGAGGAGTGCGCAGGTCTTTCGAGGATTGAGATAGCTCATCCGTCAGCTTGAGATTATCTTCGAGCGCGCGCAGCTTGCGGCGTGTTGCAAAAATGTCCTCGATCAAAGTGAGCATGCCCGTGGGCTCTTCTTTGCGCTCGCGCGCGGCTGCTGCAACACCGCTGCTCGAGTTTGTTGGTACGGGATTGTTCTCTGCGCCGTTCTGCTTTGAATTGGTGGAGGCAATTGGAACTGTACGCGCCAGCTCATCAATGCGGGCAGAAAGCGTCCCACCTCCAGCCGCTCCTGAAGCTCCGGTGGCGAATTGGAGCATGCTGCGCAGGACGTCGCGACGTGCCTGAAACAAATCCAGTTCGCTTTGCGTCTCCTCGACGAGTGCTTCCAAGGTGCGGCGCTTTTTGCCTGTGGCCGTGGCAAGCTGCTGGCGTTGCGTATCAATTTCCTGCTGCGTGCTCTTGACCTGCTGGTCGGCTTTGGTCGCCGCATCCGCCAGACGCTGGTACTGCGAATTGGGACCGCTCGCCTGCGCCGAGATCCCCTCGGGCTGGCTGCTTAGAGCCTGTGCCCGCGCGCGCGCGAAATCGAACGATAACCTCACGATCTGGTCGGCAATCTGGCGATTGTCATTCAAAAAAAGCACATCGCTGGGTTCAGTAGCCAGTTGCTGCTGCAGCGTAATCTGCCGGTACCAGACAATCGTCTGATTGAGAAAAGGAATAATCTCCTCGCCATTTGTGGGCGAAGCGGATGCCAGTCCATTGTTCTGCGAGAAAGCAGCCAGCGCTGCGGAGAGCAGAAACCCGACCAGCAAGATAAAATCAGTTACGTGTTTTACGCGCGTACGCATCTCAAGAGCCTTCATTGAAGCATGCGCCAGCGGAATGACACAACCTTAGCGCGAAACGGAAACAGCCGTAGCGCGATAGTCTCACACAATAAAAATGGGGTGTTCGATTGATGAACACCCGCGGACTACTATTTTCCCTTGAGAAACTTGTTTGACGGAGACTTGGCTCCGCTACAGGTTATTTCTTTTTCTTTTTTGCAGCCTTTTTCTTTGCCGGCATCTAAAGTTCCTCCTTGAAGATTTACGTCCTTGGGACCTTTTGCACTGGGCGGCTAAATATTGCGTTCCCGCCCTCCTACACCCAAGATATTGCGGTACGGTGAACACGATGTCAACAAAAAAATCGCACCTCCGCCGTCTTGCCGGCCAGCATCTCCGCGCGATGCTACGAGTTTGATCAGGATCACCCGATCACCCGATGACCCGATCACCCGATTCATTCACTCTCCCATCCACTCGCCCAGGTGCCGCAGCGAAGTGACGTGATCGCAGACGATTTTGACGACGCCCATCACAGGAACCGCAAGAATCAGCCCGAGCGCGCCCCAGATCCATCCCCAAATCAGCAGTGAGATCGTGACCAGCAGCGGATTGAGTTTGAGGCGTTTCCCGATCACTTTGGGATAAAGCACGTTCATGCTGAACAAGTGCAGGCCCAGAACAGTCAGCACGACAATGATCATCCCGGTATCTTTTAACGTTCCCAGTCCGGCGGCCAGAGGAGGAATGGCGGCGAGTACGACGCCGAGATAAGGCATGAGGCTGAGGAAGCCGCTGATGAATCCGAGAAAATAGAAATACGGGAGCCCCAGGAAACCGAACACCGCCATGCTTACGGCGCTCATGAACAGCCCGATCAGGAAGTTCCCGGCAATGAAGCTGCGCATCATCAACGAAATCTGCCCCAGCGTCACATAGGCTGTGGTGCGGTTTTCGGGGCGGAACAATTGCACGGTTTTGGTGCGGGCATGTTCCTGCCAGCTCAGCATGAAATAAACCAGAAAGGGAACGAACGCAATCGCGGCCAGCACCTCGGTAATGGTGCCCAGCCCTTTTGTAAGCATCTCTGAGCTGCCGCTGCTTTCCACTTTCACCGGTACCGCATTGCGGTTCTGTTTCTCCTCGCCGGGAAGAATCTTTTGCGTAGTCTGCTTGATGTCATTGGTTTGTTTGGTTATGCCGGAAAGCTTGCCCCGGATTTTCTGGGAATACCTGGGCAGCTCATGCAGAAAATCAACGGCGCGATAATAGAAAAAATAACTCCCGGCCCAGACCACGCCGCAGAGCAGCAACACCGCCAGAAGAGATGCGCCGGTTCGCGGAACGCGCCACCTTTGTAGCAAGCTGACCACCGGTTCCAGCGTAAACGCAATCAGCACGGAGACCAGTAAAGTCACCATCACCAGCTTGGCCAGGTAGCAGGCGGCCAGGACTGCAATTACGCCCAGGATCAGTTGGGAACTGGCGCCTGCGCGCACCGTGTTTCTGAATCTCTGCTCGTCCCGCTGCTGCAGTTCACGGTCTTTGTGGACCTGATCCGCAGGCCTTGGGCCCGGCTCTTCAGGTGGCGGAATGATGCGGTTCGCAGCCATGTAAATACTTGAGATGCGCAGTCGCTCTATAATGGCCGCGTGGAAGGCTTGGGCCGCATTCTGGCCATCGATTATGGTTCCCGCCGAATGGGGCTGGCGGTCTCTGACGCTCTTGGAATCACGGCGCAGGGGCTGGAAACGCTCGAGCGCAAAAACAAACGGAGTGATTTTGCCCGCCTCGAGCGCGTGATCCGTGAATGTCAGGTTGCCGAGATCGTGCTGGGCAACCCGCTACGCATGAGCGGAGAAGAAGGAACGCAATCGCGCAAGGTGGCCGAGTTTGCCGATGAGCTCCGCCGCCGTTTCCAACTTCCCGTCTACCTCTGGGACGAGAGACTCACCTCCTCTGAAGCCAACCGCCTGCTGCGGGAATCGGAAGTCAGCCTGCAGAAGCGCGCGCAAGCTGTGGATCGTATGGCGGCTACTCTGATTCTGCAAAGTTTTCTTCAGGCCAGGAGTGTGGGCTCTTAGTTTTGCGAATGGGGATAAGGATTGTAAAGACCCTCACTCGTCTCTTGGAGCTTCCAACGCAAACAGCTGCTTTGCTCATCCAAATAGCTGGAATTCACACGATTTTATGCGTAAGGCTTTTTTTGTCCTTTTATCTGCGTCTTTCCTGCTGCTGGCCGGCTGCGCGCGTCCGAATCCGCGCGAGACCCTGGCCAACATGCAGGCGCCTCCAGGAAGCCCCATGCTCCTGGCTGTCTATCAACCGTGGTTCGGTGATAAGTCGCATATCAATGTCGGCTATTCCTGTCACGACCCCAACGTGCTGCGGGACCAGATTTCCCGCGCCCGCGAAATGAACATCGGGGGCTTTGTGGTGAACTGGTACGGCCCACGGAAGGAGTTTGAGGACCGCAGCTTCGCCCTGCTGGAACAGGCCGCGGCCGGGAGCAACTTCAAAATCGCCGCGCAATATGATGAAGCAGTAGACCATCCGGGCTACTCGACTGATGCTGTCATCGTGGATCTGCAATACCTCTATGATCGCTATATCAGTCAGAGTGCCGGCCCGGCGCGCGACGCTTACCTGCGTTATAACGGCAAGCCTGTAATTTTTATCTTTCCCAAGGATTCATCCACTGATTGGAAACGCGTGCGCCAGATTACGCAGACATGGTCTGATCCACCGCTTCTTCTTTACAAAGATCCCAGCCCCAAGTTCATCAATGACTTTGACGGATTCTATGCCTGGGTGCAGCCGGGCAAACAAGGGTGGGCCCGCGACGGCAGCCACTACGGGGAGGATTATCTCAATTATTTCTACAAGACAATGATTGACCACCATCCGAACAAGCTCGCCATTGGGGCGGTGTGGCCCGGCTTTGATGACAGCAAAGCCTCCTGGAGCCGGAACCGGCACATGGCGTATCGTTGTGGGAAGACGTTTTCCGACACGCTGCGCATTTTCCGGCAGTATTATGGGTCAGAGAACACGCCACCCTATCTGCTGATTGTGACGTGGAACGACTACGAGGAAGGCACTGATATCGAGCGCAGCATCACACATTGCGGACGCGACGGAGCGGGGCGGCTGGATACCGCATCACTTAAAGGCTTGCCGTGAGGTCCACCTCTGCAGGGGCCACGTTTTTGACAAACAGGGCGTACGGCATTACAAACCTGGCATAGAACGGGGGAGAGAAGATAGATGCGTGTACTGGTAACAGGGGGAGCTGGTTTCATAGGATCACATCTCTGCGACGCTCTTCTTAGTGAAGGGCATATCGTAGTCTGCGTGGACAACCTTCTCACCGGCGCCATACGCAATATTGAACACCTGAGGAACGAATCACGCTTCGAGTTCCTCGAACTCGACGTCAATCAACCTTACGATGCCGGGCCGGTGCACTACGTCCTTCATTTCGCATCGCCGGCCAGCCCTGTTGATTATATGGAGCACGGAATTGAAACTCTGCAAGTGGGCTCGCTGGGATCGTTCCATTCGCTCGAACTGGCAAAGAAATATGGAGCGAAGTACATGCTGGCTTCAACGTCAGAATGTTACGGAGATCCGCTGGAACATCCGCAGAAGGAGACCTACTGGGGGCATGTGAATCCCATTGGCCCGCGCTCTGTCTATGACGAATCCAAGCGCTTCGCCGAGGCGGTCACAGCAGCGTACCGGCGTTATCACCGCGTCGACACGCGCATTCTGCGCATCTTCAACACCTACGGCCCGCGACTGCAACTCAACGACGGTCGCGTAATCTCCAACTTCATGAAGCAGGCGCTGCGCGGCGACCCGGTCACGGTATATGGCGACGGCACACAAACGCGGAGCTTCTGTTACGTCAGCGATGAAGTAGATGGCATTCTGCGCCTGGCAAAGGCAGATCATCCCGGGCCAGTGAACGTCGGCAATCCTTCCGAATTCACTATTCTCGAATGCGCGCACATGGTCCTGCGCGTCACCGGATCGCAAAGCAAAATTGTCTACGAACCACTCCCCCAAGATGACCCCAAGCAGCGCCGGCCGGATATTACGTTGGCCCGCGAACTGCTGGGCTGGGAACCCAAAATCAGCCTGGAGCAGGGCCTCAGTCTCTCCATGGATTACTTCCGCCAGGCAATTGAACTCGAAGCCGCACCCCAAAGCACAAGCGCCAGCAGTTAAACGGAACGGCCTCGCGTTCACATCAAGCGATTAACTAACACACCAGCCAATATAACTTTAAGAAGCCGACAAGTCGTTGCAGCATCCAAATCCTGTCCGGTAAAAACCGGGACAAAACTGGAGGCGGAAAAATGAGACAGCCAATACTTAGCGGGCCTGAGATTGCCCTCTTTGCCGGCACGCGTGTCGCTTTGGGACTGGGAATCGGATTCCTGCTGGCTGGCCGGCTCAGCCATGACCAACGCAAAGCGGCGGGCATTGCTCTCACCGCAGTGGGGGCCCTCACCACAATTCCGCTGGCTGTGCAGGCGATCACTCGGGCAAGAAGGAGCGATGAAAGGATGCTGTCGGCTGCCTGAAAGTGAATTGCTGGTTGATCAACTCTGATGTTAGCGGCTTAGGGTTAGATTTGCTTGGGATAAATTGGCGCGCTTAGCACATCGCTACGCTCCGGCGTAGCCGAGTCCCTGAGTTACCACGCCAGGGTCCGAGCTCGAATTGCCTTTAGAATTTCCGCCCTTCACTCCGGAGCGCTCGCTGATGATCTTGCTTGCGGCCGCGCGAACGTTCTGTGGCAGAGATTCATCGCGGGCGATTTTCACCAGGAGCTGCTCGGCGGTGTGTGTGTGCAGGGCAGCCACAACGCTCACCAAACGCCATAGCACCGCAGCCGGGAGGGACAAACTAAAGCACCTTTCCAGCGACGGCAGGCACTCCGGATCGGCCTGAAATATCAACTCGAGGAAGACGTCTTCCAGAAGCGAGGGCGCGAGCTGAGGAAGAAGTTGTGCCAGCACAGCGGCGGTCCCGGGTGGGCGATTTTCAATAATTGCCTGCAGCGCTGCCTTCTGCACGCGCTCGTCGCGTTGAACAAAAACCTGCCGCAATTCCTTCAGCAGATCAGGGTCTTTGAGTTCGCCCAGAAGTTTGCACGCATTTCGCACCACGTACCACTCCGAGCGTTGGAGTCGTTTCCTTGCTGGAGCGAGCGCAACGGGCCCAAGTCGCGTAATCAAACGCAGCAGTGCAAGCCGGTTGGCAGCAATGATTTCGTTGTCCAGCGCGATGAACATTCTTTCCAGCGCATCCGACCCAGCCCAGCGTAGAACCGATGTGACCAGCTTCAGCCATGCGGGGTCATTTTTCTTTTCAAAGAACATTTCCGTGATGCGGTCGACGGCGGACGGTGGCAGCAGCGCCGCGATTGCGGCGGAGCAGCATTTCTCGTGTGCTGCGGGATCCCCGGTGATGGCTTTCTCAAGCGCGCTGCCGGTCTTCTGTACCAGCTCAAAAGCTTCATAGGTGGCGGCAATTCGCGCCAATGTGGCCAGGGCATTCACCACCTGGAAATGGAGCAGAGGATTCAACTTGCCCGTGAGCAACGCATTGGTGAGCCAGTCTGCCGCTGCCTCCCAGAACTCTCCCTGTGTACCAGCCAGGCTGCGCAGCAGCTCAGGAACGCGCGAGACGTCCTGGATTTCCAATTCCACCGGCCGATCAAAAATGGAGAAATACTGGAGGCCCAGAGCCATGGCCTGCTCGGGTTCGCCCAGCCGCAGGAAATCACGGATCAAATCCAGGCAGCGGCGAAATTCAGCCGGATTGAAATGTGTAATGGCCAGCAGCTCACAAAGTTTCTGCTGAGGGGTAAGCGTAAGCCAGCGAACCTCGGCCTGGATGCGCGCCAGAGTCTGCGGAGGAAGCGCATAGTCCTTGGCGAATTCAGCCAGCTTTCTGGCCAGGCGTGTGGCGGAGTGAGTAGCCTGAAGGCTGCGCATCAGAACGCGAAAGACCTGCTCTTCCACGATGACGGCCTCATCCCCGGCAGGAATAACAGAAAGCCGCTTCATGGCCCATCGCAAAGCCGAATCTTCAAAAACCTCCGCTGTCATCTCCTGCTGTTGTGCGGCAGGACCTTGTCCTGAATCCGCCATGATGTTGTTCAAGACTGCGTCCGGGCGGACGGTTTGCAGCATCCGAGCCAGCTCAAGATATGCCTTCTGCGGGTCCTCACTGGGATTCGTCAGCGAAGCCTCAAACTTTTGCTCCACCATGCGCTGCATTTCCGTGAGATAGCCGGAGTGAGCCCGTTGACCGCCGGCGCCGCCACCGGTGAAAACCGGATTGGTGCCCTGACCAAATCCGGATCCGTTACCGAAGCCGTTTCCGCTGCCCATTCCACCTGGCACGCCTTCCACGCCGTTTCCGGTGCCGCCCCCAAATCCAGGAGCGCCGCCCGAGGCACCGCTGCCGTCGCCACTTCCAGCCGAGGCAACCGTGCTTTCCATGTGAGTAAGCATGGCATCAATGCCGCGAGTGAGCCCGCCGTTCATGCCGTTGAGAGCTTTGGATATCAGAAATTCTTCCGACCCGATTTCTAGCACCGTATCGCCGTCGTCATTCCGTGCTTCAGTCTTTGAAGCTGGGAAGATGCGAACGAATTCGAGCTGTTTCTGCTCGAGAAAAGGAAGCAGTCCTCCGCCCTCAGCGATGATTTTGGGATTCGAGGAAATTGCAGCAACAGCGTTGCGAAAAGCCGCCAGTGTGATGCCGGCGTCGAATGTGACCGCACCAATGCCGCGTTTGAGGAACTCGTTTTCCAGAGGCTTGAGGCTCTCTTCGGCGGTCAGAATATTGTTTAGGAGTACGCGCTGTTCAACAAAGCCTATGGTCAGGCTGCGCGATTGCTTCAGCAGCGGGTTAAGAAGATCATAAGTGCGCTGCAGGAGGCCGGCGGCACTTTTGTGCTCTGCCGAAAACATGTTCACCATTTTGACAAGAGTCTGCAGCGAACGCGCAAAGCGTATCCCCTGGCTCTTCAGGTGGCTTTTCTCCTGCATTTTCACCTTCTCCCGGGGTCATGGTCCCGCTAGGCAGAGGGGTCCCGAATGTGTTGGTTATATCGCCGGCTGATAGAGGCCACAAGTGACTAAAGTAAGGCCCAACTCACTTTCTAAAGCAACCAGCTCCAATTAGGCATCTGTTCCTCCATTCCAGGAAGCTTCCAGTCAGTAGCCACAAAAACGCCGCACCCTGAACGGATGCGGCGTCGCTTTTTCGCAGTAAGGCTTTCCGGGAGGGCTACCAGACGTGACAGGCGTTCTGGCTCACCATCTTGTCTCCTGCTTTACAGTTGAAGGCCTTGGCGAAGTCGGCGCTGTTCTGAACGGTACCGATTACGCGGAACTTGCCGGGCGAGTGTGGATCGACCTTGGCGAGGAGCCGGGAGCTCTCCGGGGTAGCGTTCTGGCACCACACCTGAGCAAAGCCCAGCCAGAAGCGCTGGTCCGCGGTGAACCCATCCTTCGTCTCACCCAGCTTGGGGTCCTGTTCGATGCGCTTGCGCAACGCCATCAGAGCAATGTGGCTGCCGCCGTTATCAGCGGTGTTTTCTCCCAGCGTGAGGCGCCCGTTCAAATGAACATCATCCACCGGGGAGAATTGGCTGTACTCGTCCGCGATGCAGCCGGTTCGTTTTTCAAACTCGGTACGATCGGCATCGGTCCACCAGTTGTTGAAATTCCCTTCAGCGTCAAACTTGCTGCCCTGATCGTCAAAACCATGCGTGAGCTCATGGCCGATGACCACGCCGATGCCGCCGAAGTTCACGGCATCATCAGCAGTCTTGTCATAAAAAGGAGGCTGCAGAATGCCGGCTGGGAAGTTGATGTCGTTATTTGCTGCACTGTAATAGGCATTCACCGTGGGCGGGCTCATGCCCCATTCCGTCTTGTCGAGCGGCTTGCCAATTTTGTTCCAATTGCGCTTTACCTCAAACGCGCGAGCGCGTTGTGCATCGCCCAGCAGGTCGCCGCGAACGATCTTGACACTGCTGTAATCGCGCCACTTATCCGGATAACCAATCTTGTTGCTGATGGCCTTGAGCTTCTCTTCAGCTTTCGTCTTGGTGTCCGGAGTCATCCAGTCGATGTTCTTAATATCGTCGCCGAGCGCCGCTTCCAGTTCCTTGACCATCTGCAGCATGTGTTCTTTGCCTTCCTTGCCGAAGGTTTCATCCACATACGGCTGGCCCAAGGCTTCGCCGAGAAGGCGGTCTGTGGTCTGCACGCAACGCTTCCAGCGGGGCTGCAACTCTTTCTGGCCATTCAAATACTTGCCAAAGAAGTCGAAGTTCGCATCGACAAAAGGCTCAGAGAGCATGGGAGCGGCTGCATCGACGAGGTGCCAGCGAAGATAGGTCTTCCAGTCTCCGATGGGAACCGAGTCAATCACGGGATTCACCTTCTGGAAGAAGTCGGGAGGAACCACGTTCACTTCGGTAAAGCCAGGCGCTCCGGTATCGGTGAAGAACTTGTTGAATTCAAAGTTCGGCGCCAGCGTTTCCAGTTCCGTGACCTTCATTTTGTGGTCACGGTTCTTGGGGTCGCGCATCTTTACGCGCTCGAAAGCGGCATCCGCGAGTTTGGTTTCAATGTCCATGACGGTTTGCGCTTCTTTGCTCGCCACGTCCGGCTTGTCGCCAAGAAGCGTAAACATTTTGGCCACGTGCTCCAGATACTTGGCCCGCGTTTCTTTGGATTTCTCGTCCTGGCCAAGGTAGTAGTCGCGGTCCGGCAGCCCTAATCCGCCCTGGGATATGCCTGCGATCATCATGCTGGCGTTGTGCAGGTCAGGCTGCGCACCGAAGCCGAACAGAGATGGAATGCCGCGAGCGTGGAGATAGGCGACCGTTGCCATCAACTGGTCTTTATTCGAAATGGCAGCGATGCGATCCATCTCCGCCTTAAGGGGAGCCTTACCTTTCGCGTTGACACTCTTTTCATCCATGCAGGACTCATACATGTCGCCGATTTTCTGCTGCACCGGATTGCGCTTGGGATTGTTTGCAGAGTCCTTCTCCAGAATCTGGTGCAGGATCTGCCGGTTGTATTCTGCCAACTCGTTGAAACGGCCCCAGCGCGCCTGATCGGGCGGAATCGGATTGTTCTTCCGCCAGTTTCCGCAGGCGTACTCATAAAAGTCATCGCAGGGGTTCACGGTTTTGTCCATGGCATCCAGATCAAAAGATTTAGGACGGGCCACAGGCTTGCTGTCCGACGAAGCCGGCGCAGCCGTTGTTGTAGCTGTTGCTTTCTTGTGGGTCTTTTTGTGGCCGGTTTGCGGGAAAGCGGCAATCGCGGTCAGGAGTACAGTGATGTACAAACACCTTCTTAAGAGCATATTGGCCTCAGAGATGGGATCTCACGAAAACTGAGCATTCTATGCCGCTTTGCGGCCAGTGTAAACGGTGCAGCTCACCCAGGGACTATTTACCAGCATTCGACTAAAGTAATTTCGAGCGGCAGTTTTCTTTATTGCTTAAGCAATGGAATTGCTCCATTATTACTCCAAGCTACACTGCTTCAAATCACAGCCAGGGCGCCACTAACGATTCATGCCAACAACCCACGGACAACCTGCTCCTGCGACAAGCCAGAACGGCAATGGCAAAGATAACCTCATTGTCCGGAGTGAATCGCTCAAGCGGGTAATGAAATTGGCGGAAAAGGTGGCGCGCCATCCGGCGGCTGTCCTCATCGTGGGCGAGACAGGTACGGGCAAGGAGATGATCGCCCACCATATCCATAACTGCTCGCTCCGCTCGCATGGTCCGCTCATTGATGTGAACTGCGCGGCCATCCCTGAACATCTGGTGGAGAGCGAACTGTTTGGGTATGAAAAGGGTGCTTTCAGCGGCGCCGATTCCATGAAGCCAGGCTTTTTCGAGATGGCGGATAGGGGCACGCTGTTTCTGGATGAAATTGGCGACCTGGAAATGAAAGTCCAGGTGAAGCTCTTGCGGGCCCTGGATGGAGCCGCCTACTACAGGCTGGGTGGCAACAAAAAAGTAAGCGTAGATGTGCGAGTGGTGGCGGCTACCAATCGCGATCTGGAAGAGCTTGTGGCCCAGGGCCGATTTCGTGACGATCTCTACCATCGCCTGGCGCAGTTTAAGCTTGATGTGCCGCCGCTGCGCGACCGTCCGGAAGATGTGCTGGGCATTGCCGAACAGGTGCTGCACGAGCATTATCCGGAATCAGTCTTCACGCAAGATGCCATCGACGCACTGCTGTGTTACCGCTGGCGCGGAAACGTGCGTGAGCTGCGCAACGTAGTATTTCGCGCGGCGCTGCAGGCAGAAAACGCCCAGGAGGAAATCACCGCTGAGGACCTGCAGTTGCCGTCTACTGAGCCGCGTGAGAAATCCGAGGCGGCCATTTCCGGCGACCTCGACGATATGGAACGGCAGATGATCTTCCAGGCGCTGGAGAAGCATGGAGGCAACCAGGGCAAGGCGGCCGATGCGCTGGGAATTTCTCGCCGAACCCTGTTGCGGAAACTCAAAATTTACCGTGAAGAAGCCGTGAATCCTCCGGCCGGAACGCTGAGCGTAAACCAGCAGCGCTACTATCGCGCCGACCTTCAATTGCCGGTGATGATGAAATACGCCAACGAACAGTTTGAAGGCGTGCTGCTCAATCTCAGCCTGGGTGGCGCGGGAATCCGCACCGACCGTCAGCTCAAATTCGGCGCTCCTGTATCGATCTACTTTGCCATTCCTGGGACTAACAGCGCCGCGGACATCATCGGCCGCGTGGCCTGGACTCATAAGGAAGGCCATCATGGCATCCAGTTCTCCGATCTGCCGTCGTCTCTGCGAACAACGCTTCAACGCTGGTTACAGGGCGAGATGAAGAGAGATGGATGGGAACTGGAGACTAACGAGTAAGGCTTCTTACCGCGGATTCACGCGGATAAACGCGGATCAGAACAAGAATTTGTGTCCCGGTAGACACGGCGTTTCCCAGCGTCCACATTCTCTCTTTAAGCACTGTCCCCTAACCTCCTTGTAATCAATCGCTTCTGTTTTGGTCACATCGCTGCAATAAGCATGGGTGCTGCGCGAGCAGCGGAGGTGATCAACATGACGCAGATGAACTTAGAAGGAAGCAAAAAGCAGCGGAGCGCGGCCCGCGCGATGGCGCGCATCTTTGGCCTGGGTATACCAGCAACAGCGGTGATGACGGCAGCGCTGGCGGTGATCTTCGCAGTGGCGCTGGACGGTTGCTCCAGTAAGAGCAAGCAGACGAACCAGAACCCGACTCCGAACACGAACGTCGCAACTCTTCCGGCGCCGAGCCCCACCCCGACGGCAACACCGGCCGTGGCGCAAAAGAAAGTGGTTAAGCATCGCCGGCCAACCGTCACGTATGCCGACAAGACCAGCGGGATCTCGTTCCGCTATCCGTGGAAGTACAAGCTGCTGACTCCCGATAAAGGCGATCAGGCGAAGGAAGAACTGGCCAAGCTGCCGATGAATTTCGCCGACGCAGGCGGAAGCAACCTGGTTGCTGTGGAACTGATCAATGGCCCGGCGACCTCCTTCATGAACGTAAGCGTGCTGAAGGGAGTCAGTGCAGAACAATGCCAGCAGTTTGCCATGGCGTCTCCCCAGAGCAGTGATGAGACGCCGATCGAGCCCAATGACGAGAGCGGCGTCCAGAAAGTGAGCTTGCGCGGCGTAGAATTCGCCAAGGCGGATGAAGTGAACGAGCAGCTCGAAGCCCGGTACTACCACCACTTTGAACCGGCAGTGGACACAAACACCGGCGCCTGCTACGAGTTCGCGCTAGGCATCTCAGAGCCGCCCGAGAACACGGTGCAGGTCGATGATGTGGCCATGTTCCAGCAACTGGAGCGGATCTTCAGAACAGTGAAGATCCAGCCCGAGCCCGTTCCCACGGTAACGGCAAGCCTGCCGGAGCAGCCGGCGACCCCACCCAATCCTCAGTAGGTAGAACATCGCAACAAAACAGCCAGGCCCAAGAGGGCCTGGCTGTTTTTTTGACGGCTTGTTATTTCTTTTTCGCAGGATTGTCGCTGGGATTCACATAGGTGAGCTTGAATGGTCCCTGGCCGTGGACCTGCACAACCGTCTCGCCTTTGGCGACGGCATAGTGATGCATGTGAGGAGGCATGGCAACAAAAGACCCAGCGGGCATGGCGTGCATGCCCGACTCTTCAAACTTGTCACCCATCCCAACATGAAACTCGCCGGAGACGACGGTCACGTTCTCAGTGGTCGGATGCCAGTGCGGCATGACCTTATAACCATCTGGCATTTTCAGACGGATCACGTACGGTCCCGCAGCAGTGGGGTTGCCGGAGAGCACGGCGAACTGCGCACCCGGCTCAAGTATGGGAGGTGGGTCGCCCCACTTGATGCTGTCAGGCGTGGAGACGGTTGGGGCGGAAGCGGCAGATTTGGCAGAAGCGCCTTTCTTTGCGCTTTTGTGAGTTGTGGTTTGCGCCAGCGCGAAGCTGGTAATCAGCAGTAGAACGAATAGCGATTTGCGCACTGAACCCCCTTTCATTTTGTGGATTGACCAGATTTTATACGCCGTTATCGGAATCGAAAGCAACACTGAGCGGCAGCTTTGACCGTGAATTCGAAGGGGAGTAATATCCCCGTCGCGCCCGGTCTCCCTGTCACTTCATGTAAAGGAGAATCCTGCCGATGAAAAAGAGATCATGGATGCTTATCACAGGCGTCTGCCTGATCGCGGCCATCGCGATGGCGCAGAGTCCGATGCAGCCGCCAAAACCAAGCGCCGAGCTGAAAAAGCTGGATTATTTCGCCGGCACTTGGAAGCTGGACGGCGAAGCTAAGCCGACACCATTTGGACCCGGCGGTAAGATCGCCGGAACTGAACACAATCAGTGGATGGATGGGAACTTCTTCCTGGTTTCCCATTCCGAAATGAAAGGCGCGATGGGTAGCGGCAAAGGCCTGGCCGTATTCGGGTACAACCCCGACGAGAAGGTGTATACCTATCACGAATTCAACAGCATGGGCGAAGCCGATCAGGCCAAAGGAACTCTGGAAGGCGATACCTGGACCTGGACCAATGAAAGCAAGATGCAGGGCAAGATGTACAAGGGACGCTTCACCGTCAAGACCGAGTCGCCGACCGCCTACAACTTTAAATTTGAGATGCAGCCCGAAGGCAGCGACTGGGCCACGGTGATGGAAGGCAAGGCAACCAAACAGGGAGGCAGCTCGCGCGAGAAGAAGTCACCGGCCAAGAAATAGAACTGAGACAAACTGACGGATCTTTTGATTAAGGCGGGCGCTGAGCCCGCCTTCTTCTCTAAGGACAGCAGGTGTACAGATTCGCGCATAACTGCGCGAAATCGAACAGTGAATTGGCCCAGCAGGAACTTCCCCTGTGGAACCAGAGAGATGAAAGCTGCGTAATTACTGGCAGAACACGTGCAAAAGGAAGGGGTAAAGCTTTTTGACTCAACAAAAGCGAGAGCATTACGTCAAATAACGCGAGGACTAAACGGAATGACAAGGGCGATCCAGGATCTTAAATATGGAATCCGTGTGCTGCGCAAGAGTCCCGGATTTGCGATTGTGGCGGTAGTGGTGCTGGCGCTGGGTATCGGCGCCAATACCGCAATTTTCAGCGTGGTGAATGCCGTGCTGATTCGTCCGCTTCCATTTCACGATCCTGACCGCATTGTGGGTGTCTGGCATGTTCCGCCGCCAAAGAGTTTCCCCGGCATGACGCGGTTTTCCGTATCTGCAGCCAACTACGTGGATTGGCAGCGTCAGAACACCGTCTTTCAGAACATGGCCATCTACAGTTCTAAAAGCCTGGACATAACCGGAGGCGACAAACCGGAGCATGTTCGTGCTGTGCGGGTCTCAGGCGATTTCTTCAATGTGCTGGGAGTTAAGCCGATTCTGGGCCGGACGTTCTTACCTGATGAAGACCAGCTCGGGCATCATCAGGAAGCGGTGCTGACATATTCGTTCTGGCAGAGCCGGTTTGGAGCCGACCGCAGCATCGTCGGACGGCAGATCATGCTCAACAACGAGCCATATACCGTGATTGGGGTAATGGGACCGAAGATCACGTATCCGGACTGGAACCAGAAGCTGTGGCTGCCCATGGCATGGACGCCCAAGGAAGCGGCCGTGCGCGGAGAGCATCACTCTCTCGTAATTGCCAGGTTGAAGCCCGAAGTTACCATCAAGCAGGCGCAAGCGGAGATGAGTGCAATATCCGACCGGTTGGCGCACCAATACCCGGATGACGATAAAGACTGGGGCGCTCTGGTGGTCCCACTTCGGGAAGATATCGTTGGCGACGTCAGGCCGGCGCTGCTCGTCCTGCTGGGGGCGGTGGCGTTTGTCCTGTTAATAGCGTGTGCGAACGTAGCCAACCTGCTGCTGGCCCGAGCTCTGGCGCGCACTAAAGAGATTGCTATTCGCACGGCACTTGGCGCCAGCCGAGCGCGTCTGATCCAACAGTTGCTATTTGAGACCATCATTCTGGCGCTCGTGGGCGGACTTGCTGGCCTGGTTGTGGCGCACTTTGGAGTGGAACTGATCGTCAAATTCCTGGGAGACCAGATTCCAACTTCCATGAGCATAGGACTGGACGGCATGGTGCTGAGCTTCACACTCGTGCTCTCCATCCTGACGGGCATCGTGGCGGGGCTGGTTCCCGCGTGGCGTCTCAGCAAAGCGAACGTGAACGAAACACTCAAGCAGGGAATGGGGCGCGCCGGCGACTCCGGCGGTAACCGCACACGCACTATTCTGGTGATTTGTGAAGTGTCGCTCGCGCTGATGCTGCTGGCAGGCGCGGGGCTGATGATCCGGAGTTTATGGAACCTGCGCAACAGCAATGCAGGATTCGATCCTCACAACGTGCTCAGCATGACTCTGCCGGTGCCGGAGAATCGCTTCAGGTCAGTCGAAGAGGAGATCAATTACTGGAACCAGTTGCTGGCGCGCATCAAGGCGGTTCCTGGCGTAGAAGCCGCCGGAACCGTTGACGATCTGCCGACCCAGGGTGGCTCGCACCAGCCGATCGCGATCGAAGGCCGGCCCGCGCAGTCGCTGGCGGAACAGCCAGAAGTGGATGTGCGAATCGCCAGCACCGGATACCTGCGAACTATGGGCATTCCGATTCTGCGAGGCCGCGACTTCAATGAGAGCGATGCCCCGAACAGTCCGGCCGTCATTCTGGTCAGCGACTCCATGGCTAAGCGCTTTTGGCCCAACGAGGATCCAATTGGAAAGCGGCTGACGCTCTCGTTCTTTCCGGGAGTAGTCCGCGAAATCGTTGGGGTCGTGGGCGACGTAAAGATGGACGGCTTGACGCAGGTAGAGCCCAGTTCCGCTCTCTACATGCCGCTCGAACAATTCAAGATGCCGGCAAGTGCCGATTGGCATTCGTTCGGGCTTGATCTGGTAGTTCGCACAACTACGCCCCCAGAGATGGTTGCATCCGCTGTGACAGGTGCAATCCACGAACTCAGCCCAGAGCAGGCCGTTCTGCAAGTGATGACGATGAATCAGTTCTTATCGGCATCCATTCTGCCGCAGCGATTCGACATGCTCCTGCTGGTTACGTTTGCTGGCTTGGCGCTATTGCTGGCCGCCATGGGCATCTACAGCGTCCTCTCCTATGCGGTGAGGCGCAGGGTGCGTGAAATCGGGATCAGGTTGGCCCTGGGTGCCCAGATTCGCGACGTGCTTCGGCTGGTCATCTTTGACGGAATGAAACCGGCGCTGATCGGCGTCGCGATTGGCGTTGCCGGAGCACTGATAGCAGGGCGCGTCATGGCGAATCTGGTATTCGGAGTGAAGACGAGTGATCCCGCGACGTTTACCGCTGTTTCCGCGCTGCTGGCTGCCGTAGCTCTGGTAGCGACAATTCTGCCTGCCTATCGCGCGACCAAAGTGGATCCGATGAAGACGTTGCGAGAGGAGTAAGAGAAGATCGGGACACCGGGTGATCGGGACATCGGGAGAACGGGTCATCGGGAGGTCGGCGCGTCAGAGCACCGTAAGCCGCATGACTACGATTATCGCCTTTCTGTACCTCTGATTTGACCTGGGTATCCAACCAGCCGGCAACTCGTTCCAGAAACTCGCGATCAAATTCGCCGTGCTGGTGTTTCGAAATCGCCTCGAGCCAGGCGCGCTGAGATGGCGAGCGATCAAGCCCGTGGCCCATCCCGGCAAACTCCACGTAGCTGGCGCGACCAGGATGAAAACTGTTGATCATCGTCACTAGATATTGCCCCTCTTCAGCCGAGGTAGCAGGGTCTGAAGTTCCGTAGGCGACCAGAACCGGCACATCCACCTTCTTCCATTCGGCGGCGGGATCGATATCAGCGATTTGCTGCAGATACGTGTAGGAGACGCCGAATGTCTGCACATAGTCTTTGCACTCGGGCGACGCTCTCACAATGTCATCCGGCTTTTTCTTCTCTATGAAGAAGCGGAACTCACACTTTTCCGCGATCCGTAGAGCATGGTCCACCTCATCATACGGTCGGCCCAGGAGGAGCAACTGGCGGCGCGCATTTTCGAGTTCATATTCAAACCAGGGTTTACCGATGGTTTCCGCCGCAATGAATCCGCGAACCGGAAATTGCTGCGCGACAAAGACACCTTCGAGCGGCCCGATAGAGTGAGCAAAGATGAAAATGTTGCCGCGATCAACGAAATCATACGTCGCCAGCGCTTTCAGTCCGGCAACAGATCGGCGCACCGCCAGATGCAGATCAGATTCCGGACTGTCACATGGAGGTCCCTGGCTCTTGCCCTCGCCGTTCTTGTCCACCCGCATGGTCACGTAACCGCGTTCCGTCAGCCCCTGCAGCAGCAGAAAGTAGGAGTTATCCGGCTTGAGGTCCGCCAGGGAATAGCAGCCCAGGCCGCCGATAAGAAATACGGCTGGATGCCGAGCAGAATCTTTGGGCTTGGTAATGATGGCCTGATAGTTAGCGCCGTCTACCCGGACGGTGCGGTAGAGAGTTTCCACCTCCGCACGTTGCTGGGCAAGAATGGGGCAGGGGAGCACAACCAGTAGCGCGAAGCCGACCAGAAGGACGCGGTGGGCAGCCGAAGTATCAAGCACGATATGACGCAGCAGACGATTTTTCAAGGCCGATCCTTTCGATTGTATAATTCAGAGCAGGCTCCTCAACTTAGAGGATGATCACTGCAGTATCTAAGGCGGCGGAACACAATCATTCCGCTGAGCGCTAAATGTGAGCTGTAGCTGCTTTCACTGCTCGCGAGAGTGCAAGCCGTCCACTTCCTTATAGCGGAAGCAGCTTACCAGGTGATCATTGACCATCCCGACCGCCTGCATGAACGCGTAGCAGATGGTCGGGCCGACAAACCTGAAGCCACGGCGAAGCAGGTCTTTGCTCATGGCGCGGGATTCGGCGGTTTCAGCGGGAACGCTCTTAGGCGTCTTCCATGCGTTTCGGATCGGCACGCCCTCCACGAATTGCCAGATATAGCGGTCAAAGCTGTCGAAGTCCTTTCGCACTTCGAGAAAGGCGCGGGCGTTGCGCACGGTGGATTCAATTTTGAGGCGGTTGCGCACAATCCCGGAATCCTGCAGCAGTGACGCAATCTTCTGCGCGTTGTAGCGCGCGACCTTTTCCGGATCAAAGCCGCTGAAAGCCTTGCGATAAGCTTCCCGTTTGGCCAGAATGGTTGACCAACTCAGACCGGCCTGAGCGCCTTCAAGTATCAAAAACTCGAATAATACGCGGTCCTCGTGCTGGGGCACGCCCCATTCGATGTCATGGTAGGCGATCATCGGGGGCGTAGAAGCCCAGGAGCAACGGAGTTTCTCTGACATGAGGAGACGATCAGTATACGGCTTGTCGGCGTGTGCGTAGTTCTGGTAGTGGCTGCGCTGGCTGCGTGCTCGCAGCCGGCATTTCTCGCATCGCGAACTGACCCAATGGTGGCGCTACGGCATGAGTGAGCGGAGCAGCATTCCAAATGTCGCGCCGATCACATAAGGCGATGACCCGCTTCTAGCGCATTCTCGCTCGCTATGCTCTTTACACCACATGGCCAGGTGTGTATATTGAATCGGTTCAATAAAGCCGGTCGAGCCCCTGCCTCGTCCTACATTCTTTCCATCCCTGGCTGATCCTTCGGTCTGCGGGAGATGCCAGGCCCACACTGACTCGCTCTGCACGAAAGGAGTTTCCCACTATGCAGTGTGTATTGGCTGCTCTCACGAACAAATGGTCTTCGCTCCTGTTGGCACTATTTTTCCTGGGCGCACCCGCAATTGCCACGCCCATTCAGATTTACGGAGCGTGGCATTGCGGCAATGACGCGTGCACCTGGGCCACCGTCCGCGACATGAATAATTTCGACCTCAACAACCATTGGCTCATTGATCGCGGTGACGGCGTACCCTCGGTCAATCTGGTAGTCCTCTCATTTGTCAACCCGCTGAAGCTGCTCAATCAGACGAATGACGCTGGAACCGTTAACGGCGTTCCCGTGGGCATGAATCAGCAAATCGTCAGCTACTTCACTACCCACAATGTGCGTGTGATGCTCTCGATTGGTGGCATCACTTTCGTGAACGACTGGAACACGGCTTTATCCACCAATCCGACACAATTGGGTTTGAACGCCGCGGCCCTCGCCAAGAGCCTGGGCGTCGGCATTGAAATCGATTACGAAGAAAACACAACTCCCAACCTGACCGGATTGCAGGCCTTCATCAATGCTTATCGCTCGCAATTGCCCTACGATGCCACGGGAGCGAACGCCGCCGCGCGTTTGACGATCGACGTGGGCGCGGGCGATCGTTTTCTGATTGACCTGGACCGCAAAGCGACCAGCGATTGGCTCACTACCGCGAACCCGGTGCTCGATTATGCGAATGCTCTTGTGCCGAGCAAGCAACCGACCAATGCGTCGTCCGCCGAAGCAAATTGGCAGGAACATGTGGACGGTAAATCGAATTTCGCCCCACCCATCGGGCCGCTGGCGCCGGCCAAGTTCACTGGCAGCTTATATATCACCAGCGGGCACAACCCTCTTCCCGAATGTACGAATTTCGCTGCATCACTGGAAGATTCGACCGGAACCTTTGTGCAAACGGTGGCGCCCAACGGCGCGGGCACAACGGCCGGGATGCTTGGTTACATGTTTTGGGCTGCGGAGTGCCCTTCCACCAGGAACGTCTGCACCACGCCGCCTAACACTTGCGAGGGTGGAGTGGGCGTAGGCGCAAAAACCTACAACATTCCTTTGCCGATGCCGGCACTCCGGCAACAATAAGCACACAAGCCGGGTTCGTGGGCTGCAACCTGGGGGATGGGATTTCAAAGTTCGCGCGATCAACAGAAAAGCCCGGCACCTCGCCGGGCTTTCATCTGGTCCGCACTTTCTCAATCGTGTGTAACGACGATCATGTTTCCACCACCAGCGGCAATCACGTTTCCACCGCCCGCCGCAATCACATTTCCGCCGCCCGCGGCGATGACGTTGCCTCCACCGGCTGAGATCACGCCGGCCGACGCGTTCACGGGGTTGAGCTTCTGCAAAGCGCCGGCCTTCACGGCAACGCCTCCGCGCACGCGGTTATTGGCGACCACCACGCCTTTGTACCAGTGCTGATTGTCCTGGCCGTTGCATGGCCAGAGGATAGAGGGTTGATTGCCGAACCACCAACCGCTTCCACCCTTGAGGTCAATGCATTTGCCATTCATGCCCACAAGCTGGCCGTTGACCATCTTCCACTTCTGGTTGGCGCCGCCATTGCAATCCCAGAGTTCAATCTGGTCGCCATCGTGCCCCAGACCGCCGGTCACGTCCACACACAAACCTCGCTGCGTGATGGTTCCGTTGGCATTGAACTGGAACTGCTCATTCGCCTGTCCGTTGCACGGATAGCCGATTAGCCGTGTGCCGCGCACGCTGCGGCCTCCTTCGGCATCCAGGCACTTGGCCCCCATACGGCTCACCAGAGTTACGCTCTGTGCGTGCGCACGCTGCACTCCAAAAGACAACACACACAGGAATAACGACGCGATACAAAGATTCAAACGCAAAGACACCTCAGTCTGCTCCTTAAACAATGGATTATGGATTGATGGAGAAAGCGGGTTGGGCCCGCGAGGCCTCCATCTGCCTCGCATTACGAAGTTCCTGGGGAAGTAACGCGAGTATAGCAGAGTTCCTGTTCGGCGCAACTTTGTTGTGGATTACATTTGTAACGTGACCACCATGCTAGCCATCAAGGCATGTGAAGTCCGGCATTGCGCTGCTGTGCTGTTGCGACCATTCAGGACATCTAAATTAGTAGCGACAAACACCGCGTTGCCGCAGAGGTGTTTCATGGCCATCATACGAACGTGCAAGAATTGCGGGCGCAAGAACCGTATTCCCGCAGCGCATCTGGCAGACAGCGGCCGTTGTGGCGCATGCAAGAGTGATCTGCCTGCCATCAACGAGCCGCTTGAGGTCGATGCGGCGATGTTCGACGACATCGTGCAGAATGCACGTGTGCCGGTGCTGGCCGATTTCTGGGCTGCGTGGTGCGGACCCTGCCGTATGGCAGCGCCGGAAGTAGCCCGCACCGCGGCTGATATGGCCGGAGAAGCAGTGGTGGTAAAAATCGATACGGAGCGCTACCCCGAACTGTCGGCACGATTTCAGATTCGCGGCATTCCCTACTTTGCCGTTTTCCATCGCGGCCGCGCGCTTGTGCAGCAACCCGGCCTGGTTGACCATCAGCAGATGGAGCAGTGGCTCAGGTCCGCGAAACTTGGATCTGTCGCGTAGACCGGTTTACCTCTTCTAAGTTGCAGGGCCGCCGAGACCGGTCAGCCGCTTACCAACTCCGAGCAATCCCAGCGACGATCCGCCCCAGCGCCTGCAGATCGCGGAGGTCGATCACTTCCGCGGGGGAATGAGAATAGCGCAGCGGCCATCCCAGCGCGACGTCGGTTGTGCCGTAGAGCAGAAATGCTGCGCCATCATTGCCACCGCCGGTAACGCCGTACTGGACGGGAATTTTGGCATTGCGCGCCAGGGTAACAACTTTTTCCTCCAGGTTGCGCGGCACCACGTTGGAATTGTCCACCGCGCGGACAACAAATCCTTTGCCCAGAATTCCATCGCCAAATCGTTTGGATTCGATCGGACTATCCGAGCTGACGAACGTATCCACCGCGAAGACATAATCAGGGGCGCGGCGTTGCTGTGCCAGATCTTTCGCCGCGGCAACCGCGCCTTCCAGCCCCAGTTCTTCGCGCGTAGACCAGATAAATGTCACGTCGCGTCCGTTCAGGTTCGGCCCCAGCGCCCATGTGGCGGCAATCAGGGCCGAGCAGCCGACGCGATCATCGAACGATCGCGCGCTCGCCCGCGGAGAAAGCAGATTGCGGTATTCCTTGGGAATTGTGACGAAATCGCCCGCCTTGATGCCGAGCTGCGCGACTTCCCCGGGGTTCTGCGCGCCGACATCCAGGCGCAGTGTCTGCCGTGGCCCGCGCGGCCATTGAAAATCAGCCTTCTCCCATCCCTCGGGCAGCTCCATTACGCCAGGGTGCATGCCGTTGGCTGAATGCACAAGTGCGGGATGGCCAAGAAAATATGCAGGCACGCCGCCGCCTTTGGAAATCAGCTCGAGAGCTCCATCGGGCAGGATGGAATGAACTTCATAGCCAATTTCGTCCTGGTGCGCCACAACAGCGATCCCAGGCCCTTTCCCGTTTCCTTTCCAATGCAAAATGAGATTGCCGGCGGGATCGGTCTGCGGCTTGGCCCAGGAAGGAAGCAGTTGCGCAATAGCTTTGGTTACGTTTCCTTCATGCGAGCTCACGCCGTATGTCTCAATCATGTGCTTCAGGATGGCTGCGTCGGCAGGCGCTGATGTGGGCCGTGGCGGAAGCGCAGGTTCATTGAGGGTCGTAACCGCAGGCGGTTGAATCTCTACGGCGGAGCCCTGCAGGTATCGCGAGAGCAATTGCACCAGGATAATCAGGTCGTGCGAATCAATGTACTCGGCAGGTGTTGAAGGCCAGGCAGTCGCAATGGCCAGATGAACCGTGCGTTCAGGTAATTTGGGCTGCGGCATATAGCCACCGCGAGGCAACAGCGGAGCGGAGGAATCCGTCTGCAAGGTGATGTTGTTCTGTGCTGCAAGCTGCTTCAAATCAGAAACGAGCCCGCTGTTCTCAGCCTTGCCTTCGACTTCCGCAATGAGCGGACCGGTCCCGGGCTTATGAGTAAAGCCGGTAGCTTCAGCTTGCTGCCGGCCGGGAAACTGCACCGGCCGCATGAGCCTGCCAATGTAGATCAATTCATCCGGCTTCTGCTCTTCCATTACGCGCTGCAGGCCGCGCGCGCCCAGCCACTGCTGAGTCACGAAGGCGAACGTAGTCGTGCCTTTCGTCTTTGCCGCATCAATGTTGGCGAGAAGCTCAAGCAACACCGCGGCGCCGAATCGGTCGCCGATGGCAGGCGATGCCAAACGTCCATCAGCCATCACGTATAGCGTGCGTGCGATGGCAAGAGGACTGAGCACGTCCGCGCCGGCAGCACGCGCCTCCGCTGCCGATGTGGCTCCCACGTCCACGTACATGTTATCCAGGTCGGCCATGCTGGGCGGATGCTGCCTCTGCGGCAGCAGATGCACACTCAATCCCGCAACTGAGCCGTTAATCCATTGGTGTTGCGGCGTTTCAATTTTGACCGGCTCAGCGGAGTAGAGTTCGTTAAACAGTGGCAGGTTCCCGCCCTGGGGAAGCCGCTGAAGCGTCAGATATCCGTCATCAGTGATTCCGCTCACCACAAACCCAGGCTCGTCAATGGGCGCGGCTATGATGCGGTGGGGCGCTCCGGAACCCACGGTTACGGTTACGTCGCCGAGATTATCAACGCGCGGCTTGTGAGCGGCCAGCAGCCGCGCAATTTTGGCGGAAAGGTCCTGCTCGTAGCCGGGTACGGCCGGCGTTTCCACCAGCGCACGCATTTCATCCGTGAGCCCTTGCTTTTGCTGGGCGGTTGCGGGCCGCGAGAAAAAATACAAACTGATGACTGCAAGCCAGAAAACTTGAACACTTCGCCTGAACTGAATCATGGGTCCTCTTGCTTCGGAGTTAAGGGAAAGAGCCTAAATGAGAGTGGGCGCAAAATCCAGTAGCTTCGTCGCCATTGAGCAGGAACTCCGAATTCCTGCGACGCGTGCCGTATTGACCTGAGGAGTTTGGGTGAATATACTCCCCGGTTCCCATGTTCACTCAGGCCAGCACAATTGGTTCAGGAGCCGCAGTCTTATTCGAGATCTATGGACTCGCCGCAGCCGGCAAGACTCGCCGCGGAAGTGCGGCGAAGGGCAACAATAACCAGCTTTCCAGAAAGCCTGGTGACCCGCGCAGAGTGCTCATGTACGGAAGACTACTGGAGTTGGCTCTCTATCGCGCTGAAGTTCTCCGCGGCCACGGTTTCAACGTGATTACGCCAAGAAACAAAGCCGAGGCCATAGCCGCAATCGAAGATGGCGAATTTGACACTCTCGTGGTCAGCTACACACTCTCCTCGGCTATCGCGGAAGAAATTGTTGAATTGGCACGGCAGAAGTGCCCAGGCTGTCCGGTGATTACCATCTCAGAGACGGGCAAAGTCGATCGCAGGCTGCGTCCAGATGTAGTGGTTCGGGCCAACGAAGGTCCTTCCGGGTTGATCAAAGCCTTGGAAGGCATTTTCCGCGCTCAGTAACTCACATACCCGCAGCCTTTATCCCACCTCTACCAGCCCGTACCGCCTTTGCCAGTGCTGCCGCAGATGCTGCATGATGCGTTCGCGGTCAGCGGCCGTGATCTCCGGATCCTTCTGCTCAACAATCTTGTTGGCCTCAGTGCGCGCAAGATCCAGCAGTTGGCGATCACGGAGCAGATTAGCCACGCGGAAGCCGGGCATGCCGGCCTGTCTCGTACCGAAGAACTCGCCTGGCCCGCGGAGTTCAAGGTCGCGCTCAGCAATCTCAAATCCATCCTGCGTTCGCACCATGGTTTTCAGGCGCTCCTCGCCTTCCGGAGAGATCTTGCCGCCGGTCATTAATACGCAATAGGACTTGGCCGCGCCGCGCCCGATGCGACCGCGAAGCTGGTGCAATTGTGAAAGCCCGAAACGCTCCGCGTGCTCAACCACCATCACGGAAGCATTTGGCACGTCCACGCCCACCTCAATTACCGTGGTCGAAACCAGAACGTCAATTTCGCCCTGCTGAAAGCGCCGCATGATCGCGTCTTTTTCATCCGCATTGAGGCGGCCGTGCAGCAGCCCGACGCGCAGGTCGGGCATGATCTTTTTGCTCAGCTCGTCATACATCTGCATGGCTGCTTTGAGGCCGCTCTTGCTCCCCGCCTTTGCAGCGGCAAACTCCATCTCCGGCTGTTCTTCTGCGCCGCCTTCAATCACGGGATAAACAACGTAAGCCTGCCGGCCGGCCTTGACTTGCTTACGCACAAATTCCCAGACCTCCGGCGCGCGTTCGTCTGATAGTTTCCGCGTGCTGATGGGAGTACGCCCGGGCGGAAGCTCATCGAGGACGCTGGTATCGAGATCGCCGTAAAGGGTAAGGGCCAGAGTGCGCGGAATGGGTGTGGCCGTCATCACCAGCGTGTCCGGTTCTGCTTCTCCTTTCTTCATCAGGCGGAAGCGCTGCATTACACCGAACCGATGCTGCTCATCCACAATCACCAGTCCGAGCTTGTGGAATTCCACTTTCTCCTGGATCAAAGCGTGTGTTCCGATTACGAGATGCGCGTCGCCCTGGCCCACATGGCGGCGAGTGTTGCGCCTGGTTTGTTCGTCCTGTGATCCCGTCAACAGCACCACGCGATACCCCGCGTTTTCCAGAATCTTGCGCGCGGACAAGTAGTGCTGCGTGGCAAGTATTTCAGTCGGCGCCATGAGCGCCACCTGATAGCCGTTTTCAATGGCGATGACTGCGGCCTGCAGTGCAACAATGGTTTTCCCCGAACCAACATCTCCCTGCAGCAGCCTGCGCATGGGCGAGGCGTGCTGCATGTCACCGGCAATTTCCTTGAGAACGCGTTTCTGCGCCGCGGTGGGATGGAATGGAAGGATCTTTTTGATCGCTTCGCGTACTTTGTCATTCAATTCAAAAGCAATCCCCGTGCGCTGCCGCATGCGGCGGCGCTTCAGCTCGAGTCCTATTTCCAGGAAGAAGAGTTCTTCGAAAATGAGCCTCCGGTGCGCCGGCGTCCGCTGCTCCGCAAGATCGGCAAACACTTCACCGGCCGGAGGAAAGTGAACTTCATTGAAGGCCTTACGGCGGTCCATGAGTTCGAAGCGACGGCATAACGGCTGGGGAATGCCGTCAGGAATATCCTGCTCAAGGTTCGCAAGAGCTCCATGAATGATGCGCCGGAACCAGCGTGAAGTAAGTTTTCCATTCGCCGTCGATTCATAGATCGGCACGATGCGTCCTACTTCGAGCGACTCGTATGCTTTGGCGTCTTGCTTTTCCTCCTCCAATTCGGACTGTGCGCCGTCAAGAATCTCAAATTGTGGCTGCGCTATCTGCAGTCCTTTGCCCTTCCAGCCCTGTTCCACCTTGCCGTAGAGCGCCACCAGTTGGCCCGGCTTGAACTTGTCACGCAAGTAGGCGCCATTGAACCAGATGCACTTCAAGGTAGAGCGCCCCTGCCCGGCCACCATTTCGAAAATCGGCATTACGCGCGTGCGGAACAGACCGGTGTTGCGGACCTCGGCGATGACCGTGGCCATCTCACCCGGCTGCAACTCGCCTATGCCGCGCGGGTTGAGGCGGTCTTCGTAGCGAAACGGCAGGTAATAAAGCAGGTCCTCGACCGTCGAGATGCCTTTCTGCTGCAGCCACTCCGCCACGCGCGGGCCAACGCCCTTTACGTATTTCACTTCTGTATGCAGGTCCAGCATTTTTGTTGATGATACATGCTCGGCAGGATTGCGGGGATGGCGGACGAAACCGCCTGAAGCGGCTGAAACTTAGACCGCTTCCAGCTTGCGCAGAGCAGTGATTTCCGACTCAGAATAGCCGATCTCCCGCAACACTTCATCGGTGTGCTCGCCCAGCATGGGCGCGCGATGGCGAATTCTTGCCGGGGTTGCAGACAAGCCGACTGCTGGCGCTGCCACCGGAACTGGCGCAGGTGTGCCGGGGAACTCAACTTCCTGCAGCAGTTTGCGCGCTCTTACTTGAGAATGTTCGAGCACTTGTTGTGGATCAAGCACGGGGCCGGCGGGGATGCGCGCTGCTTGCAGTTCGGCAATGGCCTGGGCCGTGGTGCGCGAATCGAGCCAGGCATCCATGGCTTCTGTGATCGCCGCGTGATTTTCAGCGCGGTTCTGGTCGGTGCTGAATCGTGAATCGCCGATGAACTCTGGGCGGCCCACGAGCCGTACCCAGCGGGCGAACATCTCAGCGCCGACAATCGAAACCATTATCCAGCCGTCGCGGGTACGATAGCAGTCCGCGGGAGCAGCATAGAAACTGGTGTTGCCGATTTGCTGCCGCTCGATTCCCAGCACCTGCCGTTCCGCCAGGATGTTCTGCATAAAGGTGATGCCGGTTGCAAGCAGGGAACCATCCACCACCTGTCCAGCTCCGGTTTGCGCGCGGTGATAGAGCGCGACCATCACTCCAAACGCCGTATGCAGGGCCGTTCCGTAATCTTCAAAGGAGACCACAGAACGAACCGGCGCGCCGGGGAAACCGGTCAGGCTCATGGCCCCTGTCATCGCTTGCGCCACGGCATCAAAGCCCACGCAGCGGGCGAGCGGCCCATCCGGTCCAAAAGTGGAAATGCGTGCCAGAATAATGTCCGGTTTGACGGCTTTCAGGGCTTCATAGTCGAGTCCCATTTTCTGCAGCACTTCCAGTGGGAGATTGGCGACTATAACATCGGCCGTCCGCACCAGGCGGCGGACCACCTCTGCTGCTTCACGCTTTCCCAAGTCGAGGCTGATGCTGCGCTTATTGCGGTTGAGCGAAAGAAATCCCGTGCCTTCCCCTGTCTCAGCAATGGGCGTAAGGTACCGATCTTCACTGCCCTGGCGACGGTCCACCCGAATCACATCCGCGCCCATATCCGCCAGGAGCATGGCGCAATAAGGCCCTGCGATGAAGCGGCCAAAATCAATGACGCGAATGCCGGAGAGAGGCAGCGGAGTTTGCACGGCGAGATTGTAAATCAGTGTTTGGGCAGGTTTTCTTTCACCAGCAGTTGCACAATGCTGTCAATGACTCCCTGCACCCGTGCCGACGGCAGGTCGTGATTGTTACACATGATGGAAAACACAAAGTGTTCGCCGGATTTTGTCTCGCCGTAGCCGGAAAGTGAGTTTACATGGCTGAGCGTACCGGTCTTGGCATGAACCAGCCCGCCTGCGGGTGTGTTAAGGAAGCGCTCTGAAAGCGAGCCATCCACGCCGGCCACGGGCAACGATTCCTGGTAGGCGGCTCCCCATGGTTGCCGGGAAGCGTAGAGCAGCAGTTGCACAACCGCCGCCGGCGTGACCAGGTCCCGGCGAGAAAGCCCGGAGCCATCCATAAATACCGTCTCATCGTCAGTGATTCCGGCCTGCCGGAGAAACTGCTTCAGTGCGGCAACTCCTCCTTCAAAAGACGGCCCCGTGCCGGCAAGCTTGCCCAGCAATCGCAGATCGAGCTCGGCATGCAGGTTTTGGCTCGTCTTGTTGGTGACGCGCACGTCTTCAATCAACGGAAGCGAGATGTGCTCAGCCAGAACCGATGTAGCGGCTGGTGCGGAAGCCGGAGCTGTGATCCCCAGACCGGGCGCTGCCGGCTGCGGCGGAAGGGGTTGATCAAAAAACTGCGCAATGTCTCCGTGCTGCGCCCGCGTTTTGCCGGTCACGGTGATGCCGTGATGCTCCAGAATTTCCCGAAATAGCTGCGCTGTGTACTCCGCAGGGTCTTCAATGGCGATGGCTTCCTTCATCCCTTTGTCGCCGATGGGGATGCTCCCCCACAGGACTACCTGCTTCGATCCGGGGTCGCGATGAAGTCCCACCTTGCGCACAACGCCTGCCGGACTGGTCACCACGCGATTGTCGAACTGGTAATAATTTGTGTCAGTCTCTTGAGTGATCAGCGCTTTGTCGCCTGGATTCTGGCCGGGCTGTATATCAATAAAAATCACGTTATCGTTGAAGGACAGCGCTGATACCGGCGCGCCATCGATCCATTGCAGGTCGTCCTGGCCCCAGCTTTGTCCGTAGCGCTCCGGCGCGTAGTAGGTGTCATCGCCGATCACGTCGCCATCCACGATCCTGATACCCTTTTGCGCAACCTGCGCCGCCAGGTCTTCGAGTACCTGAGTGTGCGGAGCAATGCGCTCTGTCTTGAGCTGATAGGGCATCACACGCCCGGAGATGTTCGGGTCGCCTCTTCCGACGATTTCAAGGTCGGCCTGCAGGCGGCCCTTGTCATCAATTTTGCCCGTCGTTTCAACTGTGGTGTGGAAACGATAATCCGGGCCTGCAACCGCGAGGGCAGCCGCCGTAGTAAACACTTTGGCGTTGGAGGCCGGAAGGAACAGCTGATTTTGGTTTAGCGAATAAATTGTCTTCCCGCTCTGCTGGTCCACGATGTCGATGCCCCAATGGGCGCGGGCGAGTTCAGGATCGGCGAGAATACGATTGATCTGATCGGCGAGAGTCTTTGCGCTATGCGTCTTTTTGGCGGCGCTTGCCGCAGCAAAGGAAAGGCTGTGCAGGTAAACGAGGAGCAGGAACGCCGCGGACGCTCGTGTCCTGAAGAATAGAAGATTGCGGATCATCAGATCTGGTTTTGATTATAACGTCCCCGTCCGCGTGCTCCCGGAGACAATCGGGGCGTGTAATGGACAGATTCTCCATGACAACGGCCATTTACAATGGCTCCGGCATGCAGCGTCCCACTTACAATTGGCGCCTTCGCACGCGTGAACTTCCACTCGGCGAGCGGACCCTGGTGATGGGCATTCTCAACGTCACGCCGGATTCGTTTTCTGATGGAGGGCAGTTTCTTGATCGCGGGCAGGCAGTCGCTCATGGACTACAGATGCTCGACGAAGGCGCAGACATTCTCGATATCGGCGGAGAGTCAACGCGGCCCGGGGCGAAAGTTGCCGAGAGCGGGATTGCGCCGAAAGAGGAGCTGCGTCGCGTGCTGCCCGTGATTGACGATCTCTTGCGTGAGAGGCCCGTCGCCATAATCTCCGTAGACACGTACAAAGCGGAGGTCGCATGCGCAGCGCTGGCGGCCGGCGCGGAAATCGTCAACGATGTGAGCGCGCTGCGGTGGGACGCGCGGATGGCGACTGTACTCGCCGAATGGGAATGCGGCGCCATTCTTATGCACAGTCGCGGACAGCCCGAACAATGGAAGAGCCAGCCGCCCTCGCCGGACATTGTGAATGAAGTGAAACGTGATTTGCGCGAGTGGGCGGCTTCAGCTATTGCGCGTGGAATCGCGCGCGAGCGCCTGGTGCTGGATCCCGGTTTCGGGTTCGGAAAGCGCTTTGATGAAAATCTTCCGCTGCTGGCGCATCTTGGACAATTTCACGAACTGGAATTTCCGGTGCTCTCCGGAACATCGCGCAAATCGTTCATCGGACGAACGCTGGCGCAGACAGGCAAAGATGCTCCTCCCGAGAAGAGGCTCTATGGCACTTTAGCGACGGTAGTTGCTTCCGTGCTTGAGGGAGCGCACATTGTGCGCGTGCATGATGTGCGACCGGCGGTGGAGACAGTGAGAGTGGCGGATGCGGTACTACGGGCCGCGAATGCACGCGAATGAACAAACAAATCTCCTCTGTATTCGCGATTTCTCGCGTCGCGGCAAAAACAGACTTACTGGGGCGAGAAATCTCTCAAATTCGCCACGGTCTTTGCGTCCAGCCCCTGCAGAATGCCGACCAGCAGGTCCACCATTCTGTCAAAATCACCGCGATTGATAATCCCATTGTGTGAGTGCGTGTAACGGACAGGAACAACCAGGTTCACTGTGGGCACGCCGCCATTGCTTTGCTGGATCTGGGCGGAATCGTCCCCATATCCCTGGATCACGTCAGTCTGCAGCGGAATGTTCTTCGTTTTTGCAACCTGCTTCACCCGCGCGGCGAACTTGCGGTTTGGAAGCTCGCTGGAATCGTAGAGGAACATCGCCGGCCCGGCGCCGAGCAGTTCCTGGGCCTCCTCCGGATGAACTCCCGGCGCGTCTCGAGTGACGCCACCTTCAAGGGCAATGCCGATCTCAGGCTTCACCACGTCGCTGGCTGTCCGCGCGCCGCGAAGCCCAATCTCCTCCTGAACAGTGGCCACCCAGAAAATTTGATTTGGATGAGCCGTAAGCGCGAGTTTCTCCATGGCGGCGATCAGAACGGCACAGCCCACGCGATCGTCCCAGGCTTTGCCAAGATAGTTCTGGTTCCCATTCATTACTTCAAAAGGTGCATCCGGCGTGACCGGGTCGCCGGGTTCCAAACCCATGGCAGCAACTTCGGCCGCACTCTTCGCGCCAACATCTAGAAACACAGAATTTCTAGGAAAGACCTTGTTCCGTTCGTCAGCGGGCAGAATGTGGATATCGCGGATTCCTGTAATAGCCCGGACCGGCCCTTTGGAGCCGATGATGGTCCAGCGCTGGTCCACGAGCGCCTGATCGAGCCATCCGCCCAGCATTTGCATGGTGAGATAGCCCTCCGGGGTCACGCGCCGGATGACGCCGCCCAGTTCGTCCATGTGCGCGTCAACCATGATGCGGGGGCCGCTTGAACCCTGAACAGCGATCACGGAGCCGAGCCCGTCATAGCTTAGTTTGCCCGCCAGAGGCTTCATGTGTTGAACCATGATCTTACGGACTGGCTCTTCAAATCCCGAAGGGCCTGGAGCATCCGCCAGCGATTGGAGGAGACGGACAGTCTCGTCAGCTTGAGAAGGCTGCGATTGCGGCAAAGCAAGCGAAGTTAGAAGAACCGTGAACAGGGCGCAAAGGAAAATTCGTTTCATGGCGCTTGAATGGTAAATACGAATCGAGTGCGTCTGCAACGACAGCGGCGACTTGAACGGGCGTTCTGCTTTGATTGCTGTCCCGCTAAAACTGCTTTTCCGAATCGAGCAGGATCGTTACCGGCCCCTGATTAACCAGTTCAACATCCATCATGGCTTGGAACTGGCCGGTTTCACAGCGGATTCTAGACTCGCGTATCTTCGTGACGAAGTACTCGTACAGCCGTTTTGCTTCTTCGGGTCGGGCAGCAGAATCAAAGGACGGGCGCTTGCCGCGGCGAACATCACCGAAGAGTGTGAACTGGGAAACCACCAGCATGGCGCCTGCCTTCTCCTGCACAGAAAGGTTCATCTTCTCCTGTTCGTCCTCAAAAATGCGCAGCCCAAGGATTTTTTCGGCCAGATAATCCGCAGCTGCTTCATTGTCTGACCTTCCTACGCCGAGAAGAACCAGCAGTCCCGGCCCGATCTCCCCGACGACAGTTCCTTCCACCGTGACGCGGCAATGTTGTACCCTTTGCACCACAGCTCTCATGTCGCAAGATCATAATTCATAAGGACGTGCCGCTCTTTACCGGCGTTTCTAGTATCGGTGAGCCCACTCTGATTAACACCAGACGAGGCCACGAATTTCCCGCAGACTTTGATTGACTCTGCCTATTTCCGCTCCTAAAATCGCGGGTTCCTATCTCATCCCTCCAAGGAGCCCCTCACATGCTAGCTCGCCCTTATCTTCATCGGGTGATGGCACTGTGCCTGTTTCTACTGTTGAGCAGTTTCCTGATAGCGCAGCAGCCGCAAACAACGTCGCAGCAGCCCTCCCCCGCTTCGAACAATCCGCAGAGCCCGGAGAAAGCAACACCGGGAACGCAGCCTACGGAAGAAAATGGCGCGCAATCCGGCGCGTCACA
>Ga0134125_10001137_pt1 | contig 33288 bp, 39 predicted proteins | sample KB31751_FD_96464 | JGI IMG/M metagenome (GOLD analysis project Ga0134125, IMG submission 96464) | Terrestrial soil microbial communities with excess Nitrogen fertilizer from Kellogg Biological Station, Michigan, USA - KB3-175-1 | ecosystem: Environmental > Terrestrial > Soil > Unclassified ...
GCGAGGCGAAGCGCAGGATCGACCTCGTGCGGACGTTCATGGGGTACCGCGAGTATCCGAAGTACGGCATGATCAGCCGCTACTTCATCTACAAGCAGGCGCTGCTGCGAGAGGCCGAGCGCCTCGTAGGTGCCGGCGTGCTCCGTGAGAAGCAGGACATCTTCTACCTCACGTTCGAGGAGCTCCACGACGTGGCGCGCGCGAACCAGGTGGACTACCAGCTGATCGACGAGCGCGAGCAGGCGTTCCGGTCGTACGCCGCGCTGACGCCGCCGCGCGTGCTGACCTCAGACGGCGAGTGCCTGATGGGAAGCCACCGGCGGGGCGATCTGCCGCCCGACGCGCTGGTGGGCCTGCCGGCCTCAGCCGGTATCGTCGAGGGCCGGGCGCGCGTCGTCCTCGACCTGGCGGACGCCGACCTCGAGGCGGGCGACATCCTGGTCACCGCCTACACCGACCCCAGCTGGACGCCCGCCTTCGTCGCTGCCAGCGGCCTCGTGACCGAGGTGGGAGGCCTGATGACGCATGGCTCCGTGATCGCGCGCGAGTACGGCCTGCCCGCGATCGTCGGCGTGGACAACGCCACCCGGCGGATCCGTGATGGACAACGCATCCGCCTGCACGCCACCGAGGGCTACGTCGAGATCCTGGACTCGGGGCCGCGATAGTCGTCCGGGGCGGACGACTAACGCCAATCACTCGGACGAGTGACCCGCGCCGATTCGGTGGGGCCGATCATCCCGCCTGCCAGAACCGGCGCGACGCTCTCGGCGGCGCGTGATTGTGCGGGTCTGGTTGTATCGTGGCTCGGTGACGGCCGGCGAGTTCGAGTGGGACGAGTCTCTCTACGGCGGCAGTGCCGCCTACTACGCGACGGGGCGGCTGCCCTATCCGCAGGCGATGGCCGAGGCGCTCGCGGTCGAGCTCGGCCTGGATGGGCACGGCCGGCTGCTGGACGTGGGGTGCGGGCCCGGCAGCCTGGCGCTCCTGCTCGCCCCGCTGTTTGAGCAGGTCGTCGGCGTCGACGCTGATAGGGAGATGATCGAGGCGGCCCGTCGCGAGGCCGCAGGACGGGGCGTGGTGAACGCCGAGTGGGTCGTCGCGCGCGCCGAGCAGTTGCCGGCCGAGCTCGGTCGCTTCCGGGTCGCGACGTTCGCTCAGTCGTTTCACTGGATGGACCGGCCCCGCGTCGCTCAGGTCGTGAGCGCCATGATCGAACCCGCCGGAGCGTGGGTGCACGTCGGCGCCACCACCCACCGGGGGGTCGAGGAAGAGCATCCGCCCGAGCCCTCGCCGCCGCGCGCGCAGATCGCAGCGCTCGTTCGCCGCTACCTCGGCCGGGATCGCCGCGCCGGACGCCAAACACTTCCCGGCGGCACCGCCGGGGACGAGGAAGCGGTGATGCGTGCCGCCGGCTACCCCGAACCGCTGAGGGTGATGGTGCCGCGCGGCGAGGTGTTCAGCCGCAGCGAGGACGACATCGTCGCCTCCGTCTACTCGCTGTCATCGGCTGCGCCGCACCTCTTCGGCGACCGCCAAGCCGCCTTCGAGGCTGACATGCGAGAGCTCCTGCGCAGATCATCCCCCTCCGGCCGCTTCTACGAGCGGGCACGGGACATCGAGCTCGTGATCTGGCGCAGAGCGCCCTGATACCTACGGAGCTCGCCTGCCCCAGCAGGCGTGCAACACCTCTCGCTGGAGCCAGAACGTTGGATCGGCAAGCGCCGCGGTCATCACCTCGACCTCGCGTCGAGACGCCTCATCAGCACCGCCGAGCTCGTTGATCACCTCCAGGGTCGGGATCCACCATCTCGCCCAGGGCGATCCTCCTCGCACCACCTCGGTGGATGCCTCATTGCGTAGCCCCTGGAGCCCACAGCGCTCGAACAACACCGGCAGCTTCTGGCCAAACACCTTGTCGTAGCCGCGAGGCGTCCACCAGTCGCCGTCTCGCCAGACCCGCTGATAGTCGTCGTAGCACGGGTGCGCAGGATCAACGGGAGCGGCCGTCCCCCAATCGCAATCCTCGTCGAACAGCCAGCCACCGGGACGCAGGGACTCCGCCATCCGCCTGATCGCCTGCTCCTGGACGCCTTTGAGATGAAACAACATCAGCCGCGAACAGACGAGATCGAATGGCTCCCCCAGCTGATCGAGCGGGTCGTCGAGAATGCTGTGCTGGATCACCTCGAGATTGGAGACGTCCAGCCTCGTCAGGTAGCGGGTGTCGATGTCGGTCGCAACAACGTGGCCTGTCGGGCCCACCTGCTCGGCCAGCCACACCGCCATCGAGCCACGCCCCGCACCCACCTCCAGACATCGCCAACCCGGCTGCACGAAGGAGCGCCGACGGCGCGACGACGGATCGTAGATCTGCTCCAGCAGGTCCAGCCGTTCATCCTCGGCGGACTCCCTGCCTGCGGCGGCCAGGCGGTAGTCGGCGTGCTGCGAGGAGATCGGCTCCGCCACGTTCGAGAGCGTAGCCCCGCCGACTGGGCGATACAAGCGGACGCTCCCGCAGCCGTCAGCGGCCGAAAAGGTGGGGCTGTGACGGCAATCACCGAGCCCGCTGAGGGTCGCTGACCGATGGGCAGTGCGGTTACGATTCGTGGGCCGTTGCGCGCGGGACGGGTGTCGAAGCGCTGTCTCGCCGGGCGGTAGAGAGGATGCCATGACGACCGGGTGTCGTGGGTGGGTGGCGTGACTCCGCCGCCGTTTGACCAGGACGAACTGGCGGCACACGTCGCCTTGCGCCGCCGCAAGCGGGGACGAATGAGTCGTCGCCGTAGCCGCCGCTCGTTCTGGGCGAGCGTCGCGCTTGCCTGCGCGTTGATCGTCGGTGGGGCGGTCAGCGCCGCCACGGTCACGGCCGGAATCTACATCTACAGCCAGGTGCACGGTTTGGACATCAAGAAGCTGAAGCCTGACTATCCGGGCCAGAACACGATCATCTATGACCGCTACGGCGGCAAGCTCGCAACCGTTGCCTCGGTGGAGAACCGCACCCATGTCACCTCCAGCCAGATCTCGCCGTGGCTGAAGGAGGCGACGGTGGCGATCGAGGACCGCCGGTTCTATCAGCACGGCGGCGTCGACTACGTGGGCGTCCTGCGTGCGATCCTGGACAACATCAACGCAGGCCACGTCGTGCAGGGCGCGTCGACGATCGAGCAGCAGCTGGTCAGGCAGCTCTACCTGAACGATTCCCAGACGCTGTCGCGCAAGGTCAAGGAGGCATACCTGGCCGACCAGTTAGCTAACCAGTGGTCGCGTGACAAGATCCTCAGTACCTACATTGACGTCGTCCAGTACGGCGCCGTCACCTACGGCTGCGAGGCCGCGGCTGAGGCCTTCTTCGGCGTCCACTGCAAGCATCTCAACATCCGCCAGTCGGCGATGATCGCCGGTCTCCCGCAGTCGCCCACAAACTACAACCCCACCGACTATCCGGCGGCTGCGCTCGTGCGCCGTAACGAGGTGCTGACCGCCATGCAATCGATCGGCTACATCTCCTCGATCCAGCTCCAGCAGGCGGTCGGCCGGAAACGTGCCTGTAGCGCCGGTCTGGCAGGCGCGCCTGCCACGGTCAGCTCGCGCGCCGCCAAACGCTGCCTGCGCCTGCACCCGAGCTATCCCTACGGCGAGGTCAAGCAGCCCTACTTCGTGCAGTACGTCAAGCACCTGATCACGAAGCGCTACGGCGCTGCGGCGCTGGCCACGGGCGGGCTGCGCGTGGACACCACGATCGACCCGAAACTCCAGGCCGCGGCGCAGCAGGCGTTCCACGCCTACCTGGACCGGCCGGGGCTGCCGGCGGCGGCGCTGGTCTCGATCGATCCGCGCACCGGTGAGATCCTGGCCTTCGACGCCTCGACCAACTACCGCAAGACCAAGTTCGACCTGCCGGCGCAGGCACGAAGGCAGGCCGGCTCGAGCTTCAAGCCGTACGGGCTGGCTGCGGCCATGGTCGACCTCGGCATCGACCCCGAGACGACGGAGTACTCGAGCCAGGCGCCGTTCAACTATCCGATCCCGGGATGCGTGGGTGCGCCGTCATGCATCTGGACGGTCAACAACGCCGAGTCGAACCTGGCCGGCAACTTCAACCTGCACGTGGCGATGGACGGCTCGATCAACGCCGTGTTCGCCCGGCTCTCCGCCGACATCGGCCCCACCCGCACCGTCAACATGGCCTACAACCTCGGCATCCCGCGATCCGACCACCTGCCCAAGGTCTATTCGATCATCCTTGGCACCGGCCTGGTCTCGCCGCTCGACATGACCAGCGCCTACTCCACCTTCGCCGCCACCGGCATCCACCACGATCCGCTGGCGATCACCGACGTGACTGCTCCCACCGGCGCCACCATCGCCTCCACCCCCGCCTCAAAGAATCCCGGGCGGCGGGCGCTTCCCGCCTGGGCGGCCTCGGAGATGAACCAGATCCTCTACGACAACATCTACGTCTGCCCCAGCGGCCTTTGCACCGGCAGCGCAGCTGCCCTCAGCCCCTACCGCCCAGCGGCCGGCAAGACCGGTACCGTCGAGGCACACCTTGACGCCTGGTTCTGCGGCTACACGCCCAACCTCACGACCTGCGTCTGGATGGGCTTCCCGCAGGGCGAGATCTCGATGATTCCCGCGGTCGGATCGGCCTACTCGTTCGGCGGCGGCTACCCCGCGCTGATCTGGCACAGCTTCATGACCGCCGCGCTAGCCGCTGAGCCAACCAAGTTCCCGGCCACGTCGTTCCCGGTCGTCTCCGCACCGCTGGGCGCCTACAAACCGTTCACCTCACAGTTCCAGTTGTACACGGCGCCGGCCCCCCCGCCCACCACCGGCAATGGTGGCAAACACAACACCGGAAACGGCAACGGCAACGGCAATGGCAACGGAGGCGGTAACGGCAACGGAGGCGGGAAGCCTCCTCACTGACCGGCGCGGTTCGGCTACACCGCCGCTTGCAAGAGGGGTGCCGCGCCCTGCCCACGCGCGACACCCCCCAGTTCAACGCGTCTCCGCCGCTGACTACGCGCTGGCGGGGATCTTGCTGGCCAGCTTCTCGGAGATGGTGGTGACCGTCTCCAGCGCGGCCTTCTCCTGCTTCAGGTTCTCACCGAGCAGCTTGGCGGCGTCTGTCTCGCCGAGCGCCTTTGCCATCGTGATCAGGCCGGTGTACGCCGCCATCTCGTAGTGCTCGGTGCGAGCGGCTGCGCCGGTCAGGAACATGTCGAGCACGTCCGTGCTCGGCTCCTCGTTGGTCACGAACTCGTCGTGCTCCTTCTTGAGGCCGTCGATGCCAGGGCACTTCTCGGCCTTGGCAGGCTCACCGACCATCTCGAACGCCTTCTCGATGTTGGTGACGTGCTGCTCGGTCTCGCTGAGGTGCTTCTCGAACGCGTCGCGGAGCGTCGAATCAGTTGCTTCCTGAGCCAACTTGGGAAGCACTTTCACCAGCGTGCGTTCCGCGTAGAGAATGTCGCCTAGCTCGTGCATGAACAGTTCTCGGGGATCGTTCATAGGTTCCTCTCATCGGTTACTCGGTCCCCCTACGACTGCCCCATGCAGCTGTCTGCGAAACGCGCGCCTGGTCGAGGGCGGCATGGATCGGCGTGTTTGCGTGACTCGCGGCATCGGGTAGCTGTCGTTCACACGCTCCGTACGGGCAGATCGCGATACCAGCCCTGCGGGACTCCACTCGACCAAGGCGGGATGACATGGCCGAGGGCGCCAAGAAGGCTGCAAAGAAGGCAAAGAAGGAGTCGGCCCGAGCGGGAAAGACGCTCGCCGGCAGGGTGCTCGCCAATCCGAGATCTACGGTCAAGGACAGGAAGCTGGCTGCCGGCGTGCTGTCATCAGCCGGTAAGAGCAAGCAGACGAAGTAGGGCTGTCCAGGCTGACTCGCGCGCATGCGCAAAGAGCTGACGCCCGAGGACCTGGGAGACCTGCTGGAGCTACCGCTCTTGGCCGTACTCGCGACCTACCGGCGTGATGGCACGGTGCTGCTCTCGCCCGTCTGGCACGAGTGGCGCGATGGCGGCTTTCAGGTGATGACCGCGTCGCGGGACGGCAAAGCGGGACATCTGCGTCGCGATCCGCACGCGAGCATCGTGGTTTGTGACGACGGCCCTCCCTTTCGCGGCATAGAGATCCGCACGACGGCGCGTCTCAGCATGCTGGAAGATGGATCGGTTGTCTCCCGGATCGCCGCCCGGTATCTCGGGCAGGAGGCGGGTGAGCGGTACGCCGAGACCGCCGACGATGACCTGCTGATCCGCCTCGAGCCCGGCGAGCTGCGTGCCTGGGACTTCGCCGACTACTTCGCCTGACCGGCGGCGCGGCGTGCGGCGGGGTCAAGCGGCCGGATCGCTGCGCCGATGACAAGTACGAAGGCCATGACCGGTTTGCCACAAAGCGCCGAGGATTCACCCGTGCCCGCCATCGGCGTGTCGGCGCGCCCTGGCCGGGTTCGGAGCCTGTGGGACGCTGCGCGCGCCCTCTGGAGCCCCGAAGCGGGGAGCCGGCGCCGGCGGGAGGTGGAGCTGGCCCGGATCCTCGACCTGTTCGAGGAGTACGTCTACGCCGGCGCGATCACCCCGGACGGACGTTACGTGCACCACGCGTCGATGTCGACCATCGAAGGCCTGATCGGCGGCTCCGCCCCGCCCGACGTCGAGGCCGGCCGCTTCTGGGAGTCGCGCATCGCGCCCGCCGACTGGGCGCAGTACGCGGCGTTCAACCGTTCCCTGCTGGACGGCGACGACGCCGAGGTGACGTATCGCCTCGCCGGCCTGGACGGCGCCACGCGGGTTCTGCACGATCGCGCCCGCCCGCGTCGCCTGCCCGACGGCAGCGTCCGCGTCGAGGGCATCATCTCCGACATCACCGCGCGCGAGGAGACCGCCGCCCGCCTTGACGAGGCCAGCGACCGCTTCACCAGCCTCCTGGATGTGGTCGGCGCCCACGTCTACCTCGCGCTCGGGCACCCCGACGGCAGGATGCAGGAGCTGTTTCAGGGCCCCGGCGGCGACCGGCTGCTCGGCGGCGCAGAGCCCGACCCCGAGATGACCAACTGGGACGCGGCCGTGCACGCCGACGATCGGCCCGCGTACGACGCCTTCAACCGCGCGCTGGCCCGGGGCGAGGACTCGGAGGTCACCTACCGGCTGATCGGGGCCGACGGGGTCACCCGCTGGGTGCACGACCGTGGCGCATGCCGCCCGCGCCCGGACGGCACGTTCGAGGTGAGCGGGATCGTGTCCGACGTGACCGAGCGGCGGCGGCTCGAGGACGAGCTGCAACGGAGCATGCGAGACATGAAGATCGCCCACCGCGAGCTGGAGCGCGCTCGTGCGGACGCCGAGGTGCGCGCGGGCACCGACGAGCTCACGGACACGTTCAACCGGCGCCACTTCGCTCAGATCGCCACGGAGATGCTCGCAACGGGTGCCCCCGTGTGCGGCCTGCTGCTGCTCGACGCCGATCACTTCAAGCAGATCAACGACGCCTACGGCCACGCCGTGGGCGACGCCGTCCTGATCGACCTCGCCCACCGGCTGAGCGCCGGCCTCGAACCCGGAGACGTCCTTGCCCGCTGGGGCGGTGAGGAGTTCGCCATCCTGCTGCCCGGCGCCTGCTCAGCCGAGCAGCTCGTCCAACGGGCCGAGCGCTTCCGCCTCGCCGTCAACGACTCGCCGATCGTTCGCGACGACGTCCATCTCGACCTCACCATCTCGGTCGGCGGCGCCCTCGCACCGAACCATGGCGCGACCCTCGATGCGCTCCTGGAACGGGCGGACAGCTGCCTGTACGAAGCCAAGCACCGCGGGCGTAACTGCGTTTCACTGCGCCCCGGCAAGACACGCTCTGCCGACGCGCCGAACGCCGCTCCCAACGCGGTCGAGCTGGCACGAGCCCTGGCGTTCACGTGCAGCCTCCGGGACGGCATCCCGCAGGAACACGCCGAGGAGGTCTCCCGGCTGGCCGGCCTCACGGCCGAACGTCTGGCGCTGCCCGGTGGCGTCGTGCAGCGCTGCCGGCTGGCCGGATGGCTGCACGACGTCGGCAAGCTCGCGGTGCCCGAACAGATCCTGAACAAGCCGGGGCCGCTGGATGATGCCGAGTCGGACGTGATGCGGACGCACTCCGCTGTGGGGGCCGACATCGTTCACCGGATCCCTACGCTGCGGCAGGTCGCGCCTGCCGTGCGTCACCACCACGAGCGCTACAGCGGCGACGGCTACCCGGATGGCCTCGCCGGGCAGGCCATCCCGATCGAGGCCCGCATCATCGCCGCCGCGGATGCCTACGCGACGATGACGGCCGACCGGCCCTACTCGCCGGCGCGCACGGCGCAGGAGGCCACGGCCGAGCTGCGCCGAAGCGCCGGCTCCCACTTCGACCCGGCCGTGGTCGACGCGCTGCTCGCGGTGCTCGGACTCGACGACCAGGTCGAGCTCGACGCAGCCTGATCAGCCTTCGGTCGAACTCGATCCGCGAGATCCAATGGCCCGCCGTACGCGACGCCTCATTGAGAGCGCCGCGGCCGCCGCGTTGGCTCCGCAGGCTCCGTGGACGCCCCCGCCCGGGTGGGCGCTCGCGCTTGCCAGGAACAGGTCGGCGACCGGGGTCGCGTAGCGCCGCACACCGGCCATCGGCCTGAACACGAACTGCTGGTGCAGCTGTGCGGTGCCACCGTTCACGGCGCCGCCGACCAGGTTCCGGTCCGCCTGCTCGATCGTGCGCGGCGTGAACACGTGCCGCTCGATGATGAGGTCGCGGAACCGGGGCGCGAGCCGCTCGATGCGGTGCTCGACGCGCTCGCACATCGCCGACTCGTCGGCCTCATCCCAGGCGCCGGTGACCACGCCGGCCTCATCGGCGGTGATGGTCTGGGGCACGTGCGTGTAGGCCCACGCCGACTCGGCACCTGCCGGCTGCCGCGTCGCGTCAACTATCGAGTACTGGCCCATCACCAGGTACGGCTCGGCCGGCACCCGTCCGGTCGCCATCGTCGCGGCGTTTCGGGTCAGCTCGTCCATGCTCTCGGCGACGTGAATGGTTGGCGCTTGGCGGGCGTTCTCAGCCGTCCACGGGATCGGCGCCCGCAGCGCCCAGTCGACCTTGACCGTGGCGCTGTCGTACTCGAAGCGCTCGATGCGACGGGACACGGCATCAGGTACCCACGGCGGCTCGATCAGGCTCTGGTAGAGCTGCGGTGCGCCGACCGCGGCAAGCACGGCGCGGTGCGCAGACACGAGGTCTCCGGCCAGGGTGCGCACGCCGGTGGCGCGGCCGTTCCGCACCTCGATCCGCTCGACCGGCGTCCCGCAGACCACGCGTCCGCCCTTCGCCTCGAGCCGTGCGACGAGGGCCGCGGTCAGCTGCCCCGCGCCCCCCTCCGGCACGGGGAACCCGACGCTCCGTGCCAGGCCGACCAGCACCCACCCGAACATCCCGCTCCCCGGAGACTCGGGCGACAGGTCCGCGTGCAGCGCGTTGCCGGCGATCAGCCGGGCGGCCAGTGGGCTCAGCTTCAGCTCCGCGACCATGCGGCGAAGCGGCAGCGCCGTGAACCGGGCAAAGTCCATCGCCCCGGCGAGACGCAAACGGCGCGCGACCGTGGCAGCGGCCCGCACCGGCGGAAACGGGGCGGTGAGGCCGCCGAGCACGGCGTCACCGACCCGGTCCCACAGGTCGATCATCTCGGCCCACCCCTGGCGATCGGACGGGTCGAGGGTGTCCATCGTCTGCTCGAACGTCCCCAGCGCCGGGCAGCTTCCGTCGAGCGCCGGGTGCGCAACCACCATCGGCCCGCGCATCCAGCGCAGGCCCCAGTCCTCGAGTGAGAGCCGGCGGATGGCCGGCGAAGCCGCGGCGAGCGGATAGAAGCTGGAGAAGAGGTCGTTGACGAAGCCGTCCGCCGTCAGCCGGCCGCTTCGCACGGCGCCGCCGGGGCTATCGGATGCTTCCAGCACGATAACGCTCCAGCCGGCGTCCGCCAGCACGTTGGCGGCCACCAGGCCGTTGGGCCCCGAGCCGATCACGATCGCGTCGACGTCCATCCTGCAGAGTTACCCTTCCCGCCCGTTTGCGAACCGGCGGCGTTTGAGCGTCTCGCCGAACGGGCACTGTCGAGACCGTGGCAACCAACCTGCGTCTCGTTCCCTACACCCAGGATCAGGTGTTCGCCGTGCTGAGCGATCCGGAACGGTACGCGGGATGGGTCGTGGGCGCGACCAAGACGCGCACGATCGATCCGGAGTGGCCGCGGCCCGGCAGCCGTTTCGCCCACCAGCAGGGAGCCGGGCCGCTGCACATCGAGGATGTCACGGTGGTGCGCGAACTGGACGCGCCCGACAGGATCGTCCTGGAAGCGAAGATCCGTCCGCTGTTGACCGCTCAGGTGACGCTCACGCTCGAATCGCTGTCACGGGGCACGCTGATCACGATGGACGAGGTGCCGATCGGAGGTCCCGTGAGCCGGCTGGGACGCCTGCTCGAAGGTCCGCTGCACGTGCGCAACAGCCGAGCGCTGCGGAGGCTCGAGGGACAGCTGGCCGCAGTCGAAGCGGGCAAGCGGACGTAGCGGCTCGCGTGGATGACGGAGTTCGGGTGGAGCGGTTTTAAGGCGAGGGCTGGCTCGTCTCGATTCGCGGCGAGCACGACCTGACCACGGCGCCGATGCTCTCCCAGGCCTTCGAGCTGCTGTTCGCTTCGGGGGCATTCGTGGTCGCGGACATCCGTGAGACCACGTTCCTCGACTCCCAGACGCTGGGCGTGTTCGCCTCCGCCATCGAGTGGGCGGCGGCGCACGCAGCGACCGATCCTAATGAGCGGTTCGCGCTGATCGTCGATGTCGAGCAGAGCCACCTGCGGCGGGTGCTCGAAATCGCCAGGCCGATCATCGGCGATGTGCCCACCTATGCGTCTCGCGACGCCGCGCTGGAAGCGCTCCGCGATCGGTACAGCCGGCCGCCGCAGTGACGCCGACGTTTCGGCGGTGACACGGAGGGGCACACGCTCTCGATGGGATCAACGCTGCATGAGCGGTTTCAAGCGATACCCACAGAGGTTCGGCGGTTTCGTAAGACGATGCTCCTGTTCGTCCGCCGTGAATGCCGCGGATGCTGCTCGCAGCAGTTCGCCGACGACCTTGCCCTCGTCTTCACCGAGGCGTGCTCGAATGCGGTGATACACGCCTACCCCGGCGACTCGCACGGCTGGATCGAGGTCGAGGCACAGGTAACAGATGGCCTGCTGACGATGGACGTGGTCGACGACGGCGTCGGGTTGGGCGCCGGGTCATGCTCGAGCGGCCGGGGCATGGGGTTCAACCTCATGCGCGGCCTGGCCCAGGTACAAGTTACGTCTCGAGCATCTGGCGGCACCAAGGTACGACTGACGCTGCCGTGCCGATGACGTGGCTGGCTGAGCGTTTGGGATCGACCGCCACGGGTACGGTGGGAGAGACGATACGCGTCCCCGGGCCACGGAGATGGGACACGGAGTCATACGCCGCAATAGCGCGTTGGCTAGGGCGGACACCATCTTCGGAAGGACCCTCGTTGAACACGCGTAGCATGGATAGTTTCGAAGGGCGCGAGCTCTTCGATTCGAACGGGTACAAGATCGGCGATATCGAGTCGGTGTTCACCGACGACGGGCTGGAGTTCGCACTCGTGAAGTCCGGGCTGTTCGGCACGATACGCCGCTTGGTGCCGCTGAACGATGTCCGCGAGGCGGGCGACGAGCTGGTCGTGCCGTACTCCAAGGACAAGATCAAGCTGGCTCCGCCGGCCGGCGCCGACAAGCGCCTGTCCGAGGCTGCGAGGGAACGGCTTTAAGGATCTTGACCGCCTGTTAGGTACGTACGACGGTTCGCAAACCGGCGCCGAGCGACGTGCTCGGGCCCATCAATCGAGAGGAACGGCATGCAACAGGAACAGTCAACCGGGTCAGCGGTCACAGAGAAGATGGACCAGGCCACAGACGTTATCTCGGCTCGCACCAGCGATGCTGTCGAGCAGGGACGCGGCGCCGTGCAACGCCAGGTCGGGCAGCGGTCCGCGCAGCTGGGCGACCAGATCGGGGCCGCGTCACACACGATTCGCCAGGTGGCGAATCAGGCGCGCCTGGAGGGGAACGATCAGCAGGCGCGTATCGCCGAGGAGGCCGCCAAGCGAGCAGAGCGGGTAGGTACCTACCTGGGTGAGGTCGACCCCGAGCGTCTCATGGCAGACGCCGAGGATTTCGCCCGGCGGCAGCCGTGGCTGGTGGCAGGCGTCGGCCTGATCACCGGGTTCGTGGTAGCACGCTCGCTGAAGGCTTCGAGCGGGCGGCGGTCTGCGCGGTTGTATACATCCGCCAATCGCCCGCCGTATGGTGATGTTTCACACCAGTCTTCGGTGTACGGAGGAACCAGCATGACGAGCGCGGTCGGGGAGCCCAGCCGTGAGTCGTGACCTCGACCTGGCCAGTGGTGAACGTGAAAAGCGTCAGGAATCCGTGCCGGAGTTGGTCAAGGAGCTGACGCGTGACATCTCCGAGCTCGTGCGCCAGGAGATCGAGCTGGCACGCGTGGAGATGACCGAGAAGGGCAAGAAGGCCGGGCTCGGCGTCGGCATGTTCGGCGGCGCGGCGGTGCTCGGCATGGCGGTGGTCGGCGGCTCGATGGCAACGGTCATCATCCTGCTCGACCTGGTGATGCCGCTCTGGCTCGCGAGCCTGATCACGACCGTCCTGTACGCCGCCGCCGCTGCGGTGCTGGCGCTACGCGGCCGTGACGAGTTGAAGGAAACCGGCGCTCCCATTCCGGAGCGCACCAAGCAGTCCGTCAAGGAGGACATCCAGTGGGCGAAGACACGCGCGCAATCGAAGGACAGATAGAGGACACCCGCGAGCGGATGGGCGACACCGTCGCCGCGCTCTCCTACAGGGCCGACGTCCCCAGTCGCATGAAGGACTCGGTGTCGGACAAGAAGGACGCGGTCACCGGCAAGCTCTCCTCCGCGAAGGACGCGGTCATGGGATCGGCGGGAGACGCTGCAAGCGGCGCTCAGGACGGCTCCAAGCGGGTGATCGGCATCGCTCAGGAAAACCCGCTGGGGCTGGCGATCGGCGCCGCTGCGGCCGGGTTCGTGGTGGGATCCCTGCTGCCGGGCACCCGGGTCGAGGAGGAGCGGATCGGCCCTGCCGCCACGCACGTGCGCGAGCAGGTGACCGAGGTCGCCTCGGACGCCGTCGAGCACGGAAAGCAGGTCGCTCAGGACGCCGCCCATGCGGCCACCGATGCGGCCAAGCAGTCCGGGCAGGAGCACGCGGACGAGCTTCGTGAGTCGGCGCGCGAGACGATGACGAGCGACAGCTAGCGCAGTGACGAGCCGGTTGGCGCTCGCGCGGGTGATCGCCCGCGCGAGCGCCTTGCGGTGCTCGGCGGTTCGAGCGACCGAACCGCCATCGTTACACGGTCGGCCGGCCGGGGTACGTGCGTGGTGATGGCTTCCCCCACTCAGCCCCCACTTCCCGAGCCGCGAGGTCCCATCTCCGACGCCGTCCTGTCGGCCCTGAGACGGGCGCCGGGACCGATCCACCAACCGAACGTCTCGGTGGACGACGTCCTGGCCGACGACGACCTGCAGCTGGCCCTGTACTGCTGTTACGAGCTGCACTACCGGTCGTTCCGCGGCGTCGACCCATACTGGGAGTGGAACCCCGAGCTGATCGCGACGCGTGGGCGGCTGGAGTACCTGTTCGAAGACAGCCTCCGCGAGGCGTTGCCCGCCGCGACGGTGGCGCCGCCAGAGGTCGAGCCGACGCTGCGCGAGCTGGTCGCCGAGGATTACGGCCCACCGCTCGCCCGTACGCTGGAACGGCGAGCCGGCATCGAGCAGTTCCGCGAGTTCGCCGTCCACCGGTCCGCCTACCAGCTGAAGGAAGCCGATCCACACTCGTGGGCGGTTCCGCGCCTGTCCGGCCGCCCCAAGGAGGCGCTGGTGGAGGTACAGGCGGACGAGTATGGGGGAGGGCGTCCCGGTCGCATGCATGCCACGCTGTTTGCCAATGCGATGCGCGAGCTCGGGCTCGATAGCTCCTATGGCGCCTACCTGGATCGGATACCCGGCTCGACTCTGGCGACGGTCAATCTGATGTCGCTGTTCGGCCTGCATCGCCGGTTACGGGGTGCCATCGTCGGCCACCTCGCCGTGTTCGAGATGACCTCGCCGGGTCCCAACGGCCGCTATGCACGTGGCTTGCGCAGGCTTGGCCTTGGTGAGGCCGCCACGGAGTTCTTCGACGAGCACGTGGAGGCCGACGCGGTGCATGAGGCGATCGCAGCTCACGACCTGGCCGGCGGTCTCGCCCAGCTGGAGCCCGAACTGGCCGGCGACATCGTGTTCGGCGCCCGGGCGCTGTTGATGCTCGAGACGCGGTTCGCCGGCGCCATCCTGCAGGCGTGGGACGCCGGCCGTTGCTCGTTACTGGTGCCGCTCGGCATCGATGCTCGCCACGAGCTCGTGGCGGCGGGCGGCCGCGGCGCTTAGACCGCCCTCGGCGCGAAATCCGGCCAGCCGATGGGACCCATCGCAGAACGGGCGAAGTTGCGAGCGCCCGCAGCGACAGAGCGCAATGGTGCGCCGTCCCGCGTCGATGTCACGGCCCTGCTCGTCGCGGAGCGCGAACGCGCCTCGGATCACCAGTGGGCCGTCCTTGTAGGGGACGATCTCGGCCGGCTGCTCACTCATAGCGACCTCCTACCCGCTGCAGGCTGGGCGTATTCCCGTTGTTCTTCGGTCACGTCGGCGGACTCCTCGATCAGCGCCTCCAGGCCGCCGCGCAGAACGGTGGCCCGCTGCCGGCGAGGGTGTGGCGAATCCAACCGCCGACCGGCCCGTTCCAGTGCCCGCGTTTCGGCCGCAGACTGTGCGTGCTCGCCGATCTGGTCGAGTAGCTCTTCGAGCAGGCTCCGCGTGTGAGCGATTCGCATCCGGTCGAGATCGATCAGCTCGCCTTCGACTCCGTCCGTGGCCGCACGCCACCGGTTCTCCGATATCGCAAACGACGCATGCGCGGGCAGCGGCTGTCCGGCATCATGGCGGGCGGCCAGCCATCGCACCGTGCAGTGCACCACCGTGGCCAGCGCCTCCACCTCGCCGGCCGACGATTGCGCGTCGGGCACGCGCACCTCGATCGTGCCAAACCCGGGATGCAGACGGCACTCCCACCAGAGCTCGGTGTGATCGAGGAAGGCGCCTGATCGAGCCCCCCACGCCAGCAGGTCGGCAACGTCGTCCCAGGTGGCGAATGCCGGCCCCACGCCCTGGCGCGGCAGCGCATCGGAAAGCTTGGGCCGGACGCTGGCAAGTCCGCTGTCGCGTCCGGCAAAATACGGCGCGGATGCCGCCAGGGCGGCTATCTGCGGCATCAGCCCGCGCAGCGCGTTGTACACGGCCAGCAGCCGGTCGGCGCAGGGAACCCCGAGATGGACGTGCACCCCGGCGGCCAGCCCTGCGCGGTGCGCCGCCCACCGGTACCGCTGCTCGATGGCGGCGTACCGGGATCCCGGTGACACCGCGGGCAGCAGGTCGCAGGTGGGGTGTGCCGCAAGACCCACGAGCCGTGCCTCTCCGTTCAGTGCGGCGACGACGCGGCGGCGTCCCTGAACGAGATCCGCCACCGCCGCGGCGGCATCGAGATGGACGCCCGACACGATCTCGATCTGCGACGGCGAGAGCTCGGGATGAAACCGGTCATCGTCTCCGAGAAAGGAAAGGAGCCGAGCGGCGACCGGGCTCGGCGAATGGGAGCGGTCGACCAGCAGTAGCTCCTCCTCGACTCCGATGGTGAACGTCTCGGCTCGATCGAATGAGGAGCGGAGGGGCTCCCCGCGGCTTGGGTTAGAGGAACCAGCGATCTCGGGTGACTACCCGGAATCGGGCGCTCCGACACAGGCCACCGGCGCGATCCGAAGAAGGAGCCGGCGTTTGCACCAGGGCAGGTGCGGGTATCGCACGTCGAATCGCGTGTCTCTCCTTGCGCGGCCGCTGTGTCGCACTCTTCGGTTCGCAAGCCATGGAGGTCGCAGGCACTGCACACGGCCTGAAGGACGATGAACACACAGGAACAGCGCGAGCCTCTGACGGAACTCTCCCTGGCACGACATCGAGACCTGGAGGGCCGCCACTGGGTATGGGCGCCACGGGTCCGGCAGGTGATCACCGGGCTGCTGGTGCTGTTCGTCGTGCTGGCCGCAGGCAATGCATTCGGTCAGCGTCCCTCATCGCACACGTCGGTCTCTCCGGCGGCCACGCTCACCGTGAGCACCCCCGCCCATCTGCGGGGCGGGTTGATCTTTCAGACGCGCGTCGACGTCACCGCACACACAGACATCGCCGCCCCGACGGTGACGCTGAGCGGCGGATGGTTCGACGGCATGACGCTGAACTCCGTGCAGCCGGGCCCGGCCAAGCAGGCCAGTGCCGGCCAGGGCGTGACGTTCAGCTATCCGCCGCTGGCGGCGGGGCGGACGATGACGGTCTGGTTCGAATGGTCGGTCAACCCCACCAACCTGGCCTGGCAGCGGCCCACCGTGACGGAGATAACAGACGGCGGTAGGACACTGGTCGGTCAGCGATCGACGGTGACGGTATACCCCTGATGGATCTCGTGCTGCGATGTCTCGTGCTGTTTCCGCTGGTGGTCGTGCTGGTACGTGTCGTCAATCGCCGGCAGCTCTCGTCGCTGGAACCGTTCGATCTGGTGTTGCTGATCGTCATCGGCGACCTGCTCCAGCAGGGAATCACCCAGAGCGACTACTCGGTGACCGGCGCTGCGATCGTGATCACCACGATCTCACTGCTGTCGCTGGGCACCGCCTACCTCAACTGGCGGCTCCCCATCCTGCGGTTGACGCTGGAAGGGGAGCCGATCATCCTGCTCGAGGACGGGCGGCCGATCGAGCGGAATCTGAGACGACAGCGGATCACGCTCGCAGAGCTGGCTGCCCAGGCCCGTCAGAACAACATCGCCACGCTGGACGTGGTTCGTTACGCGGTGCTGGAGACGTCGGGTCAGATCAGTTTCATCACCAAGACCTGACGGAACGCGGATCCTCCAGCTAGTTCTTGGTCAGCTGTCTCCAGCTGCGCGCCTCGACCTCGACGTCGAAACGGTCCGCCGCCCGCAGGATCCGCTTCCACGCCTCGTCGCGCTCTGCGTCCGACACGCCCTCGACCTGATCGAACCGGGCGATCGCGTTTCGCACGTGAGCGGCGTCGTTCAGCGGTTCCTTGCGCTGATCCGGAAACGCGAACTGCGTGTCCTTGAGCCGGTCCTTTTCCGCGGTCGACATCCCCGACGACCGGTTCCCGCCCTGGTCGTGTCGAGCGGCCTGAGCCTTCTTGATGTTCTTCCGGGCGGCCTGCTTCTGCTTCTGCGACGACATCAACAACCTCCTGGTTCACCGGCCGGCCACGGCGGCCGGCCGAGGCGGTGATGCTGCGCGCCGAGCGAGGGTTGGGAAGGCCAGCCCGCGCGCGTGGGGAACCTTCCCCGTGACCACGTCGCGCTAACCGACCTGCTGCTTCTGCAGCGCGAGGGTGTAGCGCGGATCACGAGCGGAGGCTTTGCCCGCCTCGAAGATCGCGAAGCGTTGCAGGACGGCCCCGCCCAGGATCAGTGCGGCGCCCGCGCCCCGGAGACGGCTCCGTCCCAACGCCGTGACCGCCAGGCCCAGAGCCGTCGCCGGCTTGGCAGCCCTCGCATAGGCGCCCGCCCGACCCTCTCGGTACGGCTCACCCAAAGCCCCCAGCCGGCGCTCCATGATGCCCGTCGCGACCAGCTCAGCTCCCGCCCCCAGCACGGCCAGCCTCCGCGCCGGGCCGGTCGCGCGCTCGTCCCCGACCAGCGTCGCGGCGGCGCCCGCGCTGGCGCAGGACGAGGCGGCGAACACCGCCGGCAGCTCACGACGAGCCTCGTGCCAGACCGGCACGGCGGTGTCTGAGAGCAGCGCCCCGGTGTAGGTGGCAAGGGCAGGCCCGAGCATCCCGGAGCAGACCTGCGCAGCGCCCCCCACCCGCGGCAGAGCGTCCAGCAACTCACAGGTCGTGGCCGCGCTCTGGGCGGTGCCGGTGGCGGCCAGCAGCCAGGAGCCGACGCTCATCGGGGAGGTCGGCTTGAACACACGCAGCATGTTCAGGAACCGCTCGGGCCTGCCCAGGTCCTTGACCAGCAGCAGCGGGCTGACGTTCACGGCCGCGGCGGCCACCAGCGAGGAGGTGCGCGCCAGTGAGCGGTTGCCGGTCAGCCGGGCGGCCAGCGACAGGCTGGCCGACGCTCCGGCCAGGCCGCCGGTGAACAGGTACCAGCCCACCTCGGGCTTCCAGACCGGCTCCTTCAGGATCGGCCGGCCGTAGTAGGAGGAGTCGCTGCCGGCGCGGTCGGTTGAGGTCATCCCCGCCGTCCCAGCATCGAGAGCGCGACCGCTCCCGCCAGGCCCAGCGCCGCCGCCCCCACCGCCCGCCACATCTCGGGAAGGTCGCGGGTGGTGACCACGGGATCGGGAGGCAGGCCGTACACCTCGGGCTCGTCCAGCAGCAGGAAGAACGCACCGAAGCCGCCCACGCCGTCGGAGGGGTCGGCGCCGTAGAGGCGCGCGTCCCGCTCGCCGGCGTCACGCAGCTCCGCGACCCGGGCGTCCGCGCGCTCGCGCAGCTCGTCCAGCGGTCCGAACTGGATCGACTCGGTGGGGCAGGCCTTGGCGCAGGCGGGCGTCATGCCGTCTCCGACCCGGTCGTAGCAGAGCGTGCACTTCCAGACGCGGCCGTCGTCCTCGATCTCGCGGCGGTCGAGCACCCCGAACGGGCACGCCGGGATGCAGTATCCGCAGCCGTTGCACACGTCCTCCTGCACCACCACCGTGCCGAACTCGGTGCGAAAGAGCGCGCCGGTCGGGCACACGTCCAGGCAGGCGGCGTGCGTGCAGTGCTTGCACACGTCCGAGCTCATCAGCCAGCGCATGGCGTCGGTGGTGCCGTCATGAGCCTCGACCTGCTGCTCGACGAAGGCGACGTGGCGCCAGGTGTTCGCACCCAACTCGCCCGTGTTGTCATACGACTGGGCCGTGAACACCAGCCCGTCCTCAGGGACGGCGTTCCACTCCTTGCAGGCCACTTCGCAGGCCTTGCAGCCGATGCAGACGCTGGTGTCGGTGAAGAACCCCATGCGCTGCTGCTCGTTCTGGTAGGTCTCGATGCCGTCGGCCCGGGGATTGCTCATGGCCGCTCACCACCTCCCGTGCCCGGCTGCAACCTGCCCGGGCGCACGTCGCAGGTGGCCGCCTTCGCCTCCTGGATGTGCACGTTCGGGTCGAGCGTGATCGACACCAGGTCGTTGGCGGCGCCGCCGGTGCTGAGCCCGCGCCAGCCCCAGTGATAGGGCAGCCCCACCTGGTGGACGATCCTGTCCTGCACCCGCAGCGGGCGCAGCCGATCGGTCACAAGGACGCGCGCCTCGATCGCGGATCTGCGGGTGACCACGGTCGCCCAGCCGCCGTGCTCCAGGCCACGTTCAGCCGCCAGCTGCGGGCTGACCTCGCAGAACATGGCCGGTTGCAGCTCGGACAGGTACTCGAGCGTTCGGCTCATGCCGCCTGCGGTGTGGTGCTCGGTGAGGCGGTAGGTGGTGAATACGAACGGGAAGCGGTCGCCGTCGGCGTCGTCGTTGTACTCGTTGCCCGGCCGCGGGAACCGCTGGCGGGCCGGATTCGATCGCTGGCCGTAGAGCCCGTTCGGAAACGGCGACTCCTCCGGTTCGAAGTGAGTCGGGAACGGGCCGTCGACCAGGCCGGCCGGCGCGTACAGCCAGGCGCGGCCGTCGGCCTGCATGATGAACGGGTGGTTGCCGGCGATCATGTCCTGGGCCTTGGCATCGTCCGGCGGGACGTAGTCCGGGCGCTTGGCCGGCTCGAAGTCGGGCACGTCGTCGCCCGTCCACTTCCCCTCGCGCTCGTCCCACCATACGTAGCGCTTGCGCTGCGACCAGGGCCGGCCCTCGGGGTCGGCGGAGGCGCGGTTGTAGAGGATGCGCCGGTTCGCCGGCCACGCCCATCCCCACTCAGGCGCCACCCACGTCTGCTCGGATCCGGGCACGCGGCGGGCGGCCTGGTTGGTCGCGTCGGCGAACACGCCGCAGTAGATCCAGCAGCCGCACGAGGTGGAGCCGTCCGGCTTGAGGTCGGTGTAGGCGGAGAGCTCGCCGTCGGGGCCGGTGCCGTTGATCTCGCGGAGCACCGCCTCCGCGCTCGGCTCGGCGATCTCGCCCGCAGTCGGGTAGTCCCACTGCAGATCGAGCACGGGATGATCGATCTCGTCGGCCGATCCGGCCAGCTTCTCGCGGATGATGCGGCCCAGGTGGTAGTAGAACCACAGCTCCGAGCGGCAGTCGCCGGCCGGCTCGACCGCCTTGTGGTGCCACTGCAGCAGCCGTTGCGTGTTCGTGAAGCTGCCGTCCTTCTCGGTGTGGGCGGCCGCCGGCATGAAGAACACCTCGGTGCCGATGTCCTCGGTGCGGAGCTCGCCGCGCTCGATCTCGGGCCCGTCCTTCCAGAAGCTGGCGGTCTCGACCTCGAACAGGTCACGCACCACGAGCCAGTCCAGCTCGGCCATCGCGAAGCGGTGCAGGCGAGAGTTGGCGGAACCGACCGCCGGGTTCTGGCCGGCCACGATCATGCCGTCGACCGTGCCGTCGAGCATGCCCAGCACGGATGCATAGATGGAGTGGTCCCCGCTGATGCGGGGCAGGTAGTCGAAGCAGTAGCCGTTCTCGGCGGTGGCTTTGTCGCCCCAGTAGGCCTTGAGCAGGCTGACCGTGTAGGCCTCCATGTTGCCCCAGAATCCGCCCGGCGCCGCGTTCGACTCGACGAACGTGCGCAGATCCTGGTGGGCGTGCACGTGCGGCATCGGGATGTAGCCCGGCAGGATGTTGTAGAGCGTCGGGATGTCGGTCGACCCCTGGATCGAGGCATGCCCGCGCAGCGCCAGGATGCCACCGCCGGGACGGCCGATGTTTCCCAGCAGCAGCTGCACGATCGCGGCAGCGCGGATGTACTGCACGCCGACGGTGTGCTGCGTCCATCCCACCGAGTACACGATCGCAGAGGTGCGCTCCCGGCCGGAGTTGTCACACAGCGCCTCGGCCACGCGCAGGAACTGGTCGCGCGGCACGCCGCAGGTCTGCTCGACGAACTCCGGCGTGTAGCGGCGGAAGTGCTTGCGCAGCAGCTGGTAGACACAGCGTGGATGCTCGAGCGTGCGATCCTCGCTAGGCGGCTCGCCGTGCTGCATGGTGGACCCGTGCCCGCCGTGGCCGGCCTGCTCGCCGGCCGCAGCGCCCAGCTCGCGCTGCCCCGCGCTGGCCGCCACCTCCATGCCCTCGTACTGCCAGGTGGTGGTGTCGTAGGTCTTCTTCTCGGGATCCCAGCCCGAGAACAGGCCGTCCAGGTCCTCGGTGTCGAGGAAGCGATCGTCGACGATCACCGGCGCGTTGGTGTACTCGAGCACGTATTCGCGGAAGTCGCGGCCGTTCTCGAGGATGTGGTGAACGAGGCCGCCCAGAAACGCCGCATCGCTGCCGGCGCGAAGCCGAACGTGGGAGCTTGCGACCGCGCTGGTGCGAGTGAAGCGCGGGTCGACATGGATCACCTCGGCCCCGCGGCGCTTCGCCTCCATCACCCACTGGAAGCCGACCGGATGGCACTCGGCCATGTTCGAGCCCATGATCAGGATGCAGTCAGCGTTCTGCAGATCCTGCTGGAAGGTGGTCGCGCCGCCTCGTCCGAACGATGTCCCCAGACCGGGAACGGTGGAGGAGTGTCATATGCGCGCCTGGTTCTCGACCTGGACGAACCCGAGCGCGGTCATCAGCTTCTTGATGGTGTAGTTCTCCTCGTTGTCGAGCGTGGCACCACCGAGGTTGACGACGCCCAGTGACCGGCGCAGGGTACGGTCCTGCGAGTCGGTCTGCTGCCACGTGCGGCGGCGCGTCTCGATCACCCGGTCGGCGATCATGTCCATCGCCTGGTCCAGACCCAGCTCCTGCCAGTCCGCGCCGTGCGGCGGGCGGTACTTGACCCGGTACTGGCGCAGCTTGCTGGTGACGAGGTTCTTCGACGCCGAGCCCTTCGGGCAGAGGCGGCCGCGCGAGATCGGGCTGTCCGGATCGCCCTCGATCTGGGTGACGGCGCCGTCCTTGACGTACACCTTCTGACCGCAACCGACGGCGCAGTAGGGACAGATCGAGTCGACCACGCTGGTGGCCTGGGACGTTCGCGGACGGAGCTCGCGCGACGTCTGCGATTGCGCCGCACGGCCGCGCGCCAGCGGATCGCCCATCAGCTGCCCTACCAGCGGCCAGCGACCGGCTGCGCGCAGCGCGTCCGCGTTCACGCGCCTGCCACCCCGGCGGCTGCGAAGCTGGGCAGCACCGACTCCGCGTACATGTCGAGGAAGCGGTCCTGGTCGACCCCGACCTGCTGCACAACGACGCGGTCGTAGCCGGCCTCGCCGTACTCCCAGAGGCGGTCGAGATGCGCCTGCGGGTCCTGGTCGCACAGGATCGACTCGGCGACGTCGTCCTCGCCGACCAGCGCCGTGGCGGCTTCGAAGTGCGCCGGCAGCGGCAGCACCTGACCAAGCTCATCGCCAAGCGCGCTGGTGGGCCAGGTCTCGAGCGCGAGGGCACGCGCGGCCTGCTCCGTGTCGGCCAGCGCGACGTCCATCTTGCCGTAGCAGAGCCCTTCGCCACCGCCCTGGCGGTAGCGCCCGACAGCTTCGGCGTCGGGCTTCGTGTTCATGTATCCGTCGCCGACGCGTGCAGCCAGGTCGATAGAGTGCCTGCCGAACCCCGACACGATGATCGGGGGCGGCTGCTCCGGCAGCGTGAACACCGTTGCCTGTTCCACGGTGTAGTGGGCGCCGACGTGCGATTGCGGGCCGCCCCTCCACAGCAGCCGCATCACTTCGACGGCCTCCTCGAGCATCTCGCGGCGCACGCCGCTCGAGGGCCATCGGTCCCCCAGGATGTGCTCGTTCAGCGCCTCGCCGGTACCGACGCCGAGAAAGAAGCGCCCCGGCATCATCACTGCCGCCGTGGCGGCCGCCTGCGCGATCACGGCCGGGTGGACGCGCGTGGTGGGGCAGGTCACGGCCGTTCCCACGTCGACCCGGTTGGTGACGGCCGCGATCCCGCCCAGCACGGCCCAGACGAACGGGCTCTGCCCCTGACGGCGCGTCCATGGGTGATAGTGGTCGGAGACGGTGATGAAGCCGAACCCGACCTGCTCCGCACGCGCGGCGCACCGCACCATGCTGATCGGGTCGAGCTCCTCGCTCGAGAGGTGATAGCCGATCCGCATCGCGGCTAGGAGCGCTTCTTGGCGGTCGCCTTTCCGCCCTTGCGGCCGGCGGCCTTCTTCTGGGCGGTGGTGCCGCCCTGCGAGGAGTCACCGCCGGAGCCGGAGCGCTCCCCGCCGTGCTTGGAGGCGTCCGGCGAGTTGGCGATCTTCGCCGCCCGCTGCTTGGACATGCCCTTGTCCTTCAGCGCCTCGTACTGCTTCTCGTTCTTGACAGCCATGATGATCCCCCTCCTCGTTGTCTGCTCAGGCACCGGCCGCCGGCCCGCCGGCCGTGAACCCGACGGCAAACCAGATCGCAAGCAGCGCCGGGATCACGATGATCAGCCCGAGCGGACCGATCAGGAACATCTCGAGCACGACCACCACCGCGATCACCACCCAGAGCAGGCCTCGGCCGACAGCCCTGGCTGCGTCCGCCGCCGGCTCGTTGCTGTCGGATTCGCGTGTCATGATCGCGACCTACCCCCACCTTGGGCACCCCAAACAGCTTCAGGTTTGGATTACGCCGGCCTCGGCAGGGGTATGCCGGACCGGGACCGTGAACGCCGTTCTGCCCCTCCTGGCCGGAGACACTGCCCACCAGTACGCGACGCTGCTTCGTCCCTACGCGTTGATACTGATCGCGGCGTTCGTGGTCGTGAACGGTGCCTTGCTGCTCGCCGCCGTCGCGTTCCGCGACCGCCCCGGCCGGGTACTGCGGCCTGCGCGCCCCCACCATCGCGTGACGGGCGTCTACGTGGGCGTGTTGGTGGTGCTCGCGGCGATGCTGGCGACGCTGGCCGTGCGCAGCGAGGACCGGGTCGACGCGGCTGCCACCCATCCCGCGTTCACGATCACCGTGATCGCCTCGCAGTGGCGCTGGACGTTCGTGTACCCGGACGGCCGCCACTCGCCGACGCTGGTGGCCCCGGTCGATCGCGACATCCGTTTCCGCCTCCGTTCACGCGACGTGCTGCACAGCATGTACATCCCCGCGGAGCGGTTCAAGCGCTACGCCTTCCCGGACCGCTGGAACACCTTCGACCTGCAGTTCGGCCGGATCGGCACATTCCTGGGCGAATGCGCCCAGTTCTGCGGCTGGAACCACGCGTACATGCGATTCACGGTGCGTGTGCTGGACGACGCCGGCTACGCGGCCTGGTCGACGGGTGGGGCGTTGTGAGCACCGCCGTCTCACCGGCCGAGCGCTCGCCCGGGCTGGTGCTCTCGTGGATCGGGGCCACGGATCACAAGCGGATCGCGGCGCATATGGCCTGGGCCTGCGGCCTGTTCCTCGTGATCGGCGGACTGGTCGCTCTGACGATGCGCACCGAGCTTGCCCAGCCCGGGCTGCAGGTCCTGTCCCGAGATCACTACAACGAGCTGTATTCGCTGCACGGCTCGACCATGATCTATTTCGTGATGACGCCGGCGGCGCTGGCGCTGGGCGTCTACCTGGTGCCGCTGCAGATCGGCGCCGCCGACCTGGTGGCGCCGCGGCTCAACCTGTTCGCGATGTGGATGCTGCTCGGTGGCGCCGCCGTCGCCTTCTCCTCACTGCTGACCGCCTCGGGGTATCCGCGCGACGGCTGGACGGAGTTCCTGCCCATGTCCAACGACACGTTCTCCCCGGGCACCGGAACCGACCTGTGGCTGGCCGGGGTGGCCGCCTCGGCGATCAGCGCGATGATCCTGGCCGGCACGATCCTCGCCACCATCGTGCTGCGCCGGGCCCCCGGCATGAGCATGCTGCGGATCCCCGTCTTCACGTGGACGATGGTCGCCACCTGCCTGAACGTGCTGTTCGCGGTCCCGGCTCTGCTGGGCGCGCTGGGACTGATCTTCGTGGCCCGCCACACCGATATCGCCGTGAACCCCGCCGCCTATCTGAACCTGTTCTGGTTCTACGGACACCCGGTCGTGTACGTGATGTTCTTCCCGTTCGTGGGCGCGGCCCTGGAGGTGCTAGCCACGAACGCGCGCCGGCGGATGGCCGGCTACGGGCCGTTCGTGCTGGCGATCATCGGCTTCGCCGCCACGTCGATGGCGGTGTGGGGCCACCACATGTTCGCAACCGGCCAGGTCACCAACCAGTACTTCGCGGTCACCAGCATCGCGCTGATGGTATTCGCCGGCGTCGAGTACCTCGATGCCTTCCTGACCATGTGGGGCGGGGCGATCGTGATGCGCACCTCGACGCTGTTTGCGCTCGGCTTCTTCGCGCAGTTCCTCGTGGGCGGCCTGACGGGCCTGTTCCTGGCCAGCCCCACGCTCGACTATCAGGCCAACGACACCTACTTCGTTGTCGGCCACTTCCACTACACGCTGTTTGCAGGCAGCATGTTCGGGCTGTTCGCGGGCCTCTACCACTGGTTCCCCAAGGCCACCGGGCGGCTGCTCGACGAGCGGCTGGGCAAGCTGCACTTCTGGCTGCTGGTGGTCGGCACCAACCTCACCTTCTTCCCCTTCTTCATCCTCGGCAACGAGGGCATGGTGCGCCGTGTCGCCGACTACCCGGATCAACGCGGGCTGGCCGATTGGAACCTGGTCGCCACCGTCGGCAGCTACGTGGTGGCGGTCGCGCTGCTGGTGTTCCTCGTGAACGTGGTGTGGAGCAAGACGCTGGGAGCGACCGCCGGTGCCGACCCCTGGCAGGGCCAGACGCTAGAGTGGTGGACGGCCTCGCCGCCGCCGCGCCACAACTTCGAGTCGCTGCCGCCGATCCGCTCGCACGCGCCGCTGCTCGACCTGCGCGAGGCGGAGTCGGAATGACCAGGTTCGGCGCACCGCTGTTCGGCTGGGCGGTGATGCTGGCGCTGCTCGCCGCCGGACTACTGGCCTGGAGCGGCGAAATCGAGGGACCGTGGCTGCTGCTGGCGGCGAGCTCCGTTGCCAGCGCGGCAACCGGGTTCGCGCTGGGGCTGGCCGGGCCGGCACAGGGCGACCGTCGCGCCATCCCGGACATCAGCATCGCTCCGGCGGTGACCGCGGCCGGCGTGCTGGTGGTGCTGGTGGCTTTCGCGGCCGGGCGCTGGCTGGTGCTGCTGGGACTGGGCGTGACGGCGCTGGGCCTGGGCGGCACCGTCCGCGAGCTGCGCGCGCAGCGCAGGGAGCTGCGATGAGTTGGCGAGCGGTGAGCATGGCGGCCGGTGTGGCGGTGGTGGTGGCGACGGCGATGGTGCCACCCTCCTCTGCCGCACCCGGCCGCGTCCTCACGCTGCACATGGTCGAACTGGTACTGCTGATGTACGCGGCCGGGCCGTTGATCGCGGTGGCCGCGCCGCTTCGTCCGGGACGCTGGGGGGTGCGCTCGATGTCCGTCACCTTCGCAGCCTTCGTGCTCGCCCAGGCGGCGGCGCACCTGCCCGCGCTGGTGCGGCTCGAGCAACACGGGGGCTGGGCGCATGGCATCGGTCAGGCGGTGCTGCTGGGCGCCGCCGTCGGATTCTGGTCAGCGGTGGCGTCATGGCCGGCCGACCGTTCGCCGCTGACGCCGATCGTCTACCTGGTTGCCGCCATGCCGGCCGGCGACGCGCTGTCAATCTGGCTGATGACCACGCCGGTGCCGGCCTATTCCGGGGTTCCTCGCTCCGACCAGCGCGCCGCGGCCGCGGCCATGCTGTGCGGATCGATCGTGCTGGCGCTGGCGGCGGCGGTGGTCGGTTGGCGAGCCATCCGCCACGAGCACGCCGCCGTGCTCGCCCGTGAGCATGCCGAGCCACGACATGCGTAGTAGCGTGCTGGCATGGGTGGCGGGTGCCGCGCTCTGCGCGGGGGCCGCGTTCCTGATCGTCGACCTCGGCTGGCTGGGAGGTGACTCGCGCCCCGCGCACGCTTCCACCGGGGGCGACGCCGGGAGTGGCAGGCAGCTGTTCGTCGCAGGCTGTGCCAGCTGCCACGGAATGACGGCGCAGGGCGTGTCGCAGCGCGGTCCCTCGCTGGTGGGTGTGGGCGCACAGGCGGCAGACTTCTACCTGAGCACGGGGCGGATGCCGTTGAACGCCCCCGGCGAGGAGCCGCACCGCAGCCACCCCGCCTACGCCCCGGCCCAGATCCGCGACCTGGTCGCCTACATCCAGTCGCTGGGAGGTCCCCCCATCCCCTCCGTCGATCCCGCACAGGGATCGCTGTCGCACGGACGCGAGCTGTTCGCTGCGTCCTGCGCCGGCTGCCACCAGATCGGCGGCACCGGAGGCGTGGTGCCCGGCGCGTCCGTACCGTCACTCGACCTGGCCACGCCGACCCAGATCGCAGAGGCGATCCGGATCGGGCCGTTCGTGATGCCGCGGTTCAACGACGCCGCCCTCGACCAGCACGACATCGACTCGATCACCCGCTACGTCCTGGCGGTGCGCAGCCACCCCGACGACCGCGGCGGCTGGTCGCTGGGCCATCTGGGGCCGATCCCGGAGGGAATGGTGGCGTGGCTGATCGGCATCGGCGCGTTGCTGGTCGTGGCGCGAGCGGTCGGGGAGCGTGAGCCGTGAGTCGTCTCAGGAAGCTGCTGTCCGCCTGGCTCGCGCCCCCGGACGCGGAACCGCCCCCCGATCCAGAGCCGCCATCAGAGGAGCGAGAGCTGGTGCGCCGCACCCCGGCCACGCCCCGGCGTGAGCTGGCGGTGGCGGTGCTGCTCGCAGCCGCCGCGGTGCTGTTCGCGGCCTTCGTGGTTGCCTACGCCCTGGGCGCTTCCACCCAGGTGTTCGGAGTCACTCTGGGCGGGGGGCTGGCGCTGGTCGCAGCCGCGCTGATCACCGCCGGCAGGGCCGTTGTGCTGCAGGTGGTGCTGGACGAGCAACGGCCGCAGGCCGGCGAAGGCGACAGCGCCGAGGCGGCCGCCGCCACGCTCCGCGAAGGCGGCGAGGGCATCAGCCGACGGCGCCTGCTCGGAATCGCCGGCGGGGCCGCCGTCGCCACGCTGGGAGCGGCCGCGGTGGTACCCGTGTTCTCGGCGGCGGAGGGCAAGGGCGGCGCCACCGGATCGTCGCCGTGGCGGGCGGGCACGCCGCTGGTCGACGAGCACGGCCGCCCGGTGCGAGCCGACCAGCTCGAGATCGGGTCGTTCCTGACCGCGTTCCCGGAAGGCGCCGACCCGCGCGAGCTGGGATCGCCGGTGATCGTGTGCGCGGTCGATCCGGCCCAGCTGCACCCGCCGGCCGATCGCCGGGGCTGGGACGTCAACGGCATCCAGGCGTTCTCGAAGATCTGCACGCACGCCGGCTGCGCGGTGGCGATGTTGCGCTATCCCCTGGACGGCCAGATCGAGCCGGGCCCAGCCCTGGTCTGCCCCTGCCACTACTCGACGTTCGACGTGCTGCACGGCGCCGACGTGGTGTTCGGCCCGGCCGGACGACCTCTGCCTCAGCTGCCCCTGCGGCTTGCCGCGGACGGCACGCTCGAAGCCGCCGGGCCGATGTCGGGCCCCGTCGGCCCGGCCTGGTGGGGGGTGAGCGAGAGCTGATCGGCCGTGCCCTGACAGCGCTCGACCGGCGCACCGGCACGGGCCCGCTGCTGGCGAAGGGGCTGCGCTACGCGTTTCCCGAGAACTGGACGTTCCTGCTCGGAGAGATCGCCCTCTACTCGTTCATCGTGCTGGTGGCCACGGGGGTCTACCTGACGCTGTTCTTCGAGCCCAGCCTGCACACGTCGATCTACCACGGCAGCGACGCCGCGCTGCAGGGCGCCCGCGTGAGCGACGCGTACGGGTCGACCGTGCACCTGTCGCTGGACGTGCGAGCCGGCCTGTTGATGCGCCAGACCCACCACTGGGCGGCGCTGGTGTTCATCGCCGCGATCCTGCTGCACCTGATGCGGATCTTCTTCACGGGCGCGTTTCGAAGCCCGCGCGAGCTGAACTACCTGATCGGCCTCACGATGCTGGTGCTGGCGATCCTCGAGGGCTTCTTCGGGTACTCGCTCCCCGACGACCTGATCTCGGGCATGGGGCTCTCGATCGCCTACGCGGTCGCGATGTCGGTGCCGGTGATCGGTGAACAGCTGGCCCGCTGGTTCTGGGGCGGCCAGTTCCCCGGCGCCCACGCGTTCGAGTCGCGCATCTACATCATCCACGTGCTGCTGATCCCCGCGCTCCTGGCGGCGCTGATCGCCGTGCACCTGGCCTTGATCATGATCCTGCGCCACACCCAGTTCGCCGGGCCCGGCCGGCGCGAGCGAAACGTGGTCGGCCTGGCGATGTGGCCGGCGTACGCGCTTCGCTCGGCCGGGCTGTTCTTCGCCGTGACGGCCGTGCTGTTCCTGCTGGGCGGCCTCGTGCAGATCAATCCGATCTGGCAGTACGGCCCGTACGAGCCGTGGCTGGGCAGCAACGGCGTGCAGCCCGACTGGTACATGGGCTGGCTGATCGGCGCGCTTCGGCTGATGCCGAACTTCGAGCCGACCCTGTTCGGGCGCACGATCCCGAACCCATTCTTCGGGGGCGTGCTGTTTCCGGGCGTCACGTTCGGCCTGCTCTACGCGTGGCCCTGGATCGAACGGGCGGTGAGCGGCGACCGCAGGCGGCACCATCTGCTTCAGCGGCCGCGCGACAACCCCTGGCGCACGGCCTTCGGCGCGGCCATGATGACCTGGGTGCTGGTGCCCTTCCTGGCCGGGTCGTCGGACCGCATCTTCGTCAGCTTCGACGTCCCCTACCAGCGCCAGATCGAGGTGCTGCGTGTGGTCTGGTTGCTGCTGCCGCCCGTGGTGTTCCTGCTCACGCTCAGCAGCTGCCGCCGCCTCCGCGACAGCGGCATGCGCCCCCTGCGCGGCTGGACCGGCCAGGTCGTGACACGGCGCCGGGACGGCGGCTTTCGCGATCGCGCGCCCGGCGGCTAGGTCACGCTTCAAACCTCGCGCCCGCGGGTATCAACAGGGCGAAACATGAGGAGGAGATGACATGAGTGTTGCGGAGGTGGCGGGACTCGTCGTGCGGCCGGCCGTGACCGGGACGATGCGCGCCCGCAAGACCAAGTCACGGCAGCACGTCGTGGCCAAGAAGCAGTGGGCCGCATACGTCGGCGTGGCGGTCATGACCACTCTGCTGACCAAGGTGCTGAACGAGTTCGTCGAACGCCGGTTCGCGGCCGACGACGCCGACGTCACCTGAGCGATGTCGATACCGATCAGCAGCGCCGCCAGGCGCACCACAGAACCCAACCTCGCGGACCTGACGGCGGGCGACTTCAGGAGCGTGCTCGTGCGGGCCGTCAAGCGGACGATGGCCGACAACATGACGAGCGTCGCCAAGGGAGTCGCATATGGCACATTCTTCGCGATCCCCTCGGCGCTGATCGTCGCGCTGGGCGTCCTCAACCTGACGGCCGGCCCCGGCAGCATCAACAAGCTGGTGGACAAGCTCAGCGGAGTCGTGCCCGCAAGCGCGCAGGATCTGATCCGGCACACCCTGCAGCAGGTGTCGAGCTCGCCGGGCGGCAGGATAATGGTGATCGTCGGGCTGGTGCTGGCCGTGACCTCGCTGATGGGCGCCGTGCAGACCGCGATGTGGGGACTGAACATCGCCTACGAGCGGCGCGAGCAGCGGAACTTCATCCGCCAGCGTGTGTCCGCGTTCCTGATCACCCTGATCCTGACCACGGCGCTGGTGGCGGTGTTCGCGGTGCTCGTGCTGGCGCCGTACATGACGGGATGGGTCGGCCAGGCAAGCGGCTACCCGAGCGCGGTGTCGTGGCTGTGGTGGACGCTGCAGTGGCCGATCCTGTTCGCGCTGCTGCTGGCGGCGTTCGGCGCCATCCTCTACCTCGGCCCCGACGTCGACCATCCCCGGCTGCAGTTCATCACGCCGGGAGCGGTCACGGCCGCGCTGCTCTGGATCGTGGGGTCGGCGCTGTTCGGTCTCTACGCCTCGAGATTCTCGTCCTACAACAAGGCCTGGGGGTCGCTGTCGGCGGTGATCGTCACGTTGACGTGGCTGTGGCTGTGCAGCGTCGCGATCCTGTTCGCAGCCGAGATCAACGCCGAGGTCGAGCGGACACGGGAGATCCTGGCCGGCGCGCGGCCGTCCGATACGCTGACCGCCCAGCACAAGTGACCGAGCTAACGCTCGTCGAGCGGGTGGCAAGCGGCGGGAGCATGCCGCTGCACATCGTGACCGCCTGCCACGGTGACCGCCGGGACGGCTGTCTGGTCGGATTCGCCACCCAGGCCAGCATGAAGCCGGCCCGGATGCTCGTCTGCCTGTCCACGGCAAACCTGACGTACCGGATCGCCGTCTCCGCAACCGGGTTGGCGGTGCACCTGGTGCCCGGGGACCGCCACGACCTGGCCGCGCTGTTTGGCGGTGAGACCGGTGACGACACCGACAAGCTGTCAGGCGTCGCCTGGACGGCGGGTCCCGGCGGCGTTCCCCTGCTCGACGACTGCCCGGTCAGGCTGGTCGGACGGATCGTGTCACGCCACCCGTTCGGCGATCACGAGGGGTTCCTGCTCGAGCCGCTGGGTGATGCGGATGTCGCCCGGCAGGAGCCGCTGCTCACGCGAGATGCCATGGACGTCGCGCCCGGGCATCCGGTCTGAGCCTCACGGGCCGGTCGACTCGAGCAGGGCGAGCACGGCCGCCTCGTGCGCGGTCAGGCCGGCACAGGCCGTCTTCTTGCCGAGCACCTCGCCCAGGGTGCCGCCCAGGTGCGCGTCCAGCACCTCGGGATGGACGTAGCAGCGGCGGCATACCGCCGGCGTGTTGCCGAGCTCCGTGGAGACGGATTTCACTGCTTCCACGACCTGCCGCCTGGCCTGTGTCTTCGAGCTGAACTCGCCCAGCTCCTGCAGCGCCCAGGCGGCGAGCACCGTGCCTGACCAGGTGCGGAAGTCCTTTGCCGTGAAGTCGCCACCGGACACCTCCTGGATGTAGCCGTTCACGTCCTCGGAGTCGATGTCGACCACCTCTCCCTCGCCGTCCACATACTGGAACAGCTCCTGCCCGGGTAGCTCCTCGCAGCGTTTCACGACACGCGCGGCGCGGGGGTCAGTCAGCTCGACGTCGTGCAGCTTGCCGCTCTTACCGCGAAACCGAAAGGTGAGGTGCGAGCCGTCCACCTCCACGTGGCGTTCACGCATGGTGGTCAGGCCAAACGACTTGTTGTCGCGCGCGTATTCGTCGTTGCCGACCCGGATGTTGGTCGTGTCCAGGAGATGCACGACGGTGGCTATCACCCGCTCCCGGCTCAGCGCCTTGCGCGACATGTCCTTCTCCACGTGCCGGCGGATCTTCGGCAGCGCCTTGGCGAACGCGAGCACGCGATGGTACTTGGCCTCGTCGCGTACCTCCGTCCAGCGAGGGTGGTAGCGGTACTGCTTGCGGCCGCGAGCGTCCCGGCCGGTCGCCTGCAGGTGCCCGTTGGCCGAGCGGCAGATCCACACGTCGGTCCACGCCGGCGGGATCGCCAGCGCCTCGATTCGCTGCACCTGCTCGCTCGACAGCGAGCCGCCCTCTGCGTCAACGTACTGGAACCCCTTGCCGCGTCTGCGCCGGGCGAATCCGGGCTCGCGATCGGACACGTACCTGAGACCGGCCGCACGCGCAGAGGACTCCGGCGCGTCCTCGATGGGCTCCGAAACCGTTCCAGCCATGAGCCGACGATACCCGCCGTTCCCGTTCTCGACACGGCGCTCGAGCCATCCTTGACACGTTCCTGCCCCCGCACTAGGGTCCCTCGCCAGTTGCTAGTAGGAAACTTTCCTTCCAGTAGCGTGACATAGGGGGACACGATGAGGATTCCGGTCATCCGTGCAGTGACCCTGGCACTGACGCTGGCGATGCTGACCAGCGGCTCGGCGGCGGCACACCATCCGCCGTCAGGCGGTACCTCCGCGTTCGTTCGGGTCAACCAGGTCGGATACCCGACCGGCGCGTCCAAACGCGCCTACCTGATGGCCAGCGCCGTCGA
>Ga0134125_10001138_pt1 | contig 33268 bp, 29 predicted proteins | sample KB31751_FD_96464 | JGI IMG/M metagenome (GOLD analysis project Ga0134125, IMG submission 96464) | Terrestrial soil microbial communities with excess Nitrogen fertilizer from Kellogg Biological Station, Michigan, USA - KB3-175-1 | ecosystem: Environmental > Terrestrial > Soil > Unclassified ...
AACCTTTGCCGGGCAGGGTTCGCACCTGCCGGGTTCCATCTGAAAGGTTTCCGCTTTGTCAGCTGCTGCCTACATCGCTTTCCCCTTTCCCAGGCTTGACCTGGCGCACAGACTCTGGCTCCTATTTCGGGCAGTCCGAGGTGGGGATTCGGGAGTTCGTGAACATCAAGACGGTGTGGGTGAAGTAGGGGCTACTCAAGGGGAATCGCCCCGATCTCAAGAAACATCGGAAGTGGTTCGGGTCGGTCCCCGAGGTGTCCCTGAGCCACTTCCAAAGCGGTGAATCCGTACCGCTCGTAGAAGGTAACCGCTTCCGGCTTGGCGTCCACGACGACGCCGATACAGCCGAAGTCGCCGGCCATTGCCCGCTCCATGACGAAGACTGCCTTGAGAAGGGTGAGTCCGACCCCGCGCCCTTGTGCCTTCTTGTCCACAGCCAGACGCGCGAGCCGAAGGACGGGGAGAGGATAGCGAGGAAGGCGCCCGAGTTTCGCTTTCGAACCGCGATGGCCATGCTACTTGTCGAAGAGCTGGTCGGGCGCCGCGGATTGGTGACCCGTTCGAGCATCGCCTGTCCGCTGTCGCGCGACACGACCAACCGTGCCGGGATGACCACGTCGAGAGGCAATTCGCGCAGCGCCTGGGGGTGGTGAAGGAGCGCCTCCTCGATGAGGAACGCCTTCTTCAAGCCGTGCGCCTCGGCATACTGCTCGAGCGCGTCTTTGGTGCTTTCAGAGATGAAGGCCGAAACCTGGGTCTGTCCGCTCGCCATGTAGAAAAATGTAGACCCTGAAGGTGAAGCATGTCAAGCGAGAGCTCGCCGCGGGTCCCGAGGCAGGCCGCCGATACTCAGAGCGGCGCTGCCTCAAGGATGCCGTCGTGGCGCTGCGAGGGGTGTAAGTCCCCTGAAAAGACACTGGCACTTGTTCTGGCAGCCGCGCCCGTTCGCCGCAGCGCATGGTTAGGCGTTGCGGTCATTTCTTCTCGAAGCGTTTCATGTCAATGAGTTCAAAGGCGCTCATCTTGTCGAAGGCTGGCGCATAACTCTCCCAAAGTTCTTTGGTGGTGCCTGCGATGGAAATAACGGCGATGTCCATGCCGCTGGTGCCCCAAAAGAGCGAATAGAGAATGTGGTCCGGTCCTTCCTCGGTTTCGAGGCAGATACGGGTGAAGAGTCCTTGGTCTTTCTCGTCGCAAGTCTTGATGACCTTGGTTGCTTCCTTCTTCTTGGCGGCAACGAAATCGAGGACGAATTGCTTGGCGGTCTTGCCTGTGCCGTCCTTGACGCCGGTGAAAGTCTGGATGCGAACGCCTGTCGTGTAGGGCTTGTTGCCGGTGGTGTCCTCGCGGGAAAGCGTCCACATATAGACCGGCCCGTGATGGCCCTCCACATAAAACCACTCTTTCGGGCGGGGAATCTTGCCGCCGGTCGGTTCAAGAACTTGCGTGACGAACTCGGTTGGTGGCGTCTCGGCGAAGGCCGAGGCGGTGAAGGCGAGAATGACGGCTGTAAGTAGTGCTTTCATGGCTTTCGTTACTCGGGACGGCTAGCAACGCCCAACGCCTAACGCTATGCCGCTGAGCGGCGGCCTCTGCCGTCCACTCGAGCGAGGAGTTAGGCGCCACTCTGAGGATCGGTTGAGCTATACACTTTGAGGATCTCCTCAGGGGTCAAGGGAAGTATGTCCGTTTGCTCAACGACATTGTCCATGTTCCACGAAGTAACTCCGACCGACCGGCGCCAAGGTTCTTTGAACTCGTTGAGATCGGTCGGGTAGAAGAAAGGAACGACCGCTGGGTCGACACCGTTCAAAATGCGCAGGAATGACAGGACGTTCTTAATGGATTCTGAGAGCAGCTCTAGCCCGTGCGTGAGATTCTTCACCTCCCAATTCCGCGAGGTTTTTCGAAGCCTAAAGTGACGCTTGTCTGGACCGACGATTTCTGGTTTCAGCATGGAGCACCCGAACTTGCTTGCCCCAATCGTCTGCATCCGTTCTGGAGGAGCAGCAACCCCGGGCGTATCCTCCCGACCATGCCGGAGCGTAAAGCCACCTGGGCGAATGCGGAGGCCATGCTTGATCGCGTTGTACTCTTCTGACTGCTCCTTATCGCCGAAGTCGTGAGCGAAGCGCGCCCATAGGCGAGAGACAGCTGCCTTAACCTCCCGGTCTCGCTCAGGATTGTCAAGGCGAAAGCTGAGAATTGCATTGGCGACAGCATCCCAGGAGAACGTAGGGAGAGGCAATTTCGTCAAGATCGCTTGGTTTGATGAGATCGCATCAACTAGTGAATGGAGTTGATGAACCTTGTACCGACTGAGCCATCCTGCAACGCAGTCAGGCGCTTGAACCGTGGCAAAGACAAGTGCGAAGAAGGTCTCTAGGGCCTGCCCGTAACCTACACGGATTGCCACTGCGGCGAGCCTGCCCTGCTCGCCTTCAGCCTCTTGAAAGTGAACGCCTGCCAAGTGCTCGAAGTAGTCCGGCGTTAGCTGTTCGATGAACTCGAGGTTGCGCTCGGCAAGGTCCCACTCCCAGACACACCAAGGCTCATCCGCGACGGCGAAGCGGCTGAACTGCATTCCGGATGCCAGTGTCTCAGTCACAAAGAACATCTCCCGTGGTGCCTAACGCTTTGCCGTTCAGCAGCGGGGGCGCCGCCGAGTCGGCGCCTCGATTCTACACGATGTCCCTGCGGCGCCATCGTCTGCTGCAACGGCTTGTTAGACGCCGTCCGGCATGCTCGGCTTTGCGTTCTGCGAGCCGGCTTCCTCCTTAAGAAGGGGCAGTACGTACTGTATTCGCGTACACAGGATCGTCGACTCTCGCTCATGGTGCTCGATTCCGACGCCAACAAGCACCGCACTCGCAACAGTGCCGTGAACCGGATCGATGCCGATACGCCACACACCGCCGCCACTCATACCCTGGAGTTTCGGCAACGTCAGTGGCTCCGAGTCCAAACTCTTTGCTGCGCTTGCATGTGTCTGAAGTCCAAAATGAACGTCTGAGCGTTTCCCGCTGGGCCCGAAGCGCTCCACGTCGGCGAATTCACGAAGGATCAAGAACGTCGGCGTTGCCCGAAGCTCAGAAAATCCTGCCGGTTTCGGCTTGTTTCGGGAGTGTGGATAGCCCACGACTGCGTAGAGAGTAAGTTTGTTGTAGGGCATAACGAGGCCGAACTCTTCGAGCGTCGTGAAATGGTAACGCAGGGAAAGATCGGTAGTGGCTTTCGCCGGAAGGGTGATGGTCCCGATGTCGACGTCGACAGTTTTCCCAGCGACATGTCCATACGAAAGACAGCGTGCCGGAAAGCGTATCAGGCTCTTGCTGCCAGCCGTGAGCACGACACTGTCAGGAAAGTCCTCAAGGACGTGGGTCGCCGTAACGATATATGCGCCCGAAGGTGTGCTGATCGGAATCCCTGTGCCGACGAGGAATGCCCTCCGCCTCTCGTGCCGATATAGAGGACAAACACGCGTGTTGAGCCCGTGGGCGAATGTCGCGAGGTCAGTCATTCGTGCGTCTAACGCTTTGGCCTAACCGTGCGGTACCGCGTAGCGGTGCCGTCCGGTTGAGGCCTAGGGTTGGCCGCCCACACTGTTACGTTGCGATATTCCTATGCAGCTTCTCCTCTTCAGCGGCTGGTCCAATTATACCGCGAACGCCCGCTGCGAAGGGTCAGCCGGCGCCGCTTGGCTGTGGCCAAATGCCAACTTGGCGCAGAACGGGATGGGCGCATGGTCGTGGGAGCACGATTGTGCCCAAACCATCTCCACCGCCAACCTCGCACCCGTGCCCGAGGTCGAACTCCCGAGCTGTCACGGCAGCAATACATGCATCCAACATGTCGCGCGGACCCGGAGCGAACTGATCTAATGAAACTCTGATGCTCGGAGCATCCGTGTTGTGAAACTGCGCGAAGGATGCTGCAGGGAAGACCTCAAGTGGCGCGAGTTCAGCTAGCGCCTCAAAGAGATCGAATCCAAGAAGCATCCAATCCTCGGCTCGATCGCGGGGCTGAGCCCACTGAGGGTTGGCGAGACCTAGCGCCTTCAACACCACTTCGCAGTGCCTACCGGCACCTGCCTGGTCGCTGCGGGCCCGCCATGCTCCAGCGCGCCAGTACCACTCTCGCGGCTGAGAGACGGGCACTCGCGGAGAGTCAATTGCCACTACGACTCTGTCAGCGAGAGCGAGCCAACGCGGGCGCAAAGCTACGACGCTAGCGACGGTCGCCTCAGCAGCCCAACCGCTGTCCACTAGGTCGCCCGCCTCTGATAGCGCTGCAAAGCAAGGTGCTCTTGCAATCTGCACATCGATTCCGATGTAAACGGTCACGATTGCCTCAGCGACGGCGAACGCCCGGGGCGGTGAGTGGCGGGGAACCGCGCTTCTTGCGGTTTCCGTCCGCTCGACTGCCTGGGTTGGCCGTACAGCTTTGCGACAGTTTGATTGATATGATCATACGCTTCACACACCCGTGATCCGAGGGTCAAAGGATGCTGTGACCTGTTCTCCACTACACCCAGGGCAACGCCCCTGACCAAGAGCGGCGACAATTGGCCCGCCAAAGACTACGCCCTTGGATCGGTCAAATGCACCTCCTTGGCCTGCGAGAAGCGCTACGTCTCTCGCCTCATCATTGTATTTGCCGCACTTTGGGCATGTAAGACAAATCCCATCGCTCGCCTTGCGAAACGCCGCCTTTGAGTCCAAGCCCTTGACCTTGGTCAATGATTTCTCAATGGCGAGCACGAGAGGATAGGCGTCCTTCAGCTTGATCATGATCATTTGCGGAGAATGGCACGCCTTTTCCGCGAAGTCTGCGAACTTCTGGTCGCGGGACTTTCCAAAGCCAAAGAGCCCCATATGACCTCCTCTCTGTTGAACCAAGCCGCCAACCTTGAGCCAACGGTGCCATTTTCGTGCCAGTGCCCTGAATTCCCAAGGAAGCCTGTTTGCAAGTACCTTGTGGCAGGGGCTCGTGTTGATGGCAGCACTGCACAGCGATCCACTCGACAGGTTTCGCCTCGGTATGTGACCATCACTCTGTCCTTCAGACGGCCAACGGGTGGAAGGTGAGCGGCGGGACCGCACGACAGCGCGGTGCCCGTCCGCTCCACCGTTTGTGTTATACGCCTGCATAGATGTTCTGTTAGCTAGAAAGAATCACCAGGTGGACGATAGTTTTTAAGTGGAGAATCGTTCCCTTCTTTCACGGATCGTAGGATGGAAGCTAGTTTGACAGCCCTAACGTCTTCCGCGACAGCGTCTAAATGTGTCCGGAGAGCGGACAGGGGAAAATGTATAATCCCATGTTTGTCGAGCAGACTCTTCGCTTCGTCCGTGAGAAATGTGTCCTCATGGTATACGAACCAGAACCTGTTGCGGTAGCTGTGATTACGAATGGCAAGAATTTTGTCGATAATCTCAGTTGACCAGGTTTTCCTATCCTGGCACTCGATGGCTATTTGGTGACGTGATGAGGCTAGAGTATAGGTAAAAGCAAAGTCTACGTACTTGGCTCTTCCGTCGTTTAGCCTGACAAGAGCTTGCCGAACGACCGTCACGCGTGAGGGAAATCGAGCAGCAACTTCCCTTAAGAGAGTCTCTACGATATACTCGAAGTCCTTTCCCTTAAAGTTTCCCGGTAAGTCTGGGGGATGAGGTAAGTTTGGGGAGCTAGGCGAACTCGGAGAATTACTTTCCCCCGGAATATCTCTGATTTCATTTCTCTTCCACAAGAACAGATCTCCCGCAATAGATGGAGAGCCGATATTGACTTGGGGCAGAGAACTAGTTGTACGCTTTCTCCCAAATAGTTTGTCCCAGAACCTCATTCCTCTCTTCTCCGATAGTTTACCTTCAAGCGCGTGCAAGACATCCTGACGTATAACCTTTAGCTGAGCTTATGCGCACCACCCAAGAATGCTTATCGGCGGCCTTCAGGCCGCCTGAATCTCGAAGATGTAGCCTCCAAACTATTCAATCCATTCGGTTTAGATCTTACGCCGATTTCTTAGGCTCGTCAATGCGGCGGCGATTCGTCGTTCAAGCACCCGGGGCAGTCTTTACTTAGTATTCCCTCAAGGATCGGCCTAACTTGTTGAAAGGATGAGGCTCGGGCTGGCTTCAGTCGGATAAGCGACCCGCGAGGGGCACTTAGGCGACGGCTCTATGCATTCCAGGGCGAGGCGGGGGCGAAACCGGAAGCCATTTATTTCTAGCAGCTTGGAGCGAAGGATGGCGAACAGGACGGGGGTGGCTTATACGTCCGATGCTGTCGGCTAAGCAGGGCGCTCAAGGAACGCTTAGTACTCCCCGCCGTAAGTGCCCTGACATATGCTGTCGGAGGAGTCGGCCTGTGCCCCAGCCTGTCAGCAAGCACCTTCGACTTCTCTCTTCGATGGCCCACGTCATTGGGACAGACTGACCGTCACGCCGGGCCAAAGGCCCGTGATCCCTCAGCCCAGGCCAACGGCCTGGGTACGCAGACCCCTTGTCGCATTAGGGGCGCCCCAACGGGGCGCGATACTTGGCCCCGCACCACGGACCCCTGCCGGCAGCCGAATCGACGTCGATGAGGTATCGCGACCCTTCAGGCCGCATCTGCGGATCGTCTCCCGAACCCAGGCCGTTGGCCTGGGCTCAGGAATCACGGCCCCTTGGGCCGGCGTGGCACCAGCGCCGACGCGAGTCATCAACCTTTGCGACGACGGAGGCGAGATCCAGGAGGAGGAGGCTGGGGCGGTTTTGCAGATCTCCCCTCTTCCCCCGGGGTGGAAACACCGGGAGAAGAGGGTCAGGAGTGATGAGGCTTTACGCCCCCCGCACCATCAGATCCGCCACCGCCTTGTTGAAGCGCACGGGGTCGGGCAGATCGCCGCCCTCGGCGATCAGGCCGTAGCCGAAGAGGAGCTGGGCGTAGTCTTCGAGCACCGGGTCATCGGCGTTCTTCTCGAAGTGCTCGCTCATCTTGGCCAGGATGTCGTGCTTCGGGTTGAGCTCCAGGATTCGGCGCTGCTTCGGGCCGCCGCCCTTCCCCTTCTGCAGGAGCTTTTCGAGCTGCGGGCTGTAATCATGCTCTGCCCCCACCAGGCAGACCGGCGAGTTGGTGAGCCGGCTGGTGAGGCGCACCTGCTTGACCCAGGTGTCGAGCTTCTTCTGCAAAGCCTCGAGCAGCGGCTTCACCTGCTCCTCCTTCGCCTTGAGCTCCTCTTCCGTCTGCTTCTTCTCCTCCTCGTTGCCGAGCGAGACCGTGCCCTTGCCCGCCGACTTCAGCTTCTTGCCGCCGTACTCGTTGAGCGACTGGGTGAGGAGCTCGTCGACCGTGTCCACCAGGTAGAGCACCTCGTAGCCCTTCTCCTTGAACGCTTCGAGGTTGGGCGAGTTCTCCACCTGCGAGCGCGACTCGCCGGAGAGGTAGTAGATCTCGTTCTGCCCCTCCTTCATCCGCTCGACGTACTCCTTGAGCGAGGTGAGCTTCTCGGGATCGTTCGACGACTCGAAGACCAGCAGCTCCAGCAGCTTCTCCTTGTTCTCGTAGTCCGCGCTGGTGCCTTCCTTGATGGCGCGGCCGAACTCGCCCCAGAACTTGAGGTAGGTCTCCGGCTCCTTCTCCTTCATCTCGGTGAGCACGTCGAGGATCTTCTTCGTCAACCCCTTGCGGATGAGGGTGATGAAGCGGTCCTGCTGCAACATCTCGCGGGAGACGTTGAGAGCCAGGTCGGGGGAGTCGACGACGCCGCGCACGAAGCGCAGGTACTGCGGCAGCAGATCCTCGCACTTCTCCAGAATCTGGATGCGCTTGACGTAGAGCTGAAGGCCCGGCTTCGAGGCCACGTAATAAAGGTCGTACGGCGCCTGCGCGGGGATGAACAGCAGGGCCTGGTACTCGATGCGCCCCTCGGCCTTGTAGGAGATGACCTTGAGCGGCTCCGTCCAATCGTGGGCGATGTGCTTGTAGAACTCGTTGTAGTCCTCGGGCTTGACCTCGGACTGCGGCCGGGTCCAGATCGGCTTCATCGTGTTGAGGGTCTTCTCTTCGAGCGGCATGACGGGCTTCTCTCCCGTCTCCTTCTCCTTGGCGAGATCCTCCATCTCCGGATCCTTCTCGGCCTTGAGGACGATCGGGTAGCTCACGAAGTCCGAGTAGCGGCGGACGATGCGGCTGATCACCCAGCGGTCGGAGAAGTCGTCGAGGCCGTTCTCCTTGTCCTCGGCCTTGAGGTATAGGGTGACGGAGGTGCCGCGGCCTGCCTTCTCGGTCTCCTCCACGGTGTAGGTGCCGTCGCCGGTGGACTCCCAGCGGGTGGCGGTGGTCTCGCCCGCGCGGCGAGTCACCAGCACGACGCGCTCGGCGGCCATGAACGAGGAGTAGAAGCCGACGCCGAACTGGCCGATCAGCTCCGCGATCGACTGCTGCGACTCGCCCTTCTTCATGCGGTCCACCAGCTCGCGCGTGCCGGACTTGGCGATGGTGCCGATGTTGGCGATGACCTCGTCGCGGCTCATGCCGATGCCGTTGTCCTGGACGGTGAGGGTGCGCAGGTTACGATCCGCCTCCAGGCGGATCTGAAGCTCATCCCCGCCTTCGAGCAGCTCGGGATGAGTCAGCGCCTCGAACCGCAGCCGGTCGATCGCGTCCGACGCGTTCGAGATCAGCTCGCGGAGGAAGATTTCCTTGTTCGAGTACAGCGAATGGATCATCAGGTCGAGGAGCTGCCGGGTTTCGGCCTGAAACTGCAGGGTCTCGACGGTTGCGGTAGCCATGAATGTCCTCCTGGGTCTTCAAAGTCTCAGGCCCACTTGCACAGAAGACGCAGGGCCTCGGTTTGACCCTTCGAACGCTCCGCACTGGGCTGGGAATTCCCCCTGACCGACCTCCGATGCGGAAGTCTGACGGTAGGGGCATCAAGCAAATATTAGTCGGTGACGCGCAGGATTGCAAGCCGCGTGAGCTGTAAGATGACGGGGATTGGAGGACCCGATGGCCTGGGGACGAAAACGAGAAGGCGGAGGAGGATGCGTGGGCCTGCTGGCCCTGCTGCTGGCGGCTTTGGCTCTGCTGGTGGCCTGGGCGGCTTACAAGCGCACGGGCGGCGAGTTGGGAACCGTACTGAAGGACGCGGGAGTCGAGAGCCGCGGCGCCGCCGGAGCGGACTCCGATCTGGCGGAATGGCGGGAGGATCTGGCCCAGGCCCGCGACCGGCTCCTGGGGCGCCGGGCCGAGGTGGCGGGGGACCGCAACCTGGATCAGGTGCGCCGCGACGTGGAGCAGGTACGGGCCAGCCTGGAGCAGGCGTATCGCACTGCCGGCGACAAGGCCGGCGCGGCGAAGGAGCAGTGGAAGGACCTCGACGTCGATCTTCAGCGCCTGGAGGGACAGCTCAAGGACGGCGGCTCCAAGGCCCTGTCCACTCTCGACAGCGCGATCTCGAAGCTCCGCGACGCCACGAGCCCGAAGGACGACAAGAGTCCCAAGAAGGACGAGGGAGACCGGCGGCGCTGATCTCCCTCAATACGTCTTTTTAGTACATCGGCACCGAGGGATCCACTTGGAGGCTCCAGGCGTGGATGCCGCCGGCGAGGTTGATGGCGCGGGAGTAGCCCATCTGGCGCAGGAAGTTCACAGCCCTCGCCGAACGCATCCCCGAGTGGCAGAGGGTCACGATGGTGGACGCCGGGTCGATCTCGCCCAGACGGTCTTGAAGCTCGGGCAGGGGGATCAGCATTGAGCCCTCGACGCGGCAGATCTCCCACTCCTGCGGGTTGCGCACGTCGAGGACGGTCATCGGCCGCCCTTCGTCCATCCAGGCCTTGAGCTGGGGAGCCGAGATCTCGAAGGCCGCCTCCACCTCCTCGGCGTGCGGCTCGACGCCGCAGAACTGGTCGTAGTCGATCAGCCCGGTCTGCGTCGGATGCTCCGAGCAGATGGGGCAGCTCGGGTCCTTGCGCAGCTTGAGCTCGCGGAACTTCATCTTCAGGGCGTCGAACAGCAGCAGCCGGCCGATCATCGGGTCGCCGACGCCGACGATCAGCTTGATCACCTCGTTGGCCTGAAGCGAGCCGATGATCCCCGGCAGCACCCCGAGCACGCCGCCTTCGGCGCACGAGGGCACGAGCCCCGGCGGCGGCGGCTCCGGGAAGAGGCAGCGGTAGCAAGGACCGCGCGCTCCCCAGAAGATCGAGACCTGGCCCTCGAAGCGGAAGATGGAGCCGTAGACGTTCGGCTTGCCCAGCAGCACGCAGGCGTCGTTGACCAGGTAACGGGTCTGGAAGTTGTCCGTGCCGTCGACGACGATGTCGTAGTCCCGGAACAGCTCCAGGGCGTTCGAGGAGTCGAGGCGCAACTCGTGGGGGACGATCTTGATGTGGGGATTGAGATCGCGCAGCCGGTCGGTGGCGGCCTGGATCTTCGGCCGGCCCACGGAGGAACGGCCGAAGAGCACCTGGCGGTGGAGGTTGCTCTCGTCGACGACGTCGAAGTCCACCATGCCGAGCGTGCCCACACCCGCCGCGGCCAGGTAGAGGCCGAGGGGCGAGCCGAGGCCCCCTGCGCCAACGGTCAGCACCTTCGCCGCCTTGAGCTTGCGCTGCCCGGCGGTGCCCACCTCGGGCATGATGAGGTGCCGGCTGTAGTGGCGGATCTCGGCCGGCGAAAGCTCGGGCAACTCGGTACCTCCGGCGCCCCCCGCGATCGACGGGATGATCGACAGCGTATCGCCGGCGTTGACCGGCGTGGCTTCCTTCTGGAGGTGACGCACGTCCTCGTCGTTGAGGAAGAGGTTGACGAAGCTGCGCAGCGCGCCGTCGTCGGTATACAGGTGGCGCTGGAGCGCTGGATAGCGCCGGGTGAGGTCCTGCATGACCTCGCCGACCGTCGTGCCCTCGGCCACGACGTCGCCCTGGTCGCCGGAGAACCGGCGCAGGGGGGTGGGAATCTGAATCGTGACGCTCAACGTGCCGCCTCCTTCTGGAAACCGGCGGGAGCGCCGGAAACGATCTCCTCTTCCTCGAACCGCTCGCGGTCGTCGGAGAGGCGCCAGCTCCGGGTGTCCGCCACCCTGCCGCCCTCAACGGAAACGATGACGTAGGACAATCCCGGCCACGCGTGATCGCGGTCGAACTCGCTCGGCCGCGCCGGGTGGTCCGGGTGGGAATGGTAATAACCAACGATATCCAGGCCCAGGGCGCGCGCCTCCTTGTTGGCGGCGAGCACGGTCTCGGGGCTGATCAGGTACCGATTGTGGCGGCTCTCCTGCCGCTCGTTGCTCACCGGCAGGATGCGCACGACGGCGGTCAGCTCCGTTGCGGCATTGAAACGGCCGATCAGGAAGCCGCAGCACTCCTCCGGGTAGCTGGCGGCCGCATGTTCCTGGGCCGCCTGCAGATCGCCGGGCGTAATCTCCAAAGTGAACATGATCTTCTAGGTTTCCTCCCAGAACCGGTCGGACAGGTACTTGTCCGCCCCGTCGCACAAGACGGTAACCAGCGTGCCGTGCTGCAAATTCGTGGCGACCTCCAGGGCCGCCGCGACGTTGGCGCCCGACGAGATTCCTACCAGCAGGCCCGACTCCCGCGCCAGCCGCTTCACCATGGCGTAGGCCCTCTCCGTCGGCATCTCCAGGGCCTGATCCGCCAGCGCCGGATCGTAGATCGGCGGCACGATGGCTGTCGCCATGTGCTTCATCCCTTCGAGGCCGTGGAAGGGCGAGTCGGGCTCCATGGAGATCAGGCGCACCGCCGGGCTCCGCTCTTTCAAAAAGCGCCCCACACCCATGAAGGTGCCGCTGGTGCCCAGGCCGGTGACGAAATGGGTGATCTGCCCCCCAGTCTGCTCCCAAATCTCCGGGCCGGTGGTGCGGTAGTGGGCGCGCCAGTTCTCGGGGTTCGAGTACTGATCGAGATAGGCCCAGCGCTCGGGCTCCTCGGCCACCAGCCGGCGGGCTTCGAGGATCGCGCCGTCGCTGCCCGCCAGCGGATCGGTAATCCGCAGCTCGGCGCCGTAGGCTTTGAGGATGCGCTTGCGCTCGGGGCTCGCGCTCTCCGGCAGCGCCAGGGTCACCGGGATGCCCAGCGCCGCGCCGATCATGGCGTAGGCGATCCCCGTGTTGCCCGAGGTGGCGTCGAGCAGACGCCGGCCGTTGGTGAACAGCCCGCGGCGCAGCGCGTCCATGACCATCGAGAGCGCCGGCCGGTCCTTCACCGAGCCCCCGGGGTTGGCCCACTCCGCCTTGGCGAAGAGCCGCACGCCCGTCTTGCCCGTGAGCTCCGAGAGGTCGATGAGCGGCGTGTTGCCGATCAGCTCCAGGAGGTGAACGGGCCGCCGCCGGTCCTGGGTGGGAGCCAGATGTTCGAGGGCGAGGGCGACCGTGCGCATGGCCGAATGAACGTAGCAGACGGGGGGCGAGGTGTAAAGGAGAGGTAGTTGGTCACAATACGAAAGACGGACGAGCCGCCCTGCGGCTCATCCGCCGGTCAGAGGTATGGAGATCTCAATTCATCCACAGTGAATGCCGATGCAGTGGCAGACGATACACTTGTAGCTGGCACTGCCCGTTTGCAGCTTTCCCACTCCGTTCTGCACACAGGCGTTGAGGCTCTCCGAGTAGGTGCCGAAGTCGACGTCAGCGTCGGGACCATAGATGTCCTGGCAATTGAAGGATGCGGTGCTTTGGAGGTTGCCCTCCAGGCTGGCCAGAGCGTCCGGGCAGGTATTGCCGGTCCCGGTGAGGGTGCCGGTGTTGTACACGGTTGACGGGTGGCTGCAGAAGGCTGCGGCCGGGGCCGCCGTCAGAAGGAACAGGGCACTCACCATTAAGCCGGAATAGACAAGGCCGCGAAATCGGGGCATGGCTAAACCTCCGTCTTTGGCGCCAGTTGATTCTGGAAACCAGACCTTTATTGTATCTCTTAAAGACTCAGGAAGAATGATAGGAGGGGAGATCATGAACGACACTCCGCACACCGGCGACGACCGGGTTCCGCCAGGGCAGTACGTCACCGACAAGTGGCCGGTCCTCACCTATGGCCGCACGCCTCAGGTGGAACGAGAGAAATGGACGTTCCGCATCTCCGGACTGGTGGAGGCGGAGACGACTCTCTCCTGGAAGGATCTCCAGGCCCTGCCGCGCGCCCGCGTCACGGCCGACTTTCACTGCGTGACCCGCTTTTCCACGCTGGACAACGGCTGGGAGGGCTTTTCCACCCACGATCTCTTAAGCCGCGTGCGGGTTCACCCCGAGGCCTCGCACGTGATGATCCACTGCTACGGCGGATACACCACCAACCTCCCCCTGGAGGATTTCCTCTCCGAGCGCGCTCTCTTCGCCGATACCCACAACGGCAAGCCCCTGCTGCTGGACCATGGCGGGCCGCTACGCCTGGTGGTGCCCCACCTCTACGCCTGGAAGAGCGCCAAGTGGGCGAACGGCGTCGAGCTGCTGTCGGAGGACCAGCGCGGCTTTTGGGAAGAGAACGGCTATCACACCTACGGCGATCCCTGGCTGGAAGAGCGCTTCAGCTCGCAGGAGACCACCCAGGCCTACCAGGTGCGCCGGCGGGCGAAGGAGTTGGGGATCGTGCCGGAGGAGTAGGGGTTCAGGGGAGGCCGATCACCGTCACGTTTCCGTAGGAGGCGGCGAGCCGGCTGAGATCGTCGGTGTCGGTCGTAAGGGCGAGTCCACCACCGAGCTCGACTGCGGCGGCGATGACGTGGGCATCGGCCAAATGCTCCGAGCCCGCCTGGGCAGCAGCCAGGACACCTCCTACGACCCTGGCCAGTTGACGATCGGTGTCGCGCACTCACCCAAGGAGCCCAACGTACTTTGCGACCAGAGATTCGTCTACCGGTCCACGCTCCGCATCGAGCTGGTCAAGCAGTTCCACGAGAAGTCGATGGCGGCGGCGCTCGAGCTCCGCACTGACAGCCGCGTTGACCTGGGCCGAGAGACCCTCGTCTTCTCGTTTGAGCTCCTCAACCAGATCCTCATCCAGGGATACCGACACCTTGCGTTTAGTCAGGGACATACTCCAAGCCTACCAGAGTAGGAAAGGAACTGGTAGCGAACGCCAAGGCCTCACCCCTCATCCGCAATGCCGGCCATCTCCAATTGGGATGTTGAGATCACCGGCATGCTCCAGATGGGCGAATCACGTCACGTCGCTGGGTAAAGCACGGCGGGCAATGGTGGGCTGCCTCTGTCCGACCCGGGTGTCGGAGAGGGCGTGCGACTCAAGAATCAAGGTCGACCGCCGCCCTGATCCCATCCTCGACGGCGAGCAGGTCCGGCTCGGGTAGCTCTCCGATCCGCTGGGCAAGCTTTGAGCGGTCCAGAGTCGTAATCTGGTGGCAGAGAGCCACGCACTCGGCAGGGAGCCCGCCTGTTCCCTGGGCCAGAGCCACCACTGTCAACTTTCTCTTTCCTTGGAAGTGAGAGGTCGAGCAGGGAACGACAATGAGCGATGCCCACTCAGGGGTCGCGTTGAAACCGTCGTGGGAGACGATGATGACGGGGCGCCGGCCCTGCTGCTCGGAACCGGATCTGGGATGCAGGTTCGCCCAGTAGACATCGCCTCGTTTCATCCGGCGGCCTCGAGGGCCTCGATTCCTGCTTCCTCCAAGTCCCGGTCCAGGTCGAATTCCGTCCCCCCGTACTCCCTTGCAAAGGCTGCGATCTCGGCGTGACGCCGTTCCTTCTTGCGCCGTCTCAACCAGTCGGCCAGCGCCTCGCGCGCCAGATTCGTAGCAGGCTCCCCCGAGGCCTTCGACTCCGCGCGAAGCATTTCGTGCAGCTCTGGGGAGAGAGGGAGATGAAAGTTGTAAGCCTTAGGGGTCATGGCAAGCCTCCTGCCATCATTGTATGCCATTCCGATGTTGGAGAAGGAGGACTTCCCCGCCTCTCGGGGTAGTTCAGATCCATCTCTCTTCTGCTACTATTCCAACTGCTGTAACCGGTTTCATCCTGGAAGCCAGGGCTCTTTTCGACGCCGCAATTCCACCGATCCTCCCCGGATCGGATTCAGGAGGTCCCCCGATGCCAATGCTCGGAGTCCCATCGCGTGCGGGCTCGCTTCGCTCTTGGGCGAGCCTGCTGTCTGTCCTTCTCCTTGCCACCTTTGCCACGGCTCCGGCCTTCGCCAATACGCCGGCTCCGCAGAGCATCACCCTTGCGGGCGACTTGCAGTCAGAGCTCGGCTGCCCCAACGACTGGATGCCTGATTGCGCGGCGACGCATCTCACCTACGACGCCGTGGACGACGTCTGGCAGGGGACCTTCAACGTGCCCGCCGGCAACTGGCAGTACAAGGCGGCGCTCAACGACTCGTGGACGGAGAACTACGGCGCCAACGCGCAGAACAACGGCGGCAACATCTCGCTGAATCTCGCGACCGCCGCGAGCGTCAAGTTCTACTACTCGCACGGCACCCACTGGATCACCAGCAACAAGAACGCCGTCATCGCCGTCGCGCCCGGCAGCTACCAGCACTTCCTGGGCTGCCCGGGAGACTGGCAGCCGGACTGCCTGCGCGCCTGGCTGCAGGACCCGGCCGGCACCGGCAACTACACATTCTCCACCTCGTCCATCCCGGCCGGCAGCTACGAGGTGAAGGCCGCCATCAACGAGAGCTGGGACGAGAACTATGGCGCGGGCGGCATCCAGAACGGCGCCAACATCCCCTTCACCGTGGCCTCGGACTGCGCTCTGACGGTCTTCACCTACAACGTCACCACGCATGTGCTCACCGTCACCGCGGGCTCAGGCGGCGGCGTGACGCAGCCGAACAGTGTCACCATCCCCGGGAGCTTCCAGTCCGAGCTGGGATGCTCGGGCGACTGGCAGGCGGACTGCGCCAACACGCATCTCGCCGTCGAGGACGGCATCTGGCAGGGGACGTTCAACATCCCGGCCGGCTCCTGGGAGTACAAGGCCGCCATCAACGACGCGTGGGACGAGAACTACGGCGCCAACGCCACGCCTAACGGCAGCAACATCGGCCTCAACCTCGCCGCCCCCACGGCGGTCAAGTTCTATTACGATCACGCGACGCACTGGGTGACCAGCAACAGGAACGCAGTCATCGCCACCGTTCCCGGCAGCTTCCAGCACTTCCTGGGCTGCTCCGGCGACTGGCAGCCGGACTGCCTGCGCTCCTGGCTGGAGGACCCCGACGGCGACGGCGTCTACACCTTCTCCACGCATGCCATTCCAGCCGGCAACTATGAGGCCAAGGTCGCGATCAATGAGAGCTGGGACGAAAACTACGGCGCAGGCGGCGCGCTCAACGGCGCCAACATCTCCTTCTCCGTGCCGCAGGCCTGCGTCGAGATGTTCTTCTCCTACAACTCTTCCACCCACGTCCTCACCGTGAGCGCCAACGGAGCCCCCAAGGGCAACATCGGCCGCGCTCAAGGCTACTGGGTCACGGCGGACACCATCGCCTGGAACCCGGGCGCCGTGTCGGCGAGTTGGAACGTCTCCCTCCATTACGACGCCAGCGGCGGCATGACCCTCGATTCCGGGGGCGTCACCGGCGGCACCACGATCCCGCTGACGTACGATCCGGCGGGCCTCTCGGCCGCCGTGCAGACGAAGTTCCCGCAGATCGCGGGCTTCAAGGCGTTCCATGTGCCGGCGAACCGCCTTGCCGAGGTGGCCGCCGCCCTGAAGGGCCAGATCGCGGTGGACGCCAAGGACGCCGGCAACACCCTGCAGGACGCCACCGGACTCCAGATTCAGGGCGTGCTCGACGACCTTTACACCTACAACGGCGCCCTCGGCGCCACCTTCGGCGCCGGCAACGCGCCGACGTTGCGCGTCTGGGCACCGACGGCGCGGTCGGTCAATCTCCGGCTGTTCGCCGACGCCAACCCCGCCACGGCATCCACGGTGCAGCCCATGACCCTGAACCCGGCGACGGGCGTCTGGAGCGTCACCGGCCCGTCGAGCTGGTACGGCAAGTACTACGTCTACGAGGTCAACGTCTTCGTCCGTTCGACGGGACACGTGGAGACGAACCTGGTCACCGATCCCTATTCGGTGAGCCTGTCGATGAACAGCCAGCGCAGCCAGATCGTCAGCCTCGCCGATCCGGCGTACAAGCCGGCCGGCTGGGACGGCCTCTCCAAGCCGCGGCTCGACGCTCCCGAGGACATCGTCCTCTACGAGTTGCACGTCCGCGACTTCAGCGCCAACGACGCCAGCGTGCCCGCCAACCTCCGGGGCACCTTCAAGGCGTTCACCGCGAGCTCCAGCGGCATGTTCCACCTGCGCTCGCTGGCCCTGGCCGGCCTGACGCACGTCCACATCCTGCCGTCGTTCGACATCTCCTCCGTCAACGAGGACAAGTCGACGTGGCAGAGCCCCGCCGGCAACCTCTCCTCCTTCCCGCCGGACTCCACGGAGCAGCAGGCGCGGGTGCAGGCCGTGGCGAACGCCGACGGCTTCAACTGGGGCTACGACCCGTGGCACTACACGGTGCCCGAGGGGAGCTACTCGACCAATCCCGACGGCCCGACGCGCATCGTCGAGTTCCGGCAGATGGTGCAGTCGCTCAACCAGAGCGGCCTGCGGCTGGTCATGGACGTGGTCTACAACCACACCACCGCCGCCGGGCAGAGCGATCACTCGGTGCTCGACCGCATCGTACCCGGCTACTACTACCGGCTGAACGTCGACGGCAACATCACCACCAGCTCCTGCTGCCAGGACACTGCCTCCGAATTCAACATGATGGAGAAGCTCCTCATCGACTCGGTGGTGACCTGGGCGAAGAGCTACAAGGTCGACGGCTTCCGCTTCGACCTCATGAGCTTCCACATGAAGCGCAACATGACGAAGCTGCGCGCGACGCTCGACGCCCTCACTCCGGCGACCGACGGCGTGGACGGCAAGAAGATCTACCTCTATGGCGAGGGCTGGAACTTCGGCGAGCCGGGCAACAACGGCCGCGGCGTCAATGCCATGCAGTCCAACATGGCCGGCACCGGCATCGGCACCTTCAGCGACCGCCTGCGCGACGGCGTGCGCGGCGGCGGCCCCTTCAGCGGTCTCCAGGAGCAGGGCTTCCTGACCGGCCTCTTCTACGATCCGAACGCCACCAACCAGGGCTCCTCCACGGATCAGCGCAACAAGCTGCTGCTGGAGAGCGACTGGGTGAAGACCGGCATGGCCGGCGCCATCGCCGGCTTCCAGCTCGTGGACCGCAACGGCAACCTGGTGAACGCCAGCCAGATCGACTACAACGGCCAGCCCTCCGGCTACACCGCCGATCCGCAGGAGGTCATCAGCTACATCGAGGCCCACGACAACGAGACGCTGTTCGACACCATCCAGGAGAAGGCCGCCCTCGCCGACACCATGGCGGACCGGGTGCGGATGCAGAACCTCGGCATGAGCATCCTCGGCTTCGGGCAGGGCATTCCGTTCTACCACGCGGGTGTGGAGCTGCTGCGCTCCAAGTCCATGGACCGCAACAGCTACAACTCCGGCGACTGGTTCAACAAGCTCGACTTCACCTACAACGCCAACAACTGGGGCGTCGGCCTGCCGCCGGCCGGGGACAACCAGTCCAACTGGCCCATCATGCAGCCGCTGCTGGCCAATCCGGCGTTGAAGCCGGGGCGCACCGACATCCTCACCGCCTACACCCACTTCCTCGAAACCCTGGCCATTCGCCGGAGCACACCGCTCTTCCGGCTGCGCACGGGTGACGACGTGAAGAACCGGGTGCGTTTCTACAACACCGGCCCGAGCCAGATCCCCGGCCTCATCGTGATGAGCGTCGCGGACGCGGACGGCGGCGTCGACCGTGCCCACAACCAGATGGTGGTGGTGGTCAACGCCAACAAGAACGCCGCGACCTACGCCAACGCCGCCTTCACAGGCAAGGCGCTCAAGCTCCACCCCTTCCAGCAGATCTCGCTCGACCCGGCGGAGCGCTCGGCCGCCTTCACCAGCGGCACCGGCACGTTCTCCGTGCCCGGCCGCACGGCGTCGGTCTTCTGGGCGAACCGTCCCGCGGCGGACCAGATCGCGCTGCTCATCCAGAACGTCGCCAACCTCGTGGCCGCGGGCAAGCTGACCAACGGGCATGGCACCGCTCTCACGGCCAAGCTCCAGGCCGCCCAGCAGCAGGCGCAAGCCGGCCACGCCACCCCGGCCTCCGGCCAGCTCCTGGCCTTCATCAATCAGGTGCAGGCCCTCGCCAGCCAGGGCTCGCTGCCGCAGGACGACGCGGACGCGCTGGTGACGAACGCCTACGTGGCGATTGCGGGGTTGTTCCTGTAGACATCAACAAAAGCGCCGCCGTTCTTCCGGGAGCGGCGGTGCTTCCCCGTGCTTCCCCAGAAGCCGTCGCCAAGGCCACGTCCCCCACCCAAGACCCTCATCACCCCGGCCCTCTTCTCCCGCCCCCTCCGCACCCCCCTCACCGGGAGAAGAGGGAGACCGGTGACGTGACTCGGATTTCCTTCCCTGGACGAGAAGGTCTGTTGTTTTGTAGGAGAATGTGCATCCGCAAACTGGCGAGGAGGTGGTGTGGCTGGAGATAGGACATTGGCTCGGACCTTGCGCAAGAGCGCGACTCCAGCCGAGAAGGTGCTGTGGGAGCGGCTGCGAGGCCGGCAGCTCGTGAATCTGAAATTTCTGCGGCAGGTTCCGATCGGTCCTTTCATCGCAGATTTCTGTTGCCGTGATCGCAGGCTTATCGTGGAGCTTGACGGAGAGGTCCATGATGGGGATCAGCAGACCGCCCGGGATCACGGGCGGGACGCTTACCTCCAGGGTCAAGATTACGTGGTTCTGCGGTTCCCCAACGAGCAGGTCTTTTCGGACATCGACTCCGTGCTACGAGAAATCTGCGACGTGACCCTCATGGCCAAGCCGCACTGGAATCGTTCTTCGGTCAACAAGTCGAAAGCACAGCCATCCAGCCGGTCTCCCTCTTCTCCCGGTGAGGGGGGTGCGGAGGGGGCGGGAGAAGAGGGCCGGGGTGATGAGGGTCTTGGGTGGGGGCGCTCTGGATGACCCACACCTTCCCCTTCCGCCCCTGGGTGCGGAGCACCAGCCGGCGGGCCTTGCTGTGGGGCGTGATCGTGGTGATCGTGGTCGGCGCCTGCGTCTTTCTCCTGAGCTCGGGCGACCGGGAGTCGTGGGGACGGGCGTTCGGCGTGCTGCTCGCCTACAGCCTGCTGTTCTGGGTGACGCTGATCAAGATTTGGTGGACGGCCGGCAAGCCGGCGGTGCTGCTGGAGGACGACGCCTTCTCCTACCAGCCCCTCCACACCTTCAAGCCGCGCCGCGTGCCGTTCGCCCGCGTCCTCGCCTGCAATCCCCGGCCGGGGACGGAGGCCCTCCGCTTCGTGGTGGAGAAGAAGAACGTGGGCCGCGAGCTGTTCCTCAACCTGGCGGTGGTGAAGGGCCAGCACCGGTTTCTCGACCTGCTGGGCGAGCGCCTGGTGGCCGCCGGCCTCGCCCCTCTCACCGACCGGCCGAACGCGTGGTGCCGGCCGGACTGGGAGGACCCGGGGATGGGACCGGGTCCTCAGGTCTGAATCCTTATCCTTAGTTGGTGGCGCAGGAGAGCAGCGCACCGGCGTCGGGGCAGATGTTCTTCATCTGCGTGGCGCTGTTCAGGCAGGGGCTGGAGGAGACGCCGCCGAAGTGGTGGATGCCGATGACGCGGCCGGTGCCGGCGTCGATGACCGGCGAGCCCGAGGAGCCCCCCTCGGTATCGCAGCTATAGCCCATCTGGCTGCCGGGGGTCACGCCGTAGGTCTGGTTGATGGCCGAGACGTCGCAGCGCAGAGTGTGGGCCGAGTCTTTCCAGTAGGCGATCTTCTTCACGACACCGGCGGGATGCTGGGGGAAGTTCAGTACCAGTCCTACCGTCGGACTCTTCGAGGTGGCCGTGTACTGGCCCCAGGTGGCCGAGGGGTTGCCCTGCAGGGTGAAGAGCGTGTAGTCCAGATTGTTGACGGAATTGGTCTTGAGGAAGGTGCCGCCGGCGTAGGTGGTGGTCGTGGCCGTGGTCGTGCCGCCGCAGGTCGTGGTCTGGTAGTTGAATCGCGCCTGGACGGTGTTGACCTCGGCCTGGGTGGTGAAGCAGTGATTGTTGGTCATCATCGTGTTGGCGTTCGAGCCGGCCACCAGCCAGCCGGTGCACAGGAAGCTCGAGCCGCCGCTCTGGAACGACAGGCGCGCCACGGGATTGACGTTCACGTTCGTGTGGCAGGCCACGTTCTCCTTGCCATCGGTGCCACAGATGACCTTGGAGAGGAAGGTGCCGTCCTCGTTGATCGGCTCGGTGCCGTGGACGATGCGGTCGATGGCCACGCCGAATCGGCCGCCGCTCGCTTTGACCATCCTGCCGCTGTGAAGCTCGACGAGGGCCGTGTCGGACTCGACAATGAAAGACCAGAGCTCGCCGGTGCCCCGGGGGCCCTTGCCGGTGTAGGTCCAGTACTCCGACCCGTCCGGGCTCGCCACGGTCAGGTAGTCGCCGTCCGGAAGGTTGAGCTTGCTGAAGTGAATCCTCAGGAAGGTGGCGCCCGGCGAGAATACGGTCTCCGACCAGGTCACCGGCCGCTCGGGCCCGCCCATGGGATAGGCGGCCGGCGATGCCACCTTGTACGGCAGCTCGTCGCCCACCTTGATCCTGCCCTGCGCCTGGGCCGCGGCGGCCCCCCAGAGCACGAGTACGGCGCCAGCCACTACGGACACGATCCGTTTGCCTTGGGACATGGCTTCCCCCCTTCGGGTAAACCTCAGCCAACTTTTTGTTGGTGAAGAATCTTTAAAAGAATAGGTACAGCAGCCCCCTCCGGGAGGGACAAAGAGGGCGAAATCCAAGGCAAGGACCTGAGGGAGGGAGCGCCTAATCCCCGGCGCCGATCTGCTTCGCCATCTTCTGCGGGTGCTCGGCGACGGCCGCCGCGAAGGCGCGGTCCAGGTGGCCGTCGAGGCGGACGAGGGTCAGCTCTCCCTTGTCGAGCGACACCACGAAGAGGTTGCTCAAGCTCCCGCCCTCACCGTCGTGGAGGAAGATCCAGGTGCGCTCGTCCTTCTCGCGGGTGCGCACCGCGACGGTCCAGCCGGCGCGGGCGAGGTCGCGCTCGAAGCCGGTCTCACTTCCGAGACGGTCCAGCCGGTCGAGGTCCGGCAGCGACTTGACCCGGTATGTGGCGACTTCCACGCGGTGAACCTCGTTGACGATCTTCCGGCCCTCCTCGGCGTCGGGCACCATGCGCAGGATGCCGTGGATGAGGCCCATCGAGATACGGCCGAGACGGATGTGCTCCTCCGGCTCGAAGCGGGCCTCGGGGATGCGGCGCTCTATCTCCCAGCGCACGGTGTCGATCGAGGGACCTCCCGCGCAGCCGGTCGAGAGGGCGCCGAGCGCGAGGACGATGAGAAGCGGTACCGATGGACGGTTCATGATCGTAATCTCCTGAATTTTCTGAAGAGAAAGCGCTACGGCTTCTTGGGCTTGACCGGCACCTTTTCGAGCTGGGGCAGGTCGAACGTGTGACCCAGGCGGCCGAGTTGGGCCGGATCGATGCGGCCGGCGATGTTGATCACCGCCGCCTCCTCGCCGGGCTTGAAGGTGAGCACGGTCAGGCCCACGATCTTGCCGCCCAGCTCCTTCATATAGATGAAGGTCTCCTGGCCCTGGTCGCGGACCCGCACGTTGGCCTTCCAGCCGCGGCCCTCCAGCCAGTGGACGGCGTGGTCGATCTTCGGCTTGATCGACTCGGCCTTGATCCCCTTCAAGGGAAAGACCTGGACGTTGATCGACTGCAGGCCGGCGACGACGCCCGAGAAGTCCGGATCGTCCTTGGCCGCCGCGGCGATGAGATGCAGCATTCCCCCGGCGAGGTTCACCTCGACGCTCAACTGGTCGCGCGGGAACAGGTTCAGCTCGTCGAGAGGCACGAACCCGGGTGACGGAGGCTGCGCTTGGCCGGCGGAGGCGGCGAGAAAGAGGGCGAGGGGGAGGATGAGCTTGCGCATGGTGTGACTCCTTACTGGGCCCGATCGCCCCGGGCGGGGACAGGCTTCTCCGGCGCTTCGCCCAGAGAGATTCCGATCGAGTGAGAGACGCTCTGGGCGGCGGGCAGCACGACGCGACGGGCGAGCACGTCGTCGCGCACGTCGAGGCTGGCCTGCCGGCTCACCCTGCCGAGGTACGCCAGGGCGTAGCGCGCCTGCTGAGTGGCGCGGGCGACTTCCGCGGCGCTGGGCTGCTTGGGCTGTTGCTGGGAACGGAGGAAGAGCGCGCCGCCACCGAGGGCCAGGGCGAGCAGGGCCGCCGCCGCCCCGAGGCGGGCACCGCGGAAGGGCAGACCCGTCCCTCTACGCACCGGCGACCGGAACGGCAAGATCTGAGCGCCTTGAGCTCCCTCGCGGCGCACCCGCTCCACGATCTCCGGTGGGCAGTCGAGCTGGGGCAACGCGCGCAGCTCGGCTTGAATCCGCCGGGCCAGCGCCAGCTCGGCGGCGCAGGCGCGGCAGCTCTCCAGATGGACCCGCAGGCGCGCGGCCTCGGCCGGTTCCAGGTCGCCGTCCACGTAGGGCTCGACGAAGTCGAGCACGTCGTCGCAGGTGAGATCGTCTTCCATTCGATTCATGGGTTCGCCTCCCGAAGCTGCTCGCGCAACTTCTTGCGGCCGCGGTGCAGATGAACCCGCACCGTGACCTCGGGGATGCCGAGCGCCTCGCCGATCTCCCGGTGAGTCAAGCCCTGCACCTCCCGCAGAATGATGATGCTCTTGTACGGCTCGCCGAGATCGTCCAGCGCTCCCAGCAGGCGGCGGCGGAAGTCCGCGGCCTCAGCCTGGGCCTGAGGGTCCGGCTCGGCGCTCGTCAGCTCCCGCGCCACCTCGTCGTCGAGGCTCGCCGCCATCCCGGGTTGCGTGGCGTCCGAGCGGCGGCGCCGCAGCAGGTCGTAGCACGCGTTGCGGGTCACCCGCAGCAGCCAAGCACCGAGGCGCTCCTCTTCGACCCCGTCCTGGTGCCGCCAGAGACGCAGCAGCACCTCCTGGGTCACGTCCTCCGCCTCCTCCCGGTTCGAGAGAAGGTAGCGGGCGAACGAGTAGACCCGGCCACGGTAGCGATGGGCGGTATCGTCGAAAGCCGTCAGCATCCACAGAGGAAGACGAAGAGGGAGGCCCGAACGTTTCAGGCGGAGGGAAAGAAACCTGCCAAGGCCGGCCGGAGGGAGGCTCCGGCCGGCTCTGGGAGGACTTCTAAGCCGGCTTCAAGCCGTTTTGGCGCCGCCGAGCAGGCGGGACGGCAGGAACAGCACCGCCCTCAGGAGGGAGAAGACCGCCTCGAGGGTGATCCCCACCAGTCGGAAGGGCAGAGAAAGAAGCCAGACGAACGGATAGAGGAGCAGCGCCAGCAGGGCCAGCGGCCAGCAGACGATGAAGAGGACCAGCCAGACGAGAAGCTTGAGCATGATCGAGAGCCTCCTTCACTCTCCTGACTTTCACAATACGTGCCCGCCGAGCCGGAGGTTTCTTACAGAAGCCAGCGGTCGAGCACGGCCGCCAGGTCGGAGAGCTGGATCGGCTTCGCCAGGTAGTCGCTCATCCCCGCCGCGAGGCAAAGCTCGACGTCCTCTTTCAGGGCGGAGGCGGTCACCGCGATGATCGGTACCTCGCTGCCGTGGGCCTGAAGTCGCAGGCGGCGCGTCGCCTCGTAGCCATCCATCACCGGCATGCGGCAGTCCATCAACACCGCGTCGAAATGCTCCCGGGAGAAGGCGGCCACCGCCTCCTGGCCGTCGTCCACCGCCAGGAAGCGATAGCCCAGAACTTCGAGCTGGCGCGCGGCGACCATGCGATTGATCTCGTTGTCGTCGGCCAGGAGGATGCGGAAGCTCGCGCGCAGCGCCTCCAGCGGAGCCCGCAGCTCGGCGGCCGGCGCGGTTCCGGCTGGCTCCCGGGCGCGGTCGAACGGCAGGACGAACCGGAAGGTCGAGCCTTCGCCCGGCGCGCTTTCGAGATCGATCTCTCCTCCCATCAGCTCGATCAACCGGCCGGTGATCGCGAGGCCCAGGCCGGTTCCTCCATAGCGGCGGGTGATCGAGGAGTCCGCCTGGGTGAAGGGCTCGAACAGCCGCGCCTGGGCCTCGGGAGCGATGCCGATCCCGGTGTCCCGGACGGTGAAGCGGAGCGCACCGTCGCATCCCGCGATCTCCGCCGGCTCGACCCGGAGGCTCACCGATCCCTCGGCGGTGAATTTGATGCCGTTGCCCACCAGGTTGAGCAGGATCTGCCGCAGCCGCGCCGCGTCGCCGTGGAGCCGCCCGCCGACGCCGGGGGCGACGTCCAGCCGCAGCTCGATGTTTTTCTCTCGCGCCGGCGGCGACAGCAGGCGGACCACCTGGCCGAGCGTGCCGGCGAGATCGAAGTCCAGCCGCTCGAGGGTCAGTTGGCCGGCTTCGATCTTGGACAGGTCGAGAATGTTGTCGATCAGCCCCCGCAGCGCGTCCGCCGAGGTCTTGATGACCGCCAGGGGCTCCCGGAAATCGGCGGGGAGGTCCGAGGCGAGCAGAAGCTCCGACATGCCGATGACGCCGTTGAGCGGAGTACGGATCTCGTGGCTCACATTGGCCAGGAACTCACTCTTGGCGCGGCTCGCCCCCTGCGCCTCCACGAGGCGCCGCCGCGTCTCCTCCTGCAGCGAGGCGTTCTCGAAGACGAGGGCCACCTGGCTCGCGATCGTGGTGGCCATCTCCACCTGGAGCGGCTTGACGGGCCGGGGCTGCGGCCCCAAATTGTCGAGCGCCATCGCCCCGATCACCTCGCCCTGCCGGATCAGCGGCACCACCAGAAATTCTTGAAGACCGAGCGACCGGAGGTCCGCCGGCAGCCGTTCGGACTCCGGCTCGTTGACGACGACGGGGGTCCGCGAAAGGATGGTTTCGGAGAAGATCGGAAACTCCTCCACCCGCAAAGCGCCGAGCCCCTTGAACAGCCGCCATAGCGCCTCGTCGGTCCGCCCGTCGCGGAACTGCGAGGTCGTGGGGATCAATCGCCCCTGCCGCCAGCGATAGATGGAGCACCGGTCCATGTCGCACGCCCGGGCGGCCAGTTGCGAGATCTCTTTGAGGATCGGCTTGAGCTCGCGAGCGGAGCCGAGAGCGCGGGCGATCTCCAGGCTCGCCTGCGTCCGCTTCAGGCGGAGCTCCGTCTCTTCGAGCAGGAGGGCCCGCTCGAGACCGCTCGCCACGTACTCGGAGGCGGCGGCGGCGAGCTCGATGCTCTCCGGGGTGAACGGGCGGCCGTCGGAGGTGTTGTCCAACACCAGGACTCCGAACACCTGGCCGCCGGAGACGCCGGAGAGCAGGGGCACGCCCAGAACCGACTTCAACCCGAAGGCGGTGACCCACTCCTGATGGATCAGCTCCGATCCCCGGGCGTCGGCGATCGCCAGCGGCCGGCGGGCGCGCGCCACGGCGTCGACGAACGGCATCTCGCCGATGCGGCGGCGCCCCATTCGTTTGAACCGTTCCCAGTCCTCGGGCTCGAAATGGTGCCGGACCATCTGCGACGTCGCCGGGATGACCTCGCCGGTGGCCTCATTCCACAGGAAGACCGCGCACCGGTCGGCCGCGCACAGCCGCGCCGTCGTCCGGCACACCTCTCTCAAGAGTGTCCGTGAGTCGCCCCCGGACCCCACGACGCGTGCGATCTCGCTCAACCGGTCGAGCCGCGAGCGGCCGGCCGCGCCGTCCTCGCCGAGAGCGGCGACCAGAGGGGCCGCCAAGGCGGCATACGCCTGGAGGGTCGCGAGGTCTTCGCCGGAGAGCGGCTCGCCTGCCGTATGCGCCACCAGGGCCCCCTGCACGGCGCCATGCACACGGACCGGCAACGCCACCGTGGGCGCGGGCTGTGGAGCACCCGGTCCGCCGCGATCCCAGGGCTCCAGCAACGGCGTGACGAGGCCGATCTCCGCCGTCTCGGAACGCGCCGGGACGCCGCCGCGCCGGGCTCGCGCGGCGCGGGTGAGCCGCCCGCCGGACGACCGGTCACGGACGAGCATGCAGAGCTCGTCGAGGCTGAGGAGCTCGCGCCCGTGTTCGAGAAGGAGCGAAAGCTGGCGCCACGCGGGCTGCGAGCTGCTCAACACCTCCGCGGCCTCCGCCAGAGCCTCGATTCTCCCCACCGAGACCACCTCTGCACCTCGATTCCAGTTGTGACCAAAATATCATATGGCTTCCGTGCCCGATCAATCCTCGTCCTCTCGCTCGGCTCCGGCCTGGTCCTGGTCCCTCGCCCTGGCGTTCCTCCTCCCCGCCGCCGCCCTCGCCGCCGGTCCTTCGATGGATCGCGCCATGCGGCTCCACTCCGCCGGCCGGCTGAAGGAGGCGCTTCGGGAGTATCGCGCGGTGGCGGCGGCCGTGGGGACGTCCGATCCGGCGGAAGTGGGCACGGCCCTGAACAATGCCTGCGTGATCCAGATGAACCTCGGGGACTATCGCGCGGCGCGGCCGGATTGCCGCGAGGCGCTGCGCCTGAGCCGCGCAGGAGGCGACCCGGAGGCCCTGGCGCAGGCGCTCAACAATCTCGCCTGGGTGCTCCAGGGACTTGGAGAGACGGCGGAAGCTGGGGAGCGCTTCCGCGAGGCGCTGGAGGTCAACCGCCGGCGGGGGGACGCCGAGGGCGAGGCCATCAACCTCTCGAACCTGGGATCGCTGGCCATCGCCACCGGCCGCTACTCCGCGGCCCTGGACCTCCACGCCCAGGCCGAGGCGCTGGCCCGCCGTCATGCGGACCAGCCGTGGGCGGCCGGGCAGGTGTGGATCTCCCGCCTCAACCAGGGAGTGGTGCTCGACAAGGTGGGCGCCTACCGCGAGGCGCTCGACCTTTATAAGGGTCTGCTGGCCGCGGGGGGAGAGCCGGACCCCGGCCACCGCGCCGCCTTGCTGGTCAACACGGGAGTGATCTACCGCAACCTGGGGGACCCGGTGCGGGCGGAGGACTCGTTCCGCGAGGGCATCGAGGCCTGGCGCCGCGCCGGGGACACGGCGGCGCTCTCGAACGCGTGGCTGAACCTGGCGCTCGCCGAGCACCTGAACCTGGAGCGTCCCAAGGGCGCCGAGGCCGCCTACCGCGAAGCCCTGCGCCTGGCCGAGGAGAGCGGCGACCGCTCGGAGGAGGTGCAGGATCTCTTCTATCTCGGCCGCCTGCTCCTGGAGCAGAGCCGGCTCGACGAGGCGGGGATCGTCTTCCGCCGTTGCCTCGCCGCCGCCGAGGCCAGCGGCTCGGCCGAGGGGAAGTGGTCGGCGCGCGCGGGGCTGGGCCGCATCGCCCGCGCCCGCGGCGACCTGCGCGGCGGGCTCGATCACTTCGAGCATGCCCTGGAGGAGATTGAGCGGGTGCGCTCGGGGCTCGCCCGGCCACGGCGGGCCGGCTACTTCGGCGACAAGCGGGCGGTCTACGCGGCCACGGTGGACACCCTTGGCGAGCTCGAGCGGCGCGAGCCCGGGAAGGGCAGGGGCGAGCGGGCGCTGGAGATCGTCCAGCACGCCAAGGCCCGCGACCTGCTGGACGTCCTGGGAGCCGGCCGCCAGGCGGCGGCCCCCCTCGGCGCGCCGGCCCTGCGCTCCCGAGCGGGGGACGGCGTGGTTCTGGAGTACTTCCTGGGCGAGCAGGACCTCCTCCTCTGGGTGATCCGCCGCGACGGCATTCGCTTCCAGGACCTCGGGGCCTCGCGGCCGATCCTGGACGCCGTGACGTCCATCCACCGTGCCCTCTCCCGTGGCGAGGCGCCGCCGGCCGCGGCGGTGACGGCCCTCTCGCGGCGGCTGCTGGAGCCGGCGGGAGCGCTGCCGCGGGGCGATGAGCCGCTGCGCATCGCCCCGGACGGAGCCCTGCGCCATCTCCCGTTCGAGATCCTCGAAGATCCCCGGCATCCGGGAGAGCCCTTGGTGGAAGGCTCGACGGTGAGCTATCTGCTCAGCGCTTCGACGCTGGTGGGAACGTCACGCAAGGCGGCCAAGAATGAGGTCCGGCTGCTGGGGATCGGCGATCCACGCCTGGAGAGGCCGGGAGAGAGGCCGCGGAGCCCCCGGGACCTGCTGGTGGAGCGCTTCGGCCTGGCGCCCCTCGCCGCCGCGGAGCGGGAGATCGGAATGGCGGCCCGGCTCCTCGGCGGCCGGAGCGTGGAGATCCACGGCGACCGTGCGACGGAGCGCGCCTTCCGGGACGCCGTGGCCGGCGGCGCGCGGGTGGTCCACCTCGCCACGCACACGGTGATCGACGAGCGGCCGGGGCGGGGAGCCGCGATCCTCCTGGCTCCCTCGGGCGACGACGACGGCCTGCTGACCCCGGACGAGATCGCCCGCCTCGACGACCGTTCCGCCCTCACCGTGCTCGCCGCCTGCCGCACCGCCCTGGGACCGGGCGAGGACGGGCAGGCGCTGGCCTCCCTCACCGGCTCCTTCCTGGCCGCCGGCTCGCAATCCGTGGTCGCCACGCTATGGGACGTCGGAGACGCCTCCACCGCCGTCTTCATGCAGCAGTTCTACTGGGAGCTCAGGCAGGGCCGCACGCCCGCCGAGGCCCTCCGGGCCGCGAAGCGTCACCTGCGAGCCGATCCGCGCTGGCGCCGGCCCGATCTCTGGGCGGGGTACGTGCTGGTGGGCGAGGCCCCCGCCGTGGTGCCCAGGAAAACTCCCTGGGTTCTCTGGGGAGCGCTGATCGTAGGGGCGGTTGTGGCGGCTGTCGCGTTGTGGAAAAGGCGTCGTTACACGTCACCCCCACCCTCTATAGTCGCCGGCCTCCTAATAATGTAGAGACGCCCCGTGGCGGGGGGAACCCCCGCTGGGGGCGTCTCCGAGGCGGCGATACCACCTGGCTCCTCGAAGACTGTCCGCGGGCACAGGGTCCCTGGATTTGCCTTGATGCCGCCGGGCCGATCCCTTCCAGTTTGAACCGTTGTCTCCGCTTCGGAGACGCCCCCACCGGAGGTTCCCTCCGCCACGGGGCGTCTCTACATTAGTCACCGGGAGGCTCCGAGGGACCCGCGGCTCGTTTAATGCACCGTCCTGCACTTTTTATAATAGAGGTAAAGCAATGTCATAGAAGGGAGAAGCTATGAATAGGATCCTTCCGAAGCTAGCCCCTCTTCACCTCATCCTCGGTCTCTGCCTTTGCGCCGGCGTCAGCCAGGCCGCAAGCAGCCCCCAGGAGCTGACCCGCGCCGCGCAGCTCGTCTTCCGCGGCACCATCCAGAAGACCGAGGCCTCGAACCTGGAGACCGTTCCGGCCGATTCCGGCACGGCGGTGGTCCGGGTGGACGAGGTGCTCAAGGCGGCGCCGGGCCTCGGCGACTTCACCGGGCGCGAGATCACCGTCAAGCTGGCACAACCCGGCGACGCGGCGCCTGGCGAGCAGGCGGTGTTCTTCACCAAAGGTTGGCTCTACGGGACGACCCTGGCGGTGATCGAAGTCGGGCGGCTGCACGGCGATGCCGCCCTTCTCCGCGGCCAGGTCGGCGCGACGGTGGGCAAGGCCGCCGACGAGGAGCTCCAGGGCAGGCTCGCCGGGGCCGCGCTGGTCGTCGCCGGCCGGGTCGTCGAAACCCATCCCGCCGCGGTGGTGACGGAGGTGGGAGAGGGCTCGGAGCACGACCCGCAGTGGTGGGAGGCGGTGGTCCAGGTGGATACCGTCCTCAGGGGGAAACCCGCGGGGCAGCGCGTCACCTTCTTCTATCCCACGAGCCAGGACGTCGTCTGGTTCGAAGCTCCCAAGCCGGCCGTGGGCTCGGACGGGATCTGGCTGCTCTACCGCGACCAGTTGCCGGAGCTTGGCCTCCCCGGCCACACCGCCCTGAAGCCCTGGAACCTGCTGCCGCGCGGCCAGGTGGACAGAGTCCGGAGACTGCTCGGCCAGTGAAGGGAAGGGAAGTGAACGGACGAGCGGATCCTCTCCTCAAATCTCGAGTCTCGGGCCATGCCCGCGGGAGTATCGTATGAGCCGAATTCATCAGCGTATCGCGAAGCTCCTCTCGGTCCTCACCCTGTCCGCATTCACCGTGGCCGCCCAGGCGCAGGTGAAGATCGTCAACATGATCCCCAACTCGCGCAGCGGCGAAACCCAGCAGGACAGCGAGCCGAACCTGGCGGTCAACCCCGCCAACCCGCAGCAGATCGCGGGCTCCGCCTTCACCCCTGATCCCTTGGGCGGCCCCAACGCGCCGATCTACGTCTCGGTCAACGGCGGCGATCTCTGGGTGCTCAACTCGATCCTGCCGGGCAACAGCGCCGTCTCCGGCACCGGCGACCTCACCCTCCGCTTCGGCGGCACCAGCAACAACCTTTATGCCGGGGACCTGCGAGGGGGTGCGGGTCTGCGCCTCAACATCCTGCGCACGGCGAACTTCGCCGCACCCGGACTGATGACCGTCCTCGTCGACCGCAACAACGTCGACCAGCCCTACGTCCAGGCCACCACCGTGCCGGGGGGCGGCCCCGACCGGGTCTACGTCGGCAACAACGACTTCGGCGCCGTCGGCGGCAGGACGGCGACCGTCGACGTCTCCCTGGACGGTCTGCTGGCGGCTCCGCCGCCGCCCTCCAACTTCGTCGCCCGCCGGATCGAGACGCGGGCCACCTCCGGGCAGGACGGCCCGCCGATCCGGCCGGCCTTTCACTCCGACGGCACGATCTACGCCGTCTTCTACGGCTGGCGCGCCTTCACCGGCACCATGGCTACCACCGACCTCGTGGTGGTGCGCGACGACAACTGGGCCGCGGGCGCCACCCAGTTCGCGGCCCTGATCGATCCCGGCGACGCCCTCGCCGGCCGCCGCGTGATGACGAATCTCCAGGTGCCGTGGAACAACTCCAGCCAGCCGGGCTTTGGCCAGGAGCGCTTCGTCGGATCGAACATCTCGATCGCCGTGGACCCGCGCACCAGCTCACGGGTCTACGTCGCCTGGGCCGACTATCCCGGCGGCGTACCGCCCTACACCCTGCACGTGCGCCGCTCCGAGGACCGCGGCGCGACCTGGTCGGCGGCGGACCTGATCACGATCGCCAGCGCCACCAACCCGGCGCTCGCGGTCGACGTCGACGGCCGGGTCGGCTTCCTCTATCAGCAGGTCACCGGCGCCGCTCCCCAGCGGTGGGAGACCCACCTGCGCCGGTCGAGCGACCTGGGGGTGAACTGGAGCGACCTCCTGCTCGCGCAGCCCCCCGCCAACGCGCCGGTCCACACCTTCATCCCCTACATCGGCGACTACGTCCACCTGATGGCGTTGGGCAGGGTCTTCTACGGCATCTTCTCGGCCAACAACACTCCCAACCTGGCGAACTTCCCCCAGGGGGTCACCTACCAGCGCAACGCCAACTTCACCACCCAGACCCTGCTCAATACCGACAACGTCACTCCGGTCGCGGTCTCGATCGACCCCTTCTTCTTCCGCGTCTGCGGGGCCTTCGTCCCCACGATCGTCTCCTTCACGCAGACGGGCGCGAGCAACGTCTCGTTCCTGAAGTGCCCGGCGGGCCAGAAGGTCCTGAGCGGCGGTTGCAGCGACGACTTCACCAGCACCTCGCTCATGAGCACCCGGCCTTGGAACGACGACGGCTGGATCTGCGAGTTCAAGACCCAGCCCGGCAGCCTGACCTCCTGGGCCCTCTGCGAGAGCGCGGTCGACACGGCGTGCCGCGGTGTCACGAACGTCCGCAATACGATCTCGACCGGCACCACCGTGAGCGTGGCATGTCCCGCCGCGAGCCAGGTCATCGGCGGCGGTTGCAGCGACGACTTCACCAGCACCAACCTGCGCACCAGCATGCCGTCGGGCAACGGCTGGAGCTGCCAGTTCGTGACCAATCCGGGTAGCCTCTCGGCCTATGCCTTTTGTGCCACCCCCGCGTCCGGCGCCACGGTCCAGACCGTCTCCCTGACCCAGACCGCGAGCAACGTGGCCTTCATCAAGTGCCCGGCCGGCAAACGGGTCCTGGGCGGCGGCTGTCAGGACGTCCTGGGAAGCACGCTGCTGGAAAGCACCTATCCCTGGGCGAACGACGGCTGGATCTGCAACTTCCAGAGCGTCACAGGGAACCTCAACGTCTACGCCATCTGCGAGTAAACGAAGCCCCCTAACCCCCTCTCCCGGCCCGGGAGAGGGGGAAGGCATGCGAGGCCGTTTCGTGTTGCGCTCCCTCTTCTCCCGGTGAGGGGGGTTGGGAGGGGGCGGGAGAAGAGGGCCGGGGTGATGAGGGTCTTGGGCGGGGGAGCT
>Ga0134125_10001139_pt1 | contig 33253 bp, 25 predicted proteins | sample KB31751_FD_96464 | JGI IMG/M metagenome (GOLD analysis project Ga0134125, IMG submission 96464) | Terrestrial soil microbial communities with excess Nitrogen fertilizer from Kellogg Biological Station, Michigan, USA - KB3-175-1 | ecosystem: Environmental > Terrestrial > Soil > Unclassified ...
CGGTATTCGTCTTCACCGGCCTCGTGGCATGGACGTGGTTCCAGACGGCGCTGATGGCCGCCTCCCACAGCGTCGTCGCCAACGCGCACCTCGTGCGCCAGCCGCGCTTCGCGACGATCACGCTGCCGCTCGTGGCGGTCGCGGTGCCGCTGTTCGACGTGCTGATGGCGCTGCCGCTGCTGCTCGCGCTGCTCGCGGCGGAGGGGCGGCTCGGCAGCGCCGCGCTGCTGCTGCCGCTGCTGATCGCCGCCCAGTTCGCGTTCATGGCGGGGCTCGCGCTGACCGTCGGGGCGGCGAACGTCTATGTGCGCGACGTGCAGAACGTCGTCGCGGTCGCGCTGCTGCTGCTGTTCTACCTGACGCCGGTCTTCTACGGCTTGAAGAACGTGCCGTCGCAGTTCCACTGGCTGCTGCGCGCGAACCCGCTGACGGCGTTCGTCAACGCCGACCGCGCGGTGCTGTTCGACGGCCGCCTGCCCGCGCTGGTCGACATCGCGATCGGGACCGGCGCGACCGCCGTCGCGCTGGCGCTGGGCGTGCTGCTGTTCCGGCGCCTCGAGTCCGGCTTCGTGGACGAGCTGTGACCGTCCTGCGCTTCGACGGGGTCTGGAAGGCGTACCGCGACTGGACGCAGCCGCCCCGGACCCTGCGCGGCGCGCTCGCCCATCGCGCGCCGCTGAGCGGCCGCCGGCGGCCGAAGCGCTGGGCGCTGCGCGATCTCACGCTCGAGCTGGCCGCCGGCGGCAGCCTCGGCGTGATCGGGCACAACGGCGCCGGCAAGTCGACGTTCCTGCGGCTCGCGGCCGGCCTCGGCCGCCCGACGCGCGGCCAGATCGCGGTCCATCCCGAGACGTCCGCCGTGCTGAGCCTCGGCGCGTCGTTCGACGACCAGCTGACCGGCCGCGAGAACGCGCTGACGGCGGCGCTCGTGGCCGGCATGCGCCGGCAGGAGGCGCAGCGCCTGCTGCCCGCGATGCTCGACTTCGCCGACCTCGGCGACTTCGTCTCCTCGCCCGTGCGCACCTACAGCGAGGGGATGAAGCTGCGGCTGGCGTTCGGCACGATCGCGGCGCTCGAGCCGCGCCTGCTGATCCTCGACGAGGTGCTCGCCGTCGGCGACCTCAACTTCCGTCAGAAATGCGCCGAGCGGATCGCCGAGCTGCGCGCGGGCGGCACGAGCTTGCTGCTCGCTTCCCACTCGCTCGACGAGCTGCGCGAGACGTGCGATCGCGTCGTCTGGCTGCACCGCGGCGGCGTGCGCTCGATCGGCGACGCCGACGCGGTGCTGGAGGAGTACGAGCGCGACGCGATCGAGCGCACGTACGCGGCGACGCCGGTCGGCAGCGCGCGCGAGGAAGGCGGCCTGCGCCTGCGCGAGAACCGCTTCGGCTCGCAGGAGATGACGATCGAGGCGGTGGACGTCCACGGCGCGGCGCCGGGCGCAGCCGTGCGCACCGGCGACCCGCTGCACGTGCGCGTGACGCTCGCCGCGCGCGATGGCGCCGTGCGCGACCCGATCGTCGTCGTCTCGCTGCGGCGCACGGGCGACGAGGCCGTCGTCTTCGACCTCTCGACGCGCGCCGACGGCGTCTCGCTCGGGCGCGAGGTGCGCGAGGCCGACGTCACGCTCTCGATCGAGCGGCTCGAGCTGCCGGCCGGGGACTACGCGCTCGACGTCGGCGTCTTCGAGGCGGCCTGGGAGCACGCGTACGACTACCACTGGCAGACCTATCCGGTGACGATCGCGGGTCCGGCGGGAGCGACCGGCATGCTGCTGCCGGCGCACCGCTGGAGCACGGCCGGCGACTAGCGCAACAGGCGCGCGAGCGCGCGCGCGAAGCGGCCGTCGGCGACCGCCGCGAGGAACGGCTCGGTCCCCGCCAGCGCGCGATGCTCGGCGAGATGGCGCAGGACGCCCGCGAGCAGCGCCGCCGGCAGCTGCTCGCCGGCGACGCCGGGGCAGGCGGCGCGCAGGAGCCCGGCGATCGCGCGAGCGTCCGCTCGCGCGAGCCGCTCGACCCCCTCGACGCCGGCCGCCAGGTCGAGCTGCTTGGCGCCCGACTCGACGCCGCACAGGTCGAGCAGCGCGATCGCGGCGTCGCGCCCGACCGCCGCGACCCGCTCCTGCGCCGGACGGTCGACGAGCGTCAGCTCGCCGCCGGCGACGACGACGTTGTTGAGGATCAGGTCGCCGTGCTCGCGAGCGCCGGGAAGCTGCGCGGGCAGCGCCGCGAGCGCGTCGCGACAGCGCGCGAGCGTCTGCGCCGGCAGCGTCTCCGCGACCAGCGCGAGCCCGCGCTCGGCGTCGGCGAGCACGTCGTCGCGGTCCACGGGCGCCGCGTCGGCCGCCGCGCCCAGCTGCGCGCCCAGCGCTCCCGCGAGCCAGCGCCGCCGCGCCGCGCGCGCCGCTGCGCGCAACGGCCACGACGCCCACCGCCGGGCGCTCCAGCCGTCCACGAGCGCCTCGCTGCGCAGCGGCTCGTTCGTCCGCCGGCTCGTCGCCGTCAGTCGCCCGTCCGACCACTCGATCCGCTTGATCGCCCCATCGCAGTAGGGGAAGCCAGTGATCACGCCCGGCACGGCAGGGCGCGGCGCGCTCGCCTTCGTCCCGATCGCCCAGTAGGACGGCGCGAGCGAGGCCACCCAGCCGGGCGGAGCGTGCAGCAGCGCGCGGCCGGCCAGCCGGCGCGGCGTAGAGGTGGCGTGGAAGGCGTGGCGCACGTAGAAGCGCAGGCCCGCGCGCGCGTCGACCTCGTCGAACGCGAAGCGCGCCTGCTGGTAGGAGGGCAGCACGACCGCCACGCGCGACGCGAGGCCGGCGTCGCGTAGCAGCCGCTTGAGCGCAGCGCGCGAGTGCGTCGGCGTCTCGAACGGGACGCCGCGCATGCGACGGCTCTGGATGTCGGCGAGGCGGCGCGGCAGCAGCGACGAGAAGCGCAGGTCGGTGTGATCCTCGCGCGCGCCGAGGAAGTAGTGGCCGCCGTAGCGGTTCTCGATCCCCAGCAGCAGCACGCCACCCGGCTTGAGCACGCGCTCGACCTCGGCGAGCATCGCGCGCTGGGCGGCCGGCGCGTCGCCGCTGCCGACGCCGGCCCACTCGAGCACGCCGATGATCGTGACGAGGTCGCAGACCGCGTCGCCGACCGGCAGGCGCACGCCGTTCGTCTCGAAGGCGGTGAGGTTCTCGAGGCCCTCGGCGCGAGCGCGGGCGGCCGTCAGCGCGACCCGCACCGGCGAGCGATCGGTCGCGAAGACGTGACCCGCCGAGCGGGCCACGGCGGTGGCGAAGGTCCCGAAGCCGCAGCCGATGTCGAGCGCGACCGCGTCCGGTCCGGGCAGCAGCAGCCGCGCGAGGTCCGCGCGCCCCTCCCACACCGGATTGCCGATCGCGATGCCGAGCTCGCGCGCCGTCTGCTCGATCGCGCGCTCCGAGCACGCCGGCGGATCGAGCGCGTCGAGCGCCGGGATCAGCCGCGGCACGATCTCGGCGTCGAGCGCCTGAGCGAAGTTCGCGCCGACCTCGGAGAAGGCGAGCGTGCCCGGGTAGGGACCCGCGGCGAAGGCGCTCCCGCAGCCGCGGCAGCGCACGCCGCCGGCGGCGTCTTCGAGCTGTCCGACGCAGCGCGGGCAGCGGCCGCCGCGAAGCGGGGATGGCGCGACCGTGCGATCCATGCGCGCGCAGCCTAACGACCGCCGCATGGACCGTGTGCCGGGTCCTATGCTGCCGGCGTGCAGGTCGCACACAACCGGCGCCGGCGGATGCCGGCGTTCCTGCGGCGGACGGGTCTCGCGCTGATCGGCCAGGGCGGCCAGGCGGCGAGCAGCTTCCTGCTGACGATCGCGGTCGCGCGCGCCGTCGACCCCTCCATCCGCGGCGCGTTCGTGCTGCTGACGCTCGTCCCGCAACTCGGCGCCTACGTCGTCACGCTGGGGCTGCCGGGGGCCGTGATGCGGACGGCGGCGAGCGACCCGCAGGAACGCTCTGCGCTGCTCGGGGTCTCCGCGCTCGGCGCGCTCGCCGGGGGCGCGCTGCTGACCGCGCTCACGCCAGTCGTGATGACGCTCGCACACGCGCAGAGCCCCTCGCTCGTGCTCGTGGCGCTCGGCTCGGTCGCGCTCACGTGGCTGATCTTCGCCAACTGGTTCGCGTTCGGCTGCGAGCAGTTCCTGGTGGCCGGCGCGCTGCGCACTTTGCCGATCCTCGGCGCCGCGCTCGCGGTGATCGCGCTCGACGCGCTCGGCCATCGCGGCCTGACCGTGATGTTCGCCCCGTGGGCAGGCCTGCACGCGCTCGGGGCCGTAGCGAGCTTCGCCTACCTGCTGCCGCGCTACGGGCTCACCCGCCCGCGCCGCGCGCAGGCGCTCGCGTGGATCCATTACGGCGTGCGCTACTCGGCGATCCAGATCCTCAACCTCGTGACGCTGCGGCTCGACCAGCTGCTGCTCGGCTGGCTCGCGACCACCGCCGCCGTCGGCCTCTACTCGATCGCCGTCTCGCTGTCGGAGGGGCTGCTGCTCGCGACGACCGCCGTCGGCCTCGTCGTGTTCCTCGACTCGGCGAAGGGCGAGTCGTCGGCGCGCTTCCGCCGCAAGTTCGTGCTGACCGTCCTCGCGAGCTGCGCCGCCGCGGGGCTGCTGGCGCTGTGCGCGACGCCGCTCGTGCACGCGCTGTTCGGCGAGCGCTATGCGGGCGCCGCGGCGCTCACGCGGATCCTCGCGCTCGGGACGCCGGGGCTCGTCGCGATGCGGCTGATGACGAACCGGCTGGCCGGCGGCGGCCAGCCCGGGCGGGCCTCGCTCTACGTGCTCGTGGCGCTGGCGGTGACGAGCGCGCTCGACGTCGCGCTGATCCCCGCGCACGGCGCGACCGGCGCCGCGTGGGCTTCGAGCGTCGGCTACAACCTCGGCGGCGCGGTGGCGCTGGCGGCGACGCGGCTGTCCGCGAGCGAACGCCGCGCGGAACGCTCCGGGGAACCGCCCGCCGCCGTCGAGCCGGGCGGCGCCTGAGCGGCGCGCGTCACTCCTCCAGCATCGCCGCGAACGCCTCCAGCGAGTCCGTGCCGCGCACTTCGAGGCGCGGGAGGCCGAGCAGGTCGTCGCCGAACGACGCGCACCATTCGTCGGTCGTCACGCCGTAGTGGAACCCGCACGCGGCCGCGACCGATCGCACGGTCACGTCGTTGAGGCCGTACGGGTAGCAGACGGAGCGCACCGGGGCGCCCGTGCGCTCCTGCAGGCAGGCGCGGCTGCGGCACAGGTCGCGCGTCAGCTCGGCGGCGGACAGCGAGACCAGCGGGCGGTGCGCGGAGCTGTGCGAGCCGAGCTCGACGCCTTGCTCGCGCACGCTCAGCAGCGTCGACCAGTCCATCAGCTCGAGCCGCTCGCCGATCCGCTCGTCCCACAGGTTCGAGCCGCCGACCAGGTCGGTGACGACGAACATCGTCGCCTGGAAGCCGTATCGCCTCAGCAGCGGCAGCGTATATGTCGGAAAGTCCGCATAGCCGTCGTCGAAGGTCAGGATGACCGAGCGCGCCGGGAGCGGCGCGCGCCGATCCGCCGCCGCGCGCCACTGGTCGAACGTCAGCGAGCGGTATCCCTGCTCACGCAGCAGGCGCAGTTGCTGCTCGAACGCGTCCGGATGCAGCCGAAAGCGGCGCGTGGCCTCGTCGCCGTCGGGCGCGACGCGGTGATACATCAGGATCGGGAGCGAGTCGATTGCCGCCTCCGCCGACTCGGCCGGATCGCGCCAGACGCTTCCCCCCCGTGGCCGGAAGCGCGCGGCGTGCTCCGGCGCCATCTCGCCGGCCGTCGCCTCCGTACACGCGACACGTCTCCGCGCCGGCAGCAGGCGGCGACGGTTGCGACGGCGATAGAGCTGCACGCGATAGGGCAGCGTGCGGATCTCGCGGACGAGGTCGAGCTGCCCGGTTCCCAGCAACGCGCGCTCGATCGCGGCGGCGCCGAACGGGACGTCCCAGTCGAAGCCCGGCGCATGCTCCTCGTCGACCAGCGCGTGGGCATGCGCGGAGAGCAGGTGAGCGCCGCGGTCGAGCGCCGCGGCGATCGTGGCCGCCGCGCGCTGCAGGCCCGCGACGTCGGGGGCGTAGTAGAGCAGCTCGCTGCAGACGACGAGGTCGTAGCGGCCGAGCTCCTGCTGCTCGAACAGGTCGAGCTGGACGAACGAGACGTTGCGGCAGGAATCGCAGCGCTCGCGCGCACGCGCCAGCGCCCGCGGCGAGATGTCGGCCGCGGTGAGCGAGCGCACCCGCTCGGCGAGCATGCGCGTGAAGACGCCCTCCGCGCAACCGAGCTCCAGCGCATCCTCGACGTGCTCTGGCAGCAGCGCGAGCGTCTGGCGGTACTTCTCCTGCTCGTACTCGGACTCGTAGCTCCATGGATCGGCGCCGGCGCTGAAGATGCTCTCGAATCCGAGCAGGCGCAGGGTCGCGTCGTCGGACGGCTGGCGGCCCGCGCCGCTCACATCGAGCAGCGCCGGACCACACAGCAGCCGCGCGACGGTCCCCCCCTCCGGCCTGCCGCCGATCGGGTCGCCGTCCAGCTCGGCGAGCGCGATCCGCTCGCCCGCCGCCGCGACCGGGAGCACGTTCCAGCGCGAGACGGCCGTGCCGTCGGCGCCGGCGCCGCGGCCGACCGTCGTCGCCTCGGCGGGCGCCGCCGGCGCGCCGGCGCGCCGCTCCAGCGCGAGTGCCAGGCGTTGCCGCAAGGAGCCCGTGGCGTCGGCCGGCGCGAGCACGACGCCCTCGCGCACGACCGCGCGGCACAGCTCGAAGCCGAGCTGCGTCACGATCGCGCGGCGTATGCGCTGGGGGGAGACGCGTCCGCGGCGCGCGTCGCAGCGCACGGCGCTCACCGGGACGCCGGCGACGGCGACGAGCAGATCGACCGCGTTGCGTCCTTGCAGCTCGAGCGCGGGGATCGGCTCGGCAAGATCGAGCGCGACGGCGTCGGCGGCGACGATGCGGCTGCTGCCGCCGGCATCGTCGCGCTCGGCGTAGAAGGCGTCGCTGGTCCAGGTCGGCAGCTCGAACAGCTCCTGCAGCAGCATGGTCCAGCCGAGCGTGTCGTGCAGCATCGCGTCGGGATCGTCGGAGGTTGCCGACGGGCCGTCGAACACGACCGCCCCGTCGCGCTCCGCGCGCATGCGCTCGGCGCTCGCGTCGATGCTGAGGGTCGGGTAGACGTACGCTTCGAGATGGCAGCGCAGCACGTCCCAGGCGGAATTGGCGACGATCGCGTCCGCGAGCACGAGCGCGGGGAGCCACCCGTCGATCACCGGCGCCTCGACGCTGCCGATCGGCCGATCTCCATGACGCACGTCGCATATGACGCGCGTGACCGCGCCGTCGAGCGCCAGGTCCTGCGGTGGCTCGGCGGCGAGGTCGAGCTGGATCAGATGCCAACGGCCGACGGTGCGCGGACGTTCCTCGCGCGCGACGCCGAGCACGAGCCGCTCGAGCGCGAGGCGGGCGCCGTGCGCCAACCAGTGGCTCCCGACCTCCTCGCCGAGCGCATCGATGAAGCGATCGCACTCACGATGCACGTCAGACGGCAGCCCGGCCCAGCCGTCGTGCCCGCAGGCGCGTCCGACCGCGACGGCATGGAACAACGTCTCCCCCACCCCGTGCGGGTCGACGTCGCCGCTGAGGCCCTCTCCCACTTCGACGAGCAGCGCGCAGGGATCGTGGCCGTGGGCGATCTCGAGCCCGGCGGCATAGCAGACGTAATATGTCCGCGCCGCCTCGTGGGCCCCGCTCGGCAGCGGCGCACGCGGTGGCGCCGTGGGCAGGCGCGGATCGTCGCCGTGGCCGCGATCGATCACGCGCAGGCCGTCGGCGAGCATCCGGCTCCCGCGGCCCGACGCCGAGCCGAGCCGCAGGCGATAGCGCGCGATGTAATCGGGCACGCCCACGAACCGCGCGCCCATGCGCGCGATCCGCTGCCACAGGTCCCAGTCCTCGCAGGTGACGAGGTCGGCGTCGAAGCCGCCGACGTCGCGCACGAGCTGCGCGCGCACGAGGCAGGTGTGCACCGCCATCGCGCACGTCCGCGCGAAGACGGGGAAGAAATCGGCCTCGTGCTTCGGGCGCTCGGGTTCGACCTCGCGCCCGGCGTCGTCGACGCGGACGTAGCCGCCGTACGCGACGTCCGCCTCGGGATCGGCGGCGAGCGCGTCGGTCAGCGCCTCGAACGCGGTCGGGACGATCCAGTCGTCGGCGTCGAGGAAGAACAGCCACGCCGCTCGCGCCAACTCGATCCCGCGGTTGCGGGCGCCGCTCACCCCGGCGTTGGCCTGGCGGTGGACGCGGATGCGGCTGTCGCGGGCGGCGTACCGCTCGGCCAGCGCGGCAGTGCCGTCCGACGAGCCGTCGTCGACAACGATCGCCTCCCATGCCGTGTAGGTCTGCGCGAGCAGCGAGTCGAGCGTCACCGACAGCGTCGTCTCGCGATTGAACGCCGGCACCACGACCGAGATGGCCGGGTCCGCGACGTCTTCGCGCGTCACAGCCCGCGGCGGCCCAGCACGTGGGGCACCGTGCGCAGGAGGATCTTGATGTCGGTCCAGAGCGACCAGTTCGCGACGTAGAGATAGTCGATCGCGACCATCTCGCGCAGCGGTACCCGGGTCGGGCCGAGGATCTGCCAGTGGCCGGTGAGTCCGGGCATCAGCTCCAGCCGGCGGCGGTGCCAGCCCTCGATGCGCATGTCCTCCTCGACGACGAGCGGGCGCGGGCCGACGAGGCTCATCTCGCCGCGGATGATGTTGAGGAGCTGCGGCAGCTCGTCGAGCGCGCTCTTGCGCAGCCACCGCCCGACGCGCGTCACGCGCGGGTCGTCGGCGATCTTGAAGAGGCCGTCCTGCGCCTCGTTGCGATCGCGCAGGGCGTCCTTCATCGCCTCCGCGTCGGGCACCATCGTGCGGAACTTGAACACGTGGAAGCGCTGGCCGTGGCGCCCGACGCGGAGCTGACGGAAGAGGATCGGGCCCGCGCTGTCGAGCTTGATCGCGACGGCGATCAGCGCGAGCAGCGGCGCGACGGCGAGCAGGCCGAGCGACGCGGCGGCGACGTCGAACGCGCGCTTGACCGCCGCGGAGGAGCGGTTGAGGTCGAAGCGCCGCACGCCCATCACGGTGATGCCGTGGAGGTCGTCGAACTCGACCGTCGAGCCGACGACCTCGAGCAGGCGCGGCAGCACGCTCACGCGGACGCCGACCGCCTTGAGCGTGCGCACGAGGTCGAGCATCTCGGCGGCGTCGGCGCTGCGCGGCGCGACGATCGCGCGGTGCACGTCGAGCGTCTGCGCGAGCGTGCGGATCTCGGCCAGGCGCGTCGCCGAGCCGGCGCGATCCGACCACGGCCCGACCTCGTCGAAGTCGACGTGTGCGACGAGCTCGGCCTTGATCCCGCAGTGGCCGCTCAGGCGCGAGCGGATCGCCTGCGCGGAGGCGACGTCGCCGATGAACACGCAGCGCTCCGCCTCCGCCAGGTGCAGCGCACCGGCGCGCGCGAGCGCCCGCGCGAGCAGCAGCAGGAGCGTGAGCGAGAGCCACAGGAAGAGCGCCTCGGCACGGTCGAGCGCGCCCGCCACGACGAGCCCGCCCGCGAGCCAGGTGACGAGCGCGTAGAGCGTCGCGACCTGGAACAGCTTCGGCGCCTCCTCGAGCGTCGTCTTGCGCAGCAGCGCCTCGTCGCGGTCGTAGAGGCCGTACAGCTTCGCCGCGAGGAGCAGCGTCGGCGCCGCCGCCAGAGCGACCCAGGTGAGGCGCAGCGGACGGGACGACGCCTCGACGGTCAGCCAGAACGCGCCTACGACGGCGACGGCGTCGGCGAGCATCAGCGCGCGGCGGAAGAGCACGTCGCGGCGCAGGCTGGCGGCCGGGCCGCGCGCCTCGGTGATCTGCCCCACGCCGACGCGACGCTGGATGGCGCGGCGCAGCGTGCGCGTCGCCGCCGGGCGCCTCGGCGGAGCGAGCAGCTCCTCGTGCACGCGCGGCTCGCTGCTCATCGCCGCGACCGCTCCGCGCCCGCAAGCAGTCTCACCATAATTGTCCTATGGTGAAAACAGCTTGACCAATAAAGACGATCGTCAACCCGACGACGGATTGCGACCAACCAGCGCGACCTCATCCTCACTCACACCTCGTCAACGGTCAAGAACTCCTTTTCCACCGTCAAGCGGGCGCGCAGTCTAAGCAGGCCGATAGAGGTTTCGCAAGTGTGAACCCAGGTTCCGTGCAACGAGGGACCGGTCCGGTGACCGACTGCCACGTGGTGAATTCCCTGCTATTGCAAACGTTTCCGTGTCCGACTCGGCCATGTGTCCACCGAACGGAAACGTTCAAAGCTGAACAGTGGCTAGAGACTTGCGGGGTAAGCGAGACGACACCGGCCGGCCGCAGCCGGTCGCGCTACGCGCGTCGCTCGCCGCGCGCGAGAATCTGCGTCGCGGCGCTCGCCGGGTCCAGCCGGCGCGCGCACACCTCGTCCAACAGCGCCTGCACGCCGGGGTCCTCGTGGATCGAGGACTCCAGCTCGCGGCGCATGCGCGAGGTCGCGATCGCGACGACCTCGTTCATCAGGTTGCGGCGGCGGCGCTCCAGCAGCGTGCCCTCCTGCTGGATGTACGCGCGGTGCGCTTCGAGCTGCTCCAGCAGCTCCTCGATCCCCTTGCCGAAGGCGGCCTCCGTCTTGACGATCGGCACGCGCCAGCCCTTCTGATCGCCCAGTGAGAGGACGCCGCGGATCTCGCGCACCATCGTGTCCGTCAGCGGATGGTCGGCCTTGTTGACGACGATCACGTCGGGGATCTCCATCACGCCCGCCTTCAGCGCCTGGATCGAGTCGCCCGAGCCCGGCATCAGCACGAGCACGATCGTGTCGGCGTGGTCCATCACGTCGACCTCCGCCTGGCCGACGCCGACCGTCTCGACCAGCACGACGTCGCGCCCGGCGGCGTCCATCAGCAGCGCCGCCTGCAGGGCCGCCTCGGACAGGCCGCCGAGCGCGCCGCGGTTCGCCATCGAGCGGATGAAGACGCCGCTGTCGAGGAAGTGCTCGGAGAGGCGGATCCGGTCGCCGAGCAGCGCGCCCTGCGTGAACGGCGAGGAGGGATCGATGCTCAGCACGCCGACGGTGCGGCCGCGTGCGCGCTCGGCCTTCGTCAGCGCCCCGAGCAGCGTCGACTTGCCGACGCCGGGCGGCCCGGTGAAGCCGACGACGGCGGCGCGGCCGGTGTGCGGGTAGACCTCCCGCACCAGCTCCCAGCCCTCCGGGCGGTCGTCCTCGACCAGCGTGATCGCGCGGGCGAGGGCGCGCTTGTCGCCTCTGAGGAGGCGCTCGGCGAGGGTCGGGTCGGCCGTCATCGGCCGCGCATGATCGCAGGCGACGCGGCGCTGGAGCGGGGACGGGCCCTTACCATTGCGCCCGATGGACCCCGTCCTCGCGCCGCCGCCCGTCGACCTCCCGCACGAGGTCCGCGCCGCGCCGCCGCCGCCGCGCGGCGGGCTGCTGACGCTGCTGCGCTTCATGCGCCGCAACCGCATGCTCAACCACCGCTACGCGCTGCTGCTGGCGCGGCTCGGCTGGCTGAAGCTGCGCTGGCGGGGACGCCTGCAGACGGACGGGATCGCGTTCGTGTGCCCCGGCGTCCAGTTCGAGATCGGCAGGGGCGCGCGCGTCGTGCTCGGCCGCTGGTCGTGGCTGGGGCACGGCACGAAGGTGCGCGCGCACGAGGGCGAGGTGCTGATCGGCGCGAAGACGGTGCTCGGGCAGGAGTGCACGATCTCCGCCTATCAGCACGTCGCGATCGGGCGCGAGTGCATCGTCGCCGACCGCGTCATGCTGATCGACTTCGACCACGGCGTCGTCGAGGTCGAGCGCCCGATCCGCCTGCAGGGCATCTACAAGCGCGACGTGAACGTCGGCCACAACGTGTGGCTGGGCTACGGCGCCTGCATCCTGCGCGGTGTCAGCGTCGGCGACAACACCGTCGTCGGGACGAGCAGCGTCGTCACGAAGGACCTGCCCGCCAACGCGGTCGCGGCGGGCGCGCCGGCGCGCGTGCTGCGGATGCGCGAGACGCCGCAGGTGATGAGATGGGCGTGAGCGCTCCCGCCGTCGTCCTGCGCGGCGTCGTCAAGCGCTTCGGGCCGATCACCGCGGTCGCCGGGCTCGACCTCGAGGTGCCGCCCGGCATCTGCCTCGGCCTGCTCGGCCCCAACGGCGCCGGCAAGTCGACGACGATGCGGATGCTGACCGCCCAGGCGATCGCCGACGAGGGGTCGATCGAGGTGCTCGGCTGGCGGCTGCCGGGCGAGTCGAAGCAGGCGCGCGCGGAGATGGGCGTCGTCCCGCAGCTCGACAACCTCGACGTCGAGCTGACGTGCCGCCAGATCCTGACCGTCTTCGCGCGCCTCTACCGCGTGCCGCCGGACGAGCGGAGCGGCGCGGTGCAGCGGGCGCTGCAGATCGCGAACCTGACCGAGCGCGCGGAGACGCGCGTCGACCTGCTGAGCGGCGGCATGCGCCGGCGGCTGCTGATCGCCCGCGGCCTGGTGCACAGACCACGGCTCGTGCTGCTGGACGAGCCGACGGTCGGGCTCGACCCGCAGGTGCGCCAGGAGCTGTGGTCGCTGATCGACGCGCTGCGCGCCGAAGGCACGACCGTCCTGATGTCGACGCATTACATCGAGGAGGCAGAGCGGCTCGCCGACACGGTCTGCGTGATGGCGAGCGGCACGATCGTCGCGCGCGGCAGGCCGGCCGACCTCGTGCGCGAGCACGCCGGCGAGCAGACGCACGAGGTCTACGGCCCGCCCGCGCGGCTGGCGGAGCTGCGCGCGCAGGGCGAGCGCGCCGGCTGGGCGATGCGCCGCTCCGGCCCCGCGCTGGCGATCCTGCACGCCGAGCGCCACGACGGCACGCTGCCGGACGGCGTGCGGCGCGCGGCGACGCTGGAGGACGCGTTCGTCGTGCTGACCGGGGAGGAGATCGAATGAGCGCGCTGCGCACGCGCCGCCGACTGCACCGCATCGAGCCGACCGCGGTCGTCGGCGTGATGAGCCGCGACGCGACCGTCTTCACGCGCAACTGGAAGACCACCACCTTCTCCTCGATCGTCGAGCCGACGATCTACCTGCTCGCGTTCGGCTTCGGCTTCGGCGCGCTGATCAGCTCGATCGGCGGGCTCGACTACAAGCAGTACGTCGGGACGGGGATCGTCGCCACCGCGGTGCTGTTCTCCTCCGCCTTCCCGGGCATGTACGGGACGTTCCTGAAGTACCGCTTCCAGCGCACGTACGACGCGTTCCTGGCGGCGCCGGTCGACGTGGACGAGATCGTGTCCGCGGAGGTGCTGTGGATCGGCCTGCGCGCCGGCGTCTACGGCAACGTGCCGCTGCTCGTAGCGATCGCGTTCGGGCTCGACCCGAGACCGACCGCGGTGCTCGTGCCGGTCATCTGCTTCGTGACCGGCTGCGCGTTCGTCGCCTTCGGCGTGACGCTTGCCGCGACGGCCGAGTCGATCGACAACTTCAGCTACGTGACGAGCGGCGTGCTGACGCCGATGTTCCTGACGGCGGGGACGTTCTTCCCGATCTCCTCGTTCCCGGCGGGGATCGAGGCCGTGGCGCGGCTCAACCCGCTCTACCACTGCGTGCAGCTCGTGCGCGACGTCGTCGTGCTCGGCGTCGAGCCGCTGCCCGACCTCGGCCACCTCGCGTTCCTCGTGGCGTTCGGGCTCGGATTGTGGCGGCTGGCGATCTGGCGGCTGCGCAAGCGGCTGATCGACTGATGAGCGCGCCGGCGCGCTTCCTTCTCGACGTCGGCTCGCCGTATGCGTGGCTGGCGGCGGAGCGCGTCGCGCGCGGAGCGCTGGGCGTCGAGCCGGCGTGGGAGCCGGTGCTGCTGGGCGCGATCTTCGATGCCCGCGGTTCTGGCTCCTGGTCGCTCACCGATGCCCGGACGGCGGGCATCGAGGAGGTGGAGCGGCGCGCCGCGGCGTACGGGCTGGGCCCGGTGCGCTGGCCCGAGCCGTGGCCGGGGAACATGCTGCTGGCGATGCGCTGCGCGGTGGCGGCCGCCGAGCGCGGGGCGGGGCGGGAGTTCCTGCTGGCCGCACTGCGCGCAGGCTTCGTCCACGGCCGCGACCTGTCGGACCCGGCGGCGGTGGCGGACGCGGCGTCCACGGCAAGCATCGAGGCGAAGGCGCTGCTGGCCGCCGCGTCGAGCCCGGCGATCAAGCTGCGCCTGCGCGAGCGCACCGACGCCGCGGTCGCGCTCGGCGTGCAGGGCGTCCCGACCGTGCTCGTCGGCGGCGAGGCGTTCTGGGGCGACGACCGGCTCGAGCAGGCGGCCGCCGCCCTGAGCGTCAGCCGATGAACGAGTGGAAGTCGCCGAGCGCGTTCGGCAGCGTCGGCGTGAACGGCGCGAATCTGAACGCGCGGCTCGTGTCGAAGCCGGCTCTCGCGGCGGCGTGCTTGTCGATGAACGGCGTCAGCGCGGCAACCGCCTTCGAGATGCTCCGCCAGCGCAAGGTGCGCTCGTAGGTGTTGTTGTTCGGCGGGTCGACGGACTCGGCCGCGCCCTGGATCCCGGTCACCTGCTCGATCGGGCCGCCGTCGCTCGCCGCGACGCCGGGCGCGACCACGCGGGCAAGCGTGCGATGGTCGCTCTCGATCCCCATGATGCGCGCGGCGGTGACGCGCAGGTCGGGCGAGCTGAAGCGCCGTACGCCGACGAGGTAGGCCGCGATGAACGCGTCCTCCAGCGTGACGAGCACGTTCAACGTCGTCTGCGCGTCGTCGAACATTCTCGGTGGGTAGTAGAAGGTGCTCGCGCCGGCCGGCTTTCTCGTGACGCTCTGCTCAAGCAGGTAGTGCGCCATCTCCTCCTGGCGCGCTGCTCTGAGATAGCCCTGGTCGTCGCTCTCCAGGCGGGTGAAGAACGGCGCGTTGTCGATGATGCCGGTGTAGGTCGTCACGGCGAGCGCCTCGGCGATCTGCGCGGCGCCGAGGATCGCGATGTCGCCCTTCGTCACGCCGCCCCTTCGTCCCCGCGCCGCCGCGATCGACGGCACCAGCGCCTCGATCGCGCCCGCGCCGACCATCGCGCCGGCGCCGGCTGCCGCGCCGCGCGCCATGAAGCCGCGGCGATCCATCACTCCGTCGCTGGAGCGCGTTGACATGTGAATCGTCTCCCCGGTCGAGGTGTTAATTGCGCCGCGCTGGCGCAGCTCTCACCGAAGGTATTCGCGCGGCGGCGCCGCGCGGATCATTAGAGGGCCTACCGGGATAGACCCTCAGACTGTGAGCCGGCGCAGATCGCCGTAGATCTCGGCCGTCTGGCGCGCGATGTCGGCCCAGTCGAAGCGCAGCACATGCTCGCTCGCCTCCGCGACGAGCCGGTCGCGCAGCGCGTCGTCGGACAGCACGCGCTCCATCATGCCCGCGAGCGAGACGGAGTCGCGCGAGGCGAAGCGCAGCCCGACCTGCTCGTTCGGCACGACCTCGCGCAGGCCGCCGGTGTCGGCGACGATGCACGGGCAGCCCGACGCCATCGCCTCCAGCGCGACGAGCCCGAACGGCTCGTAGATCGACGGCACGACCGTCAGGTCGGCGATGCGGTAGAGCGAATGCAGCACGTCGTCGCCGATCCAGCCGAGGAAGGTCCCGTGCGCGGTCAGGCCGAGCGCCTGCGCCTGCTCGCGCAGCTCCGCCTCCGCCGTGCCGGAGCCGGCGACGAGGAAGCGCACGCCGCCGAGCCGCTCGATCACGCCGGGGAGCGCTTCGAGCGCGATCTGGAAGCCCTTCTCGTAGACGAGCCGGCCGACCAGCAGCACGAGCCGCTCATGCGGCGCGGCGAAGCGCGCGCGCAGCGCGTCGAGGTCCTCGACCGGCTGGAGGTCGAGCGGGTCGATCCCGTTCGGGATCACCGCGATGCGCGCCTCGTCGAGCCCGTAGATGTCGGCGACGTGGTCGCGCATGTAGTGCGAGCAGGTGATGACGGCGTCGGCGTTGCGCGCCATCCACGTCTCGACGCCGTGGATGTGCGACTGCGGGTGCTTGTCGACCCAGCCCTGGTGGCGGCCGTACTCGGTCGCGTGGATCGTCACGACCCACGGGCAGTCGAGCCGCCTGGCGAGCTGGTCGCCCGCCGTCGCGACGAGCCAGTCGTGGCCGTGGACGAGATCGAAGTCGTGGCGCTCCCCCAGCTCGATCCCGGCCGCGAGCATGTCGGCGTTCATGTGCTCGATCCAGGCGACGAACTCGGTCAGGTCGCGCGGCTTGCGCGGCTCGCGCACACGGTGGACGTGCACGCCGCACAGCTCCTGCTCGGCCGCCATCGTGTCGTCGCCGCGCGTCAGCACGTGGACCTCGACGTCCTGCTGGACGAGCTGCTCGGACAGCTTGCGGACATGCCGCGCGAGCCCGCCCTCGATCAGCGGCGGGTACTCCCAGGACAGGATCAGGATGTGAGTGGAGGCCATCGGGGGAATCTGGCTCTGCGGCCAAGGGCGACGGCCGCAGTCTAGAGGCCGCTCAGCGCGGCGGAGCCACAACCGCCGCCGGCCTGTAGCGCAGCTCCAGCGCCCGCGATCCCAGCCAGCCGACCTCGTCGAAGCGCCCGACCTGCACGTAGCCTCGCCGGCGCAGGTACGCCCCCATCCCCAGCGGCAGTTGCTGGGCGACGAAGATGGTGCGCCCGCCTTCGCGCCGCAGCAGCGCGAGCGTCTCGTCGAGTTGCTCGCGCGACGGCATCTGCCCGGCCCCCGGGTACGGGGCGACGTTCACGACGCCCGCCTCGCGCGCGACGCGGTGACCTACCTGCGAGAGGATCACGACGGGCTCATGGGGCCGCGTGCGTTCGCGCACGACGTCGGCCATCGTCGCCAGCGCGAGCGGGCGCGCCACCCCGGACGGGCTCGCGATGCGCCTCACCTCGCTCCACGGCCGCGGGACCTGCGCGAGCGAGCAGACCGTGAGGCCGAAGCCGAGCAGCACGAGCAGCGCCGGTGCCGCGGGCAGGCCCCGCCGCGCGCGCTCGGAGCGCAGCACGACGAGCGTCAGCAGCGCGAGCGCGAGCCCCCACGCCGAGAAGACGTCGAGCAGCACGTCGGGATGCGAGCGGTAGGCGTAGAAGTACGCGCTCGCGCCGAGCCCGAAGACGCCGCTCCACGCGAGCATCGCGGTCAGCGGCCGCTGCGGCGCGTCGTGCGCGACGCGCACGGCCGCGGTCGCCAGCGCGCCGAGGAACGTCAGCGTCAGCACGACGTGCCAGCCCAGCCCGCGCAACGCGACGTTGCCGTAGCCGCCGTCGACGAACACGCGGCCGTAGCGCACGAGCTCGCCGAGATGCGGCAGCGTGCCGGCGCGCGCGAGCGTCAGCGCGCTCACGAGCGCGAGCGCGAGCGCGAGCCCGGCTCCCGCGTCGACCGCGAGCAGGCGCAGACGCGGCGGCCGCCGCGCAATCGCCAGCGCGACGAGCGTTCCCGCGACCCCGGCGGCGCCGAAGTCGAGGTTGTTGAGCAGCACGAGGCCGCCGGCGAGGAACAGCAGCACGGTTCCCGCGCGCCGCGGCCGCGCGCGTTCGGCGTGGCGCAGCGTGAGCCACGCCAGCAGGTAGGGGCCGGCGTAGCGCAGCGGAAAGACGCCGTAGTAGCTGCCCGGGCTGTAGCGCCACGTCGTGTCGCCCAGCTCGATGAAGAAGCTCGTCGCGACGAACGGCAGGAACAGCGCGAGGCCAAGCAGGCTGCCGGCGAGCCGCCGCATGACGCCGTAGACGGCGAGCAGGCCGACGCCGGTCACGGCGGCCATCAGCGCCGTGAAGGCGGCGTAGGTCGCTCCCAGGGCGGCGAACGGCAGCGCGATCGCGTACGGCCACAGCTCGCCGTAGGCCGGCATGTTCACGAGCGGCGAGCGGCCGTCGAGCACGGCGTTCGCCTCGTCGAAGTAGTAGCCGTTGCCGAACAGCTCGGCCGGGAAGGCGAGCTGTCCGGAGCCGTCGACCACCGACATCCCGTGGTCGGTCCAGACGGACGGGAGCAGCCAGGTGACAACGGCCAGCAACGCCGCCGCGAGGCAGGCAGCGCGCAGGGCGGCGGGGCTCGGGCGCCGCGACAGGCGCGCGCGCAGGCGCACGAGCCGCTCGCCGTCCCATGACCGCGCGAGCGATGCGAGCCCGGCGGCCAGCAGCACGGCGACGATGATCGTCGGCGCCGTGAAGTAGACGCGATGGCCGCCGAAGCGCACGAGCCGCCACTGCGCGATCCAGCACACGAGCACGAACGCGACGAGCAGCGCCTGGGCGCCCGCGAGCGCGGCGCGGCGCAGGCCGGGCCGCATGCGCGGGCGGCGGCGCGCGACGACGACGATCGCGCCGCCGTATGCGAGCGCGAAGGCGACGCCGAGCACGTAGCCGGCCTGTGTCGCCGGCTTGCGCACGACCAGCTGCGGGGCCCAGTAGTGGAAGCCCGGGCGCGGGAAGGCGAGGTGGCCGAGCGGCGCGGCGAGCAGCGCGACGAGCGGGACGGCCAGCGCGAGCAGCGGCAGCGCCAGCAGCCACGCGAGGTCGGCCGCCGAGAGGGTCACGGCGCGGACGGCGGGCCTGGAAGCCGACACGGACGTCACGAGCCGAGATCGGCGCGGTCGACGGCGGTCGGGCGAGCAGCCGTGCGCGCGCGCACGACACCGCCCCGCGGCGTGAGGCGGCCGGACACCGGATCACACTACCGGCCTCCGGCTTGACGATGCGCCGATTATGCGGCTGAATCGAGCGCGCGAGCGAGCGCCGCGGCATGGCCTGCCGCACGCTCGCGCGGGTAGTCGCCCGCCAGGTCGCGCGTGACCTGGAAGGCCCAGTCGCTCGACTGCAGCAGCGCCAGCTCGCGCAGCGCGCGCGGACTGCGCGCACGGCCGCCGGCGAGCGCGCGCAGCTCGGCGTCGCGCGCGCGCCATGCCAGCTCGGCGACCTGCGGCCCGTCCCAGGTGGAGAGGTCGCGCGGCGTCCCCCACGTGGTCGTCGGCAGGCGCCCGGCGGCGACGTCGGCGGCCGCGCGCGGCGCGGGTTGCGCCTGCGCCAGCGCCTCGCGCAGCGGGACCGGCTCGTGGCGCGCGAGCGCCTCGTCGAGCGGGGCGAGCGCGAGCCCCTGGCGCTCGGCCTCCTCGATCACGGCGGAGAGCCATGCGATTCCCTCGTACCACCAGTGACCCAGCAGCTCCGTGTCGAGCGCGCACACGACGAGGGCGGGGCGGCCGAGCGCACGGGCGCCGTCGTCGAGCCGCGCGAGCGTGCGCGCGACGAAGTCGGCCGCGTCGACGCGGGCTTGAGCCAGCGCGGCCGCATGGTCGTACGTCGCGCCGTCGTTGCGCCAGACGCGGTGGTGGTGGACGGTAAAGGCATGGTAGTCGCGGTAGGCGGCGTGCGACGGGTAGCCGGCGTCGCTCCATGCCAGCTCGATCGTCGCGCGGTCGATCGGCATGAGCAGCGGCCCGTCGTCGGTCGCGATCGGCGCGAGCTGCGCCGGCGCGCCGCGGCCGAGCACGTCCGTCAGGTCGACGCAGATGGCGTGGACGCCGGCCTCCTCCAGCAGCGGGTCGAGCCACGGCGCGTGCGCGCACTCCGGCAGCCAGAAGCCGCCGCGCCACTCGCGCGCGGCGTCGAAGCGCGCGCGATGAGAGGCGATGCCGGATTCGAGCTGCAGACGCACGCCCGCGTCGGTCGCCAGCAGCGGCAGGACGGCGTGCGTGGCGGCGGAGGTCCAGCTCGCGTACGGCGCGAACGCGCGCAGCAGGCCGTCGCCGCCGCCGAGCGCCTCGACGCGCGCCAGCGCGCGCTCGTAGTCGCCGGCGGCGCGCTCCAGCTCGCTCGCCCAGCGCTCGTGCTCGGCGGCGCGACAGCCCTCGACGTCGAGGCGGTGCGTGTCGCGCCGCACCTCGCGCAGGAAGCGCGCGAGCCGCTCGGGCACGCCCGGCGCGGCGAGCTGGTCGCACAGCACCGGCGTCAGCGACAGCGTCAGCGGCGCGCCGGCCTGTTCGAACGTGTCCAGCAGCGGCAGGTAGCAGGTCGCGATCGCCTCCCACAGCCACTCCTCGCCGAACGGCCACGTGCCGTAGCCCTCGACGTAGGGCATGTGCGTGTGCAGGACGAGCGACAGCTCGCCGCGACCTGATCCCGCCCGTCCGCTCACGCGCGGCAGACTGCCAGGAAGTCGAGCGCGCGGTCGAGATCTCCGGGCTTGAGCGCGAAGTCGCGCGCGGAGATCGCCGGCGTGAAGCGGTCATAGAACGCTTGCGTGATCCCGAGCGCTCTGTGGGCGCGGTCCCAGCCGAGCTTCAGCGCGAGCGCGTGCGCGCGCAGCTTGCGCGCGTGGAAGAGGCCCCACAGCTCGACCTGCGGGAAGTGGTCCTCGCACAGCGCGCGGAACTCCGCGGCGCGGTACTCCTTGACGTGCCACGGGTTCTCCGACTTCTCGGCGCCGGGCGGCGCGAGCGTCAGCAGGTTCGGCGTTGAGACGTAGGCGATCCCGCCGGGCACCAGCATCGACTTGAAGTGCTCGAGGATCTCCCCCGGGTTCTGCACGTGCTCGATCGTCTGCAGGAAGACGACCGCGTCGCACTCGGCGCGGAACGTCTCGACGAGGTCGCGCTCGAAGCGCAGGTTCTGGCGCCCGTAGCGCAGCCGCGCGTGCTCGTGCGCCTCCGGGTTGGCGTCCACCCCGATCACCGACGCCGCGCCGCGCGAGAGCACCTCGGAGCCGTAGCCCTCGCCGCACGCCATGTCGACCACGCGCTTGCCGATCGCGCGCGCCGCGATCCATTCATAGACCACGAGGTGGCGGCGATACCAGTAGTTCTCCTCCGGCACGTCGGGCAGCGTGCGCTCGCCGGTCAGCTCCAGCGGCGGGACGCCGTCGGGCTGGTTCGACTGAACGTACGCGGTGCTCATGAGCGTCGAGAGAGTAGAGTGCCGCGCCCGATGGAGGCTCCACGGACCGACGAGGACATCCGCGACGTCAACGCGCGCTACCACGACGTCGCGGCCGACAGCTACGACGCGAAGTGGGGCATCGACTTCGGCGAGCCCGGTCGGCAGCAGGTGCTGATGAAGCTGCGCAAGGTGCTGGGTGGGGACGCGCTGGAGCGCGGCTGGGAGCGCTCGCTGGAGATCGGCTCGGGCACCGGCTACTTCTCGCTGAACCTGCTGCAGGCGGGGACGATCCGCGCCGCGACGTGCACGGACATCTCGCCCGGCATGCTGGCGACGCTGCGCGCGAACGCCGAGCGGCTGGGCCTGGATGTCGAGACGGTCGCGACCGGCGCGGAAAAGCTGCCGTTCGCCGACGCGTCGTTCGACCTCGTGCTCGGCCACGCGATCCTCCATCACATTCCGGATCTGGCGCAGGCGTTCGGCGAGTTCCACCGCGTGCTGAGACCGGGCGGGACGGTCGTGTTCGCCGGCGAGCCCTCGCGCTACGGCGACCGGCTGGCGCGCATCCCGAAGCGCGGCGCGGCGGCCGTGGCGCCGCTGTGGCGGCGGGCGATCGGGGCGCGGGCGGCGGGAAGCGTGCCGTACTCGAACGGCAACGGCGCCGGGCACGACGCGCACGCCGAGGACCACGCGCTGGAGCGTTTCGTCGATATCCACGCCTTCGCCCCCGGCGACCTGGTCGCGGCCGCGCGCGGCGCCGGCTTCGACGACGTCATGGTGCGCGGCGAGGAGCTGGTCGCCAACTGGTTCGGCTGGACGAACCGCGTGCTGGAGGCGACCGCCGTCCCCGAGGACGTGCCCTGGGGCTGGCGCCAGTACGCCTACCGCGGCTACCTCACGCTCCAGCAGCTCGACCAGCGGCTGCTGGAGGGCCGGCTGCCGGCGGCGATCTTCTACAACCTGCTCGTCGCGGGCCGCAAGGCGGACTGAGCCAACGCGCACCTCGCCGCCTCCAGCGCGCTCGTCACCGCCGGGTCGGACAGCAGGCCAGGCGCCGCGACGCTGTCGCCGCACAGGAAGATCCCGTCGCCGCGGTCGACGGCGGGGCGGTCGCGCCAGCTCGTGCCGGGGAGGTCGAGCGCGCCGGTCTTGGCGTCGAGCACCTGGCGGCGGCGGAACTCGACGCGCTCGCGCCACCCACGGAAGCTCGCATCAAGCAGCGCCTCCAGGCGGCGCTCTCCCTCGTCGGCCGACTCGCCCGGGCGCAGCGGCATCTGCGCCTGCACGAGCGCGTGGCCGGCGGGTGCCAGCGTCTTGTCGGGCGCGCTGAAGCGCTCCACCCAACCGGCCTCGTCGAGGTCCCACACGACGAAGGGGTCACCCCGCCGCCCCCGCAGGCCGATGTCGAGCGCAAGCGTGCGCCCGCTCGGCCAGTCGAGCGTGTCGTCGCCCAGCAACGTGGCGGCGTCGCGCAGCTCGGTCGCGACGATCGCCGGTCCCCCGCCGAGCTCGGCTACGTCGGTCACGCGCGTGCGCGTCTCGATCCGCACGCCGCGTTCGCGCGCGCCGCGCTCCAGCCCCGCCATCAGCGACCCCCAGCCGCCGCGCACGTAGCGCGCCTTCAGCGGCAGGTCCATGAAGGCCTGGCGGAAGCGCGCCCACACGAAGCCGGCCGCCAGCTCGCCGGGATCGTGGTGGAACGCGAACACCCCGCAGGCGCGCGACAGCAGCTCGGCGGGGCGCTCGCCGGCGCGCTCGCTCAGCCAGGCGCGGAAGGAGACGTCGTCAGGCGCCTCGCGCACGCGCCAGTGCCGCACGATCGTGCGGTGGAAGGCGAGCGGCGGCGTGCGCCGCAGGCGGCCGTCGACGCGGAAGCGGATCGGGCCGAGCGGCGGCCGCGCCATCGGCGGCAGCAGCTTGCGCTCGCGCATGAAGCGCCACAGCTCCCCATTCGCGTACAGCACGTGCGGGCCGAGGTTGGCGACGAACGGGCCGCCCGTGGCGCGCCCGCGCCCGCCGAGCGCCTCGTGCGCGTCGAGCAGCCGCACCGACGCGCCGCCCTCTGCGCAGGCGATCGCGGCGACGAGCCCGGCGACGCCGCCCCCGACGACGGTGATCTCATCCATCTTCGACGCTCCTGATGGTGGTTCGACGCGGTCCCTGCCAGTACCGTAGCCCCGATGCGGACTGCTCTCCAGGGCCAATCCGGGGCCTGAGAACCGGACCAATCGCGGTGGAGCTGCTGCTGAGGCTCGAACCCGACGCGCGCTCCGAGCCGCTGCACGCGCAGCTTGAGCGTCAGCTGCGCGAGGCGATCCGCGCCGGGCGCCTGGCGGCCGGGGAGCGCGTGCCGGCGACGCGCACGCTCGCCGCCGAGCTGGGCGTCTCGCGCGGCGTCGTCGTCGAGGCGTACGCGCAGCTCGCAGCGGAGGGCTACCTCGTGACGCGCCGCGGGGCCGGCACCGTCGTCGCCGCCGCCGCACGCCCCACGAGACCGCCGCGACCGACGCCGTACCCGCGCGCGGTCCCGGAGGACTTCCACCCCGGCATGCCCGACCTCGCGAGCTTCCCGCGCGGCGCGTGGCTGCGCTCGCTGCGCGCCGTGCTGCGCGACGCGCCACACCAGCAGCTCGGCTACGCCGATCCGGTGGGCACGCCGCAGCTGCGCGAAACGCTGGCGCGCTACCTCGGGCGCGCGCGCGGCGTCGCCGCCGACGGCGGGCGCGTGGTCGTCACGAGCGGCCTGACGCAGGGGGTCGCGCTCGCCTGCCGCGCGTTGCGGGCACGCGGCGCGCGGCGGATCGCGGTCGAGGACCCCGGCTTCATGGTCCACCGCGGCGTGGTCGCGCACTGCGGGCTGGAGGTCGTGCCGGTGCCGGTCGACGGCGACGGTCTGTCCACCGACGCACTCGACGCGCTCGACGCCGACGTCGTGCTCGTCACGCCCGCGCACCAGATGCCGCTCGGCGGCGTGCTCGCACCGGCGCGGCGCGCCGAGCTGATCGCGTGGGCCGAGGCGCGCGACGCATACGTGATCGAGGACGACTACGACTCCGAGCACCGCTACGACCGCGAGCCGGTCGGCGCGCTGCAGGGGCTCGCGCCCGAGCGCGTGATCTACGCCGGCTGCGCGAGCAAGGTGCTCGCGCCGAGCCTGCGGCTCGGCTGGCTCGTGCTGCCGCAGGCGCTGCGCGCGGCGCTGGCGACGGAGAAGACGCTCGACGATCTCGGCACCTCCGCGCTCCACCAGCTCGCGCTCGTCGACTTCGTCGAGCGCGGCGAGCTCGACCGCCACCTGCGCCGCATGCGCCCGCGCTACCGCGCGCGGCGCGACGCGCTGATCGCGGCGCTTGCGCGCGAGCTGCCGTCCTGGCGGATCGGCGCGGGGATCGCCGCCGGGCTGCATGTCGTCGCACTCCTGCCGGAGGCGGTCGACGAGGCGGCGTTCCTCGCGGCGGCGCGCGAGCAGGGCATGCGCCTGCACGGCCTGTCGTGGTTCCGCGCGGACCCGACGCTGCCGGCTGCACCCGGGCTCGTGCTCGGGTTCGGCAACGCGAGCGAGCCGTCGCTGGTGCGGGCCGTGGCGCAGCTCGCGCAGGTCGCCGAAGTCGTGCCGGGCGCGCTGCATCAGCCGCCGGCGGACGCCGCAGCCGCGCGGTAGCGCGCGAGCGCGCGCTTGCGCTCGACGGCGTGATCCACGACGGGCGCCGGATAGTCGCGGCCGATGACGCAGCCGGCTTGCGCCTGGTCCGCCGCGCTCATCCGCCACGGCTCGGCCAGCAGCTCGTCGGGCACGTCGCGCAGCTCCGGCACCCAACGACGCACGTACGCGCCGTCGGGATCGTGGCGGCGCTGCTGGAGGGCGGGATTGAGCAAACGCCGGAAGACGGGCGCCGGATCGACGCCGACCGACGCGATCCACTGCCAGTTGCCGTTGTTCTGCGCGACGTCGCCGTCGAGCAGCCAGCGCATGAACCATGCCTCGCCGGCGCGCCAGTCGAGCTGCAGGTCCTTGGTCAGGAAGGAGCCGACGACGAGCCGCGCGCGGTTGTGCATCCAGCCGCTCGCGCGCAGCTCGCGCATGCCGGCGTCGATGAGCGGATATCCGGTGCGACCGTCCTGCCAGGCGGCGAGCAGCGCGGGGTCCTCGTCCCAGCCCAGCGCGCGCATGCGCGGCCGATGCTCGTGCAGGCGATTGCCCGGATGGTGGAGCAGCACGTGCGCGAGGAAGTCGCGCCACGCGAGCTGGCGCACGAACGCCTCCGCGCCGGCGCCGCCGCGCCTGCGCGCGCGGGCCTCGACCTCGCGCGCCGAGAGCGTGCCGAAACGGAGGTGCGGCGAGAGCTGCGACGTGCCGCCGGCGAGGCGGTCGTGGCGCTCGGCGTACCCGGCGAGGTCGCCGGCGAGGAAGCGCGCGAGCGCGGCGCGGGCGGCCGTCTCCCCCGGCGCGACGGCCGGCTCCGCCAGTGTGTCGGCGCGCGGGAGGCTGAGCTGCGCGAGCGTCGGGATCGCGCCGCGGTCGAGCCCGCGCGGGAGCGGGGGCAGTCGCCGCGGGGCGCGATGGACGGGCCGGCGCTCGAGCCTGTCCCACGCACGCTGAAACGGCGTGAAGACCGCGAACGGTCTGCCGCCGGCCGTGCGCGGCGCGTCGACGTCGGCCACGAACGTGCCCGGCCCCGAGACGGCCTCCACGCCCGCCGCCGCGAGGGCGGCGCGCACGCGGCGGTCCCGCGCGTGCGCGTACGGGGTCGCGTCGCTCGACCAGTAGACGGCACGGGCCCGCGTCGCCGCCGCCAGCTCGCACAGCTCCCGCGCGGGCTGCCCGTGGCGGATCACGAGCCCGCCGCCGCGCTCGCGCATGCCGGCGTCGAGCTCGCGCAGGCAGTCGAGCAGGAAGGCCGTGCGCGGGGCGGAGGCGAAGCGCCCGTGCAGCAGGACGGGATCGAGCACGAAGACGGGGATGACGCGGTCGTGCACGGCGAGTGCCCGCGCGAGCGGCGGATGGTCGTGCAGGCGCAGATCCCGGCGCAGCCAGACGATCGCGGTCGAGGTCATCGCAGATGCATACGGCGGCGACCGGGCGGCGGTTGCGTCGCTCCGCCGGCGCGTATCGCGACGGACGACGTGTCGGCACGCGCGGGCGCACATAGACTTGGCGGCATGCCGGGCGCGCCCGTACGCGACTTCCCCCTCTTCCCGCTCGGACTCGTCGCGCTGCCCGGCGAGGTCGTGCCGCTGCGGATCTTCGAGGAGCGCTACAAGACGCTGATCGAGCACTGCCTCGCAGAGGAGAGCGAGTTCGGGATCGTGTGGATGTCCGACGACGGGCTGCGCGAGGTCGGCTGCGCATGCGCGATCACGGAGGTGCTCGAGCGCGACGACGAGGGCCGGATGAACATCCTCACGCGCGGGACGCGCCCGTTCCAGCTGCTCGAGCGCGAGGAGCGCTTCCCGTATCCGGCGGGCACGGTCGAGTTCCTCAGCGACCGCCGCGAGGCGGCGGACGGCTCGCTCGCGGAGCTCGCGCGCGAGACGTACGCAGAGCTGGTCGAGCGCGCCACCGACAGCCGCCCCGATTCCGGAGAGCTGGCGCAGATGGGCGCCTACGACATGGCCGGGACGGTCGACTTCGGGCTGGAAGCGAAGCAGGGCCTGCTCGACATGCGCTCCGAGAACGCCCGCCTGCGACTCGTCACGCGCCTGTTCCGCGCCGCGATGAAGCGAATGGACTTCGTCTCCCACGCCCAGGCACGAGCCCGCTCGAACGGCAAGGTGCGGTTTCAGTAGGTACCGGGCGCACCGCACCGCCCACGCCCCACGAGCCGCTTAACGACCCGACCCGCCTTACGGCGGGCCGGGGAACGACACGGTCTTTCAGACGCCTGACACCATCGAATCGTAGCACGCCTCGGCCGGGCGACTGAGCACGGAGGTGACAAGGCTCCTCGGCAGTGGTGCTGCCTGCTTTACGTCGCCCGGCCAAGCGTTATGGCGGAGGGTGTGGGAGTCGAACCCACCGGAAGGATCGCTCCCGGAGATCGTGTGTCAGGCGTCTGCGGCGACCGCGCCGCTGCACCCTCCGTCATTGAGAACGCTAAGGGAGCGTAGCGGCGGGGTCTACACACTACGTATGGGAATTGGTAAAGGTTCTGCGGACGCGGGACCAGTTAACTACCGCGCAAACCCACACACATCTTGTGCAACCGTGCGCGTGAACGCGATGACGCGCCCCAGCTCGGGTCTCGCGCCGGCATCGACGTCGCTGAACGTGACGGTGCCGTCCTGCGTGCGGATGCGGAAGCGCAGCAGCGAGCCAGCGCGCGCCGGCAGTACGAGATCCTTCTTCGCGTCGTCCGCGACGTCCTCCTGAATTCTCCGCGCGGCGAGCAACTGCGGATCCGACAGCGGCCGCGGCACACCCCCATTGCACCGCACCGTCCCGCCATCGTTCACCAGCAGCGTCAAGCTCGCGCCAGGCAGCGAGCCAGCTCGCGTCAGCAGGAACAGATCCGGAGCGGTCGTCCCACAGCCAGCGAAAAGCACAAGGAGAGCAACCAGGAGGCTGGCGGCAAGGCCGTGCAACGCGAACGCCGATCGGGCGGGTGGCAGTGAGGATGCACGTGCGACCGCCGGAAGGCGGTCGTGCGCGCACCCGGAGCTGTCAGGACCCGCCCGCAGCAGCGCCCGACCCGAGCCGGAACGCAACGCAAGCATCAAGCCACCACCGACGCCCCACCCCGCCGCGGATCCCCGCCACCCGACAGCGCGCCCGAGACCGGATCCCGCTCCACCGCCTGCACCCCACCGAAGAACAGGTTCAACGCCCGGAACGGCGCAACGGCAAACCCCGCCGCCTCCAACTCCGCCACGTCCACACCCGGCTCCGCATACACCACGCCATCCTCGAAGTGGATCCGCGGCGCGCGCACGGCCTCCCCCGCGCGCAGCCCCCGATCGACCACCGCGACGATCGTCTGCAGGATCGCCGAGCGGATGCGGTTCGAGCCGGCGCTGCCGAGCACCAGCTCCGGGGTCCCGTCGCGCAGCACCGCCGTCGGCGCCATCATGCTCGGCATCCGCCGCCCGGCGGGGAACATGTGGAAGCCGAGCGGGTTGAGGTCGTGCTCGCCGAGCATGTTGTTGAGGTGGATGCCCGTGCCGGGCACGACGATCCCGGCCCCCTCCCCGTTCGAGCAGGTCACGCTGCACGCTCCGCCGGCGCCGTCGATCGCCGCCACGTGCGTGGTCGAGCCGAGCCGCCCGGCGAGGAAGCGCTCGGCGAAGCCGGGCTCGGCGAGCCCCTCCACGAAGTCTGGCCCGCGCGAGCGCTGCGTCGTGTCCATCGCCGCGACGAGCGCCTCCAGCGAGGGCGGTCCCTCCGAACGGTCCAGCAGTCCGAGCGCGAGCGCGATCAGCGTCCCGCCGGCCGACGGCGGCGGGTTCGTCAGCACCTCGCGCCCGCGGTAGGAAACGCGCACCGGCTCGCGCACGACCGTCTCGTACGCGGCGAGGTCGGCGTGCGTCACGAGGCCGCCCTGCTCCGCCATCAGCGCCGCGACGGACGCCGCCACGTCCCCCGCGTAGAACGGCCGCGCCCCCTCGGCGCCGAGCCGCTCGATCGAGTCCGCCAGCGCCGGCTGGCGGACCTGCTCGCCCTCGCGCAGCACGCGCCCCTCCGGCGCGTACACGGCCGCCACCTCCGGCGTCAGCGTCACGATCCCGTCGAGGATCTCGACGACGTACGCCTGCTGGGCGTTGAGCGGCACGCCCGCGCGCGCCAGCGCCGCCGCCGGCGCCGCCAGCTCCGGCAACGGCACGCGGCCGAAGCGCTCGGACGCGGTGCAGATCCCGTGCGCCATCCCATACGTGCCGACCGACGCCGCGCCGACGTTGAACAGCTGCACCGCGTCGCCGAAGTTGACGTCGACCGGCACCAGCTCGGCACGATCGGCCCCGCCCGCCCCCGCGCCCCGCCCCGGGACCTCGATGAAGAAGTCGAGCAGCACCGGCTCCCCACCGCCGCGCCACAACCCGCCGCTCGGATCCCCCGGCACCACCAGCATGTAGCCGCCGGCGCCGAGGCCCGTGAGCAGCGGCTCGGCCGCGAACGCCGTCAGCATCGCGCCGAGCGCCGCGTCGACCGCGTTGCCGCCCGCGCGCAACACAGCGGCGCCGGCCTCCGCGCTGAGCGGATGACCGGCGGCGACGACGCCCTTGCTCCCGGCCGCGCGCTGGGTCACGGCCGGGAATATCGCAGGCTTGGCGGGCGGGTCTGCGCTATCGGCGCGGCAGGAACTCGGGCACGTCCAGCTCGCGCGAGGTGCCGAAGCGCGGGGCCGGCTCGCCCATGCGCGCCACGCGCGGCTCGCCGGGCGGCTCGCGCAGCTCGGTGCGGATCCCGGCGGCGCCGAGCTCGTCGCGTGCGGCGCGGCGCGCGCGCTGCTCGCCGTAGCCGGTCGCGACGACCGTCACCCACACCTGGTCGTCGAGCTTCTCGTCGACCATCGCGCCGAAGATGATGTTCGCGTCCGGATGGGCCGCCTCGGAGACGGCCTTCGCGGCCTCGTTGACCTCCCACAGCGAGAGGTTGTTTCCGCCCGTGATCGACAGCAGGATCGAGCGCGCGCCCTCCATGCTCGTCTCCAGCAGCGGCGAGGCGACCGCCTGCTCGGCCGCGTCGATCGCGCGCCGCTCGCCGATGCCCATGCCGATGCCCAGCAGCGCGCTGCCGGCGTCGGACATGATCGTGCGCACGTCGGCGAAGTCGAGGTTGATCAGCCCCGGCAGCGTGACGAGGTCGGAGATGCCCTGCACGCCCTGGCGCAGCACGTCGTCGGCGACGCGGAAGGCGTCGACCATCGAGGTGCCTCTGTCGAGCACGGACAGGAGGCGGTCGTTCGGCACCACGATCAGCGTGTCGACCTCGTCGGCGAGCGCCTGCACGCCGTCGTCGGCCTGCGAGCGCCGGCGCGAGCCCTCGAAGCCGAACGGCTTCGTCACGATCCCCACCGTGAGCGCGCCGACCTCGCGCGCGATCCGCGCGACGACGGGCGCCGCACCCGTACCGGTGCCGCCGCCGGCCCCGGCGGTGATGAAGATCATGTCGGAGCCCTTCAGCAGCGCCTTGATGCGGTCGTACTCCTCCATCGCCGCCCGGCGGCCGAGCGAGGGGTCCGAGCCGGAGCCGAGCCCGCGCGTCAGCGACTCGCCGATCGACAGCGTCAGGTGCGCAGCCGACTGCTGCAGGGACTGCTGATCGGTGTTGACCGCGACGAACTCGACGCCCGCGACCTCCGCCTCGATCATCCGGTTGACGGCGTTGACGCCGGCGCCGCCGACGCCGACGACGCGCAGCACGGGGCCGTGCTGCCCGGCCGGACGCACGTACTCCTCCGTGCGGGCGTAGACGTCGCGCGGCCGCGAGCGCGGCGCGTCGAGCATGTTCTCCGGGATGTCGGAGGAGAAGGCCGCGCGCAGACGCTCCTGCGGCGACGGCACCGCCACCTCGGGCTCTGCGGCCGGGGCGGTCGGCGTCAGCAGCGACGGATGCGGCGCAGACGGCGGAGCGACGGGCGCGGCCGGCGCCGCGGGCTCGGCCGGCGCGGCGGCGCGCTCGGCCGCAGCGGCGTCCTCCGCCGCGACAGCGGTCGGATCAGCGTCCTCGTCCGTTCTGCGGAAGAGGGCCGCCAGCGGGCCCTCCCGCATGCTTGCGCGCTTACCGCTTGCCATTGCCGAGGACCTCCTTCGCGAGCGCCCGATAGGAATGGGCCGCGATGCCGTCCGGGTCGTACTTGAGCACCGACATGCCCTTCACGGGAGCCTCGGCGAAGCGGACCGTCTTCTTGATCCGCGACGCGAACACGCGATCCCCGAAGTTCTCCTCGAGGATCTCGATCGCCTCCTTGGCGTGCAACGTCCGCGTGTCGAAGAGCGTCGGCAGGATGCCTTCGATCTCGACGTTGGGGTTGAGGTTCTCGCGGATCATCGAGAGCGTGTTCTGGAGCTGGATGAGGCCCCGCATCGACAGATACTCGCACTGGACGGGGACGATCACCTTGTGCGCCGCCGTCAGCGCGTTGATCGTCAGCAGTCCGAGGCTCGGCGGCGTGTCGATGAAGATGAAGTCGTAGTCGTCCTCGATCGCTCTGAACGCCTTCTGCAGCGAGCGCTCGCGGCCGATCTGCGCGGCCATCGCGATCTCGGCGCCGGCGAGGTCGATCGAGGAGCAGGCGACGTCGATCTCGCGCTTGCGGATCGCCTCGCGGATCGACGTGTGATGCACGAGCACGTCGTACATCGAGATCTCGACGGTGTCGGGATCGATCCCCTGCGACATCGTCAGGTTGCCCTGCGGGTCCATGTCGCAGCACAGCACGCGATGGCCCTCTTCCGCGAAGGCCACGGCGAGATTCAGCGTGGTGGTGGTCTTCGCGACGCCGCCCTTCTGGTTGGCGAACGCGATGACCTTGGCCGTGGAGCTCACAGCAGCCGTCTCCGATGCGGTCGGGAAACCATACGCGCCTCTATTCGCAGCGCTGGCGGGGATTCCTTCCCCGCGCGGCGTCTACTCTCCGGCGCGAATGCCCGGCCTCGCCGACAAGCGCCTCGTGTTCGTGACCGGCAAGGGCGGCGTCGGCAAGTCGACGGTCTCGATCGCGCTCGCGCTCGCGGCGGCGCGGCGCGGGCTGCGCACGATCGTCGCGGAGCTGAGCGGGCAGGCGCGCGCGGCCGAGACGTTCGGGATCGCCGCGCCCTCCGGCGAGGAGGTGCGGCTCGACGGGGCCGGACTGCACGCGATCTCGGTCGACATGGAGCGCGCGATGGAGGAGTACCTGCACGAGCGGGCCGGCCGCGTCGGCGACCTGCTCGCCGCCTCGCGCGCGTTCCACACGTTCGCGCACGCGACGCCGGGGATGCGCGAGCTGCTGACGATCGGGAAGGCGTGGGAGCTGGCGCAGGACAGACGGCGCGTGCCGCACACGCGCCCCTACGACCTCACGATTGTCGACGCGCCCGCGACCGGCCACGCGCTCGGCGCGCTGCGCACGCCCGCGACGTTCGCCGAGATCGCCCGCGTCGGCCCGATCGCGCACCAGGGCCGCACGATCGACGCGACGCTGCGCGACCCGGCGCAGACCGCGGTCGTCGCAGTCGCGCTGCCCGAGGAGATGCCGGTGACGGAGACGATCGCGCTGCGCGCCGGACTGCGCGCCGCGCTCGGGCAGGAGCCGGCCGCCGTCGTCGTGAACGCGTGCCTGCCGCAGCGGCTCGGGCCGCGGCAGGCGAAGACGGTCGAGGAGGCGCTCGAACGTGCGGAGGCGCCGGTCGCCCACGCCGCGCTGCGCGCCGCGCGCTCCGAGCACACGCGCGCGAGCGCCCAGCGCGAGCAGATCGCACGGCTGGCGGAGGGGCTCGGTGGAATCCGGCAGATCGAACTGCCATACCTGTTCGCCGACCAGCTCGACCCGCCCGCCCTCGCCCCGCTCGCCGAGCGCCTGGAGGCGCTGCTGTGAACGACGCCGCGGCGCTGCTCGCCGGCACGCGCGTGTGCGTGATCGGCGGCTCGGGCGGCGTCGGCAAGACGACGACGTCAGCGGCGATCGCGGCGGGCATGGCCGCGCGGGGACTGAAGGTCGCCGTCGTGACGATCGACCCGGCGCAGCGGCTCGCGACGGCGCTCGGGCTCGGCGAGCTGGGCAACGCGCCGCATCGCATCGAGCCGGAGCGCTTCGCGGCGGCCGGCCTGCCGCTCGGCGACGGCGAGCTGTGGGCGATGACGCTCGACCCGAAGCGCACGTTCGACGACCTCATCGCCCGCCTCTCCCCGGACGCCCAGACGCGCGAGCGGATCCTCGCGAACCGCGTCTACCGCGAGCTGTCGGACGCGGTCGCCGGCTCGCAGGAGTTCACCGCGGTCGCGAAGCTCTACGACCTCGCGCAGGAGGGCGACTGGGACCTGCTCGTGCTCGACACGCCGCCGTCGCGCAACGCGCTCGACTTCCTCGACGCACCCGATCGCCTCGCGGCCTTCTTCGAGGGTCGCGCGCTGCAGGCGCTGCTGCGCGGCGGCGGCGCCGGGCTGCGGCTGCTCGGCCGCGGGGCGGGGCTCGCGCTCGGGCTGCTGCGGCGCGTCACGGGCGCCGAGCTGCTGAGCGACCTGTCGGACTTCTTCCGCCTGCTCGGCGGGCTGCTCGGCGGCTTCCGCGAGCGCGCCGAGCAGGTCGAGGCGCTGCTGCGCGCACCGGGGACGACGTTCCTGCTCGTCACCTCGCCCGAGCGCGAGCCGATCGAGGAGGCGATCTTCTTCC
>Ga0134125_10001140_pt1 | contig 33246 bp, 31 predicted proteins | sample KB31751_FD_96464 | JGI IMG/M metagenome (GOLD analysis project Ga0134125, IMG submission 96464) | Terrestrial soil microbial communities with excess Nitrogen fertilizer from Kellogg Biological Station, Michigan, USA - KB3-175-1 | ecosystem: Environmental > Terrestrial > Soil > Unclassified ...
CGGCGCCGAGCTGGTGCTCAACTCGGTGGGATGCGCCGCCGACCGTCCGCGCTACCACGAAGCGCTGCGGGCGGCGCTGGCCGACCAACTGCCGCACATGTGCGCCGATTGCCAGCGCCGCGCCGTCACCAACCCGTTGCGGGTGCTGGACTGCAAAGTGCCCGCCGATCAGCCGGTGATTGCCGGCCTGCCCACGATGCAGGAGTTTCTGGACGAAAAGTGCCGTACCCATTTTGAGACCTTGCAGCGCCTGCTCACCGCCGGCGGCATCGCCTTCCGGCTGGATCCGCGGCTGGTGCGCGGGCTGGATTATTACACCTCGACCGCCTTCGAGTTTGTCCACGGCGCGCTGGGGTCGCAGAACGCGCTGTTGGGCGGCGGACGCTACGACGGGCTGGCGGAGGAGCTGGGCGCTCCCGCCACCGTGGGTGGCGCCATCGGCTTCGCCCTGGGGGAAGACCGGTTTGTCATGGCGATGCAGCAGGCGGCGGAAGATCCCAATCACAACTGGGCGGTGACACCGGTCGAGCAGAAGCTGGCGGCCTTGTTGATCCCCATGGGCGCCGAGGAGCTGGCGCCGGCGCTGCAACTGGCCGAGCGCCTGCGCCGCCGCGGCATTCGGGTGGAGATGGCTGCGCCCGGACGCAAGCTGGGCAAGTCGCTGGAGCTGGCCGCGCGGCTGGGCGCCGGGTTCGCCGTGATTGTGGGGACGCAGGAAGTGGCCGCCCAACGCTGGCAGCTGAAGAACCTGGCCGACGGCGCCCAGGAGGCCGTGGCGGAAGCGGATTTGGCCGCTCGGCTGGGAGCCGGACGGTGAGCGCCGCCCGCAGTCAGCCCGATCCTCCCTCGCCGCTCGAACTGCTGCGGGTCGAGCGCCGCAGCTACATCATCGGCACGCTGGTGGTGTGGGCGGTCATTGTGGTGGCCATGGTGGTGGTGTTTGCCAGCATGGAACCGCAGTTGTTCGCCGCTCCCCACGCGCAAACCCTGCAGGAAGCGATGCAGCGGGCCGAACGGGCGGCGCCGCTGACGCAAGAGCAACTGCTGCTGCTCGAAGGCATCAACCTGCTGGGCGCGCTGGCTTTGTTTTTCCTCAACTGGCGCTTTAGCTTTGTGCTGCAACGCCCACGTTGGGCATTTATTTCCAGTAAACCGGGGGTTCGCTTTCCGGCCATCCGCTGGCTCTGGTGGGCGATCCTCTCGCTGGTGTCGCTGTTCTATTTCCGCTTCCTGGTCCCGCAGTTGATTTTGACCGCCTGGATGGCACACTGGGGCACACAGGAGATTCGTCTCCGCTCCCGCAGGAACACCCATGATGAAGGATGAGACCGCCGCTACCGCCCACCGTACCCACTATTGCGGCGATCTGCGTCCGGAGCACGTCGGCCGCCAGGTCGTTTTGCAGGCCTGGGTACACCGCCGCCGCGATCTGGGGGCCTTGCTGTTTTTGGACCTGCGCGACCGCACCGGCCTGTGCCAGGTGGTTTTCCGCCAGGAGCAGGATGCCGCCCTGCACGCCCGCGCCGGCGAACTGCGTTCCGAGTACGTGGTTACCATTGTGGGCGAGGTGGTGCGCCGCAGCCCGGAGACGGCCAACCCCTCCCTGCCCACCGGCGAGGTCGAGGTGCGGGCCACCGGCCTGGCGCTGCTCAACGAGGCCCGCACCCCGCCGTTCCCGCTGACCGATGAGTCGGCGGAAGCGGTCAGCGAGGAGACACGGCTCAAGTACCGCTACCTCGATCTCCGCCACCCGGCCATGCAGGCCAACCTCCGGCTGCGCCACGAGGTGACCAAGGCCATCCGCCAGGCGTTCGACGCCCAGGGTTTTCTCGAGGTCGAAACCCCGTTCATGACGCGCAGCACCCCCGAGGGAGCGCGCGATTATCTGGTCCCCAGCCGCATTTCGCCGGGGAGCTTCTACGCCCTGCCGCAATCTCCCCAGTTGTTCAAGCAACTGCTGATGATCGGCGGCGCCGACCGCTATTTTCAAATCGTCCGCTGTTTTCGCGACGAAGATCTGCGCGCCGACCGCCAGCCGGAGTTCACCCAGATTGATGTGGAGATGAGCTTCCCCGATCAGGAGGTGCTCTTTGCCATCGTGGAGCAGATGCTGGCCTCGGCCTGCGCCGCCGCCGGCAAGACCATCGCCACGCCCTTTCCGCGCCTGAGCTGGCACGAGGCGATGGCGCAATACGGCAGCGACAAGCCCGACCTGCGCCTGCCCGCCATGGCGGATGTCACCGCTCATTTGTCGGCGGAGGAACGGGCGCAGTTGAAATTGCCCGACGATCTGCCTCTGCTGGCGATCCACATCCCCGCCGTGGGCGCGTTGTCGCGGCGCGAGCGGGATGAGCTGCGGCCGCTGGCCGAGGGCCGTCCGGTGCGTCTGTTCGAGGATTTTGCCCGCATCGCCAAGACCTATCCGCAGGCGGCAGCCGCCATTACCCGGCAATTGGGGGCGGAGGAAGCCGACCTGATTGCCCTGGTGGCGGCGGGCGAGGCGGTACGGGAAGCGCGGCAGCCCTGGCTTGCCCTGCATACCCACGCCGGCGCTTTGCGCCTGGCGCTGGCGCAGCGCTTCGCCGAGCGCCATAAGCGCTTGGACCCGGAAGTCTTCCGCTTTCTCTGGGTGACCGAGTTCCCCATGTTCGAGTGGGACGAGGAAGGGAAGCGGTGGGCGGCCTCCCACCATCCCTTCACCTCGCCGCGCGATCAGGACGTCTCCCTGCTCGACACCAACCCGGGCGAAGCGCTGGCCAAGGCCTACGACGTGGTCCTGAACGGCATCGAACTGGGATCGGGCAGCATCCGCATCCATCGCGCCGAGGTGCAGGCGCGCATCTTCAGCCTGCTGGGCATGAGCGCCGAGGAGGCACGGGCGCGGTTTGGGTTCTTCCTCGAGGCCCTGCAGTACGGCACCCCGCCCCATGGCGGCATTGCGCTCGGCCTCGACCGGCTGGTGATGCTGCTGGCGGGCGCGGCCTCGATCCGCGAGGTGATCGCCTTCCCCAAGACGGCGCGCGCGGTGGACCTGATGACCGACGCCCCCACGCCCGTGTCGCCCGCCCAGCTCAAAGAGTTGGGGCTGCGGGTGCCCTGATGATCCGCGTCCTGTCCGACGCCGTGGCCAACAAAATCGCCGCCGGAGAGGTGGTGGAACGGCCGGCGTCGGTGGTCAAGGAGCTGCTCGAGAATTCACTCGACGCCGGGGCGCGTTCCCTCCGCTTGGAGATCGAAGCCGGCGGGCGAAGCCGCATACGCATCACCGACGACGGCAGCGGCATGACCCGCGACGACGCGCTGCTGTCGCTCGAACGCCACGCCACCAGCAAGCTGCATGATGTGGCCTCGCTGAGCGCCATCTCGACCCTTGGTTTCCGCGGGGAGGCGCTGCCGGCCATCGCCAGTGTCTCGCAGTTCACGCTGGAAACCGCCCCCCGGGACGGGGGCGAGGGGACGCGGATCAGGGTGGCCGCAGGCAAGATGCAGTCGGTCGAAACCGCCGGCCTGCCCGCCGGCACTTCGGTCACGGTGGCCAACCTGTTCGCCAACATTCCCGCCCGCAAAAAGTTTCTCAAAAGCGAAGCCACCGAGCTGGGCCATATCGTCACCCTGGTGACCCACTATGCGCTGGCGTACCCCGAGGTGCATTTTCATCTGGAGACGCCCCACCGGGTGTTGTTGAGCGCCCCGCCGGCGGCCGGGCACGCCGAGCGCATGCAGCAGGTGCTGGGCGAGGAGATGCGGCGCGAGTCGGTCGAGTTCCAGGAGCAGGCGGTATGGGCGGAAGAGGCTCCGGTGGCCGCTGCGGGCGCCGAGGCGGCCGAGGCGGTGTCCGGGCTGGGCATGTTCGGCTACGCCTCGCGGCCGGAGCTGCACAAGCTGAACCGCAACTCGATCTATATTTTCGTCAACCGCCGCCTGGTGCGCGACCGCCTGCTGCAGCACGCCATCTCCGCCGCCTACGCCAACCTGCTGCCGCGCGAGATCTTTCCCGCGGTGCTGCTCTTTCTGGATCTTCCCTACGCCGAGGTTGACGTCAATGTGCACCCCGCCAAAACCGAGGTGCGGTTCCGGCGGCAGAACTTTGTCCACGATGCGGTGCGGGACACCATCCGCGCGGCGTTGTCGGTGTCGCGCCCCATTCCCTCCTTTCTGCGCGAGCAAGGGGCGCGCCCCAGCGCCGCGCCCAGTTGGGCCCCGGCGCGCCTCTCGCCCGCCCGGCCGATTCCGATGTCGCCCGGGGTGGACCCGGCGCTCGGCATCTCGACCGCGGATCTGCCTCCCGGGTTTCAACTGACCACCGCGCCGCCCGCTCCCCAGCCGCAGCGGCTCGACCTCGAGGGCGAAGAGCGGCGGCCGGCGACGCGCGCCAGCAGGGCCCCGCTGCCGGCCGCCGCCTGGGTGCCGGAGACCGGCCTGGGGTGCGGGCTGCGCACGCAGCAGTTCTCCGCCGCCCCGGAGCCGGATGAGCTCTACCAGCTCCGCCCACTGGGCCAGATTGAAGACAGCTTCATCGTGGCCACCGGCCCCAGCGGTTTGTGGATCGTGGATCAGCACGTGGCGCACGAGCGGGTATTGTTCGAGCAGGTGGTGGCGCAGCGCCGGGCGGGGGCCATCGAGAGCCAGCGGTTGCTGATGCCCTTGATCGTCGAGCTGGACCCCGGGCGCGCCCTGGCCTTCGCCGAGCTGGCGCCGGAACTGACCGCCGCCGGTTTCGCCGCCGAACCCTTCGGCCGGGCCACGGTGGCCATCCAGGCGGCGCCGGCCGGGGTGGCCGGCGAGCAGGTCGAGCGCCTGCTGCGCGAAATACTGGAGGTCGCCCAGGCCCGGGAGCGGAACCTCACCCTGGAAGCGGTGCGGACGCGGATTTCTGCCACCATTGCCTGCCACGCCGCCATCAAAGTCCACATGCGGCTCGAACCTGCCAAGATGGAGTGGTTGCTGCGGCAGTTGGCGCAGACCGAGTATCCGATGAGCTGCCCCCACGGCCGCCCGGTGCTGTTGCGCTACTCTTTGGACGAGATCCAGCGGGCCTTCAAGCGCATCCAGTAACTGCCGATGTCTCAATCCCAGACACCCACCCACCGACCATGACCTCCGAAGATCTCCTGACTGCCCGTGCGGCCCAGTTTGCTTCCCTGCGGCCCCTCCATCTGGATGCGGCCGCGCTGGGGCAATGGATCGCGTCCCTGGGCTTCGCCACCCTTCCCGAGCTGGGCGAATCCGCCGACGCCGCCGCCGAACTTATGGAGGCCGAGCTCGCCGCTCTGCGGCTGGTGGAGTTGTGGTTGTGGCCGGGCATTCATCGCTACTGCACCCCCGAGACGCTGGGGTATGTTTATGTCGCCGTCGGCGACCGTCATCCGCGCAGCGATTTCCGCCGCCAGGCGGAGCTGAAGCAGGTCTCCTGGCTGGCGGCGGAGGTCTATGAAACCCTGCTCGCCGCCCCCCACGCCCTGAGCAGCGGCGGGCTGCGGGATCGCCTGGGCGCCGAGCGCACCTCGGCGCTCACCATTGAGCACGCCCTGCATGATCTGGCTCGAACCTTGAAGGTCCTGCGCTGCGGCCATGCCCAGGGTGAGGCGCTCTGGCGTCCGCTGGCGCTGGCCATGCCGGCCATTCCGCCCCTGGTGGACAAGCTGTCGCAGGTGGAGGCCGCCTCGGCCCTCATCACCCAACGCCTCGAAACCCAGGTCTGCGCTCCGGAAGAGGAGTTGGCGGCTTTCTTCGCGCCGCTGTTTTCCCGCGCCCGCATCCATGAGGCGCTGCGCGGTCTCGACGCCGCCCGCGCCATCGTCCAGGAAAACCTCGACGGCCGCCCCGCCTGGCGATTGCAATAATCCGTCTACTGGATCACGCCAAACTTCTTCAGGATGGCCTCGGTCTCCGCCAGGGGCAGCGCCGCGATGGTGTGGCCGTTGCCGGTGGTGGTTGTGGCCTTCAGCAGGGAATTGTAGATGGCTTCCTGGGTGGCCTCGATCACCGCCAGAAACAGCGGCGACATGGCGTCGTTGCTGACCCGCGCGCCGGCGGCGTGCGTCGCGACGGTGGAAAAGGCGATGGCGTAATCCCCCGAACCATTGCTCGCCGATGAACCCGTCCGCGCCAGCCCGAACATGGTGCGCGCTGCCATGCGCCGCAGATTGCGCGACCCCACCGGAGCGTCGGTGGCCACAATGATCATGCACGATCCGTCCGGCGATTCCGGACGCGGCGTGCCCTCGCCGCCCTGCAGTTGGTTCTTCAGGTAGTACTGGCCCAACTCGCGGCCCACCGGCGCCCCATCCATGGTCAGGATGCCGCCAAAGTTGGTCTGCACCAGCACCCCGACCGTATATCCGCCCAGATTGGCGGGGAGCCGGCGCGAGGCGGTGCCTATGCCGCCCTTAAAGCCAAAGGCAATCGTGCCTGCGCCCGCCCCCACCGCCCCTTCGGCCACCGGCCCTCCCCGCGCGGACCGGATGGCCTCAAAGACCTCGCGCTCGCCGACATGGCGGCCGCGGATGTCGTTCAACGTACCGTCGTTGGTCTCCCCCACCACGGGGTTGATGGAGCGCACCTTCTCGTTGCCCGGCAACTGCATCATGTAGCTGAGCAGGGCGTCCGCCACCCGGGGCACGTTCAGGGTTGAGGTCAGCAGAATGGGCGTTTCAATCTCCCCCAGCTCCTCGATCTGGGTGGAACCCATCAGCTTGCCAAAGGCATTGCCGACAAACACCGCTCCCGCCACCTTGTTCTGAAACATGTTGCCGGCGTGCGGCAGGATGGCGGTGACGCCGGTGTGGACGTCGCGATGGTCGTCCAGGGTAACTTGCCCGACTTCAACGCCGGCCACGTCCGTAATGGCATCCAGGGGTCCGGTGGGCAGAATGCCCACCTTGAGACCGATATCGCGGGCGCGCGGGCGGGCTTGGGGTGCTTGTGCCGTAACCACCCCAAGCCAGCCCGCCGTGATCCATGTGAGCGCGACGAGAGCGCGGTTCACAACGCTTTAACGTTTGAGGCCTGCGGTCCTTTGGGACCGTCCACCACATCAAACTGCACCGACTGACCTTCCTTCAAGGTGCGAAAGCCACCCTCGGGCAGGGCGCTGAAGTGTACAAAAACATCCGGCGCACCACCCTCGCGCGTGATGAAGCCAAAGCCTTTAGCATCGTTAAACCACTTAACTGTTCCTTGTTCCATGGCGACCGAAGCCGTCCTTTCTCGCCCTAAACAGTACACGACCTGACCGCTCCGAGTCTGCCAAAAAATAAGTACGAACATTTTCGTTGACAACTACGAATGAATTCGTATGATGAGTATATGGGCACCACGAAGCCAAACCCCACGCTCCCACGTCCTACGGAATCAGAGCTCGCCATCCTGCGCGTGCTGTGGTCGCAGGGACCGAGCACGGTGAGAGAAGTGCAGACGGGACTGGCCAGTGGCAGTGGCTACACCACGGTGCTGAAGCTGATGCAGATCATGGCCGAGAAGGGGCTGGTGGAGCGCGACGAGCAGGCGCGGGCGCACGTCTACAAGCCGCGCCTGGAACGTGACCATACCGAACGCCAGTTGGTCGGGGACTTGCTGCAGCGCGCCTTCGGCGGCTCCGCCACGCGCATGATGATGCAGTTGCTGCGCAGCGGCGATACCTCCGCCGACGAGTTGGCCGAACTCCGCCTGATGCTCGATGAGCACCAACGGAGGCAAGGGGAATGAGCATCCTGAACCTTCATGCCGCGTTCTGGGGCGCGCTGGGCGCCGCCCTTCTGCACCTGTTGTGGCAGGGGGGAGCGATCGCCCTGGTGGTGGCCGTGGCCCAACCCTGGCTGCAGCGGAAGAGCGCGGCGGTCCGCTATTTGATCGCCGGCGCCGGGCTGTTTGCCATACCGGTGGTCTTCGCTGCCACACTGTCGCGGCTGGTCAGCGGCGGGGCGGATCTGGGTCTTGCCCTGCCGGTGACCCCGGCCTGGCTGCCTGCGGTGGCTCCCTATGTAGCGGCCGCCTGGATAGCGGGCCTGTTCTGCCTGGGAACCTACGCCGGCGCGGGCTGGATTCTGGCGTTGCGCTTGCGGCAGCGGGCGCATCGGGCGGTGCCCGAGGCCTGGCAAGTTTGCCTGGCCGATCTGTCGCGGCGCATGGCGGTGCGGGCGCGAGTCAGCCTGGGAGTGTCGAATGAAGTCAACGCACCGTGCGTGCTCGGGTGGTGGCGTCCGGTGGTGCTGTTGCCGGTCGGGCTGCTCAGTGGTCTGAGCCTCGATCAGTGTCAGGCGGTACTGGCCCATGAGCTGGCGCATGTGCGGCGGCACGATTATCTGGTGAACCTCGTGCAGCGCGCCGTCGAGGTGGCCTTCTTCTACCATCCCGCGGTGTGGTGGCTCTCGCATCGCATGAGCGAAGAGCGCGAGCTGTGCTGTGATGACGTGGCGGTCGAGACCTGTGGGAGCCGCGGCGCTTACGCGGCGGCGCTGTTGGATCTGGCCGGCAGCCGGAATCCTGCCCCCATCCCCCAAGCCGCCATGGCGGCCACCGGGGGGCGACTGCGGCTGCGTGTGGCTCGTCTCCTGGGCCATCCCGCCGGGCGGCGGGGCGGCTCGCTGATGCTGGCCAGCGGCGCCTTTTTCTTGCTTCTGACGACCGCCGGCCTATACCTGGGCGCGCATCCGGTTGCGGCTCGCTTGCCGTTGCCGCCCGTAGCCGCAGCCCCGGCTCCCGTGGCCCAGGCTCGTTATATCGCTGCGCCGCCGCCGGTGACCACGGCTTCGGCCCAGCCGGCGGGCGCGCTCCGTGAGCAGCCGCGGGCGCAAGCCCAGTTTGTCGGCTTCACCCTGGAACAAGTACAACGCTGCGTTCCATCCCTGGCCATGCAGCGTGTCGTTCTGCCGTCCGGCCAGGAAGTCTGGCAGGTACGTACGGTAACCCAGTGCGTGCCGGTCATTCAGCCCATGGAGGTCTGGGTCATGTCCTCCATGTAGCAGCCCCCGGCTGTCGCTCCACTGAAATTCTGATTTGTCGAAAGGAGAGTGCTTATGAACTCGAACGTGCGTAGTGTGTTTGCCCACATCTCAAAACGAAACAAGTTGCTCGGGGTCGCGGTGGTGGCCGCTCTGGCGGTGACCGTCTCCGCCTCCACCGGGTTGATTCACCTGCCGCTGCCGGGCGCCAATCCCAGCCCGTTGGTCAGCAATATCGCCCCCATTCCCGCCGAGACCATCGCGCCCTTGGAGGCACTGGATCGTGCCACCGAGGCGGTGGCCGAACGTGTCACCCCGGCGGTGGTCAACATTCAGGTCATCGGTCAGCAGAAGGCGCAGATGCAAAGTCTTGATCCCAATAGCATCCCCGCCCCCTTTCGCCAGTTCTTCGAGGGACCCTTCCAGAACACTCCCCACCCACAAACCTTCGCCGCCCTGGGTAGCGGCGTCATCGTCTCCCCCGACGGCTACATCGTGACCAACAACCACGTGGTCAAGGATGCCGACAAGCTGCAGGTCACCCTCCACGACCAGCGCACCTTCCCTGCCAAAGTGGTGGGTACCGATCCCGCTACTGATTTGGCGGTGGTCAAAATTGACGCCAGCGGGCTGTCGAGTGCCGCCTTTGGCGACAGCAGCGTGCTTCGTCCGGGGCAAACCGTCATCGCCATCGGTGATCCGCTGGGCATGGATTTCTCCGTAACCCGCGGCATTGTCAGCGCCACCAACCGCAACCGCTCCCGTTCCGACGGGCCCGATGCCCGCGGCTCCTTCATCCAGACGGATGCACCCATCAACCATGGCAATTCGGGCGGCCCGCTGGTGAACTCCCAAGGGCAGGTGATCGGCATCAACACCGAAATGCTGTCCAACTCGGGCGCTTCGGCCGGCATTGGGTTCGCCATCCCCAGCAACCTGGTCAAATCAGTGGCAGCTTCTTTGATCAAGAACGGCAAGGTGGTCCGCGGCTACCTCGGTATACAGGTAACCGACCTGACCCCCGATGTTGCCTCCAGCCTGAATGAGCCCGCCGCGAAAGGCGCGCTGGTCAACCAGGTGAACGACGGCAGCCCGGCACAGTCGGCCGGTCTGAAGCCCTACGACGTGATCACCAGCTTCAACGGTGAAAAAGTGTCGAACGGCAGCGACTTGCAGGTGGTGGCAGGCTCGGCAGCGCCCGATTCCATCGCCAAGGTGGGGATCCTCCGCGACGGCAAACCGATGACCGTCGCCGTCACCATGGGCAATTACGCCAATGCACCTGGCAACGGCACCGCCGTCGCTGCCGCCTCGGGCGACAGCCACGGCACGCCCAAGCTGGGCATCACGGTGTCACCCCTCACCCCCGACCTGCGCAGCCAGATGCAGGTGCCCGATGGGGTGAACGGCGTGGTCATTGATTCGGTTACGCCCAGCGGTCCGGCCATGATGGCGGGCCTCGGCCGGGGCGACATCATCGAACAGGTGAATCAACACCCGGTGACCACGGTGGACGGCCTTCGTCAGCAGTTGGATGCCGCTCCGGCGGGCCGTTCGGTGCTGCTGATGGTGCACCGCAGCAGTGGCAACTTCATCGTCCCTGTCCGGCCGCAAGAATAGGCGTGCGGCTGACTGCTCCTCCCCTCGAAGAAAGGTTCGAGGGGAGGGCGGTTACCGTTGCGCGCTGCGCGTGCGCACCACCGCCCGGGCCTGCGGTTGCAGGTCACGGTTGACGCGCCAGGTCGTCTCAAACGTCATCGAAGCATTCCGCTCACGCGCCAGCTCCACGGCGTCCAGCTTGCAGAAGCGAACCGGCCCGGGATGCGGGCTGTTATCCCGCACCAAAGTGTAGACAATCACTTGCCCGTCGAGCTCGATCCGGCAGCCCCAGTTGCGGCACTGATGGTTGGCCAGCAATTGGTTGGCCCGCTTCAAACCAGCTTCCAGTTGAGAGGGATCAACCTGATCAACTATTGTGTCAACCACCCCCTCACAATTGGCGTGACGGTGGTGGATCGAAATGGTATGCTGATTGGCTCCCATACTGTATACAGGATAGCAGCCTCATCCGGCGGTTGTCACTGCGAGGCGCGAAGATCGGGTTCAAAGACCCGGTACTGATTGCGCCCCCCGCGTTTGGCCGCATAAAGGGCATTGTCAGCCCGCCTGAGCAGCTCGTCGGCGTCAATCTCCTCCCCTTCGAAATAGGCCACGCCAATGCTGGTGGAAGTTGGCACTACATGGCCATCGCATGGAATAGGCGTATAGAGGGCGGCAAAGATAGCGGCGATGACCCGCTCGGCATCGCTACGCGCATCCAGGTTTTCCAGCAAGACGGTGAATTCGTCGCCTCCGGGACGCGCCACCGTATCGGCCGATCGTACACACGACAGCAGGCGCTGGGCGAAGACCTGCAGAATATAGTCGCCCGCCGTGTGTCCCAGGGAGTCATTGATCTGCTTAAAACGATCAATGTCGAGGTATAACACCGCCAGTAGGCGCTGATGGCGCAAACGCCGGCTGCTATCCATGGCGTGCAGCAAGCGCTTGTAGAAGGCCCGGCGGTTGGCCAACCCGGTCAGTGGATCGGTCTGAGCCATGATCAGCAGGTGTTCCTGCTCCGTTTTGCGTTCGCTGATGTCATGCAGCGTGACCGCCACGCCGTCGCTGAGCGGAACCGCTTGCAGGTTAAACCACACCGAGTCGCCGGTCGCCTTGCCACCGGCAAGGGTCGAAGGCGCGTGGAGTTCCTCCGCTATGCTGCGGCGCGAGGCCACGACGGTTCTCAATTTGTCCAGCATGCCGGGGTCGGCGGCGAGTTGCGGAATGGATTCCAGACCGCGATTCCCGCTGCTTCCGGTTTGCAGTCCCGCCAACTTTTGCCCGGGGCGATTGGCATAAATCAGCGTAAAGCCGGTGATGTTGCCAGTGGTGGCGCTGCGTACGCTTTGCAGGATGTAGAACGGGTCGAGGCCACTTTCGGCCGCGGCACGAAAGCGGGCTTCACTGGTCAGGGCGGCGTTGTGCGAGCTTTCCAACTCCTCCACCAGCGGACGCACCTGCCAGCGCAGCCACTCCAGCCCGACGATAACCAGCAAGGCGAGCAGCGGCACGATCACCTCAAGTTGACGGCGTACGGGTCCGTACAACTCGGAGTTATCCATCTTCACCACCAGGCCGAGGTTCAACCCCGGAACCGGAGCATAGGCCGCCAGGACGCTCTGTCCGCGATAATCAATGCCGCTGGAGACGCCGTGCCGGCCCGCCAGCGCCTGGTTCATCGGGTGCTCGATGCCATCGGGCGCGTCGTGCATGATAAAGGACCCGGGGTGCAGACGTTGCGGAAAGCACAGGACGCCGGTCTTGTCGCCCTGGGGGTTGCGGCCGCATAGCCCGATCTCGCCGGTCTCTCCAAAGTCGGCGGTGTCCACCCCGATGCTGGCCAGCAACAACAGCGGCTGCTCCATCTTCAGAGCGCCAATGGCTTTACCTTCGTACCGGATGGGGAGGTCCTGGCGAACATAAAAAACCCCGTCCCAAAGCAGATCTGCGTCCGGTGAGAGGTGCACCGCAGGCTGTTCGGGGTGAACCGGATGACCGAGTTGCAGCTTCGGCGCTCCCGGATGGGAGAGGGCCAGCCAGGCGAAGCCGTGGGGCAACTCCAACTGCGCCACCGGGGCGCGGCCGCGTGCCGCGGCTACAATGGCCGGGTCCGCGGCGAGGGTTTGCCCGCGGCTCAGGGCCTCGCGAATCAACAACTGCACGTAGCTGACGCGTTCATCCCGCCGTAAAGCCAAGTCGGTTGCAGTGTCGCGCGTCGCCAACCTCTGCAGCAACCACAAGCTGCCGAATCCGGCCGCCACCACCACGCCAATCATGCTGAGAGCCGCCGCGCGCATAATCCGGCGGCCATGCTGACCCTCGATAGAGCGATTCCAGCGACTGTCCTTCCATTGCAGCCACAACGCCACACCCAGGGTCAACAGGCATAGACCGCTCAGCATGGCCATCCGTGCCACCTCATAGTTGGCAAAGATCAGCTCCAAATGAATGAAAAAGCCCAGAACACCCACCAGCCCCGCCACAATGACCAGCCAGGTGAGGCAACTGAGGACATTCCCCTTTCGGCGGGTACGCGTGGAGGGGAGCAGCATCAAAGCCGCTGAGAACAACACCATCCCCACTGCGGTCAGCGGCGACATGCGGCCGGGATGCAGAGCGTCGCCCTGTCCCCACGCCGTCCAAGCGGCCAGATCAATCGGCAGCGACGAATTGGCGATGTTCTCCCACAGCCCGGCCACACTGAGCGCCAGCAGCGGCACCAGCGTCACCCATCGGCGCCGTGGTGAGAGCAGCAGGCTCCAACCGGCCAGCAGAAGGGTGGCCGCCGTGGCCGCGGTCATGTTGGCGTTGGCTTCGCCCGGCTGCAGGCGCTCCATCCACGGACTGTGGGTGAAGTAGCCCACCCACACCAGCGCTCCCACCGCCAGCACTGCCAAGGCCAGCCATTCGGACGCCTCCCATCGGCGTTCGCCCATACTCACTAGAGATGAGCGCCGTGGTCGTTCGGTTCTGCTGCGGCTTCAGACTTTAAGGGCAGGGGTGGGAATGCGCGGCGCAAACCCGCGCTTGTAGACGAGGATGGAACGCCGGTAGGTAAGCACAATGGTGCCGTCCTGCTTGAATCCCGTGGTACGTACTTCCACCAGTCCCTGATGAGGTCGGGACTTCGATTCGCGCTTGGCGAGGATCTCGGTTTGGGCGTAGATGGTGTCACCCTCAAACACCGGCGCGGGCATGCGCACCTCATCCCAGCCGAGGTTGACCGCGTTGCGCGAAATGTCGTTCACCGAAAGCCCCACCACCAGCGCCAGCGTGAAGCAGGAGTTGACCAGCGGCCGCTTGAACTCCGTCTGCGCGGCATAGACGGTATCGAAGTGGATGGGGTTGGTATTGGCGGTCAGCAGCGTGAACCAGGTGTTGTCGGTCTGGGATACGGTGCGGCCCAGTGGGTGATGGAGAACGGCTCCCACGGCAAAATCCTCATAGCAACGCCCGGCGCCGCCGGCCTCAGGTTGGGAAGTTGGTTCAGCCATCAGTTAAGCAGTCCTTTCCTAATTGGATCCATCCGCCTGCCGGCATAAGCGCGCGCGGGCGGCCACGACCTCCGCCAGGCGCAGATTGGCGGCATCCACCATTTTCCCGTCCAGGCTCACCGCGCCGCGCCCTGCGGCGGCGGCGGTGCGATAGGCGTCGAGAACGCGCTGGGCGTGGGCAGAGGCTTCCTCACTGGGGGTGAAGATGGCTCGCGCCACGGGAAGTTGAGCCGGATGAATGCATTGTTTGCCGTCAAAGCCCATGGCCAGTGCAATGCGGCAGGAGCGTTCAAAACCGGCGGCATCCTTGTACGCCGCATAGGGGCCGTCGAGACAGCGCAGATTGACGCCCCGGCTGTTGCCGCGCCCGGCGCCCACGATGGCCTGCATCGGAGCGTGCCAGCGGTGCCCGGGATAGAGGGCATCGTGCTCATCAAAATCACCGATGCCGCTGGAGGGCATCTGCATGGAAGCGGCGAAATCGCCGGGTCCGAAGATGAGCGCCTCCAGCCGTGGGGACGCCGCCGCAATCTCGCGACAATACATGAAGCCGCGCGCCGTCTCAATCTGCGCCTCAATGCCGATCGGACGCGTGAAGCCCTGGCGCATCTCGATCTGGGTCAGCAGGCGGTCCACGAACTCCACGTCACCCGCGCTGCCCGCCTTGGGAAGCATGATGAGATCGAGCCGGTCGCCCACCGCCTCGACCACCTCGATCAGGTCACGATAGGCGAAGCTGGTGTCCAGGCCGTTGATGCGAAACATCCGCAGACGGCGGCCGAAGTCCAGCTCCTGAAAGGCCCGGATGACCTCCGTCCGGCCGGCCGCCTTGTGTTCGACCGGGACGGCATCTTCCAGGTCCAGGCAGACGGCGTCGGCCTCGGAGGCGGCGGCTTTTTCAACCATGCGCCGGTTATTGCCGGGCACGAAGAGCGTGGTGCGCTCCAGGCGAAGCGGAATGGCCATCCAGACTATCTTAGACTGACACGGATGACTCAGGCGACCCGCAGCAGCACCTTGCCGTTGACCTCGCCGTGCTCGGTCAACTCCTGGGCCTGCCGGGCCTCGGGGAAGGGCAGCACCCGGGCAATGCGCACCCGCAGTTGGTTGTGTTCCACCATCTGGATCAGCCGCTCCAGGTCCTGGCGATTGCGGCTCATCACGAAGGCAATGGCGCGGAAGCCGCGCTGCCCGGCCGCCGCGGAGTCCACCAGCCCGACCGAGGTCACCAGCACCCCCTTGCGGCTGACGACCGCGTAGGAACGCCGCTGCGTCTCTCCCCCCACCAGGTCAATCACCACGTCCACCTCGCCCACCACGTCCTCAAAGCGCTGGTGATCGTTATCAATCACCCGTTCCGCGCCCAGCTCGCCGACATAGCCCACATCCGCGCCGAGGGCGGTGGCAAACACCCGCGCACCGGCAAGCACCGCGAGTTGTGTGGCCAGCGAGCCGACACTGCCGCCCGCGCCGTGGATCAGCACCGTTTGTCCGGAACGTACCTCGGCCGCCTGCAACATCTGCATGGCGGTCAGACCCGGGGTGGGCAGAGCGGCGGCGGTCTCAAATCCCACCGCTTCGGGAAGCGCGGCAATATCGCCGGCGCGGGCGAGAGCGTACTCGGCATAGGATCCCTGGGCAAACCCGAAAACCCGCGCCCCCACGCTGAGATCACTTCTGGCGTGTGCCGGCTCTTCCACCACGCCGGCAAAATCCTGCCCGCTGGTGACCGGAAGGCTGGGAACATAGCGTGTCTTCCCGGCGCGAATCTTCCAGTCCACCGGGTTCACGCCGATGCTGCGGATGCTCACCAGCAGTTCACCCGCCTGCGGTTGCGGCCGGGGTACCTGCTCCATTTGCAGCTTGTCGCTGCCGCCAAACTCATGAAAACGTACCACTCGCATACCGCTGTGCGATGCCCCTGGCAGTGCTGGGGATCATCATCCGTCACCGGCCGGCTGGGCGTGGAGGTTGTCCACTTGCCGCAGGGCAGGGAACCCGAACCACCACAGGGCCACCACCGCCAGAGTGCCCGCCCCGCCAACCACGGTGGCCGGGATCGCGCCCCACCACTGCGCCGTCACCCCGCTCTCGAATTCGCCCAACTGGTTGCTGGTGCCGATAAACAGGGCATTGATGGCGCTCACCCGTCCGCGCATGTTGGACGGGGTCTGCAACTGCACCACGGTTTGCCGCACCACCACACTCACCATATCGCTGGCCCCCATCACCGCCAGCAGCGCCAGCGACAAGTCCAGGTTGCGGCTCAAGCCAAAGCCGACGATGGTCAGTCCGAACAGGCCCACACAGGCCAGCATCATGACTCCGGCACGCCGTCGCAGAGGGCGAAACGCCAGCATCACGGCCATGATCATGGCGCCCACCGAGGGGGCGGCGCGCAGCATTCCCAACCCGCGGACGCCGGTATGCAGCACGTCGGCGGCGAAGATCGGCAGCAGCGCCACCGCGCCCCCCAGCAATACCGCAAACAGATCGAGCGAGATGGTGCCCAGGATGACCTGGTTCTCCATGACGTAACGGAAGCCGGCCAGCACGGTATCGAGCGAGGCCGCTTTGGGTTCCATGCGCCCGGTGCGGGTATGAACGGCAAACGCAAACCCCAGCGAGGCTATATAGCCCAGCGTTGCCAGTCCGTACACCGCCGCCGCGCCATTGAGCCAGGCATAAACCACCCCACCCAGGCCGGGCCCAACAATGGTGGCCATCATAAACACACTGGAACCCCAACTGACGGCGTTGGCGAAGTGTTCCGCCGGCACCAGCTCGGGCATCAGTGCCTGTCCCGCCGGGCCGCCGAAGGCGCGCACCACGCCTTGAAACAGCAGGATGGCGTAGATGGCGGCCACCGAGTGCAGATGTTGCACCGTGACCCACCACAGCAGGGCGGCGGTGACCGCGTAGCCGGACTGCACCCCCAGAATCACTGCCCGCCGGTCGAAGCGGTCCACGACATGCCCGGCGACCAGGAACAAGAGAAAGCTGGGCACCACCTGCGCCAGACCCACATACCCCAGATCCAGCGCCCGATGGGTGATCTCGTAGACTTGCCACGCCACCGCCACCGCCAGCATTTCTGACGAGAGGACGGAACACAGCCGCGTACCCTGGAACAATCGGAAATCGCGGAAACGCAGCGCCGCATGGGGCGTGCGGGGCGCCAGGATGGGAGAGGAAGGACCGGCCATCGAGTACCCACTATGATGGCATACCGGTCAGCAGGCTCTGAAACGCGGCCGCGGCCGCGCTCATCGGCCGTCCGGTCAGCCACTGCAAGCGCATCGGGCGGCGGGGGTGCAGGCCGCGCAAAACTATTTGGCATAGTTGCCCCGCCGCCAGCTCCTGCGACACGCTGATGCGCGGCACCAGCGCCAGGCCACATCCCGCCATCACCGCCTGTTTTACGGCTTCGGCGTTGTTCAACGTCCACGCCGGCGTGACCTTCAGGCCGCGGCGGGCCAGTGCCTGTTCCACCACCGCCCGGGTTCCCGACCCGGATTCGCGCATGACCCAGGGCAGACGCGCCGCCTGGGCGAGGCTGCGCGGCAGCGGCGACCAGGCGCCGGGGCTGGCGACCAGCACCAGATCATCCCACCGGAAGACGCGGCTGGAGAGCGCCTCCTCCCAGCGTCCGGGTCCCTCCGTCAGGCCCAGATCGAGCCGGTGTTCCATCAGCGCGCGCTGGATGCGATCGGTGTTATCCAGCCGGCATTCAACCTCGATGCCGGGCCATCGCCGCCGGCACTCCGCCAGCCAGGCAGGCACCAGATAGACGCCAATGGTCATGCTGGCGCCGAGGCGCAGCCGGCCGCGGCGCAGTCCGCGCAGATCATCGAGGCAGCGTTCGGCCTCCTCCTCCAGGGCAAAGATCTGACGGGCATAGTCCGCCAACAGGGCGCCCGCCGCGGTGGGGCGCACGCCGCGGGGCTGCCGCTCGAGCAGGGTCGAGCCCAGATGTTCCTCCAGCTCGCGAATCTGCTTCGACAGGGCGGGCTGGCTGAGGCGCAGCGTTTCGGCGGCGTGGCTGATGCTGCCCGCCTCCGCCGCCGCCTGGAACAGGCGCAGATGGTTCAGGTTGAACATAGAGATTGGTTATGTGACGCATGGTAATTATATATTGGAGTTCTGGGACGCGGAACGGCAGTCTGGAAGGGCATGCTCGCGCGTCTGCTCTTTCTTCTCGCCGTCGCCTACTGCCTGACTCCGTGGGCCTCCCCCGGCCTGGCGCTGGGACTCGGTCTCCTGCTGGCCCTCACCGCCGGCAATCCCTGGGTGGCGCGCACCCGTCCCGCCGCCAAATGGCTGCTGCAGGTGAGCGTGGTGCTGCTCGGCTTCGGCATGAATCTGGCCGCGGTGGCCCATGCCGGGGAGCGCGGCCTTGGCCTCGCGCTCATCACCATCAGCGGCACCTTGCTGCTGGCCGCCGGACTGGGGCGCTGGTTGAAAGTGCCGCGCCGCACCTCCCTGTTGATCGCCACCGGAACGGCCATCTGCGGCGGGTCGGCCATTGCCGCCGTGTCGGCGGTGATTGACGCCGCCGAGGCCGAGATGAGCGTGGCCATGGGCGCTGTCTTCGTGCTCAACGCCGTGGCGCTCTACCTGTTTCCGGTGCTCGGACATTGGCTGGGCCTGAGCCAGACCCAGTTCGGCGTTTGGGCGGGTATGGCCATCCACGACATCTCTTCCGTGGTGGGCGCGGCGGCGCAATACGGCCTGACGGCGCTCGATACCGCCACGGCGGTGAAGTTGTCACGGGCGCTGTGGATTGTCCCGGTGGCGCTGTTGGCCGGCTGGCGCTATGGACCGGAGAGGGTGGAAGGAGAGAAGCATCGGCGGCGGCGCGCGCCGGTGCCCTGGTTCATCGCCTGCTTCCTGGCCGCCTCGCTGTTGCGCACGCTGTGGGCGCCGCTGGCGCTGGCGGCGCCACTACTCTCTCATCTGGCGATTGCCGGGCTTACGCTGACGCTGTTCTTCATTGGCGCCGGGCTTTCCCGCTCGACCCTGCGCAGCGTCGGGGTGCGGCCACTGGCCCAGGCACTTCTGCTCTGGCTGGCCATCGGCGCGGGCGCGCTGGCGGCGGTGCGTTGGCTGGGATGAGGGGGTGGTGAGCCGGGAAGGAATCGAACCTTCAACCTAGTGATTAAGAGTCACTTGCTCTGCCAATTGAGCTACCGGCCCCCGGCAACAGAAGAAGATTTTAGCACAGCGTGGCGGACTCTCCAGGCCCGCAGGCGCAGCACGTCGCCGAAAAAATCATCGCGGGTGATGGGCACCGCATCGTAGGCATCGCCGGGGAACGCGGCGGCGAGCTGGCGGCAAAATTGCTCCCGATTTGGAGCTTGTGGCTGACCGAGGGTGGAAAAATGCCACGCCACGAAGGGCGGGCTGAGCCACGCCGCGGTCTGCTGCAGCCAGCGCCAGCGCAAGTAGCTCTTCCAGCTCTCGAGCGAGGCGATGATCAGTTGGCCCCGCAAGGCGCCCAACGCCGCCGGGGAGGTCACCAGGCTCGGGGGCGCGGGGCCGTCGAGCACCTCAAAGTACACGGTCCAGTCGAAGCCGGGTATGCGTTGGCGCAGTTCGTCGAGCGAGTATGTCTGCCGGGGCGCGGGCGGTACAGCCAGCGCCACCGCCAGATTGAGGGCCGCATTGGCTTCCTTTTGGGCCTCGAGGGGCGGATCCCCCAGCAAGGCAAACAGTTGCTGCGTGGCGGTGTGCACGGCGCCGGTGCGCAACTCGCTGCTGGTCGGCCCGTCCGCTTCAGTGGCCACCGGAAAGACCGCTGTCAATTGATAGCGGTGCAGGGTGGCGACGGCACCGGCCAACTGGCGGGAGTTCTGCAAAGCGGAGACCTGTTGCAGGTAGGGGGCCACCGGCTGTACCCCCAGGTCGGCGATGGCGGCCGTATCGGTGCAGGCGTCATGGAATAAGGTCGCTGGCTGCTGAGCCGCAGCCATTAGCATCAGAGCCGGGAGGCAGGCCAGCCATCGCATTGTATGATTTTGGCATGCGAACCTTGGCGATGGCGGCGATAGTTGGGCTGAGCATGGCGGGGACTCTTGCGCCCTTAACCGCCCGGCAAGTGGTGGAGAAGAGTTTGGCGGCCCGCGGCGGGGCGGCGGAGTTCGCCTCCGTCCACAGCCTGAGTTTTCGCGGCCACCTGGATCTGGGAGCACAAGGTTCCGCTCCCCTGGCCGTGTGGATGACCGTACAGCCGCCGCGCATTCGAGTGGAGCTGACCCTGCCGCAGGGGAAGATGGTGCAAGGCTATGACGGCCGCACCGCCTGGATGCAGCCTCCCGGTCAGACCACCGCCCAGGTACTCACCGGCGCCATGGCCAAATCCTTGCAAGATCAGGCCACCGGCGGGGTGGACCTGATGGCCGTCGCCGACACCCATCCTCAACTGGTGGGCACTGGCCGCCTGGAAGGCCATGACTACTATGAGATCCGCTTCACCCTGCCCAGCGGCGACAGCTTTGCCCAGTACGTGGATGCCCACACCTGGCTGGCCTTCCATGAGGAGTACCCCGGCGGGGTGGAGGCGATCAGCGACTACCAGCGCACCGGCAAGCTGCTGTTGCCCATGCGTTACGTCAGCGGACCGGCGGGGCAGCCGGGGACGCCGCTGGTACGGGAACAGATCACCCTCAACCCGGCCATTGCCGATTCGATGTTTCGCAACCCGGCAACCGGGGGACGCCAGTAGACCGGCCAGCGCCCTGCGGCTACCAGACGCGGCAGGCTTTGGGGCCGGCGGACATGGGAGCGTTCGGTCCGCAATGGAAGGCGGCCGCGAACTGCGACATATTCTGCACCACGCCATTAACCCGGAAGCGTCCGGGCGAGTGCGGGTCCACGTTGGCGCGTAAGCGGGCACTCTCGGGTCGCGTGTTCTCGCACCACACCTGCGCATAGCCGATAAAGAAGCGTTGATCGCGGGTGAAGCCGTCGAGTTTGCTATCCGGCTGCCCGGCCAACGCAGTTTGCATGGCGCGATAGGCCACCTGGGCACCGCCGTTGTCGGCGGTGTTTTCGCCGAGCGTCAGTTTGCCGTTCAGGTGCACCCCCGGGAGGGGGGAGAAGCCGCTGTATTCGTCCACGAGGCAGGCGGCGCGTTCCTGAAACGCTTTGGCATCGGCCGCGGTCCACCAGTCATGCAGGTTGCCGTGGGCGTCGAACTGCCGTCCCTGGTCGTCGAAGCCGTGGGTCAGCTCGTGGCCCATCACCAGGCCCACCGCCCCGTAGTTGACGGCATCGTCGCGGGTGGCGCTAAAAAATGGCGGCTGCAGAATCCCCGCCGGGAACACAATCTGGTTCCAGATCGGGGTGTAATAGGCATTGACCGTGGGCGGGGTCATCTCCCATTCGCCGCGGTCCACCGGCTTGCCGATCTTGGCCAGGTCGCGCCGCCATTCGAAGGCGTTGGTGCGCCGCAGGTTGGTGACGTAGTTGTCGCTGCTGATGATGATCGAGCTGTAGTCCCGCCACTTGTCCGGGTACCCGATCTTGTCCACGATGGCGTGCAGCTTGACCATTGCCTGTTGCTTGGTGGCGGGGCTCATCCAATCGAGGGATGCGATGTCCTGACCGAGCGCCTGCTCGAGGTTATGCACCAGGGTGGTCATATGCGCCTTGGCCTGGGGAGTAAACGCCTGGCGCACGTACAGTTGGCCGAGAGCCTCGCCCAGGTGGCTGTCGGTGGAGGTCACGCACCGCTTCCAGCGCGGTTTCTGCGCCTGTTGGCCGGTCAGCGTCCTGCCGAAGAAGTCAAAGTTGGCCTCCACAAAGGGCTGCGACAGTGCGGCAGCGTAGTTGTGCAGCAGGTGCCAGCGCAGGTAGGTCTTCCAGTCGGTGAGGCTGACGCTTTGCAGTTCGCGGTTCATACCGCGAAAGAACCCCGGGCTGATGGCGTTGATGGTGGCCAAGGGCGGCGCGTTGACGCCGGCAAAGTACGCCTGCCAGGCGAAAGCGGGCGCCAGGGCCTCGAACTGCGCCACCGGCATCTTGTGGTAGGTGGCGTTCGGGTTGCGGCGCTCGACGTTGCCCATCGAAGCGCGCGCCAGGGCGGTTTCAATCCGCAGAACGGTTCGCGCCCCGGCGGCCGCCGCCGCAGGCTTGTCGCCCATCAGGCCGAACATTTTTTCGATGTGCGCCCGATACTGCCGGCGGAGTTCGACGGATTTGGGGTCGGCGCGGGTGTAGTAGTCGCGGTCGGGCAGCCCCAGCCCGCCCTGATCGGCGCCAGCGATCATGGAGTCGGCGTTCTTGGCGTCCTGATCGGACCCGAAGGTAAAGAGGGCGTCCACGCCCTCCACCTGCAGGCGGGCAATCTCGGCGGCCAGTTCCGGCCGGGTGCTGACACTGTTGAGGTTGTCCAGTTCCGATTGCAGCGGATGCACTCCGGCCTTGTCAATCACCGCCGTGTTCATGCAGGCGGCGTAGTAGGCCCCCACCTGCTGGGTCACCGCATCCTGCCCCGCCGGATGCGCCGCGGCCGCTTCCAGAATGCCGTGCAGCACGTCCTGGTTGTGGTTCACCAGCTTGTTGGCCGTACCCCAGCTGGTCTGATCCGCGGGGATGGGGTTCTGCGCCATCCAGTTGCCGCAGGCGTATTGATAGAAATCCTGGCAGGGGTTGGCGTGGGTATCAATCGCCGTCATGTCCACGCCGGTCATGGGCGGAGATGGAACACGATGCGAACAGGCGCCAAAGGCGAGCAGCGAAACCAGGGCGACGGCGGAGGAGGCGAGAGGAGTTCGCATAGCGGACCTGGAGATGCCCAGCAGTGTACCATTCCCCTATGTCTGACACCGCTTCCTTTTCCCATACCCGCTGGAGCGATCTGCCGCTGGAGACGCTGAATCCGTTGATTGACCGCCACTTCGTGGTCGGCGAACAGGTCATGCTGGCCCGCATCCTGTTGAAGAAAGGCGCCGTTGTGCCCGAGCATCACCACCACAACGAGCAGGTCACGTGGGTGCTGGAGGGCGCGCTGGAGTTTGCCATTGACGGCAAAACGGTGGTGGTGCGGGCGGGAGAAGTGCTGTGCATTCCGCCCCACATGCCCCACGCCGCCACCGCGCTCGAAGACACGGTGGACATTGACGTGTTCACCCCCCCGCGGGCGGACTGGATCGGCAAAACGGACGCCTATCTGCGCGGCGGCTCGCGCTAGGCGCAAAAAAACCCGCCGGGTTTCCCCGGCGGGTTTAGGTTTACTGGCGATCTCCGGCTTAGTTGCTCTTGGGTGCAACTCCGGTCGGATCGAAGATGGAGATGGCCGACAGGGTCGCCGTGCCGCCGCCCTGGCTGAGATAGCCGCGGGCATTGAGCTTGGTGGCCGTGGCCAGCGTCAGAATGTGCTTGGCATCGATGTCGATGCCGCCGTCCGCGTTGGCTGCGCCGCTCAGCGCGGTGGCCGTGCAGGGCGGCGTGCCCGTGCTGAGGGCACAGGTATGAGCCGCAACCGATACCGCCGAGCCCACCGGCACCGCGCCGAGGCTGACTACAGTGGTGGGGAAGACATTGGTCAGGACGGTCGTCCCGGCCGTGCCGCCCAGGGTCTGGGTCACTGCGCCGCTGGTGGCAAAGACGCCACTGGAGGCTTGCAGCTGTACCTGGGTTGAGGTAATGGGCCCATTGGTGGCGGTCGGGTCAAACGTGCCGGCAACCACAACGGACTGGCCGACGAAGACCTGGGTGCCGTCAAAGGCAACCGCGTCACCGTACTGGGCGGCCTTTTGTGCCGCCTCGAAAACGTTGGCCGTTCCCACGGTGACGTTGATCGTCGTGCCCACCGCTTTGGCCACCGAGCTGCTCTGCACCACCATGGTGAAGGCGGTCGCCGGGCTGCCGGTAACCGCGGTCACGATGCCGGCGTCCACCCGGCCGCTGGAGGCGCTCTCCGCTGTGCCGTTGTCCACCGACTCCAGCGTGGTGGCGGTCAGCGTCGTGCCCGAGGCGTCAATGCTGGCATCGCTGCGCACCTTGGCGCCGGTCTTCAGGTTGGTAAGCGAGTTGCCGTTGTCGAAGGCCGTGGTGGAGGTGATGTTCAGCGTCGTCTTAAAGCCGCTGTCGAGCGTCAGGCTCACTGTGTTATTGACCGTGTTGGTGGCGGTGACGGTGCCGTTGAGCGATACCATGCGGGCCGCCGCGGCCTCAGCCGAGGCCTGCGCCATGTTGAAGGTCACCGCAGGCGTGAAGGTCACGCCCGTGGTCGCGCTCAGATCGAGCGAGCTGGCCAGGTTGAAGTCCATGGCCACGTCGCTGGCGTTCTGCCAGTTGACCGTCACCGGCGTCTTGAAGGTGGTGCTCACCGTTCCGCTGGCGATGGTCGCCGTCGGCGTCTTCAGGGTGCTGTCGGCGGTCTGCACCGTGTTGGTGCTGTCGAGGTAGGTGACCTTGACGGCCGAAACCGTCGCGCTCATGCCGTTGTAGGTGCCCTGCGGCAGCGGTGCGGTGGCCAGCACCGCACGGGTGTCGCCCAGGTGGGCCAGCTCGATGGTGACCGGGCTGGAGATCAGGTTGGTAACCGTGCCGTTGGCATTGGTCGCGGTCACGCTCGAGAGCGTGACCTGTGCCGCCAGCACATTGGCCATTGGAGCGTCTCCGGCGGTGACCACGGCGGTGCTGGGCGGCGGGGTGCCGGCCGCGCCGCTGCTGGGAGTCTGCTGCGTGGTGGAGGTTGACGACGGGCTGCTACCGCCGCAGGCGGCCAGCGAGAAGGCGATCGCCGTTGCGGTCGCCAGCGAAAGTAAAGTGGTCTTTTTCATTCCCATAGTCTCCAGAAAGTCTTCAGCAAGTCGAGAGGTGTCTCACTACCGGGCTGTCGTTTTTCGGCCTCTTTCCTACTCGCTTCGCGATTCCTCGCCGCCATCTCATCCGTAGCGCATCCCCGACGGCTGGGCAAAACATCGCCGCGCGCTACGAATGTACCACACGGATTCAGCCCCAAGTTACAAAAATTTGTCGCAGTCACTGACTCAGATCGCTTGACATACTTCGACACTTCGCTAATCATCGAACTGTGAGCCTGGTCTTCAGAGCCCTGTCGGATCCCACCCGCCGCCGCGTTCTGCAGCTGCTGCGCAAGGGCCCGATGAGCGCCGGCGACCTCAGCGCCCGCTTCGCTCTATCCAAGCCGACCATGTCGGCCCACTTCAGCGTGCTGAAGGAGGCGGACCTGGTGCACGCCGAAAAGGCGGGCAAGTCGGTGATCTACCACCTGAAGCTCTCGGTGCTGGAGGAGGCGCTGTTGGGCTTCGCCCAGTCTTTCGGTTTGGGGGAAGAAAAGCCGCCAGGAAAAAAGGAGACAAACCCATGAAGAAGAAACTGACCACCCATATCGCCTGGGCCGCCGGCATTGTGACGGTGGCTCTGGGCGCCGCCTTGGCTCGCCGGATGGGCCTTATCGGTCACGAGTCCGCGGTTCGGGTGCTGGCCATGAACGGCCTGCTGGTCGCTTACTACGGGAACCGCATGCCCAAGTCGCTGGCCCGCGGCGCGTGTGCACAACAAGCGAACCGGGTGGGTGGCTGGGCCATGGCGCTGAGCGGCCTTGTCTACGCCGCCCTGTTCGCCTTCGCCCCCATCTCCCTGGCCCTGACTCTGGGGACTGGCGCGCTGGCCGCCGGCTTGGCGATAACCTTCTCCTACTGCTTTTGGGTGCGTTCGGCCGCGAAGGCGGTCTAACGTTCTCAGAACCAGGTGCGGAGTTTATATTCGCGGTAGGCTTCGCCGAAGCGCGCTTCCAGCACCTGTTCCTCCTTGCGGATGCGGAACCACTGCAAGGGAACCAGGACCACGAAGATCAGCAACCACCACGGGCGATCCAGCCACAGGATTCCTCCTGCGATCACCAGCCCGCCGAACACATAAATGGGGTTGCGGATGCGGGCATACAGGCCCGTGGTCACCAGGGTGCTGGCCTTGGCCTGCACACTGAAGGCGCTCCCCAACTGGATGCGTGCCACGACCAGCATCAGAAACGAACCCGCCGCCAGGGCAAAGCCGGCAACCTGCCAGGGCGTCCACGCCATCCCGCGCGTCTGTGTGACAACGACCACCAGGATGGCGGCGAAGGCCAGCAAGAGCGTGGCGAGGTTGAGTTTCATAGGCCCTCTGAATTCAAGCGCGGCCGTTGGTGCTGGAGGGGGGAATCGAACCCCCAAGGGGACAAGCCCCGGCAGATTTTGAGTCTGCTGCGTCTGCCAGTTCCGCCACTCCAGCACATCCGTTTAAAGCGCACACCTGGCTGCGCCACGGCTGGCACCGTGGATCCAACCGCCCAAAACCACCTGTGCCGATTTTGGTGCCGCCTGGCACCTCGGCACATGGTCTTGCGACCCATCAATTCTTGCACGCTTTTCAGCGCCACGCCAGCCGTCGCCATCCGCGAGGCGAAGCCGTGCCGGAGGCCCGGAGAGCCTGACCGTGAACCAGCGCAACCGCCCGCCCCACTGGTTGAAGCGGACCGCCTGACGGCATGCGGGCCGATGCAGCCTTCTGCAAAATGGTGCACAATGGTGCAATGGCAAGACTGGCACACGCACCCAAGATCCATCGCCAGACGGTGGCGCTGCCTGCAGCAACAGCGCGGCGGGCGAAGGCGCTGGCGCGGGCCAAGGGCGTCAGCACAAGCCGCCTGCTCGCCCGCCTGGTGGAGCAGGGGTTGGAGTCGGAGGAATCCAGCCGGGAGCGCTTCATCGAGTTGGCGGGAAAGTTCCGCGCCGCCTCCGATCCCACCGAAGCGCGTCGGCTGGGCGACCAACTCGGGCGCATGGTCTTCGGCGGCTGATTGCCGCAGCTTGCGCTCTGGGACCAGTTCCCTCCGGCACTGCGGCGGCATCTCGCCGAACGGATGCGGGAGCGGGACATCTCCCTTGCCGGCCGGAGGTTCATATAATGGGCGGCATGGCGAAGAAACTTCTGCTGTGCGGCTGGCTTCTTACTGCGGCTCTGCTGGCGCAGACACAGGTGGTGATGCTGGGGAGCGGCAACCCCAACGCCGACCCGGATCACTCCGGCCCGGCGGTGGCGGTGGTGGTGAACGGGACGGCGTATCTGGTGGACTGCGGTCCGGGGGTGGTGCGCCGGGCGGCGCTGGCGGCGCGCGAAGACGGCATTCCCGCGCTCAAGGCGGACGCCCTGGGCAAGGTCTTCATCACCCACCTGCACAGCGATCACACGCTGGGGTATCCCGACCTGATTTTCAGTTCCTGGACGCTGGGGCGCGACGCGCCGCTCGAGGCTTGGGGACCGGTCGGATTGCAGGAGATGACCACCGACATTCTCCATGCCTGGAGGAAGGATGTTGACGTGCGCATTCACGGCCGTGAGGGCGCCCATGCCACCGGGGCACAGGTCGAAGTGCATGAGGTTTCACCCGGCGTCATCTATCACGACGCCAACGTCACCGTGACCGCATTTCTCGTTCACCATGGCACCTGGGACGAGGCCCTCGGTTACCGCTTTCAAACCGCTGACCGCGTCATTGTGTTCTCCGGCGACACCACCCCGGTGAAGGCGGTCGCCGAAGCCTGCAACGGTTGCGATCTCCTTTTTCACGAAGCCTACAACCAGGAAGGGAAGCTGACGCCTTCGTGGCGTCAATACATGGGGACGTTTCATACCTCGGCCAAAGAACTGGGCGCGCTGGCCACCGCTGCCCGCCCCAAACTGCTGGTGCTCTATCACCAGATGCCCGAAGGCACTTCGCAGGCGGCGCTGCTGGCCGAGGTACAGCGCTACTACCACGGTGCGGTCGTGACCGCGCGCGACCTGGACATCTATTAGGAATCAGCTCGAGGATGACTTTTTGCCGCGGCGCCGCGGCGGCTTGACCGGCACCCCGGCGCGGCGGGCTTGGCTCAAGCCGATGGCAATGGTTTGCTTTTTCGAGCGCGAGCCATGCTTACCCTGGCGCACGTGCTCGAACTCCTGCTTGACAAACTCACCGGCGGCGGTGGAAGCCGACTTGCCGGCGCGAAGATCAGCCTTCGCCTTGCGGGTTGCGGTGCGGCTGGGCACAACTCCGTGGGATGCCCGGCTAGCGCCCGGCGTTGGCCTGACGCAGCACCGCTTCGGCCGCCGCCAGATCTTCGGCGGTGTCGATGCCGATGGTATTGAACGGTGTCTCCGCCATGGCGATGCGGACACCGTGGTGGAGGAAGCGCAACTGCTCCAGCCTTTCGACGTCTTCAAGCGGAGCCGGCGGCCAACCGTGGAAGGCCTCCAGGGCGGCGCGCGAATAGGCGTAGTAGCCGAGGTGCTTGCAATACCGGGGAACGGCTTCGCGGGGGAAGGGAATGGGGGCTCGGGAAAAATAAAGTGCCAGCCCGTTCGCCTCCATCACCACTTTGCAGGCGCTGGGCGCCTGGGCCTCGGCGCTGGAGATCGGCGTGTACAGAGAAGCGACCTCGGTCTCCGGTCGTGCAAACAGCGCCTCCACCAGGCTGTCGAGCATGGGGCCGCATACCATCGGTTCATCGCCCTGGATGTTGACCACCGCCTCGGCGTCCATCTCTCTCGCCACCTGCCACACGCGGTCGGTGCCGGAGGCGTGGTCGTGGCGCGTCATCCGAACCGGAATGTTGATGCCGCGGCAGAAACTCACGATCTCGTCACTGTCGGTGGCCACCACCAGCTCGCGAAAGCGTCCGCACTGAGCCGCGCCCCGGTAGACGCGCTCGATCATGGGAACACCGGCGATTGGCCGCAGCGGCTTGCCGGGCAGGCGGGTCGCGGCCATGCGCGACGGAATGACCCCGATGAGGTTGGAAGTCGGCAGCACCTCCCCAGCTTACTGGGGCAGCCCGTTCTGCGCCAGTTGCTGCAAGCGCAAGCGGGCTCGGGACATGGCCAGCGCCAGGTCAGGAGTCGGCTTGTTCAGGGTCAGGAATTGTTGAAATTCCTGCTGCGCAACCCGCCAGTTCTGCAGGTGGTACGCCGCCTCGCCCGCCAGGAAGTGGATGGACGGCGGCGCTGCCGGCTGACATTGCATGGCCGAGCGCGCCATGGCTTCAGCTTCGGCGAAGTTATGGTTCTTCAAGTCGAGGTTGGCCATCTGAAAATAGGTCGGCCAGCCGACCGGCGGGGTCGCCAAGGCGCGGCGCAAATACATTTCTGACAGGGACAGATTGCCGGTTTCCGAATACAGCCGCCCCATCTCCGTGAGCGCCAGGGCATCGTCGGGGTCGCGCACCAGGGCCTGGGCAAAGTCGGCTTTGGCGGAGGCGTAATGGTGCTGGTTGAAGCTGAGCGCGCCGCGCAGCAGGTAGGCGCGGCCCCAGTTGGGTGCGGCGCTGATGGCCTGGTTGACCAGCTTCCAGGCGCGCGACCAGTCGGACTTCTTCATCGCCTTCTGGGCGCCGGCAAATTTCGATTTGGCTTCGCGCGGAGCTTCGAGGTCGTTGACCGAGACGGTGGAGTGGGCCGCGTCCACATGCCCGGCGGCGGGTTCGGCCGCCGGGAGGTGAATCACCAAACCCTCGGCCAGACCACCTTCATATTCGGCCGTCTGGGTAACTGTGGGGGTGATCACGCGCAGCTCGTAGGGACCTGGCGCGCTCACTTGAAAAAGAAAGTTTCCGCTGCTGTCGGTCAGCCCGGTGGTGATCACCCCGCCATTCCAGACGCTGACTTCCACCAGGGCGGCCGAGGCGGGCAGGCCGGAACTGTCAATCACAGATCCTTGAATCACATAGGTGTTTTGCTGGGCGGTTCCCCAGGCGCAGAACGCCCACAGACAAAACACGAGAATCGAACCATGAAGCGCACGCGACAACGTTGCCCTCCGCCGATATGGAATGCCGGAACCCGAGCTCTGGCGTTATTACTTTCCAGATGCGGCCACCGGAGATGGCGCGCAGGCATGTCCGCGACGGAATTAGGACAACTTTCCTGACGTTAGGGGAGAACGGTGGGCGAGATGAAGGTAGCTCTCCAGCTCCGCCGCCCTTTGGGTGCAGGTGTGGTGTGCCAGCACCCTCGCCTGGGCGGCGGCGCCGATGTTCTCGGCGTCCCGTGGTGAAAGCGTGGTGAGCGCCTCCACCACGTCCTGAATTTGGGCGGTTACCAAGACCTCGCTGCCGGCCTGGAAGAACTCGCCCAGCCCGGGCCAGGGGTCGGTGAGGATCGGAGTGGCGGCCGCCGCCGCCTCGAACAGCCGCACCGATGGGGAGTAGCCGGCCTCGACCATGGCTTGACGGGTGAGGTTGAGGGTAAAGCGGGAGGTGGCGTAAAACTTCGGGTGATCCTGCGGCGGGAGGTGGGGAAGGTAGTGGAGGTTGGGCGGCCATCCGGCCACGTCAGGGAACATGGAGCCGGCGACGCGGAATTGCATCTGCGGCAGCCGGCGGGCGGGTTCGAGCAGCAGGCGTTCGAGCTTGAGTTGCCGGTCGGGGGCATAGGTGCCCAGAAAGCTCAGCGCCACCGGAGGGCGACTCGGGCGGCGGAGAGCGCGATAGCTGCTTTCGTCGCAAGCGCAGTACAAGGGCCGCACCACCCGCGTTCCCCAGGTCTGTTCCAATTCGATCAGCACCGGGCCTCCGGTAAAGCTCAAATAGAGGTCGCAGGCCGGAATCTGATCGGCACGCAAATAGCTGCATTGGCCGGCGCGCAGCTTCTCCAAGGTAATGGGGGTATCAATATCGTAGAAGGCGATGGGCGGGCCCGAGCGCCCCAGCAAGCGGTCGAGCACGGTGATTGCATCCGGGAAGTAGCTCCCCACCACCACCGCGTCGCATTCGCGTGCGGCGCGCAGCGCGCGGGCCTGGACTTCGGCCCAATCCGAATAGAGGCAAAGCTCGACGTGGGGTGGTTGCGGCAGGTCGCGATGGCGGGCGTACCACTCAACATCACGCTCGAAGAACACCACCTGGTGGCCCAGGCGATGGAGGCCGCGCACCAGGCCGCGGTAGGTGGTGGCGTGGCCGTTTCCCCAGGAGGAGGTGATGGAGAGGCCAAAGAAGACCAGGCGCATGAGGGTGGTTCAATGCGGCGATCCCGCGGCGATGGCGGGAACGGAATGCAGCAGCTCGTGGACGCGGCGGGCGCGGCGGGCATAGCTGTGCTCAATGAGAGCGCGCTCGCGGGCCCGGGCTCCCAGGCGGCGGGCGGTTTCGGGAGAGATCGTATGCAGATGGGCGGCGATGTCGGTGGGGCCATTGGCGAGCAGGATTTCGCGCCCCGGCTCAAAGAACAGCGAAATGCCGGGCCAGGCGTCCGTGATGATGGCGGCGCCGGCGCCGGCGGCCTCGAAGATGCGCGTCGGTGGGGAAAAGCCCGCCTGCGCCATGGAGTCGCGGTTCAGGTTGAGGACGAAACGGGCGGAGACGTTCAGGCCGTTGTGTTGCGTAGGCGGTACAAAACCGCAGGTGCGCAGATTGGCGGGCCGCGGCACGTCGTTCCACCCCTCGCCCGCCAACAGGAACGAACGGATCGGGCAGGCCTCGGCGGCGGTGAATAGAAAGTGCCGCACCCGCGTCTCCCGATCGGGCAGACGGTGCCCCAAAAAGGTTACGTCGGCCAGCCACGACGCCACCGGCGATACCGGGAAATGGGTGTCCGGATCAAGCCCGTTGTAGATCGGGTAGCAGTTGCGGGCGCCCAACAGCAGGTAGCGCCGCACCACCGGCGGCCCGCCACCGTAGGTGAAAACGTAATCGTAGAGAGGCAGCAGGCGCCGCAGGGGCAGCGCGGGGTCGGCTTCGAGAGCGGCGAGCGTGGCGGGTGCGTCGACATCCCAGTAGGCGGTTCGCGGCCGCGCTTCCGCCGGGGCGGAGGCGGCGGCATCGAGGATGGCCGCCTCGAGGTAGTCGTCTTCGGCGCCGACGCCGCTGTGCTTGATGATCAGGTCGGCGTTGCGGGCTTCGAGCAATAGCGCATCCAGTTCCGCCCGGGTGCGGTAGACCGGGCAGCGGGCATACACGGGATCGGAGGGCAGGTCGCGGTGGCGCAGGCGATCGAAGATATCCGGCTCGGCAAAGGTGATGTCGTAGCCGAGGGCGTGGAGGTTTTTGTACAGGCCGCGGTAATAGGTCGCGGCGCCGTTCCAGTAGGCCGAGGTCAGGCTGGAACCAAAAGCAAACAGGCGCAGACCGTGACCGGCTCCGTTCAGGTGAGATTGCGGCAGATGGCCTCCAGCTCCAGGGCGCGATGCTCACAGGTATGCCGGGCGCGAATGCTAGCCGCTCCGTGCTGCCCCAAGGCCGTTCGTTGCGCCGGATGCTGGAGAAGTTGCACCAGCAGGGCCGTCATTTCCTCCGGCGAGTGGGCCATCCAGAAGTCGTCTCCGACCGTGAAGAGTCCCTCCGCATCCGACCAGGGCGCGCTGAGCAGCGCCATACCGCACGCCAGAGCCTCGAATACCCGGATGGTCGGGATCCCGGGCAGGCTGGTGGCGTAGGGTCCGCGCGGAACGTGCAGCGTGACCCTCGCCTGCGCCAGCACTTCGGGCGCGCGGAGATTGGGCAGATAACCGCCGAAGTCTATCCCTGCCTCCTGCAAGGCCCGCAAGGCGGCCTCGGGATAGCGGACCCCGTAAATTTGCGCCCGCGCCTGCGCGCGGCGGATGGGTGTCAGAAGGTAGTGTTCGAGGGCTTGGGTTCGTTCTTCATCCCCCCAGTTGCCGATCCACACCACGTCGTGCGTGGCGGCCGCCCCTGGCTGCGGGCGAAAGCGGGTCGTATCGGCGGCCTCGTGCAAGGTAAAGGTGCGGGGGGCGCGGCCGTCGCGGTGATAGATCCGGCGCAGGCTCTCGCCGAAGGCCAGAACACCGTCGAACGCCTTGAGCGGCAGCCGGTCGAGCATCTCCGGCTGGCTGAGCGCCCGGTGGTGGGTGTCGTGCAGCAGCAGGCGAAAGCCGTAGCGCCGGCGCTGCTCGATCAGCCAGGCAAAAAGATCGGCCTCATTCCACTCATGCACCACCACCACGTCGGCGTGACGCAATTCTTCACTCCAATCGAGCACCCAGGGCAAGTCGGCGATGGCCGGACGCACGGCAGGCGATCCCCAGCCAAACAGCCGCACATTGATCTCCGGATAAGCCCGGCGCATGGCCGCCACCGCTTCAGCACCCGCTGGCTCCTGCCACTGCTGCTGCAGCGACCAGCCGCCGTCCGGGGTGGGCATCGGCTCGTAGACCCGGACCTGGTGTCCGCGGCCGGCCAGAGCGCTCATCAGGCCGCGCA
>Ga0134125_10001141_pt1 | contig 33228 bp, 16 predicted proteins | sample KB31751_FD_96464 | JGI IMG/M metagenome (GOLD analysis project Ga0134125, IMG submission 96464) | Terrestrial soil microbial communities with excess Nitrogen fertilizer from Kellogg Biological Station, Michigan, USA - KB3-175-1 | ecosystem: Environmental > Terrestrial > Soil > Unclassified ...
AACATCGTGACCATCGCCAGCGACGCGGCGGCGAACGTGCAGACCGTCTACAGCACGGTCTCGTTCACCTTCGACAACGTGCCGCCGACGTCGATCGCGACCGCGCCCATCCAGGCCGCCGCCTACACGCTCGGCTCCAACGGCCCGTCGGCCAACATCCTGTCGGCGATCCTGGGCACCGCGAACGACGACGTCAGCGGCGTGTCGGCCGTCAACCTGGCGATCCTCGACGTCGAGGCGGGCAAGTGGTTCGACGGCTCCAGCTTCATCTCGAACACGCCGGTGGCGCAGAACGTCCTGCCTTCGAACCTGTTCCCGAGCTCCTGGACGTACTCGAGCGGCTTCCTGAGCTACACGAGCCAGCACCACTACATCGTGGTCTCGACCGCCGCCGACAACGTCGGCAACGTGCAGAACCTCACGGGCCAGTCCGAGTTCCTGTTCGACTCCGACGCGCCGAACTCCGGCGTCCAGGTCCCCGTGGCGCTGCTGACCTACACGGACCAGCAGACGCTCGTCGGCACCGCGACGGACCCCAACGACACCGGAAACATCCTGACCGGCAAGGGCTCCGGCGTCTACCCCGGCGCCTCGCCGACGTGGCAGAAGGGCAAGGTCGAGGTCGCGGTCTTCGAGGACACCTCCACGAACCTCTCCGGCGCGACGGCGGCCCTGCCCCTGCCGGCGACGGCGGGCGGCTACTTCTGGAACGGCTCCACGTGGGTCGTCAACGTCACCAACAACCCGATCTGGAACCCGGCCGTGTTCACGGACGCGCTCGGCCATTGGGCGTACGGCGCCACCGGCAACGGCAACCTCGTCTGCACGGGCTCCAACACCTGCTGGAACCACGGCAACTCCTACGCGACGTGGGTGCGCGTGACCGACAACGCCGGCAACCTGCAGGGCGTGACGAACTCGATCTCCGCCGGCCCGCGCTTCTTCGTCTCGGGCATCGCGCAGAGCTTCAACGTGTCGATCGCCTCGAACCCGAGCGTCGCCGGCAACCAGATCTCGATGGTCGTCAAGGCCGTCGACGGCCCCAACGGCACCGGCAGCGTCGCCACCAGCTACTCCGGAACGGTCGCCATCTACGTCGACGGCGACCAGAACGCCAGCGGCCCCGAGTCGCAGGGCCCGCTCGACACCGTCGACCTCAGCAGCGGCCTGCCGCGGCCGTACACGTACACCACGGGCGCGATCGGCGACAACGGCGTGCACACCTTCCCGATCGAGCTGCGCAAGGCGGGCAACCGCACGATCCGCGTGCAGGACGTCGGCAACACGACCTTGGCCGGCACGACGAGCGAGGTCGTCGGCCGCAACCAGCCCACGCGCGTCCAGCTGATCGCCGACAGCGACGCGACCTGCACGGGCGGCAACCAGCGGCCGGGCCCCGGCGTGACGAACTGGGTCACGTGGCCGACGGTGCCGGCCGCCGCGGAAGGCCGCGTCGGCGCGCCGTCGAGCTACCTGGCCGGCGACGCCATCTGGTACTGCGCGCAGGTGACCGACGACTACTACAACGTCTGGATCGGCTCGGCGGTCACGATCAGCGTCACCGACTCCGACGCGAACAACGCCGGCCAGCCCAACGGCTCCGACGTCGTGATCCCGTTCAACGGCCAGACGACGTTCCTGCGCTCGTTCGTCACGGCCAACACCGCGCCCGGCCAGACGGTGACCGCGACGGGCGCCGGCATCTTCCCGAACCCCTCGAACCCGTCGACGCCGATCGTCATCAACGGCCGGCCGGCGCAGACGCTCATCGCGGTGCTCCCCGGCGAGACGCAGGTGCCCGGCAAGGCCTTCGTGGCGCCGTTCGGCAAGACCGGCGTGCCGCTGGACACCCAGGCCGGCTCGACCTACACCGCCACCGTGTACGCCGTGGACAGCTTCTACAACCCCGACCCGACCTCCGGCTGGGTCGTGTCGGGCAAGGTGCTGTCGGATCCGTTCGCCGTGGTCCCGCCGAACCAGACCTTGCAGGCCGGCGTGACCACCTTCGTCTTCACGCCCGTCGTCGTCGGAACGCAGACCGTCGAGGTGCAGTCGGGGCTGGCCCCGACGACGACGTTCTACGTCACGCCCAACGCCTTCCAGGTCTGGTGGAGCTCGCCGACGAAGATCCAGCTGATCTCGGCCGCGGCCGGCCAGACGGCGACGCCCGGCAAGGCGCCCTATGACGCCAACCCGACCACCGGCGGCCGCACGACGATCGGCGCGCCGGGCCTGACGGCGGGCGTGACGACGACGATCACCGTGAACCTCGTCGACAACTACTTCAACGTGACGAAGGGCACGACGCCGTTCATCACCCAGACCTCGAGCTTCACGATGCCGCTCGTCCAGATGAACTTCCTGAACGACCCCAACATCCAGGGCCGCGCGTTCTCTCCCAACCCGTTCCAGCGCACGCTGAACGCCGGCACGACGTCGTTCTCGTTCTTCGCCGTCACGCGCAACCCCGCCGGCCTGCAGGTCCAGGCGGCGGACACCGGCCTGACGGGCACGATGTACAGCACGGACACGATCACGATCGCGCCGGTGATCGCCAACAACCCCGTGACCATGCTCGTCGCGATGCCCGGCGAGTCCTACTTGGAAGGCACCGTCAGCGGCAAGACCGGCTCGGTCTCGACCTTGGTCGCCGGCAGCTCCTACACGATCACCGTGCGCTCGGTCGACCAATTCAACAACCGCGCCGTCGACGGCCGACAGATCGCCCTGCAGGACAACGACATCTACTCGAACGTGCCGGCCGCGCAGGCGCTGGCGCTCGGCCAGACGGCGTTCGCCAACTTCCTGCCCAGCGCGGCGACCGGCAACCTCGTCGTCTCCGCTTACGACAACGACGTGATCCTGCCCAAGCTGGCCACGCAGACCGTTTCCGGCGTCGGCGTCATCCCGGCGGCGCCGACGAACATGATCGTCCTGCTCGCCGGCCAGACCTTGGTCCCCGGCAAGGTCGTCGCGCCCAACGGCGTGACCGGCGCGCCGACGGCGTCGACGGCCGGCGTGACGTTCAACGCGCAGATCTACGCGACCGACCTGCGCTACAACGTGGTCAACACCGTCGTGAAGCCGGCGATCAACGTCGGCTCCGACGACCCGTTCGTGCCGTCGCTCGGCGCCTTCCCGATGGCGGGCGGCGTCGCGAACGCGAACAACCTGATCCTGCGCACCGCCGGCACCCGCACGTTGACCGCGACGGACGGCGGCGGCGGCGGCCCGGCGCTGGCCTCGGGCGTCTCGGGCCTGCTGCCGCTGATCCCGAACAGCCCCACGCGTCTGCGCGTCCTCGAGCCGTCCGAGACCGCCGTGCCGGGCTCGACCGGCAACGGCCGGTCGGGACTGGCCTACACGACGCCGGCGGGCTTCTCTTACAACGTCGAGGTGGACCTCGTCGACGCGTTCTGGAACCTGACGCCGTCGGCGACCCAGCAGATCACCTTGATCTCGGACGACCCGTTCGCGACCATCGTCCCCGTCTCCCAGGTCGTCTCGGGCTCCGCGACGTTCAGCGTGACGCTCGCGCGCGCCGGCACGACGATCCTGACCGCGAAGATGACCAACCCGCTGTCCCTGCCGAGCGTCGCGCTCGACAGCGGCACGCCGGTCACGGTCACGCCCGGCACGCCGGTCAAGCTGCTGACGATCCTGCCCGGCGAGTCGTTCTCGCAGGGCAACCCGAACGGCGGCAAGTCGGGCTTCCCGAACCCGCCGCAGACGGCCGGCACGCCCTTCAGCGTGCAGGTCGGCGTCGTCGACTCGGACTACAACCTCGTGACGGGCCGCCCGACGCAGGTCCAGATCAACACCCCGACCGACCCGTACGCGCCGGGCGTCGGCGTCGTCTCGGTCAACACCGGCCTCGGCTTCACGCCGCCGATCAACGTCACCTTGCTCACCGCGGCGACCGGCCACTACCTGAACGCCGTGGACGCCCTCGGCTCGGGCCTGGCGTCCGACCCGCAGTCGTCCACGTTCACCGTGAACGCGGCGAACCCGATCGGCCTCCAGCTGGTTCTGCCGGGCCAGACCGCGGTGCCGGGCTCCGGCAGCTACCCGAACGGCGGCGTCGCCGGCAAGATCTCGACTCCGACGGTCGGCGCGCCGTTCACGGCGATCGTCAATCTCGTGGACACGTACATGAACGTCTACACCAACGCGGCTCCTCAGCCGCAGGTGTACCTCAACCTGAACGACTCGTACGCGATCACGCCGGCCACGGCCGCCCTGATCAACGGCTCCCTGCCCGTGTCGATCACGCTCGTCACCAAGAGCACCGGCGCGACGATCCTGACCGCGCCGGAGTCGGGCTTCAACGTCTGCACCGCCAACGCCCCGACGAACATCTGCTTGGCCTCGGCGCCGGCCGCCGTCAGCGCTCCGTTCAAGGTCTACGCGTCGACCGCGGTCGGCCTGCAGGTCGTCCTCCCCGGCGAGACCCAGCACCCCGGCAAGTGCGTCGTCTCGCCCGGCGCCGTCTGCCGCACCTTGGCGCCGAGCGAGGGCCCGGCCGGCAAGGACGGCGTCCCGACGCCGTACGTCGTCACGTCGCCCGCGATGTCGGCGAGCGTCTACCTCGTCGACGCGTTCTTCAACCCCGTCAGCGAGGTCCCGGTCGGCCCGAGCCAGGACACCAACCCGCCCGCGACGATGCCGACGGTCCAGCTGAACTTCCCGCAGGACTCGTCGGCGGGCGCGCCGCCGGCGGCGACCTTGGTCTTCGGCGTGCGCTCCTATTCGTTCTCGCCGCTGGTCGCCTCGACCACTTACACGATCGTCGCCGGGACCACGACGAGCTCGGCCTCCACGTGGGCGTCGGCGACCTCGGCGCAGTTCCCGGTGTACGCCGGCCCGGCGCACTACCTGAAGTGGACCAACCTCCCGGTCGGGACCACGGCCGGCATCTCGATCAGCGGCACGCTGAGCGCCTACGACCAGTTCAACAACCTGCTCTCGACCGGTCCGAACGCCTACAACACGGCCGTGACGCTGGGCGCCGAACTGTTCGGCGGCAACCAGGACCCCGTGTTCGCGCCGAGCAACAGCGTCGTGTTCTCGTCGGCGACCGACCAGGGCACGAAGAACCTCAACAGCTTCGTGATCCTCAAGAAGGCGGGCAACCGCACTTTGTCGGCCTCGGAGAGCGACAACTTCGCGATCAACTCGTCGGTGCCGCCCGCGACGACGCCGGTCATCGCCGTCGTGCCCGCGGCGCCGGACTCGATCAAGGCGACTCCGACCGGGACGACCCTGGTCTCGGCCGGCTCGCTGGTGCCCAGCGCGCCCGGCCGCGTCCAGCTCTCCGGCCACCTGACCGACGCGTTCGACAACCCGATCACCGCGGCGACGACGGTCTACCTGCAGGTCGTCAACGTCTCGGGCGCGACGGGCTTCCTGGCGCTCGACTACGGCTCGGGGGCGAACAGCGTCGGCACGTCGACGACGGTGTTCACGGACGCCACCGGCCTCGTCGGCGGCTCGCCGGCGATCTACTACTACGTGTCCTCGCACGCCGGCGACACCGCGCGCGTCTGGATGGGCACGACGACCGCCCCCACGGACACGTCGCCGTTCGTCTCCACGGCCAAGGACATCACGGGCACGCTGCAGACGGTCGGCGGCGCGGCGACCCAGATCGTGTTCCTGTCGTCGCCGACGGCCGCCCTGGTCGGCATCACGAACGCGGGCTCGGGCGCCGCGTACACGATCCAGACGCTCGACGACTTCGGCAACGTCACGTCGGCCGGCTGGACGGGCGGCAGCGTGTTCCCGAAGATCGTCGAGACCGCAGTCCACACGGCGGCCGGCTACACGCAGGGCACGTTCGGGACCTCGGGCGACTACGGCTTCCGCGACCCGGGCAACTCGCAGTTCATCACCAGCGTGCCCCTGCCGGCCAACGTCAGCCAGGCGAGCTTCCGCTTCGCCGACAAGATGAGCTCCTACGCGGGCCCCGGTCCGTCGTCGAACACGGCGGTCGGCGGCCGCCCCGGCTACTGGACGATCCAGATCCAGGACAACGCGAACAACGTCAAGGCGCAGCACCTGCTGCGCATGGACCCGGACGCCGCCGACCAGATCAACTTCGCCAACCCGGCGAACGCCGAGGTCGCCGGCAAGACCGTCGACTACTCGAACAACCTGGCCGCGTTCTACGCTCAGCTGCAGGACGAGTTCAACAACCCCGTGGTCGCCACGCAGACCGTGGCGGTCGCGCTGTCGACCGTCACGCGCGGCCCGTCGCGCGCCAACGACTACGTCGCGTTCTCGCTGTCGAGCGGCGCGTTCGGCGGCGTGCGCACGGCGGCGCCCTCGTTCTTCACCACGACGGCGACGCTGACGATCCCGCTGGGCCAGTACCAGACGACCTTCTACTACATGGACACGGCGGCCTCGAGCCTGTACCCGACGGGCGGGGGGACCAAGCCCGTCATCGGCCTCGCGTCGCCGGGCCTGTTCAGCAATCAGCAGTCCGTCGCGGTGCTGGCGGACGTGATCGACGGCATCGGCATCTCGACCGGCGCGGGCCAGACCCTGCTCGCCGGCGCGACGTCGCAGACCTACGTCTACGAGACGCGCGACATCTTCGGCAACCCGTCGCCGCTGCGGCCGGGCGACGACTTCGGCCGCGGCTTCGTCCAGCTGAACATCCAGAGCGACTCGGCGGGCCAGGTCCAGGTCTCCACGAAGGACATCGGCGCGTTCGTCTCGCAGCCCGCGATCTCGTACCTGCCCGTGGGCGCGTCGGCGACGACGTTCTACCTGATCGACACCTTGCTGACCGCGCCGACCTCGTACCACCACCTGACGGTCTCGGGCCTCACGTACCCGAACTGGGCGGTCGCGGTCGACAGCTACTCCGTCATCCCCGGCCCGCCCGTGGCGATCCAGTGGGCCAACCCGACGCGGCGCCTGATCGCCGGCACGACGCTGCAGTACGTGCTGGGCTCGCCGATCGACACGGCCGTGTCGGCCCAGCTCGTCGACAAGTTCGGCAACGTCACGACCAGCACGTCGACGACCTACTTCATCAACTACACCGCGCCCGGACAGCTGGGCGCCTTCGCCGGCATCAATCCGAGCGCCGTCATCGTCGCCACCGCGCCGTCGTCGCTGTGGACGAACATCGGCGTGCAGACGCTGTCGGTCGCCATCCCAGGCAACGCGGGACTCTCCGCCGCGCCGATGTACTTCTGGGACACGGCGGCCGGCGGCGCGACGGTCTACGCCCAGGCGCAGGTGGCCGGCTTCAACGTGTTCCCGCAGATCTCCCAGGTCGAGCAGATCACGCCCGGCCCCGCGGCCTACCTGACCATCCATCACCCGTACACGCAGACCAATCCCCTGCCCGTGGGCCACATCGGCATCGTCACGGTGAAGGCGCGCGACCTGTTCGGCAACGTGGCGGCCGGCGACGCGCAGAACGGCAACTATTTCACGGACCGCGTGAACTTCGCGAGCTCGGGCTCCACGCAGAACGTCACTTTGCAGGACCCCGGCACGAACGCGCCGTTCCACGTGTTCGTCGCCACGGACGCCGGCGTGTTCCCGACGCTCGAGGTCCAGGACTCGTTCTGGGAGGTCCTGCAGGTCGGCGCGACGGACTTCGCGAACCCGGGCATCTACGGCTTCACGAGCGACGGCTCGCGGACGGGCCTGCCCGCGGTGGCGTCTCTGCGCTCGGACCCGAACGTCGAGCAGGCCGGCGTCGTGATCACGCCGGTCGACCTCGCGCCCGAGTCGAACCCGCCGCCGCTGGGCCCGATCCCGCCGGGCAAGATCGGCCACGGCGTGGTGAAGAAGACGCTGAACCAGGGCGACGGCACGACGCCGTCCTCGCCGGACCCGATCCCGATGATGCGCCTGTCCATGCAGGTCGCCTCGACCTTGACCAGCGGCCTGCAGGCCAACTTCAGCGCCCTGCGCGTGCAGAGCGCTCCGTCGGGCAACATGAACAACAGCCACGTCACGGAGCTCGCGCTGTTCTACGACTCCAACGGCAACGGCCAGTTCGACCCGCCCCCGGGCGGCGACACGCTGATCTCGACGGGCGCCTACGACAGCGCCGGCTCGTGGTTCTTCGGCAACCCGTCGCCGCCGTTCAACCAGACGCCGCTCAACGTCCTCATCCCGGGCGTCGAGACGACGATCACCAGCACGCCGCCGCGCACCTACTTCCTGACCGTGCGCATCGCGTCGTCGGGCTTCACGAACGCCGAGCTGCCGGCGAGCTTCGGGCTCTTCATGCCGACGCCGTCGAACGTCAGCGTGGTCTCCTCGTCGGTCGGCGTCGCGCTGAACAACTTCGCGATCCTGACCGACACGTCCGCGGTCGAGCGCTCGGCCGCGCAGATCAACGTCTCGACGCAGAACTTCGACATCAACTCCTGGTGGCAGCCGACCTCGACGATGGCGCTGACGGCCTATCCTTACGTGAACCAGGGCGTGCCCAACGTCGGCGTGATGGCCGTCCAGATCTGGACCGACGCCTTCGCGGGCACGCTGTCGCAGATCACCGTCCACCACGCCGGCAGCGGCCTCGACACCGACATCGGCCAGGTGCGCCTGTACCTCGACACCCAGCCCGACCAGATCACGGTGCCCGGCGACGGCCTGTTCGAGCCGAACTTCGACAAGCAGGTCGCCTCGGCGGCCTTCCCGCCGGGCGAGACGCGCCAGACCACGCTCGTCATCCAGAACCCGACGGGCGTCAACGGCACGATCACGTCGTCGACGAACACCTACTTCCTGGTCTGGGACATCAACGCGACAGCGGCGCCGGGCCTGACGCACGGCATGCTGCTCAACCCGTCCGACCTCGTGCCGCTGAGCGGCAACGGCGTCATCAAGGCCTTCTCGCCGATCCAGACGACCACGGTGCCGGTCAACGCGACGCCGGACCTCGTGTCGATCACCGACTGGAACCGCCAGGGCACCAGCTCCGTGACCTTCACCGGCGTCAACGCGATCCCGTCCAAGCTCGTCCAGAACGACGCCGGCGACCCCGTCGCGAAGATCACGATGCGCGCCAACTCGGGCTCGGCCTCGTGGACCGGCCTCAAGCTCGACCGCTGGCTGCCGTCGACGGTCTACTCGTCGACCGGCAACTACAACCCGCTGCTGGCGCAGAACAACAAGGCGACCGACGTCTCCAACATCAAGGTCTGGGTCGACGTGAACGGCGACGGCCTGCTCGACGTCTCGACCGACGCCCAGGTCAGCCCGCTGAACACGATCATCCACAACTTCCCGTCGGTGCCGCTGTCGGCGGCGGTGTACTCGACGGACTCGATGACGGGCGCGGCGTCGATCCCCGTCGTCGGCATCCTCAACATGTTCCCGCCGGACAACCCGTTCGTCGGCGACACGTACAACCGCCTGGTCCTCAACGACGGACAGGTCGACGAGACGCAGAAGGAGGTCGTGTACTGCTTCGGCATCAACCTGGCCGCCAACGTCTACACGAACTGCGAGCGCGGCCAGGAAGGCACGATCGAGCGGACGTTCCCGGCGGGCACGATCGTCTCCGGCCCGGCGCGCATCCCGATCGTCAGCTTGATCGGCGGCTCGGGCCAGGCGATCGGCACGACGAAGACCGACTACTTCGTCACCTTCGACCTGAACCCGCTCGCGACGGTCTCGAACTCGGCGAACCTGGGCCTGGCGATCCCGACGACGCCGTACTTCCAGATCGCGACGCCGAAGGTCCTGTCCGGTCAGAACGTCGGCCTGCAGGTCAACGGCGGGCTGACGCAGTCCTTCATCTCCAACGTGGCCGAGTACCCGGACGCGGTGCACGTGGTCTCGACGGACACCGTCGACCCGGGCATCGGGCCGTTCATGCAGCAGAAGAGCACGGTCGCCGTCGCGGTGATCAACCTGCAGACCAACGTCGCCGACGCCTCGCTGCGCTGGCTCCTCGTCAACGCGACCGGCACCGCGACCGCCGGCGGCCAGGTGGCGGCCGACGTCGACGGGACCTCGCTGTGGTACGACGCGCCGAACACCGGCATCTTCGACCCGTCGGTCGACGTGCTCGTCGGCACGGGCACGTTCGGCGACTACCAGGGCCTGCCGCTGGTCTCGCAGATCGTCATGTTCAACCCTCTGCACATCGTGACCTCCGCGCTGGCCTCCCAGCCGCAGCGCTACTTCGTCGCGTACCACATCAATCCCACGGCCCTGCCGACGGATCCTCTGACGCAGGCCCCGCGCACGCTCGGCGTCACGATCCTGCCGACGGCCCTGCCGACGAACAGCCCGATCAACGACAACATCTTCCTGAACGCGCTGTCGCTGCCCAACTTCTACGACAACACGTCGCCTCTGCCGATGTCGTCGAAGCTGCGCGCGATCATCCCGTCGCCGCAGATCATGCAGGTCCGCGCGACGCCGTACTTCAGCACGTCGAGCGGCACGTTCCCCGCGCCGTTCCTGACCGCGCCGATCAACACTTTGCCGCCGGCCGGCACGATCGAGCCCTTCTGGCTCGTCAGCTCGACGCAGGGCCTGCCGTCGCCGCTGGCCGGCACGACCGACTACCTGATCGTCGACGGCGAGATCGTCGGCTACCTGGGCTTCGGCGCGGCGCCGGGCGTGATCCAGAACGTGATCCGCGGCGCGCTGAACACGGTTCCGGCGGCCCACTTCGGCGGCGTCTCGTCGGGCGCCGCGGTCTCGCCGCAGGTCTCGCAGGGTCAGACGAACCTGGCCGGCATGCGCCTCGACATGTGGTCGCAGGAGCCCGACGGCTCGCCGGGCTTCCAGGTCCAGCTGGCGGCCATCGACATGACGCGCCTGCTGCCGATCGGGATGAACGGCTCGGACACGGACCTGACCGCGATCCGCGTGTTCCGCTCCAACGACGGCACGTTCCACCGCGACCCGGCGACCGGCCTGGACATCAGCGACACCATCCTCGGCGCCTCCGCCTTCGGCGCGCCGCCGGAGACGCCCGGACGCGTCCTGCTGCCGATCAACGACCCGTCGATCGGCAGCCCCGGCTACACGTTGATCACGTCCACGCCGACGTCGCTGTACGTGGCCTTCGACGTGTCGCCGTCGGCCAAGTTCTCGTATCCGACCTTGAGCCCGTTCAACCAGGTCACGGGCTTCAGCGTGCTCAACGACCCGACGCGGTTCTCGCTGACGCCGGCGAACGCCGGCCACACCTCGGTGTTCATCGGCACCTCGGCGGTCGCCAGCCCGACGTTCGTCCTGGCGCCGACGGTCAACACGGTCTCGATCGTGACCACCCAGCTCTCGGGCAACACCGCCCTGCAGAACCAGCCGAACGTCCCGATGCTGCGCCTGACGATGAGCACCGACCGCAACACCGCCATCGTCCAGAAGCTGCGCTTCGACCGCACCGGCTCGGCGGGCTCGCTCGACAGCGACGTCACGACGGTCAAGGTCTGGGCCGACACCAACGGCAACGGCATCTTCGACGCCGCCGACTCCACGTCGGTCGCGGGCGCGTTCCCGAACCTGCTCTCGTTCGGCAACGAGACTTTCAGCACGGGCACGGTCAACTTCACTCTGCGCAAGCCGATCCTGGTCACGACGACGCCGGCGTCCTACTTCGTCACGTACGACATCTCGCAGTTCGCGGCCACGGGCAATCAGGAGGGCATCGCGCTCCCCGATCCGTCCTACGTGACGCCGCAGGTGCCGCACGTCATCGCCCCGTTCGCGGCGTTCGCGTCCAACCCGCAGCTGACCGTGAGCAAGGTCGTGTCGAACGTGACCTTGGGCGTCAACGACCTGGCGGCCGGCATCCCGGGCGTCTCGCAGGCGCAGGCGGACGTCGGCGTGCTGCGCTTCAACCTGTACAGCGACATCGCGCTCGCCCCGTGGCGCTCTCTGCGCGTGGAGCGCGGCGGCGGCTCGCAGGACCCGAGCAAGCCGCTCGGCCGCAACACCGACGTCAAGTTCGTGCGCATCTATAAGGACATCAACCAGAACGACACCCTCGACAGCGCCGACCTGAACATCTCCGAGGTCAACACGACCTTGCTCGGCGTCTCGAGCGGCCCGACCGGCCTGATCTTCGTGTCCGGCGTCTCGAGCATGACGAACACGCCGTTCGACATGGTCGTCGCCTCGACGGCCGGCTTCCCGACGGACAACCAGGGCACCGCGATCCCGGGCTGGATCTACATGAACGGCGCGGAGCTGATGAACTTCTCCGGCCCGGGCTGCCAGACCTCCTTCACGCCGGGCGTGGACGACACCACGGGCAAGCCCTGCCTGCGCATCGTGGCGCGCGGCCAGCAGCTGGGCACCGCGGCGACGCCGAAGCTGAACCTGTCGGCGGGCGTCAACGCGCGCAAGGTCGACCTGTTCGACCAGAACAACGACTCCAACGTCCAGAACGTGGTCACGCTGAACACCGACCAGCTCATCGGGCCGACGGCGCAGTCGTTCTTCGTCGCCTACGACATCGGCGACGCGGCCGTCGCCAACGACCTCGTCAACGTGACGATCCGCAGCGCTACGTGGATCGGCATGCCCGCCGGCGACAACGTGGCGACGACTTTGAACCTCGGCGTCACGCGCGCGAACACGCTCGGCACCGGCACGACGACGTATCCGTTCGTCGGCAGCAACGTCGCGATCACGCCGCTGACTTTGCGCGTCAGCGGCTTCTCGAACGCGCCCAACGGCGCCGGCCAGGGCGACACCAACGTGCCGATCCTCCAGCTGAACATGCAGTCGAGCCAGGACTTCGTCAACGTGGCCTCGATGCGCATCAAGCAGCTCGGCACGGTGGCGACTTCGTCCGTCGCGCAGACCGGCGACGGCGACGCGTCGGTCATCAAGATCTGGCTCGACAACGGCACCGGCGTGTTCAGCCCGTCGGCGGACCAGCTGATCGGCCAGCTCAGCTTCTCGACCTCCGGCCCGTTCTCCAACGGCACGGCGCTCGTGCCGCTGACGGTCAACGGCATCCCGTATCTGACCGTGGCGACCGCGCCGGTGACGGTGTTCGTCACGGCCGACATCGGCTTCAACGATCAGCTCGGCAATACGACGCTGAACCACACGCTCGGCTTCCAGCTGCAGAACTTCGCCGACCTGCTGGCTCCCAACGGCGCGCCGGTCGTCGCCTCGGCCGATCCTCTGCTCCAGCCGCCGGTGGCCTCGAAGACGGTGCTGATCGCGCCGCTGACCGTGCCCGCCGTCGCCATCAGCACGACCCTGCCGCCCATCATCGTCACGCGCGCGGGCCCGAACATCCCGGGCGCCGGCGTCGGCCAGCCCGCGTACGCCCTGCTGAGCCTGGCGTGCAACAACGGCAAGGACCCGTCCAACCCGCGCAACAACATCTGTCTCGACGCGAACTCGAACCCGATCCCGAACCAGACCAAGTGGATCTGCCCGGACGGCACCCCGTACTGCCAGCCGCCCACGGGCAACGGCGTCTTGGCCTGCTTGAGCCAGTGCGCGGGCTACCCGCTGATCGACATCAACGGCGACGACCGCCCGGACAACTTCTCGGTCGGCCAGAGCACGATCCCGAACCAGGTCTCTTTGCTCGGCGACGGCACGCCCACGACCGACCTGACGGGCCAAGGCATCCTGGACGTCGACATCAACAAGGACGGCATCCCCGACCTCGTGATCTTCGCGGCCGGCGCCGTGAAGCCGCAGTTCCGCATCGGCCTGGACCCGTCGGACGTGGGCAACCTGGCGAAGACGGCGCCCGACCCGGGCCAGGGCCTGGCTCCGACGTCCTGGTCGCCGAGCGCCGGCCAGCTGAACTTCAACCTGCCGATGGTCAGCACGGGCGGCTTCTACCAGGTCTCCGTCGGCAAGTACTACGACGACCCGATCGGCATCACGCACAAGTGGTCGTCGGTGACCGTGAGCGGCGCGAACGTCAGCGCCTTCGGCGTGCGCGCCCTCTCGGCGCCCGTCACGGCGGCGGCGATCGGCAACCTGACGCTGAACGTGCCCAATATCGCCCGCTTGACCGTGCCGCTGACGCAGAACACGACGTCGTTCACCGTGGACAACGCGGCGCCGATCCTGCAGACGCTGAACCAGAACAACGGTCTCGTCTACGTCGGCTCCGAGATCATGCGCGTCAAGAGCGGCGGCGGCAACCAGCTGATCGTGATCACGCAGGCCGGCGACCCGCCGCCGTTCACCGGCCGCGGCCTGCACGGCTCCGCGCCGATCATCCACACGGTCAACGAGCTGGTCTCCGACAACGCGGCCATCCTGTTCGCCCAATTCGTCGAGGCGAGCGGCGCCGTCTCGCCCGCGCAGGCGATGTTCGTCTACCGCGTCGACCCGCTCGCCCCGACGACGCCCGGCGCCGCGACGCCGCTGCAGCAGGGCGCGCAGTCCTACACGGTCCAGTGGAGCTCCTCCACGCAGTTCGTCTCCGGCGTGGCGCAGTACGAGGTCCAGGAGCGCGGCGGCGACCCGAAGGACCTGTCCGCGACCATCGTCTGGCGCACGATCAACATCATCCCCGGCGCCTCGCCGAAGTACATCGTCGGCGCTCCGCAGTTCCCCGGCGAGGGCCCGCGGCCGCCCGGCGAGTTCTTCTCGTACCGCGTGCGCGCCATCAGCGGCGCGGGCGTGGCCTCCAACTGGTCGCCGACCTCGTCGGCCGCGAACACCGGCCTCACGAGCCAGATCATCTCGGGCGTCAGCAACTTCCCGAACCCGTTCGACACGCGCAAGGGCGGACCGGCCGGCAAGACGCAGATCACCTACACGCTCAACGCGGACTCGGACGTCACGATCCAAATCTACGACGAGCTGGGCTACCTGACCAAGACCATCGGCTGCCCCGCCGGCTCGCAGGGCGGCGCGGCCGGCATGAACTTCGTGCCGTGGGACGGCCACAACGACGCCGGCATCACCGTCTCGAAGGGCGGCTACATCGCGCGCATCAAGGTCAAGTCGCCCGGCGGCGCCGCGACGGCCCTCCGCAAGATCGGCGTGATCCACTAAGGAGAACATGAGATATCGACTGCTCGCCGCGCTTCTCATCCTCGGACCCGCGGTTCCCGCGCTCGCGCAGACCGACGCGGCCGAGCAGATTCGCTCCTCCGATCCCGAGACGCGCTACGCCGGCGCCGAGGCCTTGGCGCTCCAGCGCGGCCCGGCCTCCGTCGCCGCGCTGACGAAGCTCCTGGCCGCCGACGGCGACGCCAACGTCCGGCAATCGGCCGCGACGGGGTTGGGCAAACTCGGCGACCGCTCGGCGGAGCCCGTGCTGATCGCGGCGCTTAAGGACGCGTCGGCGCCGGTCCGCTTCGCCGCGGTGCGCTCCCTCGGCGCCCTGCGCTCGCGCCACGCCGTCCCGGCGCTCTCCGCTTTGCTGACCGACAAGGACCCCTCCATGCGGCGCACCGTCGCCGAGGAGCTCGGCATGATCGGCGACCCGGCGGCCAAGGGGCCGCTGACGGCGGCCTTGAACGACTCCGACGAGGGGACGCGCCTCGAGGCGGCCTCCGCTTTGGCCCGCCTGGGCGACGCCGGCGGCCAGGACGCCGCCAAGACGGGACTGACGTCCAAGGACCCGCTGTCGCGGCAGCGCGCCGCGTACGCGCTCGCGCGAGGGGGGGACGCGTCGGCCCTGTCGGCCCTCGACTCGGCCTACGCCTCGGAGAAGGACCCGGCGGCCCGGAAGGCGCTGGCCGAGGCCCGCGCCCAGCTGCGCAAGCGCCTCGGGGCGAAGAAGACCCCCTAGCGGCGCGGCGCTTCCTTCGGGCCTTGTACGCCCGAGTCAAGGAAAGTTAAAATGGGCGAAGTGAGCGCCCCCAAAAAGCCCGCGTCCTCGCGGTTCGCCAAAGTCTTCATCTTCCTTTATACGTTGGTCTTCCTCGTCGTTTACATGCCGCGCTTCGTCGGCATCGACAACGCGGGAGCCTTCGCCCATCTCCAGTACGTCTGGAACGACTTCCTCTTCCACCACCATAAGCAGCAGCTCAAGCCCGGCGACCCGCGTCTGATCCTCATCGCCGCCGACGACGAGACCGGCAAGAAGTACGGCTTCCCGCTCCCGCGGACCGTCTACGCGCAGGCGCTCGACAAGCTGAAGGCGGACGGCGCCAAGGTGGCGGTCTTCGACGTGATGTTCTTCAACCCGCGCGAGGGCGACGCGGAGCTCGCCGCCGCGACGAAGCGCTTCGGCCGCGTCGTCCATCTCTTCTCGGAGACCCAGCAGTCGACGTCGCACGGGACGAATTCGGTCACCATGCTTCCCGTGCCGGCTCTGCTGAAGGCGACGAAGTACATCGGTCATCCCGACATCACCGACCTGCTCGACGAGGACGGTCACGTCCGCCGCTATTCCCTGTTCCGCGAGGGCGTGCCCGACCCCCTGCGCGACAAGTTCGACGCCGTCTCGCTCGAGGCCGCGGCGCTGTCGGCCTTCGACGACAAGAGTCTCGAGGACATCCGCGCGCGCGACGGCGGCGAGCGCATGCTGAACTTCCGCACCCCGAAGGCCTGGCTGCTCTACGAGAAGCGCGACGCCAAGCTGAAGCCCGAGGACGCGGAGCAGATCGATTCCCCGTACCGCCGCATCTCGATCCTCGACGTCCTGTCGGGAAACCTGACCGACGGTCAGCGCCAGGCGCTCAAGGGCTCGATCGTCATCATCGCCTCGACGTCGCTCGGCGACTACGACCATTACCCGACGCCGTTCACGGAGACCGCGCCCGGCGCCGAGTTCCACTTGAACGCGATCGACAACGAGCTCCACGGGGACTCGCTGACGTCCTGGTCGCGCCTGACGACGATCCTCTTCATCCTGGCCGCGATGGTCCTCGTCTACGTGTTCTCGCTCTTCTCGCCCGCGATCGGCGCGGCGCTGACCGGCGCGGCTCTGCTCGGCTGGCTCTGGTACGCGCTGCACGCGTTCGACTGCGGCGTCATCGTCGAGTTCCTGCCGCCCGCCGCCGCGCTGGTGTCGGCGTACCTGGTCCTCGTCGTGCACCGCGTGCTCGCCGAAAGCCGCAAGAAGGACGAGATCAAGGGCGTGTTCAGCTCGTTCGTCTCGCCCGAGGTCGTCGAGGAGCTGATCCAGGACCCCGAGAAGATGAAGCTCGGCGGCATCAAGCGCGACATGACGATCTTCTTCCTCGACATCGCGCACTTCACGAACATCTCCGAGAAGATGGACCCCGAGGCGCTGATCAAGTTCCTCAACAAGTACCTGTCGGCCCTCAGCTACGTGATCCTCAAGCGCCGCGGCACGGTCGACAAGTACATCGGCGACTGCATCGTGGCGTTCTGGAGCGCCCCGATCGAGAACCCGAACCACCGCGCCGACGCGGTGCTGGCCGCGCTCGAGTGCCAGGCGGTCGTGGCCGAGCTCAACAAGACGCCCGACCCGGGCCTGCCCGAGATCCCGGCGGTGCGCATCGGCCTCAACTCCGGCATCGTCACCGTCGGCCTGACCGGCAGCGACAACGCCATCGCCAAGAAGTTCGCCTACACCGTGATCGGCGACGACGTGAACCTCGCCTCGCGGCTCGAGGGCGCCAACAAGTTCTTCGGCTCGCACATCATGATCAGCGAGTCCACGTACTCCGGCTGCAAGGACCGCGTCGAGGCGCGCACGCTCGGCCTGATCCGCGTCGTCGGCAAGGCGACGGCCATCTGGGTGTACGAGCCGCTCGCCGAGAAAGGCAAGCTCTCCGCCAAGTGGGTCGAGGCCCTGCCGCGCTACGAGAAGGGCATCGCGTCCTACTACGCTCGCCGCTACGACGAGGCGCTCGAGGAGTTCAAGAAGGTCCACGGGCTCCTGCCCGACGACGCCGCGACCAACCTCTGGCTCGGGCGCTGCGAGGAGTACGCCGTGATCCCGCCGCCGGCCGAGTGGGACGGCGCCTTCAACCTCACGGCCAAGTAATGGACATCTTCTGGCGCCTGATGTTCGGCCATCTGCTCGCCGACTTCACGTTCCAGACGAACTTCATCAACCGCTGGAAGCGCACGAGCTTCTACGGCCTGCTGGTCCACTGCTTGATGCACCCGGCCTTCTACATCGTCATCTGCTGGCCGTTCCTCAACGAGCGCTGGATCGACAACAGCTTCTTCCATCTGAACGGGTGGGCCTGTCTCTTGGTGATCTTCTTCACGCACCTGCTCGAGGACTGGTGGCGCGTGTTCACGATCGCCAAGTACGGCATGCCGGACAACACCGGCTTCTTCGTCTGGGACCAGATCATCCATTACTCGGTGATCTTCGCCGTGGCGCCGCTGGCGATGGCGAACGCTGGTAACACAGGTTTCTTTCCCGAAAAGTGGCCCGTTCTGGGTTGTCTCTTCGTTTTAACCACGCATGCCTGCACGGTCGTGATTTACTTTTTGGAGAAGGATCTTCACGGAGCGGAGTTCCCGGGTACCGACGAGAAGTATTTGGCTATGGCCGAGCGCCTCGTCCTCGCCTTGTGCTTCCTGTTCCCGAGCGCCGGTGTCGCCTTCCTCCTCGCCGCGGCCTGGCTGGGCGTGATGTTCTTCCTGCGCCGCCAGCGCCTGTTCGACCTGACCGCTTTCACGTTCTACCTGGGCTCCGCCCTGTCCATCGCGTGCGGGTTGGCCGCGCGCGCCGTCTACTACTGATCTTCTCCGGAGGCTGTTCATGAACGACATTCTCATCCTCTCCGCGTCGCGCACCGCCATCGGCTCCCTGAACGGGACCTTGGCCAACTACACGGCGCCGCAGCTGGCGGCGAAGGCCTCGGCCGACGCTTTGGCCAAGTCCGGCGTGAAGGCCGAGGAGCTCGGCGAGGTCGTGCTCGGCTGCGTGATCCCGGCCGGCATCGGCCAGGCTCCCGCGCGCCAGGCCGCGATCGCGGCCGGCATTCCGGCCTCGGTCGGCGCCACGACGGTCAACAAGGTCTGCGGCTCCGGGATGAAGGCCGTGATGATGGCTTCCCAATCGATCGCCCTCGGCGAGGAGGACTACGCGCTCGCCGGCGGCATGGAGTCGATGTCCAAGGCGCCGTACCTGCTCGACAAGGCGCGCTCGGGATATCGATACGGCGACGCGAAGCTCATGGACTCGATCCTGCGCGACGGCCTGATGGACCCGTACGACAACGTGCACATGGGCGACTGCGGCGAGCTGTGCGCCAAGGAGCACGGGATCACGCGCGAGATGCAGGACGAGTGGGCGGTGCGCTCCTACACGCGCGCGCAGGAAGCGCAGGCGAAGGGATATTTCAAGAACGAGATCGTCTCCGTCGACGGGATCGAGGCCGACGAGGAGCCGGGCCGCGCGAAGCTCGACAAGGTGAGCAAGCTGCGCCCGGCGTTCCAGAAGGACGGGACGATCACCGCGGCGAATGCATCCAAATTGAACGACGGCGCGGCGGCGTTGGTTCTCGCCAGCGCCAAGGGCGCGGCCGGGAAGAAGCCGCTCGCGCGCATCGTCGGTTGGGCGACTCATTCACAGGAGCCGAAGTGGTTCACGACGGCGCCGGCCGGCGCGGTGGACAAGCTGCTCAAGAAGACCGGCTGGACCAAGGAGTCGGTGGATCTCTTCGAGGTGAACGAAGCTTTCGCCGTCGTGAGCCTCGCGGTCGCGAAGCTCGGCGGCCTGCCGCATGAGAAGATCAACGTTCATGGAGGAGCGGTCGCCCTCGGGCACCCTCTGGGCGCCTCGGGCGCGCGCATCCTCGTGACCTTGATCAACGCGCTGAAGGTCCGCGGCGGAAAGCGCGGAGTCGCCGGCATCTGCCTCGGCGGCGGGGAGGCGGTCGCCGTTGCCCTCGAACTCGTTTAAGCTCGGCTCGAGCCTCAAGCTCGAGGGTCTCGCGGGCGTCGCCGAGGGCGGCCGCTCGGCGTCGCTGTCCCCGGCGGCCCTGCGCAAGGTCTTGGCCTCGCGCCGCGTGCTCGACGCCGCCATGGCGAGCGGGCGCACGATCTACGGCGTCAACACCGGCTTCGGGGAGCTCGCCTCGACGCGCATCTCGTCCGAGCGCCTGACCCAGGTCCAGCGCAACCTCGTCCTCTCTCACGCCTGCGGGGTCGGCGAGCCGCTGTCCGAGGCCGAGGCGCGGGGCATCCTGTTCCTGCGCCTCAACGAGCTGTGCCGCGGCGCCTCGGGCGTGCGGCCCGCTCTGGTGCGCCACATCGCGCGGATGCTCGCCGCCGGCATCGTCCCGCTGATCCCGAGCCGCGGCTCCGTCGGCGCCAGCGGCGACCTCGCGCCGCAGGCGCACATGGCGCTGGCGATCATCGGCGAGGGGGACGTGCTCTATCGCGGACGGCGCGTTCCCGCGGCAAAGGCTTTGAAGTCGGCCGGGCTGAAGCCTTTCGTTCTATCCTCGAAGGAAGGCCTCGCGCTTCTGAACGGGACGCAGGCGATGCAGTCGGTCGGCGGACTGGCGCTTCTCGCCGCCGAGCGCGTGTGGCGCGCGTCCCAGCTGGCCTGCGCGGCCAGCCTCGACGCTCTGACGGGCACGCCCGCGCCGTACGACGAGGCGATCTCGCGGCTCAAGCCGCACCCCGGCCAGCTCGTCGCGGCGCGCTCCTTACGAAGACTGTTGGCGGGTTCGGAAATCCGCCGCTCGCACCTCATCGACGACCCGCGCGTGCAGGACTCGTACTCGCTGCGCTGCGTGCCGCAGGTGCACGGGGCGGTGTGGGATCGCCTCGCGGAGGCGCGCCGCGTGGTGGAGATCGAGCTGGGCTCGGTCACCGACAACCCGCTCGTCGCGGGCGGCCGGGTGATCAGCGGCGGCAACTTCCACGGGCAGGCGCTGTCCTTCGCGTTCGACTCGGCCTCGGGCGCTTTGGCCGCGCTCGCGAACATCTCCGAGCGCCGTACGTTCCAGGTCACGGCCGGCACCGCGCCGCGCCTGAAGCCCTTCCTCACGCAGGACGCGGGCGTCGAGTCCGGCTTCATGATCGCGCAGTACGTCGCGGCCGCGCTCGCCAGCGAGAACAAGACGCTCGCGCATCCGGCGTCCGCCGACAGCGTGCCGACCTCCGCCAACAAGGAGGACTTCGTCAGCATGGGCATGTGGTCCGCGCTGAAGTTCAAGAAAGTCGTCTGGAACGCGGCCCAGGTCGTCGCCATCGAGCTGGTCGCCGCCGCCCAGGCCGTCGAGTTCCACCGCCCGCTGAAGTCCGGCCGCGTCGTGGAGCAGGGCCTCAAGATCCTGCGCTCGAAGGTCAAGGCCACCAAACGCGACGAGGTCTTGTCGGGAAAACTGGAAACGGCCCGCGAGATGATCCTGTCGGGCGCGTTCGAAACCCTGTTTTAGGGTCAGGCCTTCACTTATTAAACTTATTCGAACAAGTTTAAAAAGTGAAGGCCTGACCCCAGATTAAAATGAGAACGATCCGAGCGCCGCGCGGCAGCAAGATCTCCTGCAAGGGCTGGCAGCAGGAAGCGGCCCTGCGCATGCTCATGAACAACCTCGATCCCGAGGTGGCGGAGCGGCCGCAGGACCTCGTCGTCTATGGCGGGCGCGGCAAGGCGGCTCGCAACTGGGCGTGCTTCGACGCGATCGTGAAGTCTCTCAAGACTTTAGGTCATGATGAGACGCTGTTGGTCCAATCCGGGAAGCCCGTCGCCGTTTTCCGGACTCATGACCAGGCCCCGCGCGTGCTCATCGCCAACTCGAACCTCGTCGGCAAATGGGCGACGTGGGAGCACTTCGACGCCCTCGATAAGAAAGGGCTCATGATGTACGGCCAGATGACCGCGGGCTCGTGGATCTACATCGGCACGCAGGGCATCCTGCAGGGCACCTACGAGACCTTCGCCGCCGCGGCGAACCGGGACTTCGGCGGCTCGCTCGCCGGCCGCCTGGTCGTGACCGCGGGCTTGGGCGGCATGGGCGGCGCCCAGCCGCTGGCCGCGACGATGAACGGCGCCGCGTGCCTCGCCGTCGAGGTCGATCCGACCCGCCTGCGCTTCCGCCTCAAAACTCGCTACATCGACGTGATCGAAGAGGATCTCGACAAGGCGCTTGAGCGCGTGGCACGGGCGAAAGAAAGGGGAGAGGCTCTCTCCGTCGGCTTGCTCGGGAACGCCGCGGAGGTCCTTCCGGAACTGGCCAGGCGGCGAGTTCCCATCGATGTTTTGACGGACCAGACGTCCGCGCATGATCCGCTCTACGGCTATATCCCGAAGGGGTATACCGTGGAACAAGCCGCCGTCCTGCGCAAGAAGAATCCTAAAGACTATTTGAAGCGCTCGATCGCGTCGATGGGCATCCATGTTCAAGCGATGCTCGCCCTCAAGAAGCAAGGGGCGGTCACCTTCGACTACGGGAACAACATCCGCGCGCGCGCCGTCGAGGCGGGGGTCAAGAACGCCTTCGACATCCCCGGCTTCGTCCCCGAGTTCATCCGCCCGCTGTTCTGCGAGGGCAAAGGCCCGTTCCGCTGGGCCGCGCTCTCCGGCGACCCCGAGGATATTCGCACGACAGATCGCGAAGTGCTCGCCGCTTTCCCGAAGGACAAAGCTTTGCGCCGCTGGATCGAGCTCGCGGGCGCGCGCGTCGCGTTCCAGGGCCTGCCCGCCCGCATCTGCTGGCTCGGTTACGGCGAGCGCGCGGAAATGGGGCGGCGTCTCAATTGGCTCGTGAAGAAGAAGAAAGTCGCCGCTCCAATCGTCATCGGCCGCGACCATCTCGACTGCGGCTCGGTGGCCAGCCCCAACCGCGAGACCGAGGCCATGCGCGACGGCACCGACGCCGTGGCCGACTGGCCGATCCTTAACGCCTTGGTCAACACCGCCTCGGGCGCCTCATGGGTCAGCTTCCACCACGGCGGCGGCGTGGGCATGGGCTATTCCCTGCACGCCGGTCAGGTCACCGTGGCCGACGGCACGTCCGCGATGGACGAGCGCCTGACGCGCGTGCTCACCAACGATCCCGGCATGGGCGTCGTGCGGCATTTCGACGCCGGCTACCCGGAAGCCAAAGCTTTCGCGCGAAAACATCCTTCTATAAAAATTCCGATGGCGAGGTAGAGATATGGCCAGCGATTTCAGCTTTGACGCGGTGAGCGACGTGGATCTGAACCTGGTGTCCGAAGTCGTCCAGGTGTCTATGAAAGAGATCGCCAACCGCTTCGACCTCAAGGACGCGAACCCGTCCATCGATCTGGACGTGAAAGCGAAGAAGCTCACCGTGAAGGCCGCCGACGAGTTCAAGGCCGAGCAGGTCTACAACGTGTTCTTCGGACGCCTGGCGAAGCGCGGGCTGTCGCTCAAGTGCTTTAAGAAGGGGAAGGCCGAGGCCGCCCTCGGCCAGACCGGCCGCATCGACATCACGATCGAGTCCGGCATCCCCACCGACAAGGCCAAGAAGATCCAGCAGGCCATCAAGGACGCCAAGCTCAAGGTCAACGCGCAGATCCAGGACGCGCAGCTGCGCGTGTCGAGCAAGTCCAAGGACGAGCTCCAGTCCGCCATGTCTCTGCTGCGCAACGGCGCGGCGGGCTGGGAGCTGGACCTGCAGTTCAAGAACTTCCGCTAGCCGGTTATCCTGACCGGTTGGTCGAACTTACTCCGGAGTAAGTTCCGTCACTGCCAGTGCTTCGGATGCAGCGCGCGATCCTGCTGGTACATCGCCACGAGCTGCTCGAAGGTGATCTGCCCGGCCCAGTGGTCTTTGCGCGCCTGCACGGCCGCCGCGGACTCGTCGCCGAGCTTCGCCGGCGTCTTCGAGACCTGCTCCTGCAGGCGCCGCGTGTTGGCGTCGACTTCCTTCCGCAGATCCGCGAAGAGAGGATGAGACGCCGCCCACTGCAGATAGCGCTCCGAGGAACGGTCGGGTTCCGCGTTCATGCGGCCGACCGTCGCGTCCACCTCGGCGATGAGCGAGTTCATGACGACGATCTCATCCTCGTAGCTCCGGGCCGTCTCTTTCATGAAGCCGCGCAGGGCGACGAGCTGCGACTCGCGGATATCGTGATGCTTGACGAAGTGGTCGATGACCGCGTTCCAGGAACTATGATTGGCGAGCTGGGTGCGCAGCTGGTCGCGCTTGGCCTTGGCCGCGAGCGAGCGCTCCTCGAGCGTCTCGCGCGGGCGGGCCAGCTCCTCCGTCGACCACGTCAGCGCGTAGTAGGGGAGGCGCAGCTTCAGATGGTTCAGGAACGCCGTCGGGTCGGCGAGGTAGCTCCACGCGCCGCTCTCCTCGAAGCGGCGGTCCAGCTCGAAATCCACGAGCCAGCCCACGAGCCGCGCGTTCGTCTCGTTGAGGTCGTGGTGGTGGAAGGCCTGCAGGGCGTTCTCGCGCGCCGCGCGCGAGTACCACAGCCCGTGGCCCAGCAGCTCGTGCGCCAACGTGGGCGGCAGGTCCTGCTCCTGGAACTCGTCGTGCGTGCCGAGGTAGTCGAGGTTCATGCGCACCTCGACGTGATCGCCCTTCCACTCGGTGAAGGCGCGGGGCGCGTAGAAGATCTTGCGGCCGTTGACGTCGTAGAGCCGGGAGCCCTCGAAGGCCTCGAAGCGGACCACGGCGGGGACGCCGTCGGCGACGAAGCGCTCGGCGAGGGCGCGCGCCGTGGGCGTCTGGAGCATGCGCTGGAACGCCTTCATCAGGGCCTCGCGGCGTTCCAGGACACCGCCGTCGTCGAGTCGGACGTGCTTGAGCAGGTTCGAGAGAAGCGGATCGTGCTTCGAGTCGGCGGGCGCGGCGGCCTCGCCGGACAGCGGCGGCAGGACGGGCTCGGGGCCGTCGGCGGCGGCGCCGTCGAACTGGGAGGCGAGGGCCGCGGCGGACTTCTCGGACGCGCCGTCCGCCTGGGACAGCCGCTCGGCGAGCGGCGCGTCGGCCTTGAGCGAGTCGATGACCTTGGGACCCGCGGGCACGGCGGCCGCCGGGAGTCCGTTGATCGCCGGGGCGGCGGCGAGAGCGGGCGCGGCGGCCGGAGCGGCCGCCAAAGCCGGGGCGGCGGCCGGCGGCGCGGCCGAGAGAGCGGGAGCCGAGAGCGCGGGCGCCACAAGCGCGGGCGCGGCCGTCAGCGACGGGGCGGCGGAGAGCAGTCCGGGCGCGGCCGCCGAGGGGGCCGCGGCTGAAGGCGCGCTGAGGGGCGCCAGCGGGGTCTCCAGCGTGACGCGAGGCAGGGCCGCGTTCGCGGTCCCGGCCAGGGCGAGGAGCAGATACAGCGCCGTGCGTCTCATCCGTATAAGTGTAGACGGACGCAGGCAAAATCGCCTGAGTCGAACGGTCCCGGGAGGGGGGCCCCGAAGGCCTAGGGCTTGGGACCGGCCGGTTTGACGGACTTGAGGAAGGCCTTCCAGACGCCCCCGCCGGTCGACGAGGGGCCGGGCAGGGGGCGGTTCTGGTCGTGGGCCAGGACGGCGAAGCGGCCGTCGGCCGCCGGGGGGAGGACGCAGAACAGCTGCTCGCCCAGGCGGGCGGGCCCGGCCTCGGGCTTGGCCGGGTCGTCGTCCCCGAGGGGGTAGCTGCGGCGGTAGACCGCCGTCTCGCGCCCCGCCACCCTCGCGGAGCCGGCGCGCGCCGGGGCCTGGCCCATGGATGTGGCGGCGGGCCCCTTCATGAAGTCCTCGGGCGTCTTGTACGCGGAGCCGGGAGCGCCGTACACGTACACCGAAATGCGCTCCGAGCCCTTCGCGAAAGACACCACCGGGTCGGCGCCCATCGAGTTGGCGTAGTCCGAGCGCTTCCACTGCAGGGGATCGCGGAAGGAGACCACGGCCGCGACCGCGTCCGCGGAGGGCTTGGCCGCGGGCGGCGGGGCGGCCATGGCGGAGGCGGCGCTCAGGAGTAAGGCGAGCCGGAGGGTCTCCATGGGGGTGAGTATACTAGAATGAGGCCGTGGCGACGCTCATCCTGCACGCGAACCAAGTGCTCACGATGGCCGGCTCCGAAGGCCCGCGCGCGGGCCGGGAGAAGGCCTCGGTCGGGATCCTCAACGACGGCGCCGTGCTGGTGGCGGACGGGAAGATCCTGGCCGCGGGGCCGAGCGCGCGCGTGCTCGCCCACCCCAAGGCGGAGGGCGCCAGGCGCGTCAGCGCCAAGGGCGGCGTGGTCACCCCCGGCTTCGTCGACGCTCACACGCATCCGGTGTTCGCCGCGCCGCGCCTCAACGATTTCGAGGGCCGCATCGCGGGCTCGTCCTACGCGGAGCTCGCGGCCGCCGGCGGCGGCATCCTGAGCACCGTCAACGGCGTGCGCGGCGCCTCCGAGGCGGACCTGACGGCCGGCCTGCGCCGCCGCGCGGCCGATTTCCTGGCGAGCGGCACGACGACGATCGAGGCGAAGTCGGGCTACGGTCTCGACCTCGAGAACGAGCTCAAGCTCCTGCGCGCGCTCAAGACCGCGAACGAGCGCGGTCCGCTCGAGATCGTGCCGACCTTGCTCGGCGCCCACGCGGTCCCGGCCGAGCTGCGCGGCAAGAAGTCCGCGTACGTCGACCGCGTCTGCTCCGAGATGATCCCGCGGGCGGCCTCTGAAGGATTGGCTCGCTTCGTGGACATCTTCTGCGAGGACGGCTACTTCGACCTGGCCGACCTCGAGCGCGTGGCGGCGGCGGGCGCCGCGGCCGGCCTCGGGCTCAAGGTTCATTCCGAGCAGCTCTCGCGCCTGGGCAGTCTGCCGGCGGCGGTCAAGCGCAAGGCCGTCTCCGTCGACCATCTCGACCACGCGGCGGAGTCCGATTTCCCGGCGCTGGCCGCGAGCCGCACCGTCGCCTGCCTGGTCCCGGGCTCCAACTACTTCCTGTCCAAGCCCTACCCGCCGGCGCGCCGCCTGCTCGACGCGGGCGCGGCCGTGGCGCTGGCCACCGACTACAACCCGGGCACGTGCCCGTGCTGGGACATGCGCACCATCGTCTCGATCGCCTGCACGCAGATGAAGATGAGCCCGGGCGAGGCGCTCGTGGCCGCGACGATCAACGGCGCGCACGCGGCGGGGATCGGCGCCACGCACGGCTCGCTCGAAGAGGGGAAGATCGCGGATCTCGTTTGTCACGAGGCCGAGGACTGGCGCGAGATCGCCTACTGGTTCGGCGCGCCCAAGATCCGCTGGACGATGAAGCGCGGCGAGATCGTCACCGGAGCCGCGTGAAGGTCCTGCTCTTCGACATCGACGGGACCTTGATCCGCGCCGGCGGCGCCGGGCGCAAGGCCCTGAACCGCGCCGGCGAGGTCCTCTACGGGGTGAAGGACTGCTGCTCCGAGGTCTCGTTGGCCGGAAGGACGGACCTCTACAATTTCGGAGCGGCGTACACGTTCGCGACGAAGAAAAGGCCGACGCGCGCGGACGTGGAGAAGCTCCATCTCGAGTATCTCAAGCAGCTGCCGGCCTTCGTGCGCTCAGCCATCACCGACGGCAATTATCATGTTCCCGCCGGGCTGAAGGTTCTGCTGAAGCATCTCAGCAGAGACAAGCGCGTCCTGCTCGGCTTGGGCACCGGGAACATGGAGAAAGGGGCCCGGATCAAATTGGAGCCCTCGGGATTCAACTCCTACTTTCAATTCGGCGGCTACGGATCCGATTCCTATCATCGCCATCTTCTCCTTCGGAAGGCGGTCGCGAGAGCGAAGAAGATCACGAAAGAGAGATTCTCCCGCGAGGACGTCTTCGTGATCGGCGATACGCCGCTGGATGTCGCCGCCGGGAAGAAATCGGGATATAAGACGATCGGGGTCGGCACGGGATTCTCCGATTGGAATGATCTCAAGAAGTCCAAACCAAATCATCTGGCCCGGGACTTCCGCGGCCTCGGGAAGTGGCTTTCATGGTTCGAGTTGAGCTGAAGACTCCGGCGGACGCGGACGCGCTGGCGGCTCGCGCCGCCAGCGCAACAACAAAGGCGGCCTTGCCGTCGCACGCGCGCGCGCGCATCCTCGCGTCCGCCGCGGACGCCGTCGAGAAGGACGCCGAGGCGCTGGCGCGCTCCATCGTCGAGGAAGTGCAGAAGCCGCTCAAGGAGGCGCGCCGCGAGGCCGCGCGCGCCGCCTTCACCTTGCGCTGGGCTTCCGAGGAAGCTCGGCGGATCAACGGCGAGGTCCTGCCGCTCGACTTGGACGCCAACTCCGAGGGGCGCTACGCCTTGGTCAAGCGCGTGCCGCGCGGTCCGGCACTCTTCATCACGCCGTTCAACTTCCCGCTGAACCTCGTCGCCCACAAGGTCGCGCCCGCGATCGCGGCCGGCTTGCCTTTCATCCTCAAGCCCGACCCGCGCGCGCCCAAGACGGCCGAGAAGCTCGTCGAGATTCTCGTCGCGGCCGGTTGGCCCGCCGAGGCGGCTCTGGTCGCGCACGGAGACATCCCGCTCGTCGAGGCGCTGGTGCGCGACGACCGATTGAGAATCTTGTCCTTCACCGGCTCGACCAAGGCGGGCTGGCATCTCAAGTCGATCTCCGGGCAGAAGCACTGCGTGCTCGAGCTCGGCGGCAACGCGGGCGTGTTCGTCGGCGCCGACGCCGACCTGCCCTGGGCCGCCGCGCGCTGCGTGTGGGGCGCGTACGCGTACTCGGGGCAGACCTGCATTTCCGTACAAAGAATCCTCGTCGAGAAGTCGGTTCATTCCGAGTTCCGCAAGCTTCTCGTGGACAACATAAAAGAGCTCAAGCTCGGCGATCCCGCCGAGGAAGCGACCGACGTCGGGCCGATGATCGATGACGCTTCGGCCGCGCGCGTCGAGGAGTGGATCAAGGAAGCCGTCGGCGCGGGCGCGAAGCTGTGGGCGGGGGGAAGCCGCAAGGGCGCGGTCCTGCCGCCGGCCCTGCTCGAGAACGCGCCGGCGTCCTGCAAGCTGTCGTGCGAGGAGGCCTTCGGCCCCGTGGCCACGCTCGAGGCCTTCGACTCGCGCGAGCGCGCGCTCGACCGCCTCGCCGAGGGCCGCTACGGCCTCCAGGCAGGCATCTTCTCGAACGATCTGTCCTTCGTGCACCGCGCCTTCGACCGCCTGTCCGTCGGCGGCCTCATCGTCAACGACGTCCCGACGTACCGCGCCGACGCCGCCCCCTACGGCGGCACGCGCGACTCCGGCGCCGGCCGCGAAGGCGTGCGCTGGGCCATCGAGGAGTACACCGAGCGAAAGACGCTCGTGATGAAATATTAAGATGGGGTCAGGCCTTCACTTATTCAACTTATTTGAATAAGTTGATAAGTGAAGGCCTGACCCCAGCGGAGAACTCATGAAACTCGTGGAATGCGTGCCCAATTTCTCGGAAGGCCGGGACAAGGCCAAGGTGCAGACGATCGTCGAGGCGGCGAAGTCCGCGGGCGTGACGATCCTCGACGTGGAGACCGACGCGGACCATCACCGCTGCGTGCTGTCCTTCGTCGGCGCGCCGGACGCGTGCGTGGAGGCGTGCTTCCGCGTGGCGAAGAAGTCCGCGGAGCTCATCGACCTCAACGTCCACAAGGGCGAGCACCCGCGCATGGGCGCCGTCGACGTGATCCCGTTCATCCCGGTGGCGGGCGTGACCATCGCGGACTGCGTGAAGCTCGCGGAGAAGTGCGGCGAGCGCATCGGGCGCGAGCTGCAGATCCCGGTCTACCTCTACGACCACGCGGCGCGCGTGCCGGAGCGCAAGGACTTGGCCAGCGTGCGCAAGGGGCAGTTCGAGGGCTTGAAGGAGCTGATCGGCAAGGACGAGTCGCGCCGGCCGGACTTCGGGCCGAACCACATCCATCCCACCGCGGGCGCCATCGCCTGCGGGGCGCGCCAGCAGATCGTGAACTTCAACCTGAACCTCGACACGGCGGACATGGTCGCGGGCAAGGACATCGCCAAGCGCGTGCGCGCCTCCGGCGGCGGCCTGCCGGCGGTGCGCGGCAAGGAGATCGAGCTCGCGGCGCGCAAGCAGGTGCAGATCTCGACGGTGCTCACCGACTATAAAAAGTCGTCGATGAAGCGCGTGATCGACGAGACCGCGAAGCTCGCCGGCGAGCACAAGGCCAAGATCGTCACCACCGAGATCGTCGGCCTCCTGCCGCGGCAGGCGCTCGTCGACTTCGCGCTCGAGTCCCTGAACCTGGAGAACTTCAACGCCGACGTGCAGATTCTCGAGAACCGCCTCGAGGCCGTGGGCGCCCTTGTCGGGGACGTCGATTGGAAAAAGGCCGGCAGCCTTGTCGCGGAAGCGATGTCCAATACCGACGCGACGCCCGGAGGCGGCTCCGCCGCCGCGATCTCGGCCGCGATGGGCTGCGGTCTCGGCCAGATGGCCATCGGCATCACGCTCAAGTCGAAGAAGCTCGAGGAGTCCAAGCGCCCCGTGCTGAACAAGTCGCACGCCTACTTCGGCGAGATGCGCGCCGCCTTCGACGGGCTGGCGGCCGAGGACGCCGCGGCCTTCGACCTGTTCATGGCCGCGATGTCCCTGCCCAAGGACGACGCGCTGCGCCCGCTCCGCATGCAGGAGGCGCTCAAGCACGCCGCCGAGGTGCCCCTGCGCACCGCGCAGCTCGCCGCCGGCGCGCTGTCGGTCGCGCGCGAAACGGCGCCGCTGGCCGGCGCGGCCGTCGCCTCCGACATCAACTGCGCGATGCACCTGCTCAAGGCCGCGGCGCTGTGCGCCGCCGAGAACGTGCGCATCAACCTGGGCGGGATCAAGGACGCCGAGGCGTCCAAGGACCTGCAGGGCCGCCTCGACAAGACCTTGGCCGCCTGCGCGTGATGTCCCTCGACTACCGGGCGCTGTCCGCGGACTACGCCGGGTATCACACGACCCCGGGGAACCGGGCCTGCCACGCCGTCGGCATCCCGCTGATCGCGTACGCGATCGTGGCCTGGTCGCGCGTGGGCACGCCGTTCCCGATCGCCGCGCTCCTGCTCCCGATCTACTTCCTGTGGGATTGGCGCGTGGGCGCGCTGATGACGAGCTTCATCGCCGTGTCCGCGCTCGTCGCGGCGCGCGTGCCCGGCTGGGCGTCGTGGGCGGCGTTCCTCGCCGGCTGGGCGTTCCAGTTCGCCGGCCACGCGGTCTACGAGAAGAAGAGCCCCGCCTTCGCGAAGAACCTGACGCACCTGCTCGTCGGCCCGGCCTGGGTCGCGACCAAGCTCGCGGGCCTGCGCGCGCGATGATCGTCCTGGCGCACCGCGCCGAGGCGGCCGATTGGTCCGCGATCGAGCGCGTCTGCGTCGAGACCGGCATGGCCGGCGAGCCCGTCGAGGAAGCCGAGCGTCCGGCCTATCTCGAGCATTGGCTCAAGCCCTACCGCGACCTGCGTCCGGATTGGACCTTCGTCGCCGAGTGCGACCGGAAGGTAGTCGGCTATCTGACGGGCGCGCCCGACTCGCTCGCCTTCGAGAAGGAGCGCCGCCGCGTGTTCGACCCGGGGCCCGACTCGCGCGACTTTTTCCCGGAGGCCGTCCGGCTCAGACTCTGGACCGAGCATCCCGCGTCCCTGATCATGAACGTCCTGGCCGACTACCGCGGGCTGGGCGCCGGCTCCAAGCTGCTCGAGGTGTTCTTCGGCCAGCTCAAGCGCGCCGGAGTCTCCTCCGCGCACGTGTTCTGCGGTCCGGGAGCCGATCTCGTCTTCGAGAAGCTGGGCTTCGCCGAGGCCGCCTCCGTGACGCCGATCCCCGGCGTCACCTTGCGGGCCCTCGCCCGCCTCATTCCGACCGTAAGCTAGTGCGTCCGGACGCAGTAGGTACGCGGGGAACTTCACTCCTTGACATTCCGACGGAGCGGGCTACACTGCTAGGATGAGCGCCGGTGCTCCCGCCCGTCCCCGCACCCCGCGCGCGGCCGCCTTCGCGGCCGCGCTGTGCCTGCTCGCCGGGACCGTCCTCGCCCAGGTCGTCGAGGTCCCGCGCATCGACGCGCCGGTCGGCTCCGGCGTTCAAGCCGCGCCCTCGGCGGCCGGCGTCGGCGTCTCCATCCAGTCTCCGTCGCTCGCGGTCGTCGCCGCGCCGTCGATCGTCCCGTCCGCCGCGCCGCTCGCCGCCGCGCCCGCCCTGGCGCCGGCGCTCGCCGTCTCCGCCGCGGGCATTCCCGCTTTGCCGGCGGCCGCTGCCGCGCCCCAGCCGGTCGCGGCCGCGCCCGCGCTCTCCGGCGCCCGGGCCGTCCCGGCCGCCGCCGGCGGCTTCGGCAAGCGCGTCACTCCTCCGGGGACACCCGCCGCCGAGCCCGCTGCCGCTCAGCCGGCTTCCGAGGAGCAAGGAGGCGGGGAGACCGATTGGGCCAAGTCGGCCGCGCTCTTCGATCTGAGGGCCGACGGCGGAGGAGAGGAAGTGGCGCCCGCGGTCCGCGCCGGCCTTCCCGGCAATCCCGCGGGCCAAGTCCTCGGCCGCCTGCGCCGCGCGGCGGTGAACGGCCAGCCGGGGCCGGGCCAGGTCCCCGGCATGGCGCGAGTCCAGTGGGCGGGCCTCGCCCGGCACGGCAATTCCGGGCAGACCGTCGAGCTCTCGATCGACGGCAAGACGTGGTGGATGAAGCGGATCGGCCTCTCGACCGACGATGAGCTCCAGGCGATCCCGGTCGAGACGCGGGCGAGCAACGAGGCCGGCTTCGCGGCGGTCCTGCGCGCGGATCCGCAGCTGTCGCGCTCGTACTCCGTCACCCCGCGCGTGAGCACCTTCCGCGACGGGCGGCAGGTCTACGTGCTGACCGAGGGTCTTCCCACCATCGGCAACGGCGAGAGCCAGCGCCAGGAGCTCACGCCGGTCCAGCGCGCCGACGCGGCGATCATCCAGCTCGTGCTGGGCATGGGCGACATGCACGGCGGCGACGTCCTGCCCTTGGGCGGCGGGCGCTACGGACTGATCGACTTCGAGAAGCTGTCCCGCTCGCCGCTGGCGAAGGTAAAGTCGGAGGCGCAGGTCGAGCTCGAGGTCATGTACAAGAACTTCCCGCTGGTCGACCGGATCAGCGCGAACGATCCCGCGGTCTATCACCGGCGCTTCAAGGAGTGGAAGGACGACTACGATCACGGCGGCCGCGCGCGCATGGACCGCGAGCTCGCGGGACAGGGCTGGTCGCGCGCCGAGCGGCAGGTCTACTTGGCGGCGGTGGACAAGAACGTCGAGACCTATCTGGACCGGCTCCAGCCGTACCTCGATCAGCACGGCTACGAGTGGCCGTTCGAACGCGTCCGTCCCCTCCTGGTCGGTGACTTCCTCCTGGGCAACGCCGAGGGGCCGATCACGACCCGCGCCGAGGCGATTACCGAGGCGACCATTCTCGCCCACCCCGGCGGTGTCCGGTAATGGCGGTTGAGTTCAACAACGCTGAAGCGCACGACGCGATCGCGTACCTGCGGTTCCTCGCCGGCGAGCGTGCGAGCGAAC
>Ga0134125_10001142_pt1 | contig 33223 bp, 40 predicted proteins | sample KB31751_FD_96464 | JGI IMG/M metagenome (GOLD analysis project Ga0134125, IMG submission 96464) | Terrestrial soil microbial communities with excess Nitrogen fertilizer from Kellogg Biological Station, Michigan, USA - KB3-175-1 | ecosystem: Environmental > Terrestrial > Soil > Unclassified ...
GCACACCTGCCCGGTGTGCCAGGCGAAGTGGTGCAAGGTCCCTTGGGTCCGCGGAGTCGCACGGATCTTCTGTGGCCAGAACTGCCAGAAGCGCGCCTGGAACCGAGCACGGAGGTCTGCGTGACCACGCGCCAACGCATCCACCGCGCGATAGTTGCGGCGGGCTCGCCCGGATACAACCGTCCGTTTTGCCTGGCGGGCGCGACGGAAGATGACAGCCGACACTCGGCCGTCTGTGACTCTCTCGTCGAGGAGTTCGAGCCGGCCGATCCGGCGATGCCTCCGCCCGATGTGATCGAGGCGATGGCGAAGGGCTGCCGTAGCTGCGGCGAGTGCGGGGAGGCGCCTCCGTGCGCGACCTGCATGGCCGGCGGGGTGTGCCTGGCGGAGTGCCAGTGCCACGAGACCGACGACGAGGAGAGCCGCTACGAGCCGGAAGGGAAGGAAGCTGGACTGTGAGGCGAGCCGTGACCAAGCGCGATGACGGGTGGGTGCGCGTCGAGTCTGAGGATGAGCTGCGGCCGGGGCTGGTCGTGCAGCTGAGACCGTGCCTGTGGTGCGGAGTTACAGAGATCAATCTACTGGGACGCGAGACAGAGCTAGGCGCGGAGGCAAGAACGATTGACGGAGGAATCGAGGAAATGAGTCGGCCGTTCGTGGTCGAACTGTCATGTCACATTGGCGCGGCAGACTATGAGCACGCGATTCGTGATGGGCGCCTTTACCGCCTCGCCCCGTTCGCATCCGACGGCACCGAGACGACCAGGACGGTGAAGAGCCCGAGAGCCAAGGTGACGACGGAATGGAGGTGACGATGGCGAATCAAGTGCCGCGACCGTCCCGTGCTCCAGAGATCATAAGACTTCGCAAGGAGACGCGGCTGTCGGCCACGGCAATCGCCAGGCAGGTCGGAACGCACGTAAGCTACGTGTGGGTCGTGTTGCGCAGGCACCGGATCGCCACCGGAGGTAAGGCGTCTGCTACGGGAACCGGCGAGGGTCCAGCCGAGGCGCGCCAACGCGTCTACCGCGACCTAGCCGAAGGTAAGCGGTGCCTGAAGTGCTGGTTGATACTGCCCTGCGACCACGGCAAGTGACTTAGTACCCGGCCGCCGTCAACGCAGCCGACCACGTCGCAGCCATTGACGCGTAACCGGCCGCGCTTGGATGAAGGGCATCGGCGAAGTTGGCGTCCGGCATCTGCGGGAAGTCCACCTCTACCAAGTTGGTCATGCCAGCCACGGCAGCCGACAGCGCTGACCGGTAGGCGTCGATTGCCGACGGCGGGTATATCCCGAGCTTCGTGTATGGAAGCTTCCCGAGGAAGACTTTCACGTGCGGCTTGATGGCCTTCACCGCGTTGATGGCGCCAACTACGTTAGATGCGTACTGTGCCGTGGTGAGAAGCGGCGTTGGGTATCCAGTAAGGTCGTTCGTACCGATCTGTAACAGCACGATGTCAGCCGGCCAGGCGGCGTACCAAGAGCTGATGCCCGCCAGGATGTCTGCCGAGTTGCGTCCGCCGACGCCCTCGTGTTTCTTGGAACGGTTGATGCCAGTTCCGTCGGTCTGCGTGCCGACCGACCAAAGTAGCGGGTGCGCAGCGAACAGTGTTGCCCGCCAGCCGCCGACGTTGTCGGGATAGCCGAGGGTGATGCTGTCGCCGACGGGGATGACGCTGGTGGCGCCGTGGTGACCGACGATCTGTAGCTCGCCTTCGATCGAACCGTCGAAGGTCAGCGTGATGCCGCTAACGGCCTCCGTGACGTTGGTGTGCGAGCCCTGGACCTGCTCCGAATAGCCAGACGTCGGGTTCCAACACCGCCCCTGGAAGGTCCGCGGCCGGCCGTTGACCTTGCACTGGACGATGGTGTCCAGCTGGATGACCGCGCCTCCGATGGCACCCATGTACCAGACGGCGCCTGTGGCGGTGCCCCCGAGCGCGCCAGTGGGGGCGCCATAGTAGTTGTCGTAGCTCAGGTAGGTGCCTGACGTCAGCCCGGCCAGCGTGGCTACGATCGTCGTGGACGTCCCCGACGTCTTGGTCAAGTGCACTTCGAACCTGGCGTACTTGTCGTGGTCCCAAGTCGCGGTAACCGACGTGCCCGAGAACGGGATCGTGATTTCGTCCGGGATGCCCAACAGCGACCGCCGCGCATCCACGGATAGGCTGTCCTCTTCGAACGTGGTGTCGCCTTGGCGAATGAAGAGGGAGACCTTGTCGAAGATGGTCGCGGCCATGTGCTACCGGTAGCCTCTGGCGTAGACGTACCCGGTGCGGCTGGCGTCGAAGGTGAACACGATGGCGGTCGGGTCGTGGGTCGTGTCTGTGCTGAGCCCGTGTTCGGTGACGGGAATGATCACGTAGACGCCCTGCCACTTCATCGACTTCAATGCCGGCGCCGGCGGAAGCGTGAACACGAACGATGCGGACCCGACGCCAGCAGACGCCCCGGCAGGCTTGGGCCAGTTGTCTAGCCCAGCCGTGTTCGCCGACGCGATCGTAGTCGCGTAGTTAAAACCGTTGTTGTAACTACCTGCGCTCATCCCGGTCATCGCGATCGTGTCGAGCGTGCCAGCGCCCCAGTCGATGTCGACCGTGATCCGCTTGTATGTGTTCGCGGCGAAGGAGATCGTGTAGCTCGCTCCGGTAAATGCTGCGCTTGCTAGCAGCACGGAATCGCCGAATGGGTAGTTCTGGTATGCCATCGTCACACCGCCGGGGCTCGGTCGCTGTCGAACTGCATGTACGGCTCCCAGGTCGTCTGGTTGGTGCCGCCGTTGACCTGGTCGACCTTCACGTACTTGTACGGCTCGACGAGCCAGTCCCACGGGCCACTCAGGTCGGTCGCGGGCGCAGCGGCCACGGCGATGTCGCCTAAGATTTGCCGGTAGGTCGTCCCGTCAGTCGACTCGTACACCTTCAGCGTGAACGCGTGGCTGTTCTTCACGCCGAAGATGATTCGCTTGACGTCTGCCGCAGCCAGCACGGTTCCCGAGAGCGCAACGAACGTGTCGATGAGGGTCGTCGTGTTCGACCCGGTCGGCAGCGTCGTGGACATCTTGACTTGCGTGATCATCGTCGGTCCTCCTGAAGCAAAAGCTGAATGAGCGGGTCAAGCTGAAGCTGCGCGGCGCCCGGGCCGGCCCCGTCGTAACCGATGCCCGTGGCGGGACGAAAGAAGCGCTCGCCAGCGGCGCCTAGGTTGTGGCCGATGGTCCGCGATACGCCCTGTGCGATACCTGCGCCGCCGGGCATGGAAAGCTGAAGCGCAAGGATGTCCTCGGCGTTGCGAGCTCCAAGCCGGTCGAGCTGGCCACGGTATAGCGGCGACTGCGCGGCAAGCTGGTCGAGCGTGATGCCGGTGTTAGCGGCAGCCGACCCACCCTTGCCGTACTGGGCCAACTGCCCCCGCGCTGCCTTGTCATCACGCGGGAACATCCCTTCGGCGTCGCGGATGGCGCCTTCGCCACCGTACAGAGCGTTACGGGCATCGTCGAGCCTGGTTGCTTCTTCTCCGTAGCGGTCGAGTGCACCGCCGATGTTCCCAGGGCCTTCCCTTGGGTCCATCTCGCGTACGGCGCTACGCATTGCACCCTGAGCCATTCGCGCGGGGCGATTCTCGGCTGTCCCGGGCATGCCGCCTTGGGCCTCGGCGTTGAGGGATTTCTGGAGCCCGCGGAGCTGCCCGAACGTCACGCCTTCTGGATCCGCGTTCTCTGCCTGGCGCTGCGAAATGATCTTCCTTGCGGCATCTCGACGCAGCCGTCTACCCTCCGATGCGTACGCCCCTGCCTCTGCGTGGGCGGCGTCGCGGGCGGCCCCGGGCGGCAATGACTCGGCGTGGTTCCTTGCCATTGCCGCCATCTGTTCGACGGTCTCGGCCTCAGATACAAGATCTGGCGCTACTGGCCCCTGGGCGCGTGGCTGTCTCGGAGTCAGGGCGGCCTTGTAGTGCCCGAGCCTGCTGTCGAGAGCATCGTCGATGGGAATGCCAGCCGGGTTGTTGCTGTTCTCTGCGCGCAGGGCGTCTATGCGCGCCGTGACCGGACGTTCTGAAACACGAGTCTCGGGTCCGATGAACGATTCAAGTTCGCCCTCGGCGGCATCCAGTCCGGCACGGTTTGCAGCGTCGCGCGCGGTCAGGTCGCCAACGATCTGCCCCCGCGCATCCTCGGCCATGCGCATCGTCCCGGGGTCGCCGTCTGGTAGGTCGCGGTATGCCGGCTCGTCGAACATGCCGCCACCGGCAGGGCGGGTCATGCGCAGTTCTGGAGCCATCGGCTCCGAGCGTCCGATGAGAGGCGGGCGTTCGTAAATCGGCCCGCGCGGGGCATCTGGGTTGTCAGACGTCACGCGCTCAATGGCGTTCGCCGCGCGCCCGGCTTGCGACTTGGCCACGTTTCGCTTGCCCCGCGGCGCACCGACGGCACCTAGCGCACCGCCCATCAAGGCAGCGGTGACAATGTCCTTCGGCTTCGCGTCCGGCTCGGACAGGGCAGGCGACGCCCCTCCAGCCGCGCCACCGATGATGCCCGACGTACGCCCGCCAGCGCCGAGCGCCCGGGCTGCACTGGACGCGCCCATGCCGACAAGGCCGCCGAGGGCGAAGCGGGCGAAGTCCTCCGCCTCGGCCTTGTCGTCGGCGGGAGCTGCCCCGGGAGTAGACGTCCCGGCCAGCGCACGACGCAACTCGGGCAGTGCGACGACGTCAGGATCGGGGCCGCCGGAGGGCGGTGGCCTCTTTGGGCGCCCCGTCGAGATGACGTCCGAAGGGCTCGGGTCGGGCTGGGACAGCTCGTCACCTCGGCGCATGCTGCCCGACGGCGCAGGCTTCGAGCCCCTCAGCGCCTCGGCGATCTCGTCTTCAGTGAACCCTTCATCGAGGAGGTTGCCGATCTGCTTGTCGGTCACGTCCATCAGCGACCGAGCCTCTCCCGAATGCGGGCGATGCGCTGCTCGCGCGTCTCGCCCACGGGCGCGCCGCCCGCGCCCTCGGCGTCGTCGACGAAGAACTCCTTGCGCTTCCGCGTCAGGTGGTCGCCGATCTTGAGCTTCGAGTACGAGCTGCCGTCGCCGAACACCTCGTCGTACGCCTTGCGGGCGCCCTGGCGGTTCGTCTCGTGGTTCTGGAGCACGACGTCAACGCCCTGCATGAGCTTGGCGAACACGTCCGGGTCGAGGTCGCCGGTCGCGCCCTTGCTGACCCAGTTCGTGACGTCGCCCCACGCGCCGCCCATGTGCCCCTGGAGCCGGTTGATATCGGCGTCGGTCAAGACGCCCTTCTGACCGGCCAGGGAGCGCGACAGGACGTCAGAAAGAGAGCGCTGGACGACGCTCACGTCCTTGTTCTTGAGCAGGCCGCGGAGCCTGGTGTCCTCGTTGCGGTCGGTCGCGATGTTCCAGTTCTTCTGGAAGTCCTTCAGCCCGGACTCGGCCGTCTGCAAGTCCTTCCGGTCGATGCCGTCGGTTCCGGCCGTCCGCTGCTTGTCAGCGCTCGGCTTGCTGTTCGCGACGCGCTGCTTTTCGATACCGAACTGACCGACCGTCTGGTCGTGCGCGCGGTTCTCGCCGTACTTGTCGGCCAGGGCCTCGCTGGACAGGAATTCCTTCATTGCGTCGCGCGGGGCGATAGTCCCCGACTTGACGCCCGCCTGGAGCTGCGAAAAGCGCTCGGCGCGACGCTGGGCGATGCTGCGCAGATACGGGTCTCCCGACTGCATGGCCTGGCCAAGCTCGCCCGTGAGCGACTCGCCCACCTTGTCGAAGTCGGCTGCGGCCTGGCGGTCGGCAGAGTGCCGCAGTTCGTCCGTTGAGGTCTCGACGCCGCCGATACGGACGCGGCCAGTGACGGGAGGCTTGCCAGCGTTCGCGATTGCGCTGTCCTGCGCGCCGAGGTTGGCCGCGGTGTCCGCTTCGGACGTCTCCGGCTTGAGTTCAGGAGGCGCGCCAGGATTCAGGTCTGGCAGCTGCTCAAAGTCGCGGCCGCGCTTCACGGTGCGCGTCGACGGGTCCACCTCGGAATAGTCGGCGGCGTGCTGCTTGGCCGCGACCATGTTGCCAGACGCGACGTCGGCGCGGATCGTGTCGTCGGCCTGTCGCTGCCGTTTGGCGTTGTCGACTTCCAGCTGCGCGTCGTCGCTGCGCTGCTGGCGCATCTCTCGCGCGTCCCTGGTGTCGGCGTCCTGCTGGCGGATGTTCTGATCGCCCGCGATGCGCTCGGCCTCCAGCTCCATTTTCTGCTTGCGGGCGCGCTCGGCCTGGATGCTGTCGCCGATCTCGGACATGGCCTTCGACAGCTGATCGGTCCAGCCCGGCGCGCGGAGCATGTCAAAGTTGATGTTCATTTCCCTGTCGCCGCCCCGGCGGCCGCCCCAGCGCCGCCTCCGTAGACCTTGGTCAGCAAGCCGCCGACGGACGTCTTGAAGCCCATCATGTCCTTCATCTGTTGGAGTGACAGACCGTACTTGTCAGCCTCGGCCTGCAACCAGGCGTCATCTGGCGCGTTGACGTTGCTCATGTCGCCCCAGATCGACGCGATAATGTCCGCCTCGGTCTTCCCCTGACTCGACGTCCGGTCAAGTCCGCCGAGAATGCGGTTCTGCCCTGTCGTCTGGAGTTCCTTCATCAGGTCGCCGCTGTCGAGGATCCGATTGCGTCGGGCAGCGTCGGCGGCGGCTGCCTCGCGGTCGTCAGCGTTGCGCAGCGATAGGTCGGTCGAGTCCTTCGTCTGCGCGAGGCCAGCGTTCGCAAGCCACTCCTGTAGCGCTTGGTCCTCTGCGGTGCGCGAGATGTCAGCCGACGTCTTCGTGCGGTTGATGAGCGCGTCTTCGGCCTGCTTCGAGCGCTGGAGGGCAGCGTCAGACGCGTTACGGTCGGCGTCGATGCGGGCGCGCGTGAGCCCGAGGTCGGCAGCGTCTCCGGCCGATGCGATGTCCGAGAGCGTCCGGTACCGGTTCTGCTCCGAGTCCTGTGCCGACCGCGCGGAATCGAACCCAAGTTTCTCGCGGTCGAGCTTGGCGGCGTCAGAGTCGACGGCGGTCTTCTCGCGCAGACCGTAGCGGTCGAGCGCACGGGCCTCGGCGTCGTTCGCGGCATTGAACCCGAGCGTCTCCCGCCCGAGCTTAGCCGCATCCGTCTTCGCGCTGGCATCGGACAGAGCGCTGAAGCGGTTCTGTTCGCTGTCCTGAGACGACCGCGCCCAGTCGGCCGCCTCGCTCATGCGATCGAGGTGGGCACGATCGGCAATTGGGGCCAGGTCTACCCACTTCGACGCCTGCTGACCGCGCAGGTTGCCGAGAATGTCGCTCTCCTGCTGCGCCGCAAGTCCGCTGTTGAAGCCGCCGCGGGCGGAACTCGCAGTCTGGGCGCTCTGAATCGCGCGCTTCGAGGCGTAGTCGTAATACGGGTCTAGCTGGCCGATGCCCTTCTCGTAGAGCTGCTCGGTGTAGCCCTTGGCGAGCGGGTCCTTGCCGTACGCCTTGTAGAATGCCTCCATGTCGCCAGCGGACCCGAGGTCACCCGCGTGTTCGTCGAGGAAGTTCTCGCTGTAGCCCGGCGTCATGGTGTCTTCGCCGTGCTTGCCAAAGAACGCCTCCATGGCCCCGGGTGCGTCGATGTCATGGTTCGACGTGGCGAAGTTCTCGGTTGCGCCGGTCTGCCAAGGGTCGTTCCCGTGCGCGCCGAACATGGCCTCCATCGCGCCCGCGCCGGACAGCGCATCTCCGGCCTGACCGGACACCCGCATCGACGCGCTCCCCGAGGTCGGCAGCGTGCCGCCCAGGCGCTCGGCGTCGGTCATCCCAAGCGACTCGGCAGCTCCGGGACCTGACAGGGCATCGACATAGCCCTGAGCGCCGCCCTGGTAGATGCCAGGGCCGACGTCCTTGACCTGGCTGATGGCAGTCGGGCCGTGGTCCTTGCCGTACAGCGTCTCGGCGTTCGTGGGCGCGTCGAAGTCGCCCCCGTGCTTCTTTAGCCATTCTTCGTACGCGCCTGGCTGCGACAGCAGCGATGCCGTCGGAGGAGGGGGAGCGGCCGGCGGTGGGGCGCCTGCTGGCGGCGTCGTCGGCACGAAGCCGGGGCGAGTAGATGGGGTGGGAGTGAACCCAGGGCGAACCGATGGGGGTGGTGGCGCCGCGGGAGGCGGCGTCCCGGCCGGCGGAGGAGGAGCGGCCGGAGGTGGGGCTGACGCTGGAGGAGGCGCCCAGATGGTCTCTCCGTTCGTGGTCGTCCCCGGATCTGGCGCCCAGATCGGGTTTCCGTTCTCGTCGACCTTGCCCTTTTCAGGCTGCCAGATGGGGTTGCCGTTCTCGTCGTACTGCTGTGGCATTAGCCGCCCCCGTACATGTTGCCCATGGCCGACCGCTGGCCGAACCTGCGCCCGCCGCCCATGCCGCTAGGCTGACCGGTCCAGCGCGGAGCGGATCCAAAGGCCCGCGGGCCACGGCTGGGCTGGGCAGGCGTCGCCCCTGGCTGCTGGGCCTGTCCCGGCTGCGTCGTCTGTCCTGGCTGCTGCGTGGGCGTGCTGGGCGGCGGCTGCGTCTCTCCGACCCAATGCGGGTTGTATCCGTTCGACCAGGCGCCAGCGGCCCCCGCCTCGCCCATGTCCCAGTGGGCCGGCGTGACTGGCGCTGCGGGCGCTGCGGGCTGTGACGGCTGCTTGGGAGGCCCGTACATGGCCCGCATGGCTTGAGGCGGCGCCTGCGGGGTGACGGTACGCGCAGGACTAGGCGTAGAGACAGGAGTGGCGGGGGTGGTCGCGGGGGTGGCTGGCTGCGAGTTCGGGGCGGCCTGTCCGCCGCCGTACATGCCAGTCAGCGCCACCTGGTCGCCGGCCTGCTGCCACCCTGGCTTCCCGACTCCGGTCAGCCAGCCGTCGCGCATGGCGTCCGCGCCGTCGTAGCCCGACTTCGAGAAGCGCTCGAATGCCGCCGCGGGGTCCGCAACGCCCGACGAGAACAGCGGCGTCCCGGTGAGCATGCCCATGGATGCGGTCTGGGCAGCTCGGTATGCGTTGCTCTCGTTGGACTGCCGCTGAACCTCGGCCCGGTTCGCCGGATCGGCTTCGTACGCAGCCCGGTCCTTCATGGCCTGGGCGTTCGTCTCGTAGGCCATGGACCCCGGGACGAGCCCCATGGCTTTGAGCTGATCTTCGATGCTGTACCCCGCCATCACAGCCGCCAGGTGGACGGGTCGCCGTAGACGGCCGCCATGGCCTTTTTGGTCGGGTCGAGCGCGGCTTCGACCTTCGCCTGCGCAGCTTCTTTCTGCGCCATCCGCTCGGCCTTCATGCGCATCGCCTCGCGCTGGACTGCGTCGTAGCCCTTGGCCTTCTCGTCGTACGCGTCCTGCTCGCCGATGACTTCGCCGACGATCGGGTCACCGGACGAAGCGAAGTCCTTGCCGGCCTCGGTCCAATCCCCGTTCTTGACGTCCTTGCCCGTCTCCCAGAGCTTCTTTGCGGTCCCGTAAACCGGGAGCTGGTCCAGAAATGAGTAGCCCATGGGTTACACCTCACATGTCCAAGATCTGGAAATCCTCATCGAAGCTGGCGAAACGGAATGCGACGCTGTCGACCAGGATTCGCCACTGCCGCTGTCGGTATGTGCCGAGACTGCGCAGAGAGACGACCGGGTCGACCATCGTCGGGTCGCCGATATCGATGCGAAACGGCTCGCAAAATGGCCCGAGGTCGTCACGGTACGAGAGTAGCAAGTACCCGGCGTCCCCATCAGCCACTACACCCCGATGGAACCGCACCCGGACGCCGTGGCACTTCTTGGAGCGGGACGAGTTGTGGTCGACGAACGTGCTGGTGGCCTGCGCCGCGATGGGCTGACCCAGGTCGGTGTAGGCCGCCCCGTCCAGCATGGCGATCTGGCCGGTCGCGAGGCCCACCAAGGTCAGCTTCTTCTCGGGCCAGTAACACGACGCGGTAATCGGCATCTTCCCGAGCTGGCCGGCGTCCGCGTCCCATCCACGCCACTCGGACCACTGCTTCAGGTCCGTGTCGTAGACGAACGACCGCCCGTCAGTTGGCAGGGTCAGGATGCCCAGGTTGTAGTTCCCGAGCTTGTAGCGCATGCCCCAGGCGTCGGCGACGTTCGTGCCGGCGTCTTCGAGCTGCTGGCCGATGAAGGGCGTCGAGACCACGTCGAAGCCGCGCCCGTTCGAGTAGAGGACACGGTTCTTCGCGTCCAGGCCCATGAATTGCTCGTCCATGCCGATGTAGCTGTGCGCCGGCCCCCAGCCGACGTCGATCGTGCGCGCCGGACTGAAGACGACCGACGGATCGGGCGAGAGCATCGTGATCGTTTCGGTCCCGAGCGCCACGAGCTCGTTCGAACAGAGGTAGAGCCCGACGCAGGGGTCAGGCTTCGTCTCGGCCTCGGCGAAGTTCAGCCCGGTCGGCCAGGTTTCGTACGCGCCGATGTCCGACCAGTAGATGATCCCGCTCGGGTCGTTCGCGTTGCCCGCGAGCCGCTGCGCGATGGCCTGGACGTGGGTCATGTTCGGTGGGCTGCCACCGAGGCGTGAAGACAGGCCCGTCCCAAGCCACTGCTGCGGCTTGCCGCCTCCGGCGATGACAACCCGGTCGCGCAGCGCGGTAATAACCGGGCGGCCAGCGCCATCAAGTCTCGTCGACGTCGTCGTGTCTGATAGGGCCGAGACGTTGCCGGCCGAGTTGACCGCCCAGATGTACCGATCGGCGGTGACGTAGATTACGTACGTCGTCCAGATGCCGATCCCGACCACCTCGGACGTATTCGGGATGACCGACGGAAACGACGACCAGGCCGAGATACCAGGACGAAGCCGCAGCGCGCCGGCCGCATCGGTTAGCAGGTTCGTCTGAGCCGGCATCCCGCCCGCCAGTTCATCGACCGACGGGGACTCTCCGCCCGAGAACTGGATCCGCTCAGTGGCCATGCGCTGGCCTCCTGTTCAGCGGATATTCGTTCAGTATTGTAGTTTTCTCGGACCCAGGCAGGCTTGTGGCGTGGGAAAACCGCTCGCGGCCGTGTTGCTCCTGGCGTCGTGTGGCTACCAGGTCGACGAGACGAAGGTAGTGCCTGCGCCGGCGCGAGCCGATGAGGCTACGGCGGCCGTGGCGCAGGCCTTCGCCATCAGCTACCCGCCGGCCGTCTTCTGGTACGATCCTGACGACTGCGGGGCTGGGGCGATCCATGACCCAGAAGGCGAGTGCGTCTTCGGCTTCCGTTTCGATCGAATCGTGGTCCTGTCCACGCAGCGAGGCGTGCCGCTGCACGAGACCGCTCTCGCTCACGAACTCGGCCACCTGGCCTCCCTGGAGCGCGACGGAACATCCGATCACGACCACGTCAGCCGTTTTTACCTGGACGCGTGGCAGACTCCGGAGCCAGGCAAGATCCCAGACGACCAACACGGACTGGTCGGCGAACAGAACCGCGCGCTCACGGCGCGCGGCCTGTAAGTCAGTTCGCCGTCGCTGCACGTCCAACCTCGTATGTCTTGTCGTCGATCGGCGAGTACAACAACAGCAGGTTGACGCGGTTGCCGTTGGCCGGCGCGACCGCGGCAGACAGGACGTACTTCGTATCGAACGTCCAGGTCACGGCTCCTGCGGTCGAGCGCGAGCAGATGAGCGTGAACGGTCGACCCGCGCCGATCGCCGTGATGTTGTTGACGGTGACGACAGCCGCGGCGGTCACCGTTACCCGGATCTCGTCAGCCTGCGACGGCAGCGGCGTGAAGTTTCCGTCCGCAGCGAACGTGTAGGCGACGGGGGCGCCCGTACGCTGGTCCGTGACGCCGAGGGTTCCCCAGTTACATGCGGCGTGGAAGACGGCGCCAGCCGTGGCGCTCGTGCGCAGACCAACAGATACCCCGGTATTGATGACGCCATATGCATAGAGCGACGCCGTCGACTGGATATCGATCCCGGCCGTGCCAGAGCTTACCGTGGTGCCGATGATCTTCGCCTTGCTCGTCGAGCCAATAGCGATTGAGATCGTTGACGTGGTGTACGAGCCGCCGATGATCGTCACGTCGAAGGCAGCGCCTGTTAGGTCGAGTCCGGTCGCGACGTTAGACGGGATGGTCACGTTCGACAGGTACACCGAGCCGGCACCACCACCGCTGATCCCCTTTGTGTGGCTCGATATCTCGACGTTCTCGAACACGACCTCTGTCGACGTCCCAAGCGCAATTGCGCTACCGGTCGACGTTCCGCCAGAACCGGTGATTGCCAGGTTCCTCCAAGCGTGACTCGTCCCGCTCGTTGCGGTGAATGCGTTAGCCGCAAGGTTCGCGTTGGAGATGATCGACGTCGTAAGGCTCTGACCGACGAACGAAATCGTGCCTGACGGTACCGTGATGGGAGATGTGATCTTGTAGCCACCGGGAGGGAACAGCACCGTTCCGCCTCCAAGTGATCGGACGAAGTTGACCGTGTTCTGAATGGGCACCGTGTCGTCAGCAACGCCATTGCCAACCGCGCCGAACGTCTTCACCGAAACGCCGAAATCGCTGATGGCGTCCTTCAGATACCGCCCCGTCGCGTTGCCGTTGGCAAGAAACTTCCCGTCCACGCCTCCGACGCTCGAAGCAAACGACGACAGGATCCGGCTCAGGTAGGTCCGCTCTCCCGCCACGTACTGGCCCGTATCGGGGTCGATCCCTGTGTACCCGGAGTTAATAACCTCGACGAGTCCAGCGCTCACCGTCGGTTCGGTCGAGAACTGGTCGACCGTGATGCCGTCTTGGTCCTCGATGCGCACCGTGCACGGCTCGTCGACGAAGATGCCGATCTTTCCGGCAGCGTCGAGCAGGTACCCACCGCTGACCAACGTGTGCGCGGCGCTCTTGTCCTTGTCCTGGTACCCGGTGACCCTCGTGTTCGCCGTCCCGGGACGCGTGAGGAAGATTCTGCCGCCCGCGTTGACCGTGCCGTCGGTCCTGCGGGAGCCGGAGACTGCGAGACTGTGGATTACGGTCGCCATGATGTCCTCAAAGCGCGGGAAGCTCGAAACACAAATCACCGCCCTCTTGTTCACGCCCCATCGCGCGCAGAATGGCGCGCTCGGCCTGGTCGTCGAGGTACTTCGCCGTGGTCACGGGCAGCGACGCCGCAAGAGCCATCTTGTGGGCGATCGACCACGCCAGGGCATCCGTCCATCGGCCGCGAACGTCGGGGGCCGTGCCGCTCGCCGAGTCCGCGACGAGCCGCTGTCGCTGGAAGCTGACCGTGTACGTCTGCGTCGGGACGGGCCAGAAGTACAGCGTCACCGTCGCCAGCTTCTCGACGTAGCAGCTGGTCGGCGTGCCAGTGCTGAGCTTGTTCGAGATGGCCTGATATTCGCGGAAGTAGATGTGGCTGACGGGCGTCTCGCTGTCCTGACCGGACAGCTTCAGCATCATCGGAAACGCCACTTCGATCGTGTCGGCGTCCATGGCGAGCGACGACTTCTGACCAGAGGCGGGAGGCGACAGCGTCATCTCCTCGCGCTCCAGCTGGTCGAGACACGCGCCACGGCCGCTGAGCGACTTGAGCGTCACGTCGAACATGTCGCGCGCGTGGCGCAGCTCGACCGACGATGGCTCGCGGCCGAGCGGAAGGAGTCCGGCAAGCTGCAAGCCCTGACGGATGAGCATGTCGACGGACGGCGCAAAGGTTGCGCTCATTCCTCGTTGCCCTCCTCCAGCATCCTGCGGAAGTGCTCCGGGTCTAGGCGCTTCGCGACGCCGCGCGGGACGACGGTGGTGAAGTCGTCCGCCTCGTCGGCCATGTTGCACTTGTCGCCGATGCAGTAGTCGACGTACGACGACGATTCCGGCGGTCTCTCGGCAATGCCGTACATCGCTCGCAACGCGGCCAGTGTTCCGTCGTTCATGCTGCACTCCCGATCTGCGCCGCGAACCCGTCTGGGAACGAGTCGAGCGCCCGTGGTCCGAGGCGGTAGATTCCGCCGAGGGCTGCGGCCTGCTCCACCCAGCGTGAGGCCATTGGTGCGGTGCCGTCGAAGTTGAGCTGACCCGTGGGGCCTGGGTAGACGCTGGCGTAGGGGAAGCCGACGCCGTTCTTGAGGCCGTAGATGTCCGTGCTGTCGGCGGTGAGCTTGGCCTTGTTGTTGAGAACGTCCTTGAACTCGCGGATGGAGAAGCCAGAAGCAGACGTGACCGGCGCCAGCAGAGCGCCCGCCTCAAGGTCGTAGATCGTCCCATCGTTCACGGTCGTCGACGTGCCCGGCTGGGTCGTCACGGTGAGGTACTGTGCCGGGCAGAACGTCGGATCGCCGTCGTCTGAGTAGGTGAAGCCGCGAAGCCACGCGACGAGCGAACGAACGCGGGCAGTTGCGCCCTCGTAGTCGTAGAGGCTTCGCAGGCCGGTGGCGAACTCGGCCGATCGCAGGTACCACGAGCCGTCCGTGCCGGGGTAGTTGGCGAAGGCGTCCGAGCCCGAGCCGTCAGCCATCGGCGTGTCGAAGTACGCCTTTGGAGCCGTCGTCGAAAATAGCGCCTGCCCCCGAAACGTCCCGTCGAAGTAGAAGCCAATCGCCTCGGCGATCATCTCGTCGATCGTGGCGGTCGTGGTGAGCGCGAAGTCACCGCCAGGGGCGACGCCGTACTGGTATGAGCCTCCGCGGACGACCTTCAGGTCTGCCAGGAACGACAGGCCCATGTCCGCCTGCGAGCAAGCGCCCCGCACCTCGCGCGGAGTGAGCAGCATCGAGTTGGCGAAGCCGCCCACCCGCAGGCGCGAACCTCCACTCACCGCGTAGTAGATGGCACCCGCGTCCGTCCGCTGCATCCCGCGCAGCCACATCGCGCACCGGTCGGCGCCGTCGATGTACTTCGTGCCGCCAGACGCCGCGTACGCGCGCAAGAACAGCTTCCCGGCGAGTTCGGTGTCGAGCGAGAATGCGAGCCCAGCCGGCCCGAACATCGCGCCGTAGAGCATCGACGTCGTGATCTCCGCCGGGGATGGCCCGGTGGGCGAGCCGTACTGGAGCGCGAGTAGCTGGTCGGCCAGCGCAAGCATCTTGGCGCGAGCGGGCGCGACCAACTCGGGACGGTTACCGTCATTCACCAGGTCCGACAGGTAGAGCCCGGCCTGCGCGACGGACGAGACGTACTGAACCGTCAGGACGACGGCGCCGTTCTGGTCGACGTACTCGGCGACACCGGCGAAGTCCATCACCAGCCGGAACACGTCGCCCTCGGACAGCGAGTACGAAGAGTTCTCAGTCTGATGAAGCGGCGCCTTCGCGTTCTTGATGAGTAGCGGCTTCGCACGCGCGTTGTGCTTGTTGATCTCCTCGGCAGTCATCCCGGCGGCGTCGTCCGGGCAGTAGTAGCGCCCCAGGCCGCGGTATGTCATCTCCTTGAAGAACCAGACGTGGCCACACAGCGAGCACGCCCGCTTGTTGTCCTTCCGTCTGTAGCCGGTGCCGGTCACGCCGCGATCACCACGCGACAACCCGTGTTGTCAATGGCGCGCACGCCGAAGCCGCGGTAGCTCGTACCTGTAGACGTAACGACGAGGTCTGACCGATTGGCGAGACGGACGTTTTCGAGGTTCAGCAGGGTGGCAGCGGCCGTGATGCCGAAAGCAGGGCTGACCCACCCGTAGCTACTGCCGTCGATCAGCACGTCTTCGAACGTGCACGAGGCAACGGCGCCGCTGACCAAGATGGCCCGGTTCGGACGGTTGGCGGTGGCGGTGAAGGTGCAGCCGCGAACAAAGGCGCGCGCCCCAGCCACCGTTATCGCGGCACCAGCGTTGTCACTCGCGCCAGACTCAAAGTCGCAGTCACGAATCAGGCAGTCGGTACCGCCAGCCGCGACCGAAAGGCGCGCCGTCGTGGCGGCCGTAGACGCTGGAAAGTAGATGTTGTAAAAGCGCAGGCCCGCTACGTTCGGCGTGATCATTGCGCCGGCCACCGCAGACGTGAACCGCGCCTTCGCCGAGCCGATGCCGATGGCGATGGTTGCGACGTTCGCAGTGTTTAGCGTCTGGGCTACCGAGATGGTCTCGGCGTGGCTCTCGGCCAACAGAATCAGGTCGCCAGCTGAGCACGCTGCGTACGCGGCCACCCAGGTTGCCTTGGGGAGTTCTGGCTCGGTGCCGGCGTTGACGTCGCTGCCGTGGACGCTGTCGACCCAGTAGACGGAGCCGGAGACATAGTTGCCGTCATCCGCGAGAACGTCAGGTCCGTTCGGTGCCAGCGCTGACGGGTAAACGTTGGGCGATGCGATGGCCGTCTCCTTGTTGAACTACAGCCCCCCGGTTCGAGCCGGAGACGACGCCAGCCGTCCCCGGGGGGCCAATCTGGATTACGCGGACGGCGTGCCGAGCAGGATCGCCGTCTCGTTGCTGTTATTCACGCCCTTGTTGTTGTCGAGTTGCATATCGCCAGAGGTCACGACGATCTGGGCGTTGCTCGCGTCGGTCATGTTCCGGCACTTATTGTCAGTGATCCATCCGGTGGCGTTCGCGAGCGCCCACGTAATGCAGGCCGTTGAACTGGCCGCGTTGTTGTGCAGCTTGTTGCACGAGATATCGGCGTTCGTGGCAACCGTGGTGAGGTTCTGGATGACCCCGACCGCCGCCGACGTGGTTCCTCCGACGATGGTGTTGCGCAGGATGCGAGCCCGAGCCCCGCCGACGATGCGCAGGAACGTCGTGCACGTTGCCAGCGCGGCCCCGTATGCCTGGTTGTCCTCGAACGTGAAGTCATCAGCGGCGGCCGTGGTGGTGACGCCGATGGTGACCTTGTTGTTCGCGTCCGTGCCGAAGAAAATCCGGTTGTTCCGGATGCGGCACCCGGCAGCCGAGACGGTGATCGGCGCGGCAACGTTCACGGTGCCGGTGGTGGGCTCCATGTTGATGCGGAAGCCGTCGAGACGGAGGTTCGCCGTGTCGAACAGGATGCTCGATGCGGCAGCCGTAAACGAGATCGTGGCTTGGTTGTTACCCTCGCCGAGACCGTAGATATTCACACCCGCGCTTGACCCGAGGTTCGACCACCCGTCAGCAGCTGAGATGGTATCCGTGTGCCCCGGAAGCGCGATGACGTTGTCACTCCGGTTGCTGCGCACGGTCGCCAACGCGGCGTTGATGGACGTGAAGAATCCGTCCGGGTTGCCGGGCATCCCGGGCGGCAGCTGATCGAGCGCTGAAGGGCCCGAGCTGTGCACGTAGATGACCTTGCCGCCCGTCGGAATGACGACGTATCCAGGGAAAATCTCCGTGGCGCCGTCGACTCGAAGCGATGCTTGAACGCCCATGGTGGCTCCTTAGATGTTCGAGCCGATGAACGAGCGCCAATCGCTGAACCCGGTGGTCCAGCGCGCCGACCCGAGAGCCGACTTCGTCTCGTTGTCGAAGTTCGAGCTCGTCCGGAAGCGGGGCTTCCGGCGCCACAGGAACTTCGCGCCGTTCTTGACCGTGGTGCGCATAGACCAGTTCGTGGTCGATGACATGTAAGGCACCGACGCGTACTCGTCGGACACCTCGCCCTTGAGCGAGTTGATCGCGTTGTTGGCCGTGTCGTCCTTCTGGTCCGACTTCCAAATCTCCTTCATCCGAAAGCGGTAGTTCGACGGGCCGACCACGCGCCGCACCTTGTACCCGGCGGTGATGTAGCCGGCCGGGTTCGGCAGCTTGTCGACGAGCACCAGCATGACCCCCATCGCCGTGTTGCTAGGGCTGAGCGCGGTGGGAAGCACGTTGGAGACGGTGCCGCCGCCCCGGATCGGGTGGGCCGAGTCGCACAGCGCCTTGTTGTCGCCGCCGACGCGTCCGTTGGTCGTCGAAAACATGTCGTTCAGGACGCCGACCGCGTCGTACTCCTGGGTGAGCACGCAGGTCTCTTGGAGCATGCGCGTCCCGTCGTAGATCTCAGGATACTGCGCGTCCTCCTCGAAGTCCTCGGGGATGATGAGGCGCTTCGAGAACTTCTTCGGCTCGTAGCGGGTCACGATGCCCTGCCCGAACTCGCCGAGGTCGAGATCGGCGCCCTCCTCGGTCTCGGACCACAGCGCCGGTCCGACCCGCTCGACGTCGTCCACGTACTTCTTGTCCGTGGTGTCCTCGTCGAGGTACTTCTTCCAGACGGGCTCGTTCGTCTTCTCGCTGGACGACCAGATCGCCCCGAGAATCTTGTGCCAGACGTTGCCCCAGTTGTTCGAAAGCGTCGAAGTTGCGGTGCTCATGGTTCAGACCCCCACAAGGGCGTTCTCGATGAACCGCACTTTGACGCGCATGTTCGCCGAGGCGTAGTCCTGCGCCGGGTTCCGCAGGATCTCTAGGATTTGCACGTTGGCCGCGCCGGTCTGGCCAGTGCCGATGACGCCACGAAGGCTCCGCTTGTAAACCGTGTCCACAGACGTCGAGCTGGTCGCCGTGATGTCCGCCGAGTTGTTGATCAGCTGGAAGTTCGTCAGGACGGTCGAGGACGCGGTCGATAGATAGGTCTCGTACTCGATGTCCAGGTCCGTCCAGACGTGGCAGTAGATGGCGTTGGGGTTAATGACGTCGGCGTCGCCCGTGTAGGTCGTGCCGGCCGGGACGTATCCGCCGTAGACCCGCCGCCCCGAGGCGTCCAGGTAGCTCACCGCCGCGATGACGCCGAGGAGGCTCGTGTCTGCGGAATCAGCCAGAACTACCGTGCCGTCGGAGACGCGCTTGACAACGTCCCCAGGCGCCATCCCGACGCACGAGTTGGACAGCGAGAATCCGCTCGCCACGACGTACTTGACCGGGCGGGCGCGGTTCCCACCCACAGGGCTGAATCCACCGCGAAGCAAATTGGCCATCTCTCACACGCCTTTCTGAAAGCCAGTCATGGACGCCCGAGCACGGGCCGCCTCTTCCGCGCGCACGTCCGCGTCTTCGCTCGACAGGTCGAGGGTCGCATCCGCCTCGCGCCGCAGCCGGCGGTTTTCGATCGCCGTCTTGTTCCGCTCGTACCGCTCACGCTTCTCCTTGAGCCCGCGGTTCGCCCGCATGAGCACGAGGTCTCGCGACTCGACCACGTCGTCCTGGGCGAAGGTCATGCCCTTGATGGACACGGAACCGTCGAAGTGGACGATCTCGTACGGCGGGATGGCTCGCTTCCAGTACGCCGGGCCGAACTGCGCGTCGTTCTTGTCGGCGAACATGTAGCGGTACACGCCATCGCCAGCCGGCGGGAGCGTGTTGCCGTCACCGTCGACGAGCGTGAACTCGGTTCCGGGGTCTCCAGAGACGTCGCTGAAATCTTCGTCCAGGTCGACGTGCGGAATCGTCTTGCGGGTCGGGGGCAGCGCGGTTGCGCCGCTCTTTGCCCGTCGGATGGTACGTGTGGCCATGCGTCACCCTGCACATGTGGTCACCGCGCAGAACGCTCGGGGGCTGCGGCTTCCTCCCCGGCTCGTCTACCGGACCAGTCACGTAAGGCGACTGCGGCTGAAAGTTTTTCTACCGTACCGCCCTTACGGGCGAGGCTCCATCTATCACGTCACAACGAACGCCAGTCGTAAAGCCCTCTACCAGTCAAAATCACTCGCCAGGAGCAAAAACAGCCGCCTGGACCGCCTGGAGCTCCTCCTTTGACAGGCCATGAAGCGCGCCCTTCGGCAAACGAACCTCCCGCGGCGCGCTCTCTCCCCGGCCGTCGTCGCCGCGCATGCCGGCGTATCGCTGCTCGTTGCCGCGGGGCGGGACGCGACCGCCCAATCGCTTCTGTGCCGCAATGTAGGCGGCTGCCTCGCGGTCGGTGTCCAGGTCGTCGGGACGGCCGAGGCCGTTGATCAGGTAGTTGCGGTAGGCGCCGACCGCGCGCGCATGCTCCGCGTTCTTGATCCACGGGAACTCGCTCGAAACCGCGACCCAACGTGCGTTGATCTGGGCCGCCGCGAGGCCGCCGCCTTCCTGGCGCGGCTGTCGCATCTGCTGGAGCATCTCCGGCGTCAGGCCGATCCTGCGCAACCCGTTGAAGAAACCACGCTCGCCGTTGATCTCCTCCAGGCGAGTGCGGAGCTGGTTGTATCGGGTCAGGTCGAACTCGCCCTTGGTGCGGTCGTGCGCCTTGAACGCGGCGATCTCAGACTCGATGGCCCTGTTGATAACCTGCACCTCGTCAGGGCGCTGGTCCTGCTGCTGGCGCGGCTGCTCGCGGGGACGAACGGCCTCGATCATGCGCTGGAACTCGCCGCGCATGCCTTCGAGATCCGAGCGCACTCGCGCAGACACGCGCTCCTCGATTTGGCGCTCGCGGTCGGCGAACGCCTGTCGCCGGTCACGCCTGCTGCCCTGCTTCGGGGCGCGCTGAAACTTGCCGTCCTGTCCGCGCTGTGGGGCTGCGGCCTGCCCGCCCTGGCCTTGGTCGCCTTCGCCTGAGTCGTCGCCGCCTGCGTCGTCGTCCCGCTCCTCGGGCTCGCGGATGACTTCGGTGTCGGTCGTGATGGTCGGCTGCGTGTCGTCGTTCTCGATGGCCATGGTGTCGTCTCCTTACGAGCGGGCTGCGATTCGGGCGGCGGTCTCACGCTCGGCGGGTGTCCCACCGCGTTCCGCCAGCGCCAAGAGCTTCTGTTTGCGCGCCGAAATCTGCTTCGGTCGCTTCTCCCCGGGAATGCCGCCCTCGACGTCGAGGAGCAGCTTGCCGGCGTCGTTCTTCTTGTAGTCGGCCTTGCCGCTTTCGAGCGCGGTCATCAGGTCGTCGGAGGCGAGAATGTCGCTCGCCTGGAGCCAGATGATTCTCTGTCCCTTGAGGGCCTCCGGGGTTGCCTCGTTCATCTCTTCGCCAGCGAATCGCTTCCATTGCACTATGTGGCCGAGAGTGATGCCTTCCGATTCGAGGGAGGCGAGGGCGGTCGCTCCAGCCGCGATGAGCACGCCCTTCACATGCGGGCTGTCATGCGCGTCCGGGACCATCATGATCTTGTCGGTGCCGGGGATGCGGTGCTCGTGGACCGGTGGCAGGCGCCAAGCAACGACCACGCCCGCGCGCGGCTGGTTGGTGGGCACGTCGAACCCCCACTCCTTAGCGCGCTGCACGAGCAGCGGAAATTGGGAGCTGTACTTGCCCAGCTTCTTTTCAGCTGGTGCCTTCTTGTTCTCTCGCTGGATTTTCATCGGTCGTCGTCTCCTTCAGGATGGTCTTCAGAGCGGAGAGCTGCCCCGCCACGTAAAGCGTCTCGTCACGCGAACCCGACAGGCCCGCCGCCACCTCCAGGCGGCGCAATAGGTCCACCCGGCGCCGGGCCAGGTGTGCCAGGTAGTCCCACGTTGCCTGGTCCTCCGCCCATTCCCGGTCGAGTTCCCATTCGTTCGGCATTGGCCCTCGCTGCGTCGGCTTTGTAGAGCTCGGCGATGTGGCCGCGCTCGTGCTTGTCGAACATCGCCTTTCCGCTCGGCGACAGGTTCGCGTAGTAGTCCGTGACCTTGAATTCCTGCATCTTCCCGTAATGGTCAGCGTGCGGATCCTCGGGCAACACCGGGTGGTCCTGCTCGTTGATGAAGCCGGCGTTTTCGTCCTCCTGGCTCATCAGCTGCGGCGGGGGAGTGGGCTGAGGCGGCGGCGGAGGCTGCCCCAGCGCGCGCTCCAAGTCGGGCTTCTCGATGGCTTTGAAGTACTCCAGCGTCGCTGCGTAGATGACCTGGGGCCCACGATTCGGGTCCTGGACGATAGCGGGCGTGGCGTTGAGCTGCTGGAGCGTGGCCGTCGCGGCCTGGATGCGCTCGGGCTTGGTCTGCATGCGCTGATCGGCCGTGAACGTGAAGCGGAACTCGTCGGTCCAGTCCGCTCGGTGCGCCGTCTGCATCCCCTGGCCGTCGTCCGGGTAGAAGTCCTCCATGTCGGGCATGAAGTTCCGGTTATCGTCGGCGATGAGCCGGATCTCGTAGGCCAGCGTCTCAGTGAACAGGCCAGTGATGGTCGAGACGAGCTGAGTCGCGTTGTAGTTGCGCTGTTCGGCAGCCGCCTTTGTCTCGTTCGTCGGTCCGGCCTCGCCGGAGAGCGTGTCTGCGTCGGCGATGAGCGTCGAACTGTCGGCATTCAGCTTGCCGATGAACTTCCACAGGCCGTCCGACGGCGGGTGCATGACGAACGGCTTGATGCCGTTCATTTGCTCCGCTTCGAGATGGAGCGTGTGGAACTTCCCCATCTCCATCTCGACGGGGCCAGTCTTCCCGGCCGATCCTTCTGGAAGGAAGCCACCCTGCATGTTCTGGTAGCGCGCCGACAGCAGGTATTCCGCCATCAGCTTGTCCGTCATGAGGTTGTTGTTCTTGAGCAGGTACCCGACGCCGATGCCGTAGAACCCGGCCGGGTTCGGGAATAGCCGGTAGTGCAAGAAGCTGTAGATCGGCCGCATCCGTGGCGGCGCTGGCATGGGCGGCGGCGGCGGCTGCTCGGCAGGCACGCCCTGCTGGACCATCTGCTGGAACTGGGCCGCGACGTTCTTGGCCTGGAGGTCCCACGCCTTCTTTTCGCGCTCGAAGCGCATGCGGTCGAACGGGTCTTCGTCCTCGCGAGCCATCAGAGCGAGCGGGAGCGAAGTCTTGCGGTCGATGGTCCACAGCGTCGGGCGCATCCGATCGCCGTCGGGCAGCTTCGTCCATGTCTGGCAGACGTAGACCTTGCGCGCTTCGAGCTCGCGGTCCTCGGCTGTCATGTCTGGCTTCTCGACCTTATCGATCTGGATGCCGACCTCTTCGATCGCCGTGTCATCGCCGTCGTCTCGGTCTACGGACTCGGTCTCCTTGTCGTAGAGCTTCGTGACCTGGTCCTTGTCGAGCATCCCCGACAGCCCGTAGTCCTCAAGCGTCCAGCGGTGCCAGCGGCGAATTAGCGTCACGCGCGGAACCTCGCCCATGAACGGGTCGACGTCCTTGCGCGAGTACGGGACGATCACGTCATCCGCGCTGATGTCCTCGATTCGCGTCGTCTTCAGGACCGGGTCCCACATCTTGTAGCGAAATTCGCTGCCCGTGATGAGCCAGCGCAGGTAGCTCATGCGGATGCTCTGAATCCAGAACGGCACCTTGTGGCGCAACTGCCAGTTCATGTACCGCTCGCGGTCGGCGGCGGCCTGTACGTCATCCGGACGGTTCGGCTGGACCTGGATGATGTTGCCCTTCTGCGGAACGACCTGATCGCACCCTCGCGACCACAGTTGCAGGATGATTCGCGTCCCGAGCGTGTCGTGCGGAGCGTTCCCGCCCGCCTTCATCGCCTCGACCACGCCAGCGTATAGCTTGTACTCGTCGGCGCGGGCCTTCTTCCAGTCGTCGCGCGATTCGTCGTCGCGCTTGATGGCACGGACGAGACGCTTTGCCTCCTTCTCCAGCCATTCAGCCGTGTCCTTGTTCGCCAGGAGCCCGGGCACGAGGTTCTCACCATGCTGGGCCGGCTCGGACGTCCACTGCTCGACGGCTTCCTCGCCCGCTCCGTCGGTGACTTCGGTCTGTTCTTCGTCGCTCATCGGATTGGCGGCCCCAGCGTGAGGGAGTTGCCGGTACGGAGTCGCGCAGGCGGATGGGTCCACTCGGCGTCGTCCGGATCGTCGTCTTCGTCGGAGTCAGGCGTGTCGACCGGGTTCTCTAAACAGGCGTACATCACCATGTCCCAGTCGTGGTCATCGGCCTTCGTGTCCACGTCGTTCGGATCGTTCTCGTCTGCCCGAAGCGCGGGGATCGTCTTGATGGGCGACACGCACCGGCGCATGAACCGCAGCATCGGCCGCGCCCGCTCCGTCGGCTCGGTTGCCCCCGGATAGGCCTCGGGGATGGTCGTGCCGAGCCGACGCACGATTTGACCGGCCCCGTTGTAGCGGCTGCCTGGCCCCTTGCGCGCTCGCTTCCACCTGACGCCTGCCTTCTGGAAGTCCTTTGCGATGGTCGGCGCTCCGGACATGCCGCCATCGCCGAAGCACGACGAGTCGAGTGGGTTGCGCGCGAAGTTTAGCCGCGACTGACCGGCACGATGGTCCCACAGGCCGTATCGCGACTCGACGCCAGCCATCAGCGCCGCGACCTCGTCGACGTGCTTCCCTTGCACGCGCAGGTGGTCGAACATCGTCAGCCCGCCGTCGCCGTCCTGGTAGAACCAGCCGATGGACCCAGGTGACAGGATGCCCCAGTCTCCTGACCGGAAGACCTTCGCTCCAGGTGGCACCGCGTGGTCCTCGCAGACGTGGAACTGCCCGTCCCAGATGTTCGCCAGGAAGGCCCCGGCGACCACGTACCAGTTTCCGTTGAGCAGCGCGTCCCGTACCTCGGGGCGCTTGTTCATGAGGCTGGCTTCGTACTTGCCCGACTCCATCAGGATCGGGTTGTCGGTAAGCTTCGCCGGGATGTAGACCTGTTCGTAGACGATCACGCGCCCATCTCCGAGCGTGGTCGAGACGCTGACGACCTCCTCTGGCTTCGCGACCTCGATGAACCGCTCGCGGACCCAGATCAGGCCCTCGCCATCGGGGTTGGACGCCGCGCAGATTTGCAACAGCGGCTCCAGCATCGAATCTGCGGTGCGGAGACGAGTGTCCAGGTAGTCGAACTGCGACTCGCTGAACTCGGTCAGCTCGTCGAAGGCGATATACGTGTAGGCGCGGCTCTTGTGCTTGTACTTGTCGCGCTCGCGCTCCAGGTGGCTGAACTGGAAGATGGCCCCGCCTGCGCGGGGGAACTTCCAGATGCCCTTGTTGTCGTTGAACTTCGCCGACGGGTCGATGGCCTTGAAGAAGTGCTCTGAAAGCTCCTTGATTTGCTCAAGGTCGGGCGTCGTGCGGCGAAAGTAGATGCCCCACGCTGTCGACCGATATCGCTTGCCGGCTTTTTTCGCCTCGGCGTAGCGGCGCATCTCGACGACGAGGATCTGCGCGAACTTCATCATCAGGCAGAGCGACTTGCCACCCGCGACCGCGCCACCGTAGAACACGATTCGCTGCCGAGCCGCGAAGAATTTCTCCTGCTGGCCGAGAAACGGCGCGAAAATGATGGATTCAGGCTTGCACTGCTTGCAGCACTTGCGCTGGACGCCGAAAAGCGAGATGCGCCAGATAGCCTGGCTCTCGCATCCGGCAGTCACCTCGCACTTTCCGTGCGGGAACGTAACGGCTGGAGGCATGCCGCTCATTCGAACGGGCTCCACACGGCGCCGACGTCGGCACGCCAGTCGACCGTAACCGCCAATCCGCCCGTAACCGACAGGACGATGTCGCCGGCGCTGACGGCGAACGAAATGCCCCACGACGGGTCAGTCTCGACGTCCGTGCCGATGACGTCGGTCGCCTCGATGACCGCGGCGGCGCTGCCCGTGCGCGAAACTACGACGCGCCGGTCGTAGGCAGCGAAGTCGCCGCCACCGGACGCAGCCACCGTCACGCTCAGCACGAGGCACGAATCGGCGTTGACCGTGTCGCGCCAGATTTCGGCGGGCGTCGCGTTCGTGGTCGTCGCGTCCCTCGCGTACCTGCCGCGCTGGTTGGCCACGTCGCGTGTCGAATTGGCCACGAGGAACGTGTCACGCTCGTCGCTCTTTTTCTCGATGAGCCGGGCGCCCTTGGTGGACAGCTTCACCGCGGCCTCGGGCGGTTGAACAGCGACAAGGCGGCCATGACGACGGCAGCGGAGCCGATGAGTAGGACCGGGTGGGCCTGGACGAAGCTCACTTCGCCTCGACCTCCGCGGGTGGCAGTGAAACGGCCGTCGCCTCGATGACGTCGTCCTCCTCGACGGCGCCGATCTCTTTGATTTTGCCGCTACGCAGCCGCTTGAACCGCTTCACCTCGGGCTGCTCCAGCACGACCACCGGCATGACCACGATTGCCGACTCGCCATCGCCGGCCCGCTCAGGCTCCTGGCTGCGAATCAGCGCCGTCACCCGCTCGTGAACGGCCTGGAGACCCGCCGGCCACTCCTTTTTCGCAAGGCCGGCCAGCGCCGCATAGCCAGCCTGCTCGCGAGACGCGAAACCGTGCCATTCCTTGTCACCGGCGATGACCTTGCCCTCGCTCGGGTTGTTCTTCAGCAGCGCCCGCACGTCCTCGGCCGATAGGCCCAACTCGGCCATGCGCCTGATTGCGGCGTTGATGGCCACGACGAGCCGCGTGTCCTGGTCCAGGATCCGACGGATCCGGTCCTGGAGCGACGCGACCCGGTCGGTGCTCACGACGAAGCGGCCCTCTGCGGAACAACCCAGGACGCGAACGGGCTCCCCTTGGCAGCAAGGTGCTCGTGGACCGTCGCCTTCAGGTCGGCCAGGTTGATGCGCCCGAGCTCGATACCGGGAAGGTCCATCCCAACGACCGGCCAGGCCGACTCAGGCGCCAGGTCCGACGGGATCATGTACTCGCAGCGAAGGCCGATGACGATGTCCTGCTCGTCGTCCGCTGGCGGCGTCACCTCGCCCCCCGCGTCCCGAATCGCCTTCATCCGCGCCACCCACTCCGGCTTCGGAATGACCCGCGGTTGGAGAGACACGCCAAACCGCTGCTCGGTCGACTGCTTCGGAACCGCGTTCACCGGCAACGCAGGCGCCAGTCTCGGGTCATTGCCTCGCATCGGTCCTCCCAGGGCTCAGCAACGCCAACGCAGCTTCGAGCGCAGTCGCCATGTCCCCGAACACCTTCCGCACGTGCAGCTCACGGCACGAGTGGTTGTAAGGGTTCTCGGACTGCCTGCGCGCCAATGCCGCTTGCTCGCGTACGGCTTCCACCGCGCGAGTCACCGCCGCTGCCGACGTCGTCTTTCGGCCCACATCGCAACAGTGCGCGATACGCGGGGGAGGCGGATAGCCCCTATACCGACAATGGGAACGACCCGGCAGCGGCCAACCACTCGCGGTACTCGTCCTTCTGCTTCTGGACGTACCTGGCGATGGCGTCTTTATCTACGCAGAACTTGCCACTGATGCTGTCCTGGATGACGTACCGGCAGACAGCCTCGGAGTACGCGTCCAGGGCGCTCGCCTTGGCGCCCGGCTGGTTGCTCACGTCGTACACCACGGCAGAACCACCGCACGCCTCGCAAACGTTGGATGTCGTCATGCCACGACGGTACGCCCATGGCTTGAGGCGGCGAACCCACTACACCGGCGACGTCTGACAGGTTGCGGCGCTCACATGCGCGATTGCGACGCGCAAAGCTGGATCCGCGCGCGCCCGGGTGGGGCCTGCCTTTTCCCCTCCCGGGGGCTTGCTCATGGCGGACTGGGCCTGGACGCACGCAGCCCGCCTATCACACGCGCGCCCGTGCACGCAGTACGCAGCACTGCCACGCGCGCAGCCCTGTAAGCCTCGAAGAACCCACGAATGTGCGGCGTAGTGCCACACTGAACACAACAAACGAACGTTTATTGCTGACTCGTGGCGTTGGCTATGAGCCTGGCTTGGCTCGTAAGTCGGCTTTGGAATTCAGGTTTCTGGCAATCGGCTCCCGTTGGTCGCGGGCGGTGCACGTCGAGCGGTGAGCGGTGGCGAGCAACCTGTCCCATCCACCCCAACTTCCCCAAATCTCCACCGACCGTCTCAATGCTGGCTAAACGGTTCAATCAACCGACGTCGGCCCAATGAGTTTCAAGGCTCGCCGGACCGCTGGCCAGTCGAAGAACATCCGGCCCTTCGGCGACAGTCGGCGGCAAGGGATTCGGCCTCGCTTGACCATCTGCTGGACGGTGGCGGTCGAGACTCCAAGGGCTTCGGCAAGCTCCCAGCTTCGCCATAGGCGCGGTAAAACTCGACGTGCGCTTGGAAGGCCGGACCAACTCCCCATGCGTCTTATCGTACCGCCCGGTATGTCGAAGGGAAGGGACCTATTGTGTCGGTGTAGGGGTTGCTTTGATGGCTGGTTGCGCGGCACGCTTGGCTCACTGTGGCTGGCAGAACCCGAGGACCCGCGAGCGCCGATGTCAGGCGCTACGTGTGCGCTGCGAGCGGAGGGCGAGAGCGACGACCTCTCTCGCGTGTTCCTGCTGTGATCGCGGCTGTGGCTCGACTGACCAGCTCTGCCGTAATCTGAGCTACTCGATCCGGAGCGCGCGATCCTATGGGCGTGGCGAGAGGTCGGGTGCGCCCTGAGACCTGACTGACGCGCTCCTAACTTTTCTCGCCATCGCTGTACGATTCTTGTTGCACGCGAATCAATGGTCGAGTAGTGTTGGATGTGTCGGGAGGTTGAGCCCGGCGCCAACGAAGGAGACGACCCATGACGACTGAATTTGTGGCGATTGGACAGACCGGGCGCGGCGAGGGTGAGCAGGCCGAGTTTTCGGCGTTCGGTGACACCGCAGAGGAGGCCCGTACAAACGCCGCTGCCGGCACGGGGAATCCGCCGTCGCATTTCCGAGTGCTCGCCGTGACCGCAGAGCAGGCCGAGCAGATTCGGCGCGGTGCGACCCCGTACGATATGGCGCTGTAAGCGAGGAACCGACCATGACGACCATCGATACGAAGAAGCTGGCCCGCGACCTGTACCGCGACGACATGAGCCGCGCCGACGAGGTGCCGGTGCAGCAGGACGGCCACCGGGCGTACGACGGCTGGCTGGCTGCTTCCAGCGACGCCGGGGACCGCGACACGGCCGACGCGCTGAGGGCGACGGACCGCGAGGAGTTCGCCGCGGCATGGAATGAGCTGGTCGAGGCTGAGTAATGACCATCTACTTCTGTCGGCGCGTGATCTGGCGCGCCATGTCGCGCATTAGGTGGACGTAATGCCCGCGGCCAAGCGTAAGCCGGGTCGCGGCGGCGCCCGCCCTGGCGCTGGCCGCCCGGTATCGACGGGGGCCGGCGCGAACCGCATCGTGTTCCGCGTGAGCAATGCCCAGCGCGACGAGCTGGCGGCCGAGGCGACTCGCCTTGGCCTGTCCAGTGCGGCCCTGGCGGCGAAGCGGCGCGTGTTCTCATGACCACGGCCGTGGCTCTCCTACGCGTCTCGACCGACAAGCAACACCTCGGCCTGGACGCCCAACGCGCCGCCATCTCGGCATACTGCGCCACGCACGGCATCGAGGTCATCTCCTGGCACACCGAGATCGTCTCAGGTGGGGCAGCCTTCGAGGACCGTTACGGCCTACAAGCAGCGCTCGCCGACGTCTCTGCCACCAAGGCCACCCACCTGCTCGTAGCCAAGCGCGACAGGTTCGCACGTGACCCTCTCGTTGCGCTGCTGACAGAACGCGAGCTGTCACGGTCGGGCTGTACGGTACTGTGTGCTGACGGCAACAACGAAACCGACCCCGCCAGCGAGCTTGTGCGTCACATTCTTGACGGCGTGGCACGATTCGAGCGGCGCATGATCAGTATCCGCACCAAGGCTGCGCTCAAGGCCAAGAGCGACGCAGGGGCCAAGCTGGGCCGTCCGTTCGGGGCGAAGGACAAGCACCCACGCAAGCGGTCTGCTGGTATAGGGGGCTTGCAGTAGCCCATAAGCCGGTACCGTTGAGGGGTGAACGAGCAGCTACGCCACGTAGCCGTCATGTGCATCGCTGCCCTGGTGGTGGCGATGGGCGGTGCCGTAGCGCTCATTGCGTCGTACCTGCACAGCTCGGGAGAACAGGTATACATGGTGGCGACAGGAATCGTAGCCGTGGGCGGCGCGATCATCGCCGGTGAGTTCGGCCTGGCTCGCTCGGCCTCTACGCCAACGGCGGCCGTCAAGGTCGACCACCCCGTAACGACCATCAACCAGGGAGCAGATGCCGCGAAATGAAGACAGCTCGCCGGGTCATCGACGCAGTACAGACGGGGTCGCGCCGATTGCTGGACCTGACGACGAGACGGGCATCCGCATCGGCCTCGGCATCCAATCCCTGGGAGCGAACCTCGCGGAACATTTCCGCGCTCGACGCCACCTTACGCGGGCTCAACGAGCGGCTGAGAGTGCACGCCTCGCCGCGGTCCTGGACGGAATCGCAGGAGAGATCGACACCCTGAGGATCGGCGTGCGGGCGATGGCGAGGCAGGACCTTGGGTGACACCGAGCCGGAATACGTGCTTGAGTACGACGACGCGCACGAGCTGCCGTTCGCCGAGGAGCAGACGCCGACGAAGCTGGAGGAGCCTGGCGCATGTTGGCGGTGCTGGCGCATCATGCCGGTCCAGATCGTTGCGCCCGCTCCCGGCTCGACACACGAGGCGATGCGGTTCCACACGTGCATCGCGAGCGCGGGCGGCGGATGGGCATGGTGCGCGGTGACGATGGTTCTGCGGCTGGGTACGTTCGAGCTGTACGTGGGGCCGAACCGGCGCACGGCGATCTTGCCGCCGCCGAGCGGAGAGCGGCGCCGATTCCCGCCGCGGAAGGACGACGTATGAAGTCACGCTTCTTCTCGATCGACGAGTTCCGTTGCCACAGCGGCGAGCCGTACCCCGCGGCGTGGGCCGATGACCGCTTGCAGGCCCTCTGCAACGTCCTCGACACCATCCGCGACGCCTGGGAGGGCCCGATCACCGTCGTCTGCGGATACCGGACGGCGGCCTACAACGCCGCCCTCGCCGAGGCCTCGGCGAAGCGCAACGGCGGCGTCTCTGGCGTGGCCCAGAACAGCCAGCACATCCAGGGGCGAGCCGCCGATGTTCGCCCGGCCGCTCCCACCGTGGAGCGGGTGCGCGAGCTCCACGCGCTCGTGCGCCGGCTGTTCGACGAGGGCAAGCTCCCGCAGCTCGGGGGGCTCGGGCTCTACCCGGGTTTCGTACACGTTGACGTCCGAGCAAAACAGAACGGTCACCTTGCTACCTGGGGCGGCATCGGAATGGGCGAGTCGCAGTGACGCCGGGACAGAAGCGCGCGGGGCTGGCGCTGGCGCCGGTCATCCTGTTCGGCGCGTTCCTCGTCGGCAGGGTCACCGCGAGCCCGCCTCCGAGCCACGACGAGCGCAAGGTTGTCACCGACTCGAAGGCGACCTCCACCACAGTCGCCAAGGTCGACGAGGCCAAGCACGAGACCGCCACCCGCGACACGGACACCACGGTTCGCACGGTAACGCGCTGGCTGCCCGCTGTCGCTGCCTCCGTCGGGTGTCCAGCAGTCCCCGCCCACGTCGAGCAGGAGACGGTCAGGGAGACCCACGCGGCGGCCACCCGGACGGCCGACACGAAGCGGGCGCAGCAGGTCCAACAGCACGCCGAGACCGAGGCGCATCAGACCGTGGTGGAGTTGCACGCCGTCGAGGCGCGCCCGAACTGGAACATCGCAGTCCTGGCAGGCGCTCAGCTCGGCGGGCGCAGTCTACTTATCCCGGCCCCATTCGTCGGCGGCGTCCACATCCAGCGGCGCGTCCTGGGGCCGGTCAGCATCGGCCTGTGGGGGACGACCGGGATGGCCGGTGGGGTCAGCGTCGGCCTGTCCTGGTAGCGCGATCGGCTCGGCTGCGATAAGCCTGCCGTGGGTGGCGCAGTAGTACGACGATGGCGGGTTGAAAAATCCGTCGTGCAACTCTACGCCACACACTCCGCAGTAGATCTGCGTTCGCGCGCCCTGGAACATCACCTTACACTCGACGGGCAGGTAAAGTGCCTCGTCGGTGATCCTCAAGCCGCCGACGTAAATTGGCTTGTAACCCATCGTCTCCTCCTACTCCTCTGCCTTCAGCGCCGCATCTGCGAGTCGCACGGCCTCAGCATACACGCTTCGGATCCTCCTGAAGTGCTCCGTCATGGCAAGCTCTGTGGAGCAGCGAGGACAGTGCCAGCAGCCCATGCATCCGTTCAGCGCTGACTCGCACGTAGGGCACAGCGGCCATTTGCCAGTCGGCATCGTCTCCTCCTACTCTATCGCCCCAACGGCGCGCAATGCTTCCTCGACCGTATTAGCACGTCGCCAGTGACGCGGGAACACCGCGGCCAGCGCCATCTCCTTAGGCGTTAGGCCAGCCTTGGCGTCGCGCTTCGCCTCTATCAGCACCGGGTCACCCGTCACGACGTGCACGGCCAGGATGTCAGCCCCGAGAGGCCCGTTGTGGATGTCGATGGCAACGGTTCGCTTCTTCAGCTCGCGCAGAATCGCCCAGTGCGTCTTATCGGCTCTGTGGCGGCTCCTGAACATTCAGCCTAACGGCGTCCCCTTCCGTATCGCCCGGCGCCGCTCCTGCCAACTCAGGATGTACTCGTCAGTCCCGGATACATGCGCGTCGTCGAGGAGCGCGAGCGCGTCGTCTAGCTTTGCTTCGAGCTGCGCGGCCTCGTCGGCCAGCTGATGGAACGCCGACAGCTGCGCCAGGACGACCGGCGGCGCCGAGTGCAGCCGCCCATCTTCTCCGCGCGTCACCATCACGCGCTTCAGCGCTTTGCGTGCCTCGCGTATCCGCTCGCTCAGCGGCACCTTCGCGGGCTCGGGCTGGTCCGGCGCGGGCGGTTCGACGGGCTCCAGTATGTCGTAGCGGCCCGCGCGCCAATGGAAAGCGATTGGCAACTCTCCAGCAAGCTCTCCTTCGTACACCTGGCGCGGCTCGTCTGGATCTTGGTTGATGCCTTCGTGTCTCCACTGCACCCACTGCCCGACGACCGGCAACGGCACGCCCGGACCGCTTCGCCCGACCACGCGGAACCCAGGAGGCATCGCGCTTACGGGTTGGGCCGGCGCGGTAAGCAACGTCGGCACCGTCATCGGCTCGCCGGTCAGCGTGTTCGGCAGCGTTACAGGCGGCTCGGCTCGGACCAGCGCGCCCATTCGCTCGGCGTGGTCTGCGCAGGCTACTCCAATATCGCTGTACTTGGTCCCGACGACTGTCTCCCATGAGGGCGCAGTCGTGCAGTCAAAATTACCGTCGGCGCCCTCATGGAGGCACTCCTCAGCGCCGCTGAACATCGGAACCCACCCCGGCGCCAAGGCCCACCCGTCCGGGATGCGCGGCTCGGTTGTGCGAGGCCGATGGACCTTACAGTCGCACGTGTCGGCGCCGCACTCTTGAGGCCAGGAGGCGACGCGGGGATTCGCCAGCCGGTGAGCGGCCCGACCGTGTCCACAGACGCACTCCAGATCGATGTTCGCCCAGTCGTACCCGTCAGGGATGCGCGGCTCGACGACGGGCGCAGCGGGCTCAAGTGGCATGCCGTCGGGCTGGTCGGTCCAGTCGCGGACCTCGCGCTTCCCGGCCTTGCGCTGGTCGTAGCTCTTGCACCATTCGAGAATCTCGGTCCGCGTGGTCGCGCCGTTCGGAAGGCACGCGTAGAACTCGCCCAGCAGGCGACGGGCCTTGGTCAGCAATTCCTCGTCGGTCATCGGGCACCTCCATTGCGCTGGCCGTAGCGGGCGA
>Ga0134125_10001143_pt1 | contig 33208 bp, 26 predicted proteins | sample KB31751_FD_96464 | JGI IMG/M metagenome (GOLD analysis project Ga0134125, IMG submission 96464) | Terrestrial soil microbial communities with excess Nitrogen fertilizer from Kellogg Biological Station, Michigan, USA - KB3-175-1 | ecosystem: Environmental > Terrestrial > Soil > Unclassified ...
CAAAACGGGACCACGCGCTGTAAACATCTTCCATGGGCCGACCGATCTGGATGCTGCGTTCCAGGCGCAGAATTCGGCTGTCATAGCTGGACGCCCGGCCGCTTGCAAACCAGAAAGCCGCTGAGCCAGCAGCAGCTCCGGCCAGAGTGCCCCATCCGAATCCGCTCCAGAACCCATCTCGTGCCATTCGTCGTCTCCTCGAAATCCTTGCGATGGGAGTCGCGAGTGAGAGGTCGAGGTTGCCTGTTTGCGCTATCGTGCTCCGACCAGTCCTCGCTCGCGCAGCCAATTCGCCAGCAGCGTTGGCCATTCACCGAGTGCAGGATCGGAGAGATCTAGCCCGACTCCGTGCGGGCCTTTTTCGAAGACGTGCAGCTCTGCCGGTACTCCGGCTTTGTGCAGCGCAAGGTAGAAGTTGACGCTGTTCTCCGCGGGAACCGTTTTGTCGTCGCTGGTCGTGAACAAGAATGTCGGAGGCGTCTGTGGAGTGACGTGGAGCTCGTTGGAGAGTTCTTCGAGCAGTTTCGGATCGGGATGATCTCCGAGCAGATTTCTCACCGAGCCGCTGTGGGCATAAGGTCCTTGCATCGTAATCACCGGATACCCCAGGATGAGGAAATCAGGACGGCTGCTTGCGCGCTCGACGGGATCAGAGGCGCTGCTGTTCCCGTTGTCGAAGTGCGTGCCCGCAGTTGAGGCGAGATGCCCTCCGGCAGAAAAACCCAACATGCCCAGGCGATCGGGTGCGATGCCGAACTCCTGTGCGCGGCTGCGCACGAGACGAATGGCGCGCTGGGCGTCGCCGATCTCGATTGGGTGGTGATATTTCGGCCCGAGCCGATATTTGAGAACAAACGAGGTAACGCCGAGCGCGTTCAGCCAGTTCGCCACCTGTCGCCCTTCATGATTCATCGCCAGGTGCGCGTAGGAACCGCCCGGCGCGACAATTACCGCAGTGCGAACACCGGTCCCGTTTGCCCGGTACAGCGTGATCGTCGGTTTGTCTTCATCGCGCTGGCCGAGCGCTCCCGGCGCGCCCTGTTCCCACAATGGAATCGTCTGCGGCTCTCCCATGTCACGAATTTGTCCAAAGCTCATCATCGTCAACAACAGGAAAAGAATAATCATCCGCATGAAGCTCTCCTTTGGCTGCGGCGAACATCATCGAGGATGCACGGCCGAGTCTCCCGGCTATTGCACACAACAAAACGGCAAACTCACGAAAACCGCGAAGGGCGACTCACTGCCGGACAGCGCTGTCGATCAGCTCGCCATCACGGTGCAGGTCCAATGCGAAGACAGCGGGCTCAGGCGACTCCTCGAATTTCAATTCGATTTCACGCGATTTGGTCAGGAACGAATTCCACCATTTGAGACCAGCAGAGACTGCGCCCAGCATGATCATGATGGCAAAGGAACTCCTGACGTTGTGAAGCGCGTGCCACTCTACGCGAGTACATAGATCGAGTACAGGCACGCCCAGCATGGAGTAGGTCCAGAATGCAAGATAGACGTTTGCTTTGCCAGGAAGGTACGAGCATGTAAATGGGATTTTGCGGAAGCTCAGCATCGATCCCTCGGCCAACGCAACGGCAAGCAGAGCCAAGATGCCGAGATGAAGAATTGCCTTTCTCAACGGCCAGACAGAAACAAATAAGGCCGCTGATGCGCACCAAATTGGAACGGCTGCCAGGAGTAAAAGACCACGGCGAGCGCCAACAACGCAATCAGATGGTCGGGGCAGCGGAACGATGCGGAAGATCCAATTTGCACGTAAATCTGCAGGTATGGAAAATGCAACGCGTGTTCCCAGGATTGCCACGAAGATCATGACGATGCTTGAAGCGAGCAGTGGCACTCCGGTTTGTCCCGAATTCACAGTCCCAAGATCATGTGGTGTCCTTCGCTCGATTCCAGACTTCAGATACAGAAACACAATGGAAAAGCCAACTCCGAGATAAAAACAGACGATAGCGCGATGCTGGCGGCTGCGGAGTAAGGTACGAACGCTGAAGTTGGCAATTGCGGTGCAGGTTGCATTGCCCAGACGAAAGGGCCATGTGAATGTTTTGCGAGCCGGGGTGATATCCGGCTCTTCGATGATCTTGCGCAGATTCCGAAAATAGCAAAGCAGAAAGGCCGCTCCTGCTCCGAGCGTCGCGGCTGAGACGCCTACGACTGCCCGTTCAGCCAATCGAAGAAGAGCCAGGGGCATGGAGCCATTGAGCATCTGAAACAATGCAAGAAACCAATAGGAAGGTAGCCATGCCAGAGCCGCTTGATTTTGTTCGGCAGTCATCGCCTTGGGATATGCCCAATGCGGCTCGAGGAAATACATACCGATAAAGAGACTGAACGCCAGAATCTGTAACACTGCCGAGACGCGGAGGAACGTACGGCGTGATAAGAGCTGCGCCGCCACACCTTGTAATCCCAATACGGAACCAAAGATGAACACTCCTGCAGCGAACGTCGTGACCCAATAAGCTGCCAGAGCTCGAAGAAATCCGATCGCCCCTCCATTCGGAGGAATCCAGGACAAGGGCCAAGTGATGCCGCTGAAGATGTTCAGAGCCAAAACGGTGGCGCCCAACGCCGCAGCCACGGCGGCGACTTTCGCCAGCAACAGCGTCTCAACACGAATTGGCAGCGGAGCCAACACCAACATGTCGCGGCGATCGGGAAAGGATGAGTCCCAACTCAGGACGGCGAAGAGTCCGACCACCAGCATGGTTGTCGCGATGAGGAAGTGCTCCATCGTCCAGCATTGCGCGATGCCGGCGGGGCCTGGCGGCGGACTTCCCATAAACAGAGCGACGAGGGCCATAATCACGCTAAAGAACAACAGCAGAGATGCGAAATGGCCCAATAGTTTCGCCAGATCGCCTTCAGGCGCCAACAGCTCCAGATCGACAATCCGAAACAGGAACTGCCGAAACAGCACGCGGAACTGGATCTTCTCGATATTCGAAAGCATCAGGCTTGTATGAGATCTGCGATTTGCCGCGAAATGGATGCCGTGTCCTGCTCGACAGCCAACTGAGAGAAGATGGCTTCCAGATTGGGCGCGGCCATCAGTGTGCGCAAACTTTCGATGGAATCATCGGCAACGATTCTGCCGCGATGCAGGATCACGACACGCGATGCCACGCGCTCAACGGTTTCGAGTTCGTGCGAGCTGAACAGGATCACTTTTCCGCGTGCAGCGAGTTCCTGAATCAGCGTTCGCAAAACCAGCGCTGACGAAACATCCAGCCCGGAAAAGGGCTCGTCAAGCAAGACCAAATCGGGATTATGCAGTAGAGCTGCTGTAATGAGAATCTTCTGACGCATTCCCTTCGAGTAGGAGGACAGAGGTGTGTGTCGCTCGGCGTGCAACGAAAACAATGGCAACAGGCCATCGATACGTTCGGCGGTTCTCTTCTCGGGAAGACCACGAAGTTGGCCTATCATGACCAGGTACTCAAGCCCGGTCAGATGCGCGTACAGATAAGGTTCTTCAGGAACATATCCCATGCGCTGCCTGTACGCAGTCAGATCGCTGTGAATGGGCAAACCGTTGAAGAGTATCTCGCCCGATGTCATTTCCAGCAGGCCAGTGATCATCTTCATCGTCGTGGATTTGCCCGAGCCATTCGGACCAAGGTAGCCAGTTATCTCACCTGCGCGTGCAATGAAAGTCACATCATCGACAGCCCTAATTCCCGCGAATCGTTTGCAAACGTGACGAAGTTCCAGCATGGAAGTCCCCTCCTGCAGACACCAGCACCACGCATTATGTTCCGATGGACATCCGATGAGGCGGTCGTCGTGAAAATAAGCTGACTACTTCCCGGTCGTGATTACCACCCTGAATCGCGCCTTGTTGCTCATCATGCGGTCATACGCCTCTTGAGCTTTTTCCAGCGGAAAAGTTTCGATCATCGGACGGATGCCCGTCATCGCCGAAAACCTCATCGTGTCTTCCGAATCGATTGAGGATCCGGAAGGCCATCCATAGAGGCCTGAGCGTTTCCCGATGAAGCTGACAGTGTTGAGTTGCATGGGCGTGAAATCGGCGCCGAGGACGATCAGGCGTCCATCCAGTGACAAGCCGCCGATGGTTGCGGCCATTGCCTGCGCATTGGTTGCAGTGGCGAGGATGATTCGCGCGCCGCCGAGTTTCTGCAACTCGGCTGCAGGATCTGTGGCTGCACTGTCAATGTAGTGTTGCGCGCCGAGCTGTTTTGCCAGCGGCTCTTTGTCTTTGCCCCGGGCGATTGCGAGGGTGCGGAAGCCCATCTTGGTTGCGAACTGAACCCCAAGATGTCCAAGACCTCCGATGCCTAAGACTGCGACAGTATCTCCGCCGCGCGCGCCGCTGTTGCGCAAAGAGTTGAACGTCGTGATGCCTGCGCACATCAGTGGACCGGCTTCCACAGGACTGATCTCATTCGGGATCAACGCCAATCCTTCGAAGGGCGCGAGGAGGTAATCCTCATAGCCGCCATCCATGGTGATGCCGGTGATCTTCTGATTCGCGCAAGTGACGAAGCTGCCACGGCGACAGGATTCGCAGTGTCCACAATACGAGCCAAGCCAGCCGATGCCCACCCGCTGGCCGACCTTCCACTGCGGCACATCGGGACCGACCGCGTCGATCACTCCGGCGACCTCGTGCCCGGGCACGCGCGGGTAGGTGATTCCGGGCCAGTGTCCTTCTTTTGTCAGCGAATCGCTGTGACACAATCCGCAGGCCTGGACTTTCACGCGCACCTGTCGTGGTCCGGGCTGCGGAATCTCGCGTTCGACCATCTCGAACGGTCCACCGGCCTTGCTTACCTGCACTGCACGCATTCTTGGCATGATGTTCTCCGAAAAAATTATGGATGTGCAGCGCAGGTCGCGAGATTCAACTCTGCACCGCCTCGAAGCTCACAGGCCATGCTCCATCGCGAAATGTCCACTCCGTCCAGCAATGTCCACTAAGTCCAAATACCAACCTCAGAGCCGTCATTGAACCATGTTAGAGAACCCATGTTCTAGAATGGTGCGCCTTTTGGAGGGACTTTTATCTGATGAAACTATCTCGTTCACTCCTGGTTGTGCTATTGAACGCTGCGGCCTGCTTTGCAGCCGACGTAACCGGCAACTGGGTGGCTGAGCACCCATCGTCCGATGGCTACGTTCGCAAGACCTACTTCGACCTGAAGCAGGAGGGTTCGCAAATCACCGGTCACGTCCGCACCGGTCAGTTCTACTATCCGAACTGCACCAGCACCGGCACTGAGGACAGCTTCACTCTGACCTGCACGATGCAGGACGGCAACAACGAGCGCCATGTCGTATATGAAGGCAAGCTGGTCGGCAATGAGCTGCACATGTCGACTCGCCGCCGTCCCGAAGCTCCGCTGACGGAAGTGGTCGCACATCGTGCGCCGGAAGGCGAAGGGGCAATGCCTGCACGCATTCCGCCGCCTGCACTCCACAAGGTCCCTTATAACGGGCTCGCGAAGACTCCGCCGATGGGCTGGAACAGTTGGAACAAGTTTGCTGGACGAGTTGACGACGCAACAGTCCGATCCATTGCCGACGCAATGGTTAGCAGCGGCATGAAAGATGCCGGCTACACGTTCATCAATATCGACGATACCTGGGAAGCCGAGCGCGACGCGCAGGGAAACATCCAGCCCAACAAGAAGTTTCCTGACATGAAGGCTCTGGCCGATTACGTCCACAGCAAAGGTCTCAAAATAGGGATTTATTCCTCGCCAGGTCCGAACACGTGTGCCGGATACGAAGGCAGCTACGGACACGAGGAGCAGGACGCAAAGACTTACGCCGCATGGGGCATCGATTATCTGAAGTATGACTGGTGCGGAGCGCGCAACATATATAAAGATGACGAGATGCAGGCTGTCTATCAGAAGATGGGTGACGCTCTGCAGGCCAGCGGGCATCCGATCGTCTATAGCCTGTGCCAATATGGGAGGCAGGAAGTCTGGAAGTGGGGACCTGTTGTCGGCGGCAATCTTTGGCGCACGACTGGCGACATCCGTGATTCGTGGGACTCGATGAGCAAGATCGGATTCAACCAGGACGAGCTCGCGCCCTATGCGGCTCCCGGCCACTGGAATGATCCTGACATGCTCGAGGTTGGAAACGGAGGTATGAGCGACACGGAATATCGCACGCACATGAGTCTCTGGTCGATGCTCGCAGCGCCGCTCATTGCCGGCAACGATCTTCGCAACATGACTCCGGCGATTCATGACATTCTCACCAATAAGGAAGTAATTGCGATCGATCAGGACTCGGAAGGCCATCAGGCGAAGAGGGTGTCGAAGAATGGCGATCAGGAGATATGGTCGCGTCCGCTGGCTGGAGGAGCTACGGCAGTAGCTCTGTTTAACCGCGCGACTGCTGATGCGCCGATCACGATCAAGTGGTCCGATTTGGGACTGAAGTCCGCGCCGAAGAAGGCGAGAGATCTCTGGTCGCACTCGGACGTGAAAGTAAGCAAGGCGGACTATACTGCGACCGTTCCTGGTCATGGTGTCGTGCTGCTTCGCCTGTCTCAGAAATGAGCTTGGAAAAGAAAATCGAGACCAAAGCGCGCGAACAAAAACAAGAGCAGGATGCGAGCGTCTACTGCCCGAACTGCTCTTCTCGATTGACTGAGTCTCGCTGCAAACTAGTATGCGAAATCTGCGGCTTCTATCTGAGCTGCTCAGATTTTTAGAGGCACCTCACAAGCTGTCATCATCTCAAGGTACTGTCATCCCTCGCTCCGCCGCGGTCACTGCTAGTTCTTCCACCACTTGATTTTGCGGAGCGGGGATCTGCTGTTCTTCATCATTAGGAAAAAGCAGATCTTTTCGACCGCAAAACCGGAGAAATCCTCGTCTTCAACAATTAGGTAGTGGGTCAAAACTGACCCACTACCAACAATTAGCACCGAATGCCGGCGCTCTTCTCTACCTGCTATGCTGAATAGTTTCATTTCGACTCATCAAGGAGCAAGATCATGCAGAGAACGGCCAGCGCGCAGTGGAAAGGCGGACTCAAGGACGGCAAAGGCACCGTTTCGACCGCCAGCGGAGTCCTTTCCAATACGCAGTACTCATTCAGCACCAGGTTCGAAAGCGGCGCGGGAACCAATCCGGAAGAACTTATCGCGGCCGCTCACGCCGGATGCTTCTCTATGGCCCTCAGTGCCGAATTGGGAAAAGCCAACATTACTCCACAGAGCGTCGATACCAAATGTACGCTCACGTTTGAGAAGACCGATAAAGGATTCACAGTCACGGAAAGTCATCTGGACGTCAAGGCCCGCATTCCCGGCGGAAATAAACCGGCATTCGATAAGGCCGCAGCCGATGCGAAAGCCGGCTGTCCAATTTCCCGGCTGCTCAATACCAAGATCACAATGAACGCGACGCTCGAGTCGTAGTTAGCAATCACGCAGAAGAGCAGCTCCTGGTAGGAAAAGGGCAGCCTCCAGGGCTGCCCCTCCCGCGCTGTTCGTCGTCGTTACTACTTAGCGCCAACCCCAAAATCGGTCATTGCGGACATCGCGTGTGTCACGCCGGACATCGCGGCGATCACGATTCACGTCGCGATATTCGCCGCGCAGTTCCTGGCGTTCCTCGCGTGCTCCCGCGTAGTTGCCGTTCCGCAGGTCGCGATTGAGCTCCCAGCGATCATGTGCGATCTTGGCCTGGTCGTTGCGAATGTCGCGATAGTCGCCGCGGCGATCCGCATAGTCATGGCGAACGTCGCGATTCGGACGCCAATCGTCTCGATCCTGCGCCATCAGTGATCCGGCGCCCATCAGTCCCACAAGTGCAATTCCCAAAATGGTACGTTTCATTGCTTCCTCCTCGATTAACAGGCTCGCCGGCGAACCTACCACTACAAACACAGTTTTCGAGAAGAGTTGCGGCGAGTTCGATTGAGTCTTGCAGGCAGTCCACTTCCGTTCGTGGCGTCCACTTACGTCCATCGTGTCCACAACCTCTGCACGCAATAGCAAACAAAAGGCAAAGTCATCCCACCTCCAGCAGCTCTCGAATTTTCAAAAAATGCTGTCAACCTCCTGCGCACCCGGCCCATCACAACAACTGCGACCAATGGCCTGCTGTCACCAATGCTTTGTCTGTCGGCCGCGTTATCGCGCGCTTCGTTGAGCAGGCAACAAATCACTCACATCAGAGGGAGTAATCGAATGAAGAAGAACCTGTACAGATTAGGAATGGTACTGGCGATGAGCGCTGGTTTCGCGCTTGCTCAAAGTTCAACAGCGACGCCCAGCACATCGAGTAGCACCACTCCGGACCAATCGCAAACCCCGGCTGCGCAGCAGAGCACGTCGCAGAATCCTACGTCGGCTCAGCCGCAGTCAGACCAACTACCATCGACGAGCAGCCAGACGCCGTCATCGTCGTCTTCCAGCTCGACCACTGCAGCGCCGAGCACCAGCACGAGCAGCAGCGGACAAACGGCGAGCCCGAGCACGAGCGCTCCAAACTCAACCAGTCCGTCGAGCAGCTCAAGCTCCACGCTGCCGCAGTCTGATCAGAGCAGCACTGCTCCTTCGGCCTCGAGCAGCTCGCAGAGCTCTTCGCCTTCGAGCAGCCAGGCGCCGTCATCGTCTTCTAGCCCATCGAGCAGCAGCAGCTCCTCCTCGATGCCACAGTCCGATCAAAGCTCAACTTCTCCTTCTACCTCTTCTTCGCAATCCACGTCACCCAGCTCTTCGCAGTCGACCACGCCTTCCAGCTCATCTTCTGCTGACCAGAGCCAGAATCCGTCCAGCAGCACGAGCGGACAGACCGGCGCAGCTTCTTCGAGCTCCGCGTCTGGCGTTCCTCAGAGCGACATGGGTGGTGACGCCGTCAGCAAGATTCAATCTGCTCTGCAGCAGAATTCGAACCTATCTGGCGTGACCGTCAGCACCAACGCGAAAGGCAACATCGAGCTGAGCGGAACGGCGAACAGCTCGCAGGATCGCAAAGAAGCAGTCCGCATCGCGAAGGACAACGCAAACGGCAAGAAGGTAAAGGACCACATCAAAGTTAGCGGCTCGGCGAATAACAACAACAGCAGCAACCCGATGAGCCACTAATTCTGATATCAACCTCCAACATAGGGCGGCTGTCGAGCCGCCCTATTTATTTGCCGTGACCTTTCCGCTCGCGAATCCATATGGGCAATGTCGGCATCCCGATTGGCAGCAGTATCCGCGGTTCAGCAGGTAGCGTTCAGTAAAAACGTACATGCCGTTCTCGATGTAGTAGTCAACGTCTTCGACCAGCCGATCGCCGGAGGATGATTCGATGGATTTCTTCTGCTCAGTCACTTTTTTCATCCAACAGTGAGGCCAGCATTCCTTGATAGCCCGCTTCACATTTAGTCACCGCTCGCTAACACCTGCACAGCAGGGCTGACAATCGATCCCGGTTCGACAGCGTTGCCATCGCGGAAATTCACGGTGTGTCCTGAGATGGCGGGAACACGATCGCCTGGAACGATGATGCCTACCAGGTTCAACGGATCAGCGGCAGAGATGGTGATCATCTCTCCCGAAACGGGACTCGAACGCATAGCGCGCAGCGACTCCACAGCTTCGGGCAACGCAAACTGCTCACCGATGAAGCCGGAGACGAACCTGCCTCCACGCACCTCACCGCGATCTTCCAAGCGCCGGAAGGTGATCAGAAGTTCGCGCCACTTTGGGAGCACGGACTCGCGGGCAAGCAGCTCGCGGAAGACAAATCCATAGCGCGCGAGCAACATGCGGCATGCACCTTCCAGAGCAATGGCGTGGTCGCCGGCTGGCTCGGTGTGCAGCAGAGTCCACCGGCCCGCCGCATGGCGAGGACGTTTGTGACGGCTGTTGTTGTGCAAACGCTTGGGTGCGATCAGCGTACGCAGATTGTCGAAGCCGTCGGCCGTAACCAGGCCCGCAGCAACGAGCTCCCACAGGCCGGTCTCGACTTCGGCCTTCAATCTTCCGGTACCGCGAACAATGTCGGCAAAGAACGATGCGCCGCGTGACTGCAGATACGCATGTACCTCTGCTGCAACCGGGCTCAGGCATCGTTCGACTTCGGTCGGCTGCTGATGGGGCGCAGCACTCATCCAGTCCGATTCTTCGCGGATGAAGAACGTAACTGGAGCGACGCTTGTCGGTACTACGCGCCGGTTGCCTCCGGCAGCAGCCTCGAGCGTCGCCGGATGCGGCGACAGCCTGCCCCAGCCAACCGCGCCAGTAAGGCAAAGATTGTCGAGATGAGCGGAATCGTATTCGCGCAGACGCTGTCGCAGGATTTGCCTCTCCCAGGCGTTCGCGGGAATTTCGAATCCTTGCATCTGACGGAGCACTTCGAACAGACCGCGCTCGCCGCTGAGCTGCGTTCCGGGCGCAACGTGCTGCCACCGCGGTAGCCAGCGCATAAACTGCGCCGGAGTCGCAGGCTCGATCTGCTTGCGCAGCACACCGAGTGTGAGGCGATGAATGCGAGCGAGCAACCGGCGATCGCACCATTCGATCACGCCATCATGACGCGCAAACTTGCCGCGCAGGATCGAGCCTTTCGATTCGAGCCGCAGCAGGGCAATATCGACTTCATTCGCCGGTTGTTGAAGCGTCGCAGCGAGCTGCTCGCCAGTAACTGGACCGGAATGCATCATCCAGCCATGGATCATTGCGAGCCGGGCTTCGTCTGCGGTTGGAGTCTCGCGTTCGGCCGAGTGGATCACTGGGTTCAGTTCCGAACCGGGATACAGTGCACGGAAGCTCGACAGCTTCTCAGCAGCCACCCAGAGATGCTTGTCACCGACTCGCGCGCGAGTCGCGCGCTTCTGGCGCTGCAACTCTTCGAGGTGCGGTGTCCAAGGGATGCTTTCGCGGTTCAAGGTGGCTTCTGAATCCAAAGCATTCGTATCGGCGTTGAGCGCCGAGACATCTTCCGGAATCGCAATCAGCGTGAGCATGGCATCATGCAGTTCATCGGCGTCGCGAACATCAGGCCAAGCTTCGCTGCGGACTTGCTCGATCGCGCCTGCATCGAGTCCGCCAACTTCCTCCAGCACTGAAGGCGGCAAAGTGCGCCGCATCTCGACTGCACGCGCGCGGCGCTCTTCGAGGGGAGCGTCATCGAGGTAAGCGTAGGGCGCCGAATTCAGAATCTCGTGCGAGAACACCGAGGGGATCGGCGTATCGACGGCGAGCAGACGAATCGATCCATCGCTCATTCCGCGAATCACATGCTTGAGACCCTCGATGTCCATGGCCTCCGTGAGCACGTCTTTCATTACTTCGCTGACCAATGGATGATCGGGAATCTTGATGTCGCCCTCGATGTTTTCCTGGCACGCGGCTACGTCAGGAAAAACTGCCGCGAGGAGATCATCGGAACGAATGCGGAGAATCGGTGGTGGAACCTTCTTCCCGTTTCGGTACCGAAGGAGCGCAAGCGAACGACCGGCGTCCCAACGCCAGCGCGTCTTAAAAATAGGGGAGGGAAGCGCCGCCTGTTCCAGCACCTCCTGCACGTTTTCTTCCCGCAGAAACTCGAAGACATCAGCAAGAGGGAAGCTGTGCTGCTCCGCGAGTGCGATGTTCAGGCCGTTCTCGGTCGCGGATGCCTGGAGTTCGAAATTGAACGATCGGCAGAAGCGTTTGCGCAGCGCCAGTCCCCAGGCTTTGTTGATCCGCGCACCAAATGGGGCATGGATCACAAGCTGCATGCCGCCGCCTTCGTCGAAGAAGCGTTCGGCGATGAGTGTGGTTTGTGTGGGAACTGCGCCAAGAACCGCGCGACCGGTGATGATGTGCTCGACGATCTGCTCGGCGGCTGAATCGTCTACATGGCATTCATTTTTCAGCCACTCGACTGCTGCTGCTACTTCGGGAATATTGCGCGCGATGCCGACTGGAGTAATGTTCGGCGTAAGCTCATCGACTTTGGCGCGAATGAATGCGACTTGATGCGATAGCTCAGGCGTGCGCGCAGGAGCTTCGCCGCGCCAGAAGGGAATCGTCGGAGCGGCGCCCTGCGCGTCCTCTACCAGTACGCGTCCACTCGACTCGACGCGATGAATGCGCCAGCTCGTGCTGCCCAGCAGCATGATGTCGCCGCGCTGGCTTTCGACCGCGAAGTCTTCGTCGAGCGTACCGACCACTGCTTCTTCGGGAAGCGCAACTACCGTGTACAGGGAGTTGTCGGCAATCGCGCCGCCGTTGGTGACGGCGATCATACGGCTGCCACGGCGCGCTTTGAGAATGCCGTTCACGCGATCGCGATGCAGGTAAGCACCGTAACGTCCGCGGCTCGCGGCGATTCCGTCCGACAGCATGGTCACGATCTCGTCGAAAAGGTCGTAGTTGAGATTGCGATAGGGATACGCCCGCCGCAGTACCTCGAAGAGCTGGCGCTCAGGCCACTCTTCTGCAGCGCACATGGCGACGATCTGCTGCGCCAGGACATCGAGTGGGGATTCAGGAATGATCAGCGCATCGAGTTCACTCGATTCGATGGCGCGAACTAAAGCCGCGCATTCGATCAGTTCATCTCGTGTGGTGGCGAAGATGCGTCCTTTGGGAATCGCGCCACGCCAGTGTCCGGCGCGTCCAATGCGCTGGAGCATTACAGCAATCGAGCGCGGCGAGCCCATGTGACAAACGAGATCGATATGGCCGACGTCGATTCCAAGTTCGAGCGATGCAGTCGCGACCAGCGCCCGCAGTTCGCCTTTGCGGAGACGATTCTCCGCGTTTAATCGCAACTTGCGCGAGAGGCTGCCATGGTGCGCGGCCACGGCGTCTTCGCCGAGCTTGTCGGCTAAGGCGTGTGCAATACGTTCTGCAAACGAACGCGTGTTCACGAAGATCAACGTGGATTTGTGCTGCTCGATGAGCTGCACGAGACGATCGTAGACCTCGTCCCACATCTCATTCGTCATCACCGCGGCGAGAGGACTTGGCGGTACTTCCACCGCAAAGTCCAGCCGGCGCTTATGGCCGACGTTCACAATTTCCGGTTTGCCTGCAGCTCCAGCGAGAAATTCGCCGACAAGTTCAATCGGCTTTTGTGTCGCCGAAAGGCCGATGCGGACGGGCTTGCGATGAGCCAGTGCGTCAAGCCGTTCAAGCGAAATGGCCAGGTGTGCGCCGCGCTTGTCGTCGGCGATGGCGTGGATTTCGTCGACGATTAGGGTCTCAACATCGCGAAGAAGTTCGCGGCTGCGTTCGGCAGTAAGCAGGATGTAGAGCGATTCAGGTGTTGTGACCAGGATGTGCGGCGGCGACTTGAGCATCCGCTGCCGATCGGCAGGTGGCGTGTCTCCAGTCCTGACGAACGTCCGAATTTGCGGCATGAGGTAGCCGCGCTGGCCGGCAAGCTCAGCTATCTCCGCTAATGGACGTTCCAGATTTTTTTGGATGTCATTGCCCAAAGCTTTCAGCGGGGAGACATAGAGAACTTCAATGCGATCTTCGAGTGCACCGGAAACTGCCTTTCGGACCAGGCGGTCGATGCATGCCAGGAATGCCGAGAGCGTCTTTCCAGAGCCAGTCGGAGCCGAGATCAGCGTGGAACGCCCGGCCAGAATATGGGGCCAGCCCTCCTCCTGCGGTTCCGTCGGGGTACCGAACTTGTGGACAAACCACTCCTGCACGACGGGATGGGCCCAGGCCAGCGAGGTCGGAATTTCAGCGGTTAAGTTCGACATCGGAGTCGCCGTGTTGGGGTACCCCCTCCCTTTTTTGCTAAAATCCGTGAAAATCGGGACTTAGCGTCCATAAATCCGCGGATCCTCATTTTTGATATGCAAGATCTTGCGGATTGAAAATTTCAATCCGGCACATCTTGCGGATTGCCTCCGGATCTGCACTAGCGCGACCATCGGCAGCGTGCTCCGAACAGAACCAGCCCGGTTGGAGAGACTATCCTCAGCCACTCCGTCGCGAGTCGCATCAGGTTAATTTTAGGCGAATAAAAGGCAAAATAAAAGCCTAATCTGGCAAGGCCCTTTTTTGATGTGACTAAGCTCCTCCTCGATGGAAGTTTTTGATCCACAAGTTCCCAGCGTAACCAGCAGCTCTGCATCTAACTTAACCGCCTACATCTGAAGTGGGCGTGATCGAATAAACTACAGGGTCTCCTATCCACGTATATGCAACCAATCAAATTCGGGACTGACGGCTGGCGCGGAGTGATCGCCGAGGACTACACCGTCGCGAATGTTCGCCGAGCCGCTTCGGCGATTGCCAATTATGTACTGAAGAACGAAGACAGCAGCCGAGGCCTGGTGGTCGGCTATGACACGCGCTTTGGCTCGCGCATGTTCGCCCAGACCGTCGCTGAGGTGCTCGCCGCTGCCGGGATTAACGTCCGCTTGGCCAATGATTACACTCCGACGCCGGCGCTTTCCTTTAGTGTGAAGCACTTCGGAGCTGCCGGCGGCGTGATGATCACCTCCAGCCACAACCCTTTTAATTGGAATGGTGTGAAGTACAAGGCTTACTACGGCGGCTCGGGACGTCCAGCGATCATGCAAGCGATCGAGGCCGAACTGGATAAGCCGGTTGCCGGGAGTTCCAAAAGAGGAACAATCAGCGAGACTGATTTTAAGGCTCCCTACATCGAGGCCATCAAGAAGTTCGCCGATCTCGACAAAATCAGCTCTGCTGGTTTCAAGTTCCTCATCGATTCCATGTACGGCGCGGGACGCGGCGTGCTGGCGGGTGTCTTCGCCGAGCGCGGAATCAAGCACGTTGAGATTCGCTCCGAGGTTAATCCGCTGTTTCCCGGAATTAATCCTGAGCCGATCGAGCCGCACGTGCGCATGGCGCAGGAGATGGTGGTTAGCGAGCGCTGTCATGGTGGTCTGATCACCGACGGCGACGCGGACCGCATTGGCGCCGTCGCCGAAGACGGCAGCTACGTCGATTCGCACAAGATTTACTCGATTTTGCTGCGCTGGTTGCTGGAACGCAAGAAGTGGCCGGGCGAAGTAGTGCGCGCGTTCAACACGACAAAGATGCTCGACCGCATCGCCGCTGAGCATGGACGCAAGCTGCACGAGTGCGGCATCGGATTCAAGAACATCTGCGATCTCATGCTGGAACGCGAGATTCTCGTCGGTGGCGAGGAATCGGGTGGCATCGGCATCACGCGCCATCTCCCAGAACGGGACGGCATTCTGAACGCCCTGCTCATCGCCAATGTGATGGCGGAAGAAAAACGCACGTTAGCGCAGCTCGTGCAGGATCTGCAGGACAGGTACGGCGAGCATTATTACGCGCGTCTCGACATGCATATACCGAACGAGCTGAAGGATTCGGCAATCAACCGGGCGCGTAGCGGCGTAAGCGAGATCGGCGGATACAAGGTGCTGCGGGTGGAAACTCTCGACGGCGTGAAGTTCTTCCTTGACGCTCCGAAGGGAAAACCTGGCACCGCAGCGCCTCCGGCGGAATCGTGGCTGTTGCTGCGAGCTTCGGGAACCGAACCGTTGCTGCGTGTGTACTCGGAAGCAGGGTCGCCCGAAATTGTGCAGCAGTTGCTCAAGTCGGCAGAGGCGTTTGTGTATGAGGGAGAGTTGGCGGGGACGGCCGCGCGGTAAACCTTGTTCACCACGGAGTCACGGAGATCACGGAGAAAAGCAAAATCGGGATTGAACACGAAGGACACGGAGGCAACGAAGGTTGGATTGTAGGTCTCGCAGCGTGCATGTTCGCGCCTGCGGTCGCATCGAAAGCGACGGCTATATACCTGAGCACAAAGCTATATACATAAGAAAGACAAGCCTCTGTGTCCTCCGTGGCCTCCGTGTTCAATCCAAGCTTTGCTTCTCCGTGATCTCCGTGACTCCGTGGTGAAATAGAATTTCAATGACCATTGCGGAAAACACACCCACTTTAGTTTCATCTCCCGGGCAGAGCGAAGACACGCCCGAAGCACGGCAATACAGCCGCATTCGCCGTTGGCTCTCTGTCTTCGATACTTCGCTGGGAATCGTCTTCCTCGTCGTACTCCTCGCGACTGGATGGACTGGGGCCTTGCGCGATGTTGCACTTCGAATGGCGCGCCAGCACTACGTTCTCGCGCTTTTCTTTTACGTGCTGCTGCTCGCGGTTATCAGTAAGGGTCTGAGCCTTGCGCTTGATATCTATAGCTTCCGCCTGGAGCATCGATTTCAGCTTTCCAACCAGAGCACCGTAGCGTGGATCGTCGATGAGTTAAAGGGCTGGCTGGTGGGACTGGTTCTGATTTCACTGCTCAGTGAGCTCGTGTACTGGATCATCCGTAGCTCACCGCAACACTGGTGGCTGATCTCCTGGGCAGCTTTCACCGCGTTATTCGTGATCTTTGCGCAGCTTGCGCCTGTGATCCTCTTTCCCATTTTTTACAAGTTTGTTCCTTTGGAAAATCAGGCATTGCGTGATCGGCTCGTGCGACTAGGCGAGCGTGCGGGAACGCACGTTCGCGGCGTTTACGAATGGAAGTTGTCGGAAAAGAGCAAGAAAGCGAATGCCGCACTAACCGGTCTTGGAAACACTCGCCGCATTATTCTCGCGGACACACTGTTGCAGAACTACTCCGATGACGAGATCGAAGCCGTGCTCGCGCATGAGCTTGGCCATCACGTACACGGACACATCTTTAAGAGCATCGTGCTACAGATGGCAGTTACATTCGTTGGATTTTGGGCAGCAAATGAGGCGCTGCGCTATGCGACCGGTCCCGGACGCATGTTTTCTACACTTTCCGATTTCTCCAACCTGCCCCTGCTTGCTCTGGTTTCAGCAGCGCTTTCGCTGATTCTGTTGCCTGCGCTTAACGCATATTCACGATTCAATGAGCGCCAGGCCGATCGGTATTGCTGGACCTCAGTGGCGAGTGTCGATCCATTTATCACGGCGATGGACAAGCTGAGTGTGCAGAATCTATCCGAGAAGACGCCCTCGCGTTTAGTGGAAATCCTTTTTCACTCCCATCCATCGGTTTCGCGGCGCATAGCTGCGGCGAGGGAGTTCGCCAGGCAGTAGCCACCACCGCAGCTTGCCAAAAGTGACAGAACCGATGACGGCAGCCGATAGGGCAACCGCGTGGGTTGCGGCTGCGGTTCCGGTTTCTGTTGCAGCATCGTCTGTCCGGAGCTGGTCTTATGGCCATCTCCGGCCCACCGCCTACCGGCGCCGGTTCTGTTTTTCTGGCGTCTGGCCGGTGACGCTGGAGAGGACTTTCTGGAAGGCCTCCTGAGCACTCATCTCTTTCTTTCCGCCTTTGTTCTTGCGATAAGAGTGCTCACTGCCGCAGGTTCGACAGCGGGTCTTCTGAACTTCTTCTTTGCTCATGCTGACGACGGAATGACCCGTGGTGCGCTTGCAGCGTGAGCAGTAGTCGTCGATGTCATCGCCAAGTCTTGGCATAACTCCTCCCAGCTTGATGCGGCGAAATAGTAGCACGATGGACTTGGACGCGTGTGCGCGTCAGAGCCGATGCTAGACTCTTGCCATGCGCTCGGCGCGCGGCATTTTCATTACATTTGAGGGACTGGATGGCTGCGGGAAGACCACGCAGCTTGCTCGTTTGGCTGAGGCTCTCAGCGCTCGCAGCTTGGAAGTTCTCGCTACGCGCGAGCCAGGGGGCAGCGCGATCGGTGAGCGTATTCGTTCAATTCTGCTCGATTCCAGGACCGCCGGCCTTTCTTCCTATGCGGAACTCTCGCTGATGTTTGCCGATCGCGCTCAACACGTGGAAGAAGTCATCCAACCGGCGCTCAAAATGGGAAAAATTGTGCTTTGCGATCGCTATACCGATAGCACGGAGGCTTATCAGGGGTACGGTCGGCGGCTTGGATCTGCGGTGGTCCTGAACCTGCATCGCGAACTCTGCCGCGACCTCTGGCCCGATCTGACTCTCCTGCTCGAGACCGATACTGATTCCGCCGTGAACCGGGCTCGCAATCGGAACAAAACCACTTCATCGGCGGAAGGACGATTCGAGGCCGAAGATGCCGGATTCTTTCGCCGGGTGCAGAAAGGCTTTGAAAGCCTTGCGCGCCGCGAACGGAAGCGCGTCGTTCGAATCGCTCCGGGAACGATTCAGAGCGTCGAATCGGAGATTGCGAAGATCGTCGATAAGCGCTTTCCTCATTTGGGAAGCCGCAGGACCAAGCTGCCGGTCGCGGTGGGGAGCCGAGCCTGATGTCCTTCCGCGACTTTCAAGGCAACAGCGAAACTGTCGGCCGCATTCGCGAGATGATCGCCCGCAACCGCTTTCCACACGCGGTGATCATCGCGGGACCTGAAGGAGCAGGGAAGTACACACTGGCGCAGATGATTGCCAGGGCGCTGAACTGCCTTGAGCAGCCGCAATCCGCGGGCTTGCCGGACTTTTGCGGGCGCTGTAGCAACTGTACGCGCATTGCTGATGCCGACGATCTGGATGCTAGGTTCGCCGAAGCTGTCGCGACTCGTGAGGCTATGCGCGAGGCGGACAAGCGTGACGCCCGCATCATGATCCAGACGCATCCGGAAGTTCTGGTTGTGCCGCCGGATCCGCCGCAAATGCTCATCAAGGTCGGACAGGTGCGGCAGGTGATCGATTCCATCTTCTACAAGCCGGTTGAGGCGCGGCACAAAATCATCATCTTCACGGAATCATCGTTCATGAAGGAATCCGCGAATTCGCTGTTGAAGGTCCTCGAAGAACCTCCGGAGTACGCGAGCCTCATCCTGCTCACGACGAATCCCGGAGAGTTGCTGCCGACCATTCGCTCGCGCTGCGTAACGTTCACGCTCAGTGCGCTTCCTGTTCTTGACCTTGAATCGGCGATGGCAAGCTCACGCAAGGAGCTCAAGCCTTCACAACGCGAGCTGATCGCGCGACTCTCGAACGGCGCCATGGGCCGCGCGCTCAGTTTCAAGCTCGACCAGTACATCGAGGCGCGCAGCCACGCACTGACGATTCTCCGCAATGCAGTTTCAGGTAACGATCACAGCGAACTGTTCAAAGTGACAGAAACTTACCGCGCCGGTGCAGAAGGACGGGAGCAGACAGACCGTCTGCTGCGCACGCTCTATGCGCTGCTTGAAGATATGCTCATGCTGAAGTCCGGCACGCCTGAACTGGTGCGCAACACGGATATTAAAGGAGAGCTCGGGAGAATCGCGCAGTCGGTTGACTTTGAGTGGATCGTCAATGCATCTCAACGTCTGGCCGAGGTAGAACGCGGCATGAGGCGCAACCTGCTTCGCTCGTTGTCGCTGGACGCGTTTGCGACGGCGTTGGAGCCCACGCGCTAATCGTTACGTTGGATGAACGTTGGGCTGGTTAATGCCCTACGCTTCTACGACACTGTCACCCTAACCTCCGCCGCAATTCCGTTTTGGAATTTCAAAAAGTCGGTGTTGCGGACGCGGGGGACCTGCTTGGCGTAGTATCGAACAGCAGGTCCCCCGCGCAGCAAACCCAAATTGTAGAACCCCGAAATTTCATCGCAGCTGCGCGAGGGATGACAGTGATTTAGGTAGAGACTGTGATGTAGGAACCTGGGCGTGATTTTAGGTGGAGACGCGATGATTTGGGATCAACGAGTGGTGGGCAGTTCTAGAGAACCTGCCTCGGCAGTCGGCTATCGAGCACTAAGCTTGCGTCCTCTTGTTGAAGGCTCGTGGTCCTTGCAAAAGAGCCATTCTTATAAGACACTGTCATCCCTCGCTCCGCCGCGATTCCGTTTTGGAACCACGAAATTCGGTGTTGCGGAGTGGGGGACCCGCTTGTTCTTGCTTATGCGCGAGTATCTCTTCTTCGTTTACATCATGGCGAGCAAATCGCGCATTCTCTACACCGGTATAACCAACGACCTCAATGTTCGTGTATTCCAACACAAATTGGGCGGTTTGATGGGTTCACAAAGAAGTACCGTGTTCATCGGTTGGTTTATTTTGAATCCTACCGTTACGTGAACAGCTCGATAACGCGAGAAAAAGAGATCAACATTGGGTAAGGCAGAGGCCAGTGGAGCTGATCGAGTCGATGAATCCCACTTGGGATGATCTTGCTGATTCTTGGTTCAGTGAGGAATTGTTAGCCAATCCGAACGGCCCCGTGATTTTGAAATACGATCCGAGCAAGCGGCAGACCTTTGGGAACAGCAGAGCTGAGTTCACATTGGAAGCCCGCGAATCCGAACGGCCGATACGCATTAAGTTTCGGCCGTCGCAGATCCAAACGTTCGGTGATGGTAAGAACGCGCCGAAAGGAAAAGCAGGTCCCCCGCTCCGCAACCCAAAGCTTGGCGACTGAAACATTTTCGCGGCGGAGCGAGGGATGACAGTGTGTTTAGGGGTGAGATCTTCTTGCTAAATGACACTGTCTCGTACTTTGCTAAAAGACTCTGTCGCGTACTTAATGACTGGGTCTCGCAATATACTGCGCTCACTTTCGCTGGACGCGTTTGCCACTTCCCTGGAGCCTGCGCGCGGCTCGCTTCTTTCCGGAGCGAGGCTTGAGGTCAATTGCAGTCGGATGCTTCGGCTGGTAAAGCCCGATCTCATCCCCGCTGGGCAGCTTCAGGCGGGTGACAAGTCCCCATCCTCGATCGGCAATCGGCATTGAGGGTTCCACGCCTTTACGCTTCAACTCCTCCGTTGTGGTATGTACGTCGTCGCACATCAGGAACAGCTCATGATGGGCTTTGGCATCAGGATGTATGGCAATCTCGGCTGGGGGAAGTGCGAAAATTAGCCAGCCTTGTCCGGCATCGACCGAGGGCAGCTTAACGACGTCGCGAAAGAATTCGCGCAGACGCTCGGCGTCCCTCGTGTAAATGATTGCGTGCACACCGGAAATCATGAAAGTAGCTCTTCTTTGCGAGCTGCCTCGTTTGTGCAAAAAAGCGAGCCCATGTTACTCTGCTAGAGAGACTTAAACGACTCGAAAACTATAGGAGTGTCACCAGCTTCAGTGTTAGCTAGAGAGCGTAAAACAGACGTCATTACCCGGTTCCGCACCCACGATAACGACACCGGTAGCCCCGAGGTCCAGATCGCGGTGCTCAGCGAGCGAATCGGTCAATTGACGGACCATTTCAAGACGCACCAAAAGGATCACGCCTCCCGCCGCGGTCTCCTGATGATGGTCAGCAAGCGTCGTCGCCTGCTCGACTACCTCAAGAACTACGATTCCGAGCGCTACAAGGACGTAATCCACAAACTCGGCATCCGCAAGTAGCAGGACCTGGGGCGGCCCATTCTCGCACCGCCGTTCGTAAATCGAGCGATCTCGACCCGGACGACTTTAACCAGATTTCCCGCGCAGAATCGGCTTTCCCCTATCCCGAGCGCACGCATGATGCCGAGCTTCGGTCGATATCCGTTCGTCCAGGCGGGCTCTCCGTTCCGCCTCACAACCCGGCTTCGCCTTAGCGAAGGCTCCGTGCCTTTTCGCTCAATCAATGCTCCCCAATGCTGCCCGCTGGCAGCGCTCCATGAAATGAGGAATCCATGAAGCAAGACGCAACCGTTGAACTCACAGGCGGTAAGCGACTCGAATTTGAAACCGGCCGATTGGCCAAACAGGCGCCAGGCGCCGCGCTGGTAAGAATCGGCGACAACGTTATCCTCGCCACAGCCGTGGCCGCGCCTGAGCCGCGCGAAGGACAGGACTTTTTCCCTCTCACGGTTGATTATCGCGAGTACACCTATGCCGGCGGACGAATCCCCGGCGGATTTATCAAGCGCGAGGGCCGCCCGAGCGAGCGCGAAATTCTCACTGCTCGTCAGATTGATCGCCCCATCCGTCCACTCTTTCCCGATTATTTCAAGAATGAAACTCAGGTGATCGCGCTGGTGTTATCAGCGGACACGGAAAATGATCCTGACGTTGTCGCGATCAATGCTGCATCGTGCGCGATTACGCTTTCGGACATTCCGTTTGGTGGACCAGTCGGCGCAGTGCGCATTGGGCTTGTGAACGGCGAGATGGTTGTGAATCCCAGCTACTCGGAAATGCGCGAGAGCCAGCTCAACATCATGGTTGTGGGCACCAAAGACGGCATCGTGATGATTGAGTCGGGCGCGAAGGAAGTCACTGAAGATCGCGTGGTCGATGCCATCGAGTTCGCGCATGGCGAAATCAAGAAGATCTGCGCGGCAATTAGCGATTTGGCCTCGCGCGCTGGCAAGAAAAAGCGGCAGCTTACTGCTCCGGAGTTCGATGAAAGCTACTATCGCGAACTGAAGTCCAAAGTTGGGCAGAAGCTTGCGGACGCGCTCGATACCAAGAAATATCCGAAGATCGAGAGTTACACCAAAGTCGCCGAGGTCAAGAAAGAGCTGAAGGCTAAACTCCCCGAAGGCGACGAAGCTGCAGCCGACAAGCTCGAGCACTACTACGAAGTGCTGCGCGAGCGGCTGTTCCGTGAGCAGGTCACGAAAGATCGCCTCCGTCCTGATCGGCGCAAGTTCGACGAGATCCGCCCGATCACGATTGAGACCGGCGCGCTTCCACGCACTCACGGTTCCGCGATCTTCACGCGCGGCGAAACGCAGGCGTTGGTAACCACCACGCTCGGAACCTCCGAAGATGTGCAGCGCCTGGAGAACTTCGAAGGCGAGAAGAAAAAGAATTTCATGCTGCACTACAACTTCCCGCCCTTCTCAGTGGGCGAGACCGGACGCATGACCGGAGTTGGCCGTCGCGAGGTTGGTCATGGCGCTCTCGCGGAACGCGCGATTACAGCAGTCCTTCCGGATGAGACGGCATGGCCATACACCATGCGCGTAGTGTCCGACATCCTTGAATCGAACGGCTCATCTTCGATGGCTTCTGTCTGCGGAGCTGCTCTTTCGCTGATGGATGCGGGCGTTCCCATCAAGGCTCCTGTCGCTGGCATCGCAATGGGCCTGGTGAAAGAAGGCGACGACTATTCGATCCTCACCGACATTGCCGGAGCCGAAGACCACTATGGCGACATGGACTTCAAAGTCGCCGGCACCCGGCAGGGAATCACCGCACTGCAGATGGATATCAAGATCTCCGGCATTACTGGAAAGATCATGCGCGAAGCGCTGGAACAGGCGCGCGAGGGCAGGCTCTTCATTCTGGACAAAATGCAGGAGGCTCTGCCGGAAGCACGCACTGCCGTCTCGAAATTTGCGCCGCGTATTCACACGCTGCAAATTCCTGTCGATAAGATTCGCGATCTCATCGGCCCCGGAGGCAAGGTGATTCGCGGCATCGTCGAACAGACTGGTGTGAAGATCGACGTCGAAGACTCGGGCCGCGTGAATGTTGCATCCAGCGATGAAGCTGCGATGAGCAAAGCGCTGCAGATTATCGGTGACATTACGGCAACTCCCGAAGTGGGAAAGACCTACCTCGGCAAAGTTGTACGCCTTGCCGACTTCGGGGCATTCGTCGAGCTCTTCCCCGGAACCGACGGACTGTTACATATCAGCGAGATTGCTGAGCATCGCATTAAAGACGTTCGCGACGAACTGCATGAAGGCGATCAGATCCTGGTGAAGGTTCTGGCGATCGAAGGCAACCGCATTAAGCTATCGCGCAAGGCGATCCTCAGAGAGCAACGCGCGAAGATGGCCGGACAGGCTGGCGGCGCCGCTCCGGCGAGCCACGAAGGCGACGGACATCATCCTGAGCACGTGAGCCCCAATGGTGGTGGCGAGAGCATCACCATCGAAGGCGGAGCCGACCTCACAGAAGACGAAGGAGAACCAAACTTCAATCGCGCGGAAGGCGAGCCCACCCACGCCGGACAAGGCGGCGGAGGTGGTGGCCAAGGTCGTCGCGAAGGTGGAGGCGGGCGTGGCGGCAGAGGACGCCGACATCATCGTCGCGGGGGACCTCGCGGCGGAGGTGGCGGAGGCGGTCGGCACTAACTGAAAGTAGGAGAAATTGAGCAAAAGGAGACGTGAGTCTCCTTTTGCTTCTAGCGTGGAGCTGGCCGCCCTCGGCCGGGTTTTGCTTCCTTTCTGGAAAGCGCTTTCGGTTTCAACTCTCGTTTCTTTCGTCATGCCCCAGCTTCTGTGAGTCTCCACCAAACACCCGGCCCGAGGGCGGCCGGCTCCACGTTGTTTACGCACGGTGAATGCTCCACTTAGCACTCAGGTATGCTTGAGCGCGCATGGCTCTTTCGGTGGTGATCATCACCAAGGATGAAGAAGCGAACATCGCTCGCACACTGGACAGCGTGCAATGGGCTGACGAACGGATCGTCGTCGATTCTGGATCGACGGATCGTACGCTCGAAATTGCGAGACAACATGGGGCCAGAGTTTTCGAAGAACAATGGAAGGGTTATGCCGGGCAGAAGAACTCTGCAATCGCGAAGGCAAGCCAGGATTGGGTTCTGTCGCTGGATGCTGATGAGCAGGTTTCGGCAGACCTGGCCGAGAACGTTAGCCGCATAACCAACGCGGGCGGATCCACACCGATCAATGGATACTTCATCGCACGTCGAAATTTCTTTTTAGGCCGCTGGATTCGTCACGGCGGCTTTTATCCCGATAGAAAGTTACGTGTATTCCGGCGTGGTACAGGTGAGTTCGTCGAGCGCGCTGTGCACGAAACCATGCGCGTGAACGGCCCGACAGCAACACTCAACGGCGATCTCATCCACCATGCTTATCCCACCCTCGCTGGATACATTGAGACTATGAATCGATATTCGACGCTCGCAGCCGAGGTGTTGATACGTGAACGTCGCGTCAGAAGCTCACTGGTCTGGTTCTTCGTGAACGTACGTCTGCGGCCAGTGCTGAACTTTGTCTGGAATTATTTTTTTCGCGGCGGATTTCTCGATGGCCGCGAAGGCTTTCTCCTGCACTGGTATCACAATGTGTACGTAAGCTGGAAATACGCGAAGGCGTGGGAGATGTCTCGTCAACAGCAGCGGATTTCTTTGTGACCTCGCGTGTTTGATCATCGTGACCTCCCTGTTCGCAGTTCAGGCAAACGAAAAGGCCGCCCGGCAATAGGCGGCCTTCTCTTTCAAGGGAGAATAGTTCCAACGGAGGCAAAGCCATCAGAACTTTCTGGACGAAATCTTATGGTTGACGGCGGGGGGTGTCAAGCGATTTTTCCAGAGCAAATCCCTTATTAATCAATAACTTACAAAAATTGTTCCCAAAACGGAAATGTGACACTAGATGGCGCAATTTTTCCACCGAAGCGGCCAATCTATCCTATTTTCAGGAACTTAAGCCGATTTTTGGCTCAATCATTCAGATTGAGGGTGATCACGCTGGTGTCCTCCGGGCGGTCGACGAACCTGTCGGGATAAAAGCGTTTGAGCAACACGCGCAGACCACCGTAGGCAATGCCAAATGCAATTGCGACCGCCAGAATGATTCCCACCAGCGCGAACACCGCGACGATCAAATTTCCGATGTTGTCCTTCTTCGACAGATACGTTGGTTCGTTGTAGGTGACCTCTGCTTCGTAGTTCACGGAGGCCAGCAATGATTGTGCGTCGGCTTTCGACGCCCCACTGACGATTGCTAAAAGCGGACCGCTACGTTTGATCTGGAAGTCCCCTGCACTTTGCTGCAATGCGGCCCGATTCTGCTCGATTGCGCGCAGCTGTGTGCCCGCAATCTGCGGCGTCGGATACGAGATGAGAGTGAGCCGCGCATTCCCTTCATCGGTCCGGTAGAGAGCAGTAATAATCTCGGGGCTCTTCGCGAAATCGATTGCTGAAGGTGGGAGGGCGGCTCCGGAAGCATCGTATGATTTTGGTCCAACAGCGAACTTCACTGAATGCTGCATGAACTGCTGCTCAGGCAGCCACCGCGGCAATCCAGGCGGCTGTCCCAGATTGGACGCAGGCGCTGGCAGATCGCCAGCTAGCTCGCGCATCTCCGCCGCCGACATCGCGTTCACACGATCGAATTTCGCTTCGATCACGATATTGCCCTGCATGAATAAAACGCGATCGCCGGCCGATTCGGCATGCCGGCCAATCTCTTCGGTCTGCATTCCTGGCTGGCTGTACAGCGTGTATGCGCCATATGCGCCGGTTGCGTCGATAAATCGAGCAGCGCGAACCGTCAGCTTGCGATCCCCATCTTTCGCATAGGCAGAAGATTCGACATCCGTGAAGCCGTACTCTTTCAGGACCGCGGCATTGCTCGCATCAGCATCGGCAGGATTAGTGCTGGTCTTGACGGAAGATGTGTCCTGCTGCCATCCAGCAAATGCTTTGGGAAGAATCTCAGAGTCGGCCGCGGCGAACGTAGAAGCAAGCAGCAGAAGTGGCGCGAGAAGTTTGACGAAAAATTGCATGAAACCTGAGTCGAAGGGAAAGAGCCGCTGAACCCAGTTTATTAGACACCGCGAAGAGAAGCGAGGATTCGGAACAGCAGCTTCTAAGCTGCTCAGCTCCTCAGCTTCTGAGCATTTCATGGCGATCCGCCAGCGGGGAATTCCTCACGACGGATCTGGGGGATTCAACATGGAGGGCAACGGAGTACACGAAGGATTCTCCGGTATGTCAGCTTAGAAGCTCAGCAGCTTAGAAGCTAAGAAGCTCCTTTACTGCCCTGCTGCCGCAGGCTCTTTCGCGCTTGCGACCTTAACTCCGCTTAGTCCTTGCGCGTATCGAGCTACTCCGCGGTAGAGCGATTCGGCGATGCGCTGGCGGTACTCGGGCGTGCGCAGCTTGCGTTCGTCTTTGGGATTGCTGACGAAGGAAATTTCCGCGAGGATCGATGGCATATTGGCGCCGATCAACACGATGAATGGAGCTTTCTTCACTCCGCGATCCTTCACTCCAGGGTTCTTGGCTGCTTCGCCTGCATAGAGTGATTTCTGCACAGTAGCGGCGAACTCGCGCGATTCATCGATCTTTTCTTTCAGCGCGATTTTCTTCACCAGATCCTGCAGGTCGTGGACCGAAGTCTCGGAAACGGCATTTTCGCGCGCAGCGACCTCCAGCGCCCCGCGAGAACGCGTGAAGTTCAGATAATAGGTTTCCACGCCTCGCGCGGCAGGATCAGGGCTGGAGTTTGCGTGAATGGAGATGAACAGATCAGCCTGATTCTGATTGGCGATTGCGGTGCGCGTTTCCAGGGGAATGAAGGTGTCGTCCTTACGCGTGTACACCACATCGGCGCCGAGCTTATCTTCGAGCAGCTTGCCCAGGCGAAGCGCCACGTCAAGAACGAGGTCTTTCTCGAGCAGGCCATTAGGACCGATGGTACCGGTGTCGTGCCCTCCATGTCCGGCATCGACCACGATCCGGCCGATCTTCAGACCGAGCGCACGAATAAGCGAAAGATCGCCATCGGCTGTCGGCGCGGCTTCATGCACGTTCGCCAGCGTTGCTGGCGATTTATGTTTTCCCTTTTTGGATTGCGCCTTCTTCGCCGTCGCAACTTCGATGGAATCTGTCTTCTTCTCTGGCTCGCGCTTCGCCACTGTTTCGACCACTGGTCCACTCGTGGGCTTGCTCGTGGCCTTGACCTGCTGCGGGTCATCGCTCAAGGAAGCGATTTCCGAGACGTCGAGATCCGAGGTTTGCAGCGGTACTTCAGCTCGAGGGCCGAGTGGCGGCTTTTTCGCTTGCGCGGTTTCGGCTTGCGCTGTGTCGGCAGTGTTTGAAGCCGCAGCAGGTTCTTTCTTTGCCGAGATCGTTCTGCTTTGACCTTTCGCAGACCGCGACTGCGGCACGCCGGTCAAAGAATTGGAATTCTCGTCAGAATCGGACTCCTGCGCCTTGGCAGTTCGTGTTTGCGCTGCCGGCTTTCTGCCGTGAACGTCGATAATCAGCCGATACGGATTCGGCAGTAAGAAAGCGGAGTATTCGGCGAGATTATCAACTTCGAGCACCACCCGCGCCATGTTCGGCTTGTACTGCGCTACGCGGACTTTCTTTAGCAGACCATCGTGGATGTCATAGCTCTTGCCCATCAATTCAGAGGCCAGGCGGCTGCCGTACAGGTCAAAGTAAATTCGGTCTGGCGAGGGGACGCGTCCCGCTTCGTACTTGATCTCATCGCCAACATCGATCGCGATGCGTGTGTAATCCGGAGTCGACCAGTAGCGCAAGCTTGTAACCAGGGGAAGGCCCTTGCGCTTGGCCGTCGTCGCTTTCAAAGCAGCAGGTTTGGCCTTTGTCTGTTCCTCATCCTGCTGATCACCTCGATCTTCGTGTGACTCGCCACGCTTGGTCGATGCAACCAGCTCTTTCTCGCTTTCCGAATGCTTGCGCACAGGATGCTTGGCTTCATCGTCCGTGTCGCGCAGGGCGGCTTTGGCGGTCTCGGCGAGTGGATGGTGCGGGTACCGTTTCAGGAAATCTTCAAATGTGGCTTTTGCGGCGTCGTTGTCGCCGAGGTCCTCACGATAAATCTGACCAACGCTCAACAGAGCTTCGAAGCGATACTTGCTGCCCGGATATTCGCGCGCCAGGAATTCATATTGACCAATGGCGGATTTGAAGCCCTTTTCGTCATCCTCCAGCCGAGCTTTTTCCGTGAGCAGATCACCAACAGCGAGCACGCTGGCATCGGCGCGCGTTGAAGTCGGCGATATGTGATAGACCTTGCGAAAGGCATCGATGACCCGGTCGTAATCTTCGGGACTGCGCTGCGACTCAGGTCGCCCGCGGAGCGCCTCGCGCATCTGCAGGGCCTTGTGGTACTGCTCGAGTGACAGATGCTTTTTGCGCGCAACGCTTGTCGCGTGCGCCGGAGTGGCGATTAGGAGAAGGCTGGAAGCGAGCAGTGTCGCGATGGAGAAATGACGAAAGGTTCTGCTGGAATATCCCGATGCTCTCTTCATCCCTGTCTCCGCCCCCGGATGAGGCGTCTTATAGCCATGTTACTGCCGGCCAGAGCAGGGAAGCGGCGAGGAACCCTACTCGATATCGCTAACCGACAGATGTCCTTCGGCGTCCCGCTTGAACTCCAACGGGTGGCCAATTGTGAACTGGCGTGTGTTGTTGGATGCGTACAGCTGCGTAATGCGCTTTACGTAATTCTGAGTCTCTCGATATCGCGGGATGCCCCGGCTCCGTTGCACCGCCGTGCTGCCCGCGTTGTACGCCGCCAGTGAAAGCTCCACATTCCCATGATAGGAATCGAGCAATTGCTTGAAATGCCGCACGCCGGCATCGACGTTCTGCGCTGGATCATACGGATTCGTCACGTTCAGTGACTTTGCCGTCGTGGGCATCAGTTGCATCAAGCCAATCGCGCCCTTGCGAGAACGCGCCTGCGGATTAAAGTTCGATTCAACCTTGATGATTGCGCGTACCAAATTGGGATCGACATCGTGCCGCATCGCCGTCTGTTCAACGATTGTGTCGATCATTTGCGCGTCGCCCGCCGTGGGTGGCACGTCGAGTTTGCTGCGCACTATCGATGCGGATCCTGGACTGTGTACCTGCTGTTGCGAGGCCGCGAGCAGAGCGTTTCCGGCTGCCATAAAACGGGAATCTCTGAATGCTGCTTCACGCAGCAGCCGCCGGACCTCATTTGCCGCCGAATGCGCAGCCTTCATGGAATGCGAGTACATCGGAGGCACCGGTTTCCAGCGGCTCTCCCGGTTGCTCCAATAAAACATGTCGGAGTCCTTCGGACGGGCCGACTCTGTGGCCTTTTCGGGCGCATTCTCGTACACCAGGCGGCCGTCGCTGGTGTAGGTGGCGACGATCCCTTGAGCGTGCGTGGCTGGGCTGAAGCCGACGAGCAGCAAAACGGCGTATAGGATTGAAACCAGGCGCTTGTTCATTCCTTCTCCAGAGGCCTAATCGCAGGCCGATCCGGTTCCGACAAGAACCTCATTCCACGACAGTTGGCGCTCTATGTGGTTCTTTCGGCGCTCGCCGTGGCTTCACCCGAGCTTCTAATCCTGACGGGGAAGATACTTCCAGAGCAGTTGGATTATAGGCCGCCTGTTTCAGCCGGAGCAATAACCAGAAAGACATGAATCAGCAGGGTGAATAGGGAGAAAAGCCGAAACAGTCCGGAAAAAACGGCAGAAATTCCGCAAGCTGGTGTGGCAGTTACCGAGGTACCCGACTGAGCAATAGGTCGTTCAGGGAGTTTGGAACCCAACGTGGAGCCGGCCGCCCTCGGCCGGGTATTTAGAGGTTCCGTCATCGCAATGATCCCTGACTGACTATTCGTTCCGATTCAATGCCCTTTCAATCCCGTACCGCGAAGCGTCCCAAAAGGAAATGTCTATAAAACCCGGCCGAGGGCGGCCGGCTCTACGTCAGCTAACGCCTTGGCTCCGTTCTTCCTCGACTGCCTCTTGAGGCTCCTTCCATCCAGGTAGGGCATTGCTTCCCGTTATCAGCCGGGCACCGGACTGCCAGCTCAGGTATTGCCAAGCCCAGTTCAACAGGACAAAGAATCGATTTCGATATCCGATCAGGTAGATCAGGTGGATGAATAGCCATGCCGACCAGGCGAGGAATCCAGAGAGGTGAATTTTCCCGATCTGGGCGATGCCCTTGCTGCGGCCGATCGTCGCCATGCTGCCTTTATCCCAATAGCTGAACGGCTGGCTTGGTTCTCCGGAGACGCGTCGCCTGATCTCTTTAGCCACGTATTGGCCCATCTGGATCGCAACCGGGGCGACTCCAGGCACAGGCGCCCCGTTTTGCTCGAAGTGTGCGAGGTCACCGATTACGAAGATCTCCGGATGGAATTCAATATTTAGACGATTGTTCACGAAGACGCGCCCACTGCGATCGACTTTCGCGTCGAGCGCCTGGCCCAAAGGTGAAGCCTTCACGCCGGCGGCCCACAGGGTGACTGCTGAGTCGATGCGTTCGTCGCCAACCCACACTGCGCCCGGCTCCACGTTCGTGACCATGGTACTCGTATGGACTTCAATTCCGAGCTGTTCGAGCTGTTTTTGCGCGCTGGCCGACAAATCTTCGGCGTACGCCGGCAATACGCGTGGACCGCCTTCCAACAGGATCACCCGCGCACGACGAGGGTCAGTGCCATGGAAATCTCTGCTGAGCACGTGCCTGGCAATTTCCGAGATCGCTCCGGCGAGTTCCACCCCGGTCGGGCCGCCACCCACGATCACAAAATTTAGCGGTCGCTGAATACCGTCGAGTAGCGATTCGCGCTCTGCCAGCTCGAATGCCAAAAGCACGCGCCGGCGGATTTCAGTGGCATCTTCCAGGCTTTTCAAACCCGGCGCGAAATCCTCCCACTGGTCATGTCCGAAATAGGAATGGGTTGCGCCAGTGGCCAGGACCAGGTAGTCGTAAACGACATAGTCGCCGCCCTCCAGGTTAATGACGCGGCGCTCTAGATCAAAGCCAATAGCGTTTCCAATCAGGACCTCAACATTCTTTTTGCCGTGTACAGCACTGCGAATTGGGGCCGAGATGTCTGCCGGCGACAAAGCGGCCAATGCGACCTGATAGAGCAAGGGCTGGAATGTGTGGTGGTTCTTGCGATCGAGCAGAAGCACGCGAACGTTGGCCTTGGCCAGGCCGAGCGCGGCTTTAAGTCCGCCGAAGCCGCCGCCGATTACGACAACACGAGGCACATAGGCAGGAGGTCGAGCCGAAGACGTATGCGGGCTGTCACTTTCCATACTTATTCGATGTCCGAGTGCAGGTGAAGTGACCGAAAGTAATGTCTACTAAGTAGCTGCCCCGATTGTACGTCTAAGGGCCTCATGCTAAGTTTCGCCAAGCTTCCACCGCGAAAGTGATTCGTGTGCCACAGGTTAGTGCGGAGCGAAGGGTGCTCTGGCCGTGCGCGAACAAGGGATAGACGATGAACATCGATGATTTGCTCCGGATAGCCATGGACCGCAAGGCATCCGACTTGCATTTGAAGGTTGGCAACTTTCCTCACATTCGCATCGACGGCGAACTCGTGCCGCTAAGCGAGCAATCGCGCACAACCGCGGAAGACATGCTGAACATGGCCTTCAGCATGATGTCGAATCGTCAGAAGCAGAAATTCAAAGAGACCGCCGAGCTCGATATGGCGTACGGAGTCGCTGGACTGGGGCGATTTCGTGTGAACGTCTTCCAGCAGCGCGGCAACGTCGGACTGGTGCTGCGCGTCATTCCAACCAAGATTCGAGTTCTCGATGAACTTTATCTGCCAAAAGTCATTGAGAAGATTTGTGATGAGGCTCGTGGGCTCGTTCTCGTAACCGGCGTTACCGGCTCCGGAAAATCGACCACGCTGGCCGCCATGATCGATCGCGTGAACTCGCTGCGTCCCGAGCACATCATCACCATCGAAGACCCGATCGAATTCCTGCATCGCGATAAGCGCGGCTTCGTGAACCAGCGTGAGGTTGAAGTCGATACGCCGTCGTTCGCATCGGCGCTGCGCGCTAGCCTGCGTCAGGACCCTGACGTGATTCTGGTCGGCGAAATGCGCGATTTGGAAACTATCTCGACGGCACTGCACGCCGCCGAAACCGGCCACATGGTTTTCTCCACACTGCACACGCTCGATGCCGTGGAAACTATCAACCGTATCATTTCGGTTTTCCCGCCGCCCGAGCAGAAGCAGGTTCGCATGCAACTCGCGGCCACGTTGAAAGCCGTCATCAGCCAGCGGCTGGTGCGTAAGGCCGACGGCAACGGTCGAGTGCCCGCAGTGGAGATACTCATTTCTACGGCGTTCATCCGCGAATGCATCATTACGCCGGAAAAGACGCGGATGATCCGCGAGGCCCTTGCCGGCGGCACTTCCCAATATGGGATGCAGACATTTGACCAATCTCTCTACGACCTGTATCAACAAGGGCTCGTCACTTACGAAACTGCACTGGAAAACGCTACCAATCCCGACGACTTCAAACTCAAGGTGCAAGGTATCGGTTCTACCGCAGATGCCGCCCGCGAACAGATGGAAGCGGCCGGGTTCGGAAGATAATTGGGAATTCGTTTGGTTCGCCCAGCGCGAATCGTTCTAGACACTGTCATCCCTCGTGTCGCCGCGAGTTTGCTTTGAGCAAGAGAGATCTGGTTTTGCGACAGGGGAACCTGATGTTTGGTCGGCGGAAAGCAGATCCCCAGGCCGCAAACCAATTTGTACAAGACCCAACCTGCTTCGCGGCGGCCTGAGGGATGACATCTATGAAGGCTTCGGCGCTGTCAAGGACTTGATTACACACACTTCGAGCGAGCACTCCAAAGAGAGCGCCATTTCGCTCTAATGGAACATCTGCCGTTTGCATCGCCGACCAAG
>Ga0134125_10001144_pt1 | contig 33183 bp, 24 predicted proteins | sample KB31751_FD_96464 | JGI IMG/M metagenome (GOLD analysis project Ga0134125, IMG submission 96464) | Terrestrial soil microbial communities with excess Nitrogen fertilizer from Kellogg Biological Station, Michigan, USA - KB3-175-1 | ecosystem: Environmental > Terrestrial > Soil > Unclassified ...
CCCGTCGCGCGATCGCCCAGCCGCATAGCGAAGCCCGCGAGGAAGGAACGCGTTACTGCATCGCTCGGATTGGAAAGCAGTCTCTGTTCGGCCAGCTTGAGTCCTCTGCGATACGCGATTACTGCGTCGCCAGCATCGCCCTGCCGCCGATAGGAGTCCCCTATATTCAAATCGAGAATATAGAATCGCGCTCCCAAAGCGCGTGCTCGCTCGAACATTTTAATCGCGTCGCCATCGCGGCCCGTGTATTGGTAGATCGCGCCCAGGTTATTTAATGCGGGAACCAGGGTTGAATCCAGGGCGAGAGCCTCGGTCAGTTCCCTTGCTGCGTCTTGATAGCGACCCACATCGGTATATACGCCCCCGAGATTTGCATGAAGCGCCGCGGACCGCGGAGCGAGACTGACGGCCTGCCGAAAATACTTCGTGGCTTCATCGAAATTTCCGAGGCGGCGCTGAAAGGCCGCGAAATTTGTAATCGCCCCGAAGTAGTCCGGTTGAACGGCAATTGCCTTCAAATAAGCATTTGCAGCGTCCGCCTGGCGGTTTCCCATTCCTTCATAAGCGCGCGCGAGACCATCCCATCCTTCGCTGCTGGCCGGATCGAGTTGTATGACACGTTGAAACTCCTGCTCAGCCTTCTGCCAGTATCCGGGGGCGAGACTCAACCTACCCGCCGCAAGGTGAACCGCGATTGAATCGGGACTCATGGCGGCAGCCCGCGCAACCTGTTGCTTACCGCGCTCCAGCCAGGCGGGGTCGGACGTCAGTTCCCACGCATCGAAGCATGCCTCGGCAATGCGCGCCTCGGGAAGCGGCGAGTGCGGATCGGCGGCCGCGGCTTTTTCGAACAATGCGATGGCGTCTTTATATCGATGCACGCGCAGACTGGTCAGTCCGGCCGCGTAGTCCGGCCAAGCCTGCGGCGTTACGGTTTCCGCGGCAGTCTGGCGAGGCAGATGGAACGCGGCGCCAACCAGCGTGGCCAGCCGCGCGGGAATTTCACCCGGCGAGCCGAGCTCAGCGGAGGATTCGCGGAGGACAACATTCGTATTCGCATCCACAATCTCACCGTGTAGCAGCACGTGGCCACCGGCCGCCGTCGCGGTGGCGCGAAGCACATGCGACGCGCCGAGCCTTTGCTTCGCGACACCCGGCTGCGCCGCGGAGATGCCTTGCGTTTCTTCGACTGGAATCACCACCAACTGCGGTGGACGCGGCCGCATTCGCGCCAAACGGCTCGAAAGATCGAGTCCGGCCGCGCGCACCTGCGCCTGTGTTGCGGCATCCGCGCCGGGCGCCTCGATCGGGAGAACCGCCAGCCGCGCGGGCGGCACTACCGCCGGCGTCAGCACTCGCCAAAGAATCAGCCCCAGGGCAAGCAGCGAAGTGGCTGCGGCGCTCCAGATCCGCCTGGCGCGCACCGCGCGGCCGGAGAGCGCTTCCGCAACAGCGGCGGCTGAAGAGAAGCGCTTTTGCGGATCGGGATCGAGACATTTCGCGATCGTCTTTCGCCACCGCGCGGGAATCGCCGGTTCGATTCTCCGCGCAACAGCGCCGTTACCCGCGGGCATTCGTCCCGTGATGATTTCGTGCAGGATGATGCCGAGCGCGAAGATGTCCGTCTGCACCGACGACGGCTTGCCCCTCCATCGCTCCGGCGCAAGATAGGCCGGCGTTCCGGCTACCTGGGTCGCCTGGGAACCTTGTGCGGCAGCGGAAGGAAGCGGCGATTCCCGTGCCAGTCCGAAATCGGTGATTATGGCCCGGACCGGTTTCTCCGGCCGGGTCTCGATCAGAACATTGCTCGACTTCAGGTCCCGGTGCAGAAGATTCTGCGAATGCGCCGCCGTAATGCCCGCGCAGATTTGTGTCGCTATGTCCAGCGCGGCCCGCGCCGCGAACGGCCCGTGCGACTTGAGATATTGCCCCAGCGTTCCGCCTCCGATAAGCTCCATCGAGAGAAAATCCAGCGGACCGTCCGGTGTTTCGGCCGTGTGAATTTCGAAAAGCCGGCACACGTTGGGATGCGTGATGCGCATCGCGCGCCGCGCCTCCGGGGAAAGATGCGCCGCGAACCCCTGCTTCGCGATTTTTAGAGCGCGCGGCTGTTTGAGCTTTTCGTCCGTAGCCCGGTACACGACGCCCATACCGCCGGCCGCGATTTCCGCGTCGATGCGGAAACGTCCCGCGACAAGGGTTCCGGGTTGAAGGCGTGCGCCCGGGATGGAATACGCGGGCGCGGCGCGCAACAACTCCGACGGATTGATCGTCTCTAACTCAGAGGGATGCAGAGTGGGCGCCGCGCCCGTCCGAAGAAATGCCGGGTCAGACTGCGCGAGCAATGACTCCACTTCCGCACGGAGAACATCGTCGCTGCATTCCCGCGCCAGCCAATCCGAGCGAAGCGGAGGCGTCCGCTCCAGAGCCGCGTGGTAGAGCTGTTCGATGCGCCGCCAACGCTCAGGGGTCATAAGACAGGATCGGGGGTGATCCTGCCAACTATAACTGAAAAACGGAAAGCACAGGCCGGGACCGGACGACAGCGCTTGTGTCGTCCGCCACTATTTTTCAGGCAGGCCACCGAAAGCGATGGCCCGCCCCGCAGGAAGACTAGAACGTGTAGAGCGCGACGCCTGGGCTAACCGTGAGCTCGCTTTCGACTTCAGATCCATCCGCGCCAACCGGAACAGGTTCCGGCTGATTCGCCGTGCGATAGAAGATGCCGGTTTCGCCGAGGTAGATTTCGAGCTCCGAAGGCCGCGGCAACAAGCCCTGAATCAGCGCCTCCGACAGAGGGTCCTCGATGTATTTCTGCAACGCCCGGCGCAACGGACGCGCGCCATAACTACGATCGCTGCAAGTCTTCTCGAGGATGTACCGCGCCGCATCGTCGTTCAGACGAATTTTGATCTGCTTCGTCTCCAAATTCTTGTTGATCTGGTCGACCAGCAGATGCATGATGCGGATCAGGTCGTCATCCGTCAGCGACATGAACAGAATGATGTCGTCGAGGCGGTTCAGGAATTCGGGATTGAACGCGCGCTTCACCTCGCCGCGCACCTGATCTTCGACCTTCGAAACCTGGCCTTCGAGAGCCGGCGCCTGGAAGCCGAGATGGCCCTTCTTCTCGAGGAAACGCGCCCCGAGGTTCGAGGTCATGATGATGATCGTGTTCTTGAAGTCGATCTGGTTGCCGAGACCGTCGGTCAACTGTCCGTCTTCAAACACCTGCAGCAGGATATTGAAGATATCCGGATGCGCCTTCTCGATTTCGTCGAGCAGGATGATCGAATATGGCGACCGCTTCACGCGCTCGGTGAGCTGGCCGCCTTCCTCGTAGCCGACATATCCGGGAGGCGAACCGATCAGCTTCGAGACCGAATGCTTCTCCATGAATTCCGACATGTCGAAGCGGATCAAACTCTTCTCACTGCCGAACAGGAAGCTCGCGAGAGCGCGCGCCACTTCGGTCTTGCCGACCCCGGTCGGTCCAAGGAACAGGAACGAGCCCGCCGGACGGCTGGAGGCTTTCAACCCCGCGCGAGAACGCCGGATGGCGCGGGCCAGCGCTGAAATGGCTTTGTCCTGGCTGATGATCCGCGCGTGCAGCTCATCTTCGATGCGCAGCAGCTTGGCGATTTCTTCTTCCTTGATCGACGTCATCGGCACGCCGGTCCAGCGCGCGACCACGTCTTCGATGTCTTCTTTGGTCACCACGCCGGTCGAGGAGTCGTCGAGATTGTATTTCTCGCGGAGCTGGCGCATGTTCTCGCGCTCTTTCCGCTCTTCATCCGAATAGAACCGGGCCTTCTCGAACTCGTGGTTCGCGATGGCGTTCTCCATCCGGTGGACGATGAACTTGATGCGCTTCTGGATGTCGGCGAGATCGCCGGGCAACGTTGTCTGTCGCAGCTTCACCCGCGCCCCCGCTTCGTCGACGAGATCAATCGCCTTGTCCGGCAGGAAGCGGTCCGGAATGTAGCGGTTCGACGTGAACACCGCCGCTTCGATGGCTTCGTCTGTGTAGCTGACCGCGTGGAACTTCTCGTAGCGGTCCTTGATGCCGTACATGATTTTCACGGCATCGGCTTCGTTGGGAGGAGGAACTTTGACCGCCTGGAAGCGCCGCTCGAGAGAGCGGTCCTTTTCAATTGACTTGCGGAATTCAGACGGTGTCGTCGCGCCGATGCACTGAATCTCGCCGCGCGACAAGGCCGGCTTCAGGATATTCGCCGCATCCAGCGAGCCTTCGGCCGAACCCGCCCCGACCAGCGTGTGCAGCTCGTCGATGAAGATGATGGCGTTCTGGTTCTCCATCAACTCCTTCATGATGGTCTTGAGCCGCTCTTCGAACTGGCCGCGATATTTGGTGCCCGCGACGATCAGCGAGAGATCGAGCGCGAGAATGCGTTTGTCCGCGAGGAACGACGGCACATCGCCTTCGGCGATCTTCTGCGCGAGCCCTTCCACAATGGCCGTCTTGCCGACGCCCGGCTCGCCGATCAGCACCGGATTATTCTTCGTTCTGCGGCACAGAATCTGGATGACGCGCTCCAGCTCATAATCGCGGCCGATCAGCGGATCGAGCGAGTTGTCCATCGCGGCCTGAGTGAGGTCGCGAGAGAACTCGGCGAGCAGGGAGCTCTCCTTAGGGCGGTTGGTGGCCACTTTTTCCGACTGCGAACGCTGCAATTCTTCGCGGATCGTCGATAACCGCAACCCGCGCTCGTGCAGAATCTCCGCCGCGAAGCACTTCTCCTCACGCAGCAGCCCGAGCAGCAGATGCTCGGTGCCGATGTGCTTGTGGTTCAGGCGCTCAGCTTCTTCGGCGCCATACGCCAGCACACGCTTGCATTCATGGCTCAGCGGCAGGTCGACCGAAGTCGATACCTTCTCGCGGACCGTGGTGTGTCCTTCGATCTGCTTCCGGATGGAATCGACGGCCGCGTGCGACCGCAGAAACCGATTGGCCAGTTGTTTGTCTTCGCGCAGGAGCCCCAGCAGCAGGTGTTCCGTCTCGATGTACGGACTGCCAAACTGGCTCGCTTCATAGCGGGCAAAAAAGATGACGCGCCGCGCCTTTTCCGTATAACGCTCAAACATTGCTTATGGGTACTCCCTCTGACGCACAGCCTCTATCATTAAAGATACTCTCCGCGCCGATTTAGTTGCAAAGCCTCCGGTTATAAAACCTTCACGTCTGGTTCTGGAACCCGGCCAGCCCCGGGCAGGCGGTTCGCTCTGCGCCTGGTTCTCATCCATGCAGCCTGCCGCCTTCCAGTCGCAGCACCCGATCGCACCGCCGCGCAAATTGCAGATTGTGTGTCACCAGGACAGTAGTGAGTTGGCGGCGATGCCGGATTTCACCGAGCAGGTTGAAAATCGTTTCGCCCGTCTTCTCGTCCAGATTGCCCGTCGGCTCGTCCGCCAGCAGCAGGGAAGGATTTCCCGCCAGAGCACGCGCGATCGCGGCCCGCTGCTGCTCTCCGCCTGAAAGCTCGCCGGCCCGATGATGTGCGCGATTGCGCAGCCCGACCTCCTCAAGACGCGCCAGCGCTTCCGCGGTCGCGTGCGCGGCCGACTCTCCCCGAATACGCACTGGCATGCTCACATTCTCCTCAGCCGAAAACTCGGGCAGGAGATGGTGCTGCTGCCAAATGTATCCAATCTCCCGGTTGCGGAAGCCGGAGAGGTCGGATTCCGGAAGCTGAGTAATATTTCTATTCCTGTAGTATATCGCTCCAGCGGTTGGAGAGTCGAGACCGCTGATCAGGTGCAGGAGCGTACTCTTGCCTGCGCCGCTTTCGCCGATAATCGCGATCTGTTCGGCTTCGGCGATCTCGAGGGTGAGTTCGCGGAAGATGACAAGGTCTTTATCGCCCGAGCGGTAGATTTTAGTGAGGTTCTCGATGCGTATGATCGGCGCGGCGTGCAAGCGTCAGTGTAGCGCCCGAAGGTGAACCGGAACTAATATTTCACGATCGCGGCAAAAGAGGCAGGATCAAGGCTCGCACCACCAACGAGCGCGCCGTCGATCTCTTCTTCCGCCATCAGCTTGCTGACGTTTTCCGGCTTCACGCTGCCGCCGTAGAGGACGCGCACCGCACCGGCTGCCGCCTCTCCGAACTTCGCCGCCGCTTTCGAACGAATGAACCGGTGTGCAGCGGCCGCGATGTCTGGCGTGGCGACTTTTCCCGTGCCGATGGCCCAGACCGGCTCGTATGCGATCACAATTTTCGCGAACTGTTCGGGAGACAGCGGCGCGAGTCCTCCATCGAACTGCTCGGCGAGCACGTCCTCGGTGCGATTGCCTTCGCGTTCCTCCAAACGCTCCCCCACACACACGATCGGCGTGAGCGCGTATTCGAGCGCCGCCTGTGCCTTGCGGACCACATCCGGCTCGGTCTCGCCGAAGTATTGCCTCCGCTCGCTGTGCGCGATGATGACCCAATTGCATCCAACAGCCTGCAGCATGTGGCCGGAGACTTCACCGGTTACCGCGCCTTCCCTGCCCCAGTGCAGGTTTTGCGCTCCAATTGCGATGTTGCTGCCGCGCGCTTCCTTCACGGCGGCATGCAGGTTGGGGAACGGCGGGCAGAGGACGATCTCGCAGTGGTCCGCATGGGCCACCAGCGGTTTGAACGCTTCGAAAAATTCGTGCGTTTCGGCGGGCGTCTTGTACATCTTCCAGTTGCCGGCCATGATTGGCTTTCTGCTCAAGCGATCGCCTCCAGGAAACTTGTGCCCTGCACGATGGAAGTGCCAAAATTCGCCGCGACCGTCTGGCCGATGTCACTCAGCGTGGAGCGCAGCCCGAGATCCACTCCACGCCTCGCTTTCGGGCCGAACACGAGCAGCGGCGTGTATTCGCGGCTGTGATCGGTCGAAGGCGTTGTCGGGTCGCAGCCGTGGTCGGCCGTGAGGATCGCCAGATCGTCCGGACGCATCGCCGCTTCGAACTCAGGCAGCCATCGATCGAACTCCTCGAGCGCGGCGCCGTAGCCCTCGACATCATTCCGATGCCCGTATTGCTGATCGAAGTCCACGAGATTGACGAACACGAGTCCGTTGTCGAAGTGTCCGGCTGCGTCCAGCGTTTTTGCCATCCCGTCGGCATTGCTCTTCGTCAGAACATGCCCGGCGATCCCGCGGCCCAGAAACACATCGAAAATTTTCCCCACGCTGAAAATATCCGTCCCGTTCTCCGCCAGCTTATCGAGCAGCATTCCTTCCGGCGGAGGCACCGCATAATCGTGCCGGTTGGCCGTCCTCCTGAACGCTCCCGGCTCACCTTCGAAGGGCCGCGCGATCACACGCCCCACTTCGTATGGACCGCCTAAAATTTTCCGCGCGACCTCGCAGATCCGGTAGAGTTCCGGAACCGGAATCACGCCCTCATGGGCCGCGATCTGAAACACACTGTCGGCGGACGTATACACGATCGGCGATCCGGTCCGCAGATGCTCCACGCCGAGTTCTTTGATGATCTCGGTTCCTGAAGCCGCCTTGTTGCCGATCGCCTTGCGCCCGATCTGCTTTTCGAAAGGATCCATCACCTCGGGTGGGAAGCCGTGCGGAAAGAGCGGGAACGGCTTTGGGAGCTGGATGCCAGCCATCTCCCAATGTCCCGTCGTCGTATCCTTGCCTGGGGACGCCAGCGTGCATCTTCCAAAAGCGGCTTCGGGATGCTCCGCTTTCGGCAGTTGCGGAATCGGCTTCAGATTACCCAGCCCCAGCCGGCACAAATTCGGCACACGCAGACCACGCAGCCTCGCAATGTTGCCGAGCGTATCGCTGCCGGCGTCTCCGTATGCCGCCGCGTCGGGCATCTCGCCGGCGCCCACGCTGTCGAGGACGATCCAGATTACGCGTTTGAACACAAAAAAAGTTTCGCGCAAAGGTGGTAAGAACGCAAAGAAGATCGTGCCTTTTTCGCCAGGTTAAACTGAAGAGTTCCCATGCAGACCCGCCGGCACTTCATCGGCAATGTGGCTACCGGGCTTGCCGGAAGTCTCGCAACCGGTAAAGTCCTTTCCGCCTCCGACCGCGTCCGTATTGGTGTGATTGGCGCGGGCGACCGCGGCACTCAACTCGCCCGCGAAGCCGCGTCTTGCCCTGGCGTCGAACTTGCCGGCATCGCGGATGTTTACAAACGCCGCCTCAGCGATGCTCTCAAGCTCGCTCCCGACGCCCGCGCGTACACCGGCCATCGGCAGATGCTCGACGACGCCTCCATCGACGCGGTCATCATCGCCACCCCGCAGCATTCGCACGCCGACTGCTTCATCGCTGCCATGGCGGCGGGAAAACACGTGTATCAGGAAAAGGCGATGGCCCTTACGCTCGATCAGGCCAAAGCCATGCGCGCCGCCTGGCATCGCGCCGGCAATCGCGTAGTCCAGATCGGCCATCAGGGATGTTCGATGGGGCATGTCACGGACGCGGCAAATTATCTGGCGAGCGGGGCCGTCGGCCATGTCACCGCCATTCGCGCCACCATGTACCGCAACACCCCGCACGGCAAGCCGCAGTGGACTCGCCCCGTCTATCCGGACATGACGCCGGAAACGATCGACTGGCGCGGATTCCTCGCCAGCGCGCCCGCGCGCGATTTTGATGCCGACCGCTTTATCAACTGGCGGCTCTTCACCGATTACTCCGGCGGCAACGTGCACGAAAGCCTGTCCCAGCAGATCGCGTTCTGGTATAAGGTGATGGGCCTTGACATTCCTCAGGCGGTCACGATGACCGGCGGCCTCTATCGCTGGGTCGACGGCCGCGAAGTCCCCGACACCATGAACGTTTCGATGGAGCATGACACGCTGCTCTTCTCCTGGGATTCCGGCTTCGGCAACAACCAGCGCGGCATCACAGAGGACGTGCTCGGGACCGACGGCACGATCGTTCGCGGCCAGCAGATCCGCTACCTGCCGCAAAAGGTCAATCGCCCGGAAGGTGTCGAGATGCTGGGCGAAACGGCCACGGCTCCGCGGGCTCACATGCAGAACTTCCTCGATGCCATCCGGCTCGGCAAGCCGGTCAACTGCCCATTCGAGGTCGGCTACAAGGTCTCGGTCACGTGCGCGATGGCGATCCAGAGTTTTTACGCCGGGCGGCGCGTGCAGTGGGACGCCGCGAAGGAAGAGATCATCTGAAGCCGCGGACGCTGCTCAGCGCGGCTGGGGTAACCGCGACGGCGGCGGGTGCGGCGGCAATGACCTGGGCTGTCCGCGGCCGCTCTTCACAAATGTTCGGACCGTCCGTCTGGCACGGCGATCCACACCAAAAAACCATCGCGCTTACCTTCGATGACGGGCCTTCCCTCGCCACCTCCGCGATTTTGGAGATCCTCGCGCAGTACAAGATCGCGGCGACTTTTTTTCAATGCGGCCGCAACGTCGAACGCGCTCCCGACCTGACTTGTGCTGTCTGCGCGGGACCGCACGAGGTTGCCAACCATTCGTACTCGCACCCGAATTTCGCACTTTCTCGTTCTTCGTTCATCGCCGGTGAATTCCACCGCACGCAAAACGCCATCGCGAAAGTGACCGCCCGCACGCCAACCCTGCTGCGGCCGCCATATGGAGTCCGCTGGTTCGGCTTCCGTGAAATGCAGACGCGGCTTGGACTCACCTGTGTCATGTGGAGCGTCATCGGGCTCGACTGGAAGCTGGGCGCGCGCGAAATTTCCGAGCGCGTCCTCGCGGGTGCCCGTGGCGGCGCGATCGTCTGCCTGCACGATGGAGACGCAACGCGTCCGAACCCCGACCGGTCGCAAACCGTCGAAGCGGTACGGCGAATTGTGCCGGCGCTTCTCGAAACGGGATATCATTTTGAAACCGTCTCACAACTGCTATGCCGGAAACCCCTGACGACCTGACGCCGCGCATTCTGCGCATCATCGCCGAAACCCAGCGCAAAGACCCCGCGCAAGTCACGGTCGAGAGCAGCTTCGAAGAACTCGGCATCGACTCCATGGACGGCGTGAACATCGTCTTCGCGCTCGAGAATGAGTTCGACATCAATGTGCCGGATGAAGAAGTAAAGAACATTCGCAGCGTCCGGGACATGGTGGATGGGGTGATCAGACTGGTCGAGATGAAAGGCGCCGCTGCCGCAACCCCGGGAGACGCGGCGCCGGCCGCGTCCTGAGCGCGGATCGAATGCGACGGGTCGTCGTCACCGGCATCGGCGTTATCAGCGCGATCGGGCGCAATCGTGACGAATTCCGGTGCGCGCTGCGGGAAGGCCGCGGCGGCGCAGGCCCCATCAGCAACATCGAGTGCGCAGATCTCCGTTTCCAGAATGGTGCGGAGGTGCGCGAGTTCAACCCCTGCGATCACTTCGGTGCGAAGGAAGCCGATATGATCGACCGCTTCGCACAGTTCGCGGTCGTCAGCGCGCGCGAGGCCGTGGCGCAAACCGGCCTTGAATGGACGCCCGAGCTTCGCGAGACCGCCGCGATCGTGACCGGGTCGTGCGTGGGTGGACAGAGCGCGGAAGACCAGGGCTTCCAGGAAGTCTACAAGCTGGGCAAGCCGCGCGTGCATCCGATGACGATCCCGAAAACGATGGCCAATGCGGGCGCAAGCGCAATCTCGCTCGAATTCGGAATCACCGGGCCGGCCTTCACGATCTCCACCGCGTGCTCGTCGTCAGCACATGCAATCGGCCAGGCGTTCTCGATGGTCCGGTCCGGTATGGCCGATATCGCTATCACCGGCGGCAGCGAGGCCCCCTTCAGTTACGGGATGCTCAAAGCGTGGGAAGCGATGCGCGTGGTTTCTCCGACAGTGTGCCGTCCGTTTTCGAAGGACCGCAATGGCATGATTCTCGGGGAGGGCGCGGCGATGCTGGTGATTGAATCGCTCGATCACGCACGAGCGCGCGGCGCCAGTCCGATCGCTGAAATCGCCGGTTTCGGCATGTCGAGCGATGCGCACCACATCACGCAGCCGTCGGCGGATGGCGCGGCGAAGGCAATCCGGATGGCCCTGCGCGACGCGGGGATCGCGCCGGAAGCCATCGGCTACGTCAACGCGCACGGCACGGGAACGACAGTGAACGATGCGACGGAGACGCGCGCCCTGCACCTTGCCTTCGGCGATCACGCAAAGCGCCTCGCGATATCGTCGACCAAAGCGATGCACGGCCACACGCTCGGAGCGGCCGGAGCCATCGAATGCGCCGCGGCGATTCTCGCCATCACCGGCGGCGTGCTTCCCCCGACGATCAACTTCAACGAACCGGACCCCGGGTGCGATCTCGACTACATCCCGAACCAGGCGCGCGAGGCTAATATCGAATATGCGCTCTCCAGTTCGTTCGCGTTTGGGGGCCTGAACGCAGTGCTGGTGCTGAGGCGGATGTAAGCTCGTGCCGGCTTCAGCCGGCGGCTTTCGATAAACCGGAACAGAGAATCCAGGATCAACGCAGGGCCGTCTCGAACCGCAGCCGCACCTGCCCGAGATAAATTTCATCGCCTTCCCGCAGTGCGATCCCGCGCCCAGCGTGCGCCGGCACGTCGATTTTCTTCCCGCTTCGGATCACCGCCGTCCCGACCGAGCTGCCGTCATCGAATATTCGCCAGTCGCCGCCCTCGAACCGGATGTGGGCATGCGTGCGCGAGACCGTGGCGTGCGCGTCATGCTCCGACTCGGGGAAGTAAAGCTCATTCCGGCGCAACATCTTTCCTGCCGCATCCCGCACCTCGGCCTCGCGGCCAATGTTCACGCGCATTTGCTGGAGCGTAAACTCGCCGCGCGGCGGGGCGCCAGCCAACACGACGAGCCGGGCGGGAGCGATCGCCGCCGGGGCCTGCGCACTCGCAATCGACGCCGGTTTTTCCGTCCGCTCGCAGATGACACGCAGTTCCACCTTCGGAGCCTCCGGATAGCGCACCATTACCGCGAGGTCCGCCGGCGTCTCCACGCGTTCTTCCTTCAGCGCCGCCCGGATATCGTCGCCCATCTGCCCGGGGTCGAACAGCGTCTCCAGCACGGCTTTTCTTTCGGGGCTCGCCGCCGCCAGTTCAATCGTGATCAGGTTGAACGGCAACACACGTCCACCGCGTTTGCCGATAGTGGCCCGGCTCGCGATCTGCTCGAGCGCATCTCGATAAAGCTCGATGGCCTCTCGCGCGCCGGGCTCATTGCCGCTGCCCGAGAACATCGAGCGCAGCCGCGAATCCAGCGATTTTTCGATTCTTCGCAGCAGACTCATGGAATCAACCCCAATTGTTGCGCGGCGGCAACAAGATCTCCCGCCATCGGCGCAGCGGCCGTGCCGCCGTAATGCCCGTTCTCGGCCAGAATCGCGAAGGCAATCCGCTTCGACGCATCGTCGTAAGGCGCGAAGCCGATGAACCACGCGTGAGAAGGCGCAGTGGCCAGTTCGGCCGTGCCGGTCTTTCCCGCGATTTGCGGCGTGATCTTCGCGAGGCGCACGCCCGTCCCGCCCGTCACCACGCCGCGCATATCGGTTGCCAGCAACTCCGCCAGGTTGAGCGGCAGCAACTGCACCGGCGCCTGTGTGCGCGAATTGCTGTCGTCGGTCACCCAGCGGCCGGCCTGCAGGCTTCCGCCCGCTCCAATGGCCGCCGCCACGCGCGCCATCTGGAAGGGCGTCACCACCACCTGCCCCTGCCCGTAAGACGCCTGCGGCATCTGCGGCTTCAGATTCTTCACCGTCGCCGGATTCGCCACCGAAATTCCGATGACCTTCGCGGTATCCAGCAATTGCTCCGGACCGACCTTGTACGTCCCCAACTGCGCGAAGTACGCATTGCACGACACGATGATCGCGCGGTTCATGTCGAGTGAGCCGTGCGGAACCTTATCCTCAACATCATCGCGGATGGGGCGCTTCGAGTTTCCGACATACGCGCCGGTTCGTCCATCCGGCAAACGGATGCACGAATACGTCTGCGTGGCGAGCTTCGGGTCGAGTCGCAGCGCGGCGATCGCCGTCACCACTTTGAATGTCGAGCCGGGCGGATACAAGCCATACCGCGCGCGGTCCAGCAGCGATCCGGATGCCTGGCCCAGCGCCAGCCGTTCCTGCAGGAGGTCGGGAGATGGCAAATTCACCGAAGTCAGGAGGTCGCCGTTCGCGGGATCCATCGCCACGATCGATCCGCGCTCGATGTGCTGCTCGGCGAGCCGTGTCTTGAGAATCTGCGCGGCCTTCACCTGCAGGGCCGCCGAGATAGACATATGCACGTTACGCTCGCGATCGCGAATGCGCTTCACCGCCGGATTGTTCGGCTCCCAGCGATGGCGCAGCAGCGGCAGCAGATCGCGATAGTCGTAGCGGATCGTGTTGAACGGCTTCCCCGCCGCGTCCTTCACCTGCACGACCCTGGCCCGATCGTCATATCCCTGCAGCCGGACCGCGGAATCGCGTTCCACCAGCGAGCTGTTCGGCGCGCTCCAGTTGGCGCGCGTCCGGATATCGCCCAGCAGATGGAAGGTCATGGCGCCGAGCGGATAGCAGCGCGGCTCCGCCCGATTGCAAACCTGATCGATCTCGATCCCGAGGTCTTTGTATTGCGCGCGGTGGCGTTCGAGCTCCTGCCAGTCGCTCGTCGCCAGCGGCAATCCCGCGCGATCGTAAATCGTGCCGCGCGTCAGTGTGCGGGACGCATCGATCAGCCGCGGGTTGTAAACGTACCGCCGCCCGCCATCCGCCTGCACGACGAGAGTTCCCTCGCCGGCAATCGCGTCCGCATGTCCGAGCTGGATATATGCGGCTTTGCCAACGACGGCAGCGCCGGCGATGCAGAGCACGATCTCCACCCAACGCACACCGGGCAGCAGCGGAGCCAGCGATTCCGCGCTCCCGCCTGCCCTCTTGCCGGCATCGCCGAGGGCCAGCAGGATCCCGGCGATTCCGAAATTTGCCAGCATTGCGGTGCGCCCGTAGCTCAGGAACGGCGTGGCGACGCCCGACAGCGGCATCAGATCCAGAATCCCGAGTGAGATCAGCAGCAGCTCCGCGCTGACCAGCAGCGTCAGGCCCAGCGCGAGAAAGAACGCGTAATCGCTGCGCGCGCGCCGCGCCACACGCAGTCCGAGCCAGATCAGCACCCCGAAGATCAAATACACGGATGCAATGCCGAGAAAACCCCAATCCTCGCCGACAACGGAGACGATCAGGTCGGTATGACCCGCTGGAATAACACCCGCCTCCCCTAATCCCGGCCCCGAACCCAGCGGGCCACCCGACGCCATCGCCCACAACGAGTGCGCCACCTGATCGCCGCCGCGGACCGTGTTGCTCCACGGCGAAAGCCACATCGCGACGCGGTCATGTACGGTCTTCGGCGTGCCAAGAAAATAACCCGCGAGGAATCCGCTCAGCAGCGCCGCCATTCCCATCGCGGCGAGGACTACGCGATTGCGCGCGATCGCATACAGCGTGAGGAATACGGCGGCGAATACAAGCGCCGGGCCGAGGTCCTTCTGCAAATAAAAGAACAGCAGCGCGACGCCGACGCCGATCAGCACCGGCAAGGCGTACTGAAACCGCGGCATCTCCACGCCCGGAATGATCTTCGCGAGAATCGAGTGCTTCTCACGCAGCTCGCGCAGCAGCGGCCAGTTCTTCGCGAAGTATCCGGCGAGGAAGAATACCAGCAGGATCTTGATGGCCTCCACGGGCTGCAGCGGCCCCAGGTTGACGCGTGCGTCGCTGCCCGCCGGACCGCTCCCGGCCACGATCAACGCGACCGACAACACGATCGCGCCCAGCAGCGGCACGAAGCTGTAGCCCGCCGTCGCCGCATCCCAATCGACCAGACTCGCCGCCAGCATCACCAGACATCCGGCCGCGACACCTTCCGCGAACGGAATGAAAATCAACGTGTCCCGCAAAGGATCGCGCAGCCCGATCATCAACGCGAGCCCGAGCCCCGTGAGCATCAGCAGCAGCGGCAGGAATGCCCACGGACCCGCAAACCCGCGCACCGCCCACACGATGTGTGTCAGCAGGAACGCCGCCAGAATTGCGCCGGTCCACAGGAAGAAATCGCGGCGGAATCCGTCGACGCTCCGGATCGCAACCTGCGAACGGATGACCGCGAACTCGGCTGGCGTGAAAAGCGCGATCGAGTCGCCCTTCGCGTCCTCGGCACGTTTGCGCAGTTCCTCGACGTTCTTGTTCCCGATCAGTTCGGCGCGCGCGACGCGGATGCGCGCCAGTGTCCCAACGTTTCCCAAAGCTCCATCACGGTCCGCCAGCGCGTCGAAAATCCGCTTCGCGGCTAAGTCGCGATCGGAGGGGCTCTGCAGGACCGCCAGTACGGGCAACAGCTTGTCGGCGCGATCCACCTCCGAAAGATTCACCACAGGAGCAGGGTTCGTCGCGCGCCGAATCTTCGCGGTGTAGACGAGCGCCCAGGCCCCGCAGACGATTGCGATCGCAAGCAGCAGCCAGAGCAATTCCGCCGCACGGCCTCCGCGCTGCCGGACCGGCGCGACGCGACGCGATTCAAGACTGCTGCGAGTTACTGCCATTCCGGCACTACTGGCTCTCCTTCACCGCCGGATCCCCACCATCCACCGGAGCGGCCTGGGCGGCTGCCGCGAGCTTCTTCGCCGCGTCGTCCCGCTCGAGCGAAACCCGCTCGGCCAGTTGCACGCCGTTGAACAATGGCGCCACCTGGTTGTACAGGTTCTGCGCGTGTTCCAGATCGCTCTCGGCGAGCTGCAGGTCATGCTGCATCTCCGACAGCCCGCGTGCGCGCTTTGCCTGGGCGATCAATCGCTCGCCGCGCATCCGGTAACCGTCTGCGAGGGCGCTCTGTTCGCGGCGGCCAGGCTGGAACCCGTTCCGCTTCGACAGAGTCAATTCGTCCTCAGCCTTTTCCAGCTCGCCATCGCGCATCTGAATCAGCGCCAGCCCCAGGTGCGGCTCGGGAGCATGCGGCAGCAGTGTCCGCGCCTGCTCGAAATCGACGCGCGCCTTCCGCACCAGAGTGTCCCGCTTCTTTGCGTAATCGGCGCGGGATTTCTCGTCGGCGCGAGGTGGCCTCAGATTTCGCAGAAGCGCCAATTGAAGATATCCGTCGACCAGCTCGGACTTACCACGAATCGACCTATCCTCCGGCGCCAGCGCCGCCGCGGAATTGAGCGCGGTCTGCGCGCGTTTCCAGTCGTCGACGTAAACCGGAGTACTCTCGCTCGCCTCGCGATAGTCGGCAATAACGCGGTCGGCTTCGGCAACGTAGCGGTCGAACAGACTGTTGCGCGCGGGCGCCAGCGGCCACAAGAACAGACTCTTCTTCGCCAGCGCCTGATACACCACGCGCGCCGCATCCGGCGTCACCTGACTGGAATCGATCTGGTTCCGTAGCGCTTTCGCATTGCCCCACATCCGGGCTTCATACACCACAACAAACACACCGATCAGGAACAGCGCCACGAGCGCCGGCACCGCCAGGTGGAACATCGACTCCGGTATACGAATGCGTGGCAGCCGGGGAGTCAACCGCGTGGACACCGTTGTTGCCGTCGCCGGTGTTTGCGCTGACCGCACGGTGCGGTCGTCAGCGTTCGCATAGACGGTCCGGCGCGTCGCATCGATCTCGTCCGAGTAGACCGCGTGGTTCGGATATGCGTACCGTTTCCATTCATATAGCGCGGCCTGGAACGCCGCCGCGCTCGGAAACCGGCGGTTGATATCCGGATCGAGCGCGCGGGAGAGAATCTCCCGGAGCCCCGGCGGCAGTTCCGCGATTGTCGGCTGCAGAGCGCTGTAATTCCGGATCGTCCATTCGAGCTTCGACGACGCTTCCGCCTCGAAGTAAGGTTTGCCCGTCAACATTTCGAACAGCACGATCGCCACCGACCACACGTCCGACCGCGTATCCATGTCGCCCGTCTGCAGCCGCTCCGGCGACGAATACGGCACACTGCCGAACTGATTGAACGTGATACTGCGCGTCATCGACACGGCTTTCGCGATCCCGAAGTCGAGCACCTTGACGTGCCCCCCGGGCGTCATCCGGATATTGCGCGGCTTGATATCGCCGTGGATAATGCCGCGATGCGTGCGCTCCTCGATCACGGTCTGGAACGTGTGCGCCTTCACGAGAACATCGAGGATGTCGAGCGCGATGCCGACGGCGCGCTCCGGATCGAGCGGACCGCGCGCAACCAGTTCCGAAAGGTCCTCGCCCTCGATGTATTCCATCGCAATGTAGAAGTACCCATCGCGATCGCCGACATCGAAGATTTGCGCGACACGGCCGCTGGCTTCTCGCTTGGCGAGCTGGTCCTGCAGAGTCGCGCCGCGCCGTTCGGCCGCCACTACGTCGATGCTGTCGCGATCGACGCCGGCATCGATCAGCTTCAGACCGACCTGGCGGTTCAGCGTCGGGTCGTAGGCGAGGAAGACGCGGCCCATGCCGCCACCCGCCAGCTTGCGGATGATCTGATAGCGCCCGAAGAGCTGGGGATCCATGCTCATATCCCGGCGCTCATTTCTTCACCCCGCTCTTTCCGGCCGCAGGTTTTGAAGGACCCGCCAGCTCCGGCACGTCCACCAGCCGGATAGCCTTCTTCGCCGGTGTGCCGCCGAAAAAATTTTCTTCAAGCGCGGCCGCCTGGTATTCCGGCCCGTGGACCCAGATGGCTTCGGCGCCGTTATCGACGATCGCATTGTCTTTCAACACTGGCCGCGCTTTCGCCATCACTTCGACGCCCGGTTTGCCGGCGCCTGGCTTCCCGTTACCGTTCGCCACAATCAAATTGCTTACGATGCGCGGGGTGGCCGGAGCATCGACTACGACGCCGGCTCCGAGATTGTTCGTGATCTGGCTCGATGTGATGGCCGGCGACGATGCCCCGCGAATTTCGATACCGGTCTGAGCGCCGGTGATCTTCACGTTCAAGACCGTGACGCTCGAATCCTGAATCTCCATGCCGACGGCGAGAGGCTCATCCCGATCGCCCTGAATCCACACACCTTCAACGCTGCCCGAATCGACGTTCTTTGCGACGACGGCCGGCCCGCCATCCGGCGACGTCAGGGTCACATTGCCCGACGCGTCCGCCTTGAGATTGACGCCTTGCCGCAGATCGACGCGCTCGCGATAGAGCCCCTGCGGAATCACGACGGTGTCGCCGGAGTGAGCCTGATTCAGCGCGGCGGCGATTCCCCCCGCGCCGACGGTGAACGTTCGCGGACCCGACGTCGCCGACACACGATTCCACATCAGCACCGTTCCGGCGCCAAAGATCAATCCGAGCGCGAGGCCGAGGAACAAAGCCGTCCATTTCAGGGAGACCTGGGTATGCGCCGTTGTCGTCCTGTCGCGCGCCGGATGAGAGAACGCGTATTGCGGCGCGGCCACAATGACGACCGTGATGTTGTCTTTGCCTCCCGCGTGATTGGCCGCGTCGATCAACGCATACGCGGCGGCTTCGAGATCCGGTGCGTAGCGCTCGACTCCCGCGCGAATCTCCGCGCTGTTTACCAGATCGGTGAGCCCGTCGGAGCAAAGCAGCAAGGCGCCGTCGCCCGGCATGGGAAACGACTCGAGATCGATGAATCCATCTTCGTCGGGATTCTTTTCCTCGGATCCGACGTCGCGGAAAATCTCATTGCGCCGCGCATGCCGCATGGCTTGTTCTTCGGTCAACTCGCCGCGGTCTTCGCGCTCGCCGACTGGCGAGTGGTCGCGCGTGATCTTGCGAATCTCACCCGGCGTCAGCAGATAGAGCCGGGAATCGCCGACATGGCCGACGGTGACGATATCGTCCTCGATCAGCGCGATGGTCAGGACGCAAGCCATGCCGGCCCATTCGGCGCGCGTCTTCGAAAGGCGGAAGATTTCGTTGTTTGCGAGTGTGATGGCTTCCCGCAGACGCTCTTCGGGAGTTCCAGTCGGACGTTCCAGCCTTTCGCTGATTACGTCGACCGCAAGCGCGGCCGCGGTCTCGCCGGCCGCATGTCCGCCGACGCCGTCGATCACGGCGTAAATGCCGCGATCGGCATCGACATAGTAGCGATCTTCGTTGTTCTTGCGCCGCCTGCCCGGGTCAGTCGCGGCGGCGTGCCGCAACGTGGACTTCACCGGCATCAGCGCCTCTCACGCACAACCGCGGCAAGCGCGATGAGCGCAACCGTTGCGAGGAACACGACAAGCACGACAGTGCGCCACATCAACAGATCAGTCATCGGAGCCCTAAACCGCTTCCCACTGCAGATCGATCACGCCGGCGAGACTAATGGTCCCGCGCGGCGGTAACTCGGCCGACCCGTTCTTGCCCACCGGTTTTCCGTTCACAGCCGTCCCGAACTGGCTGACGTCTTCGATGGTGAACCGTCCCGTCTCACGGTCCCGTCGTATGCGGCAATGCTCGCGCGAGACATCCGGCAGGGTATCCAGCTTGACATCCACCCAGAACGACCTGCCACCGCGCCCGATCACCACCTGGTTCTTCGTCACCTCGAAGGTTTTCGGACCTTGCTGGTCCGCATACCGTAAATACGCAAACGCCCGCCCTTTTGTTTGGCCGGAATCATCTTCCTGTTCCGACGCGGGCGCGGGTGGCTCCGTTGCCTGGCTTTCTTTAATGAGAGCTTCCGCAGGGGCGCTCTCCCGCGGTGCAGGTATTGGGCTTTCTGCTTGCATTGCACGTGGTTGCGGGACGATGCGGCGCGTCATTGAGCCCGCTCCGTACTCCGCTTTCTGCGGCGCACCCAATTCTGAATGAATCTCAATCTCGCCGGGCTGGAGCTTTCCGTCGAGATCCGGATAAATCTCGACAGTCCACTCGTCGCTGACGCGGACGTACTCGGCCGGATGCGGAGCGGCGTGCTGACCGGGACCAGCCCCGATCTTCTTCAGCAGCGACGACGCCAGCTTGCGGTGTTTCGCAACATCGTTCCACGACGCCATGCGCTCGTCGAGTGCGGTGCGAATTTCACCGGCGATGAAGGGCACGACATCGCGAAAGGGCTCGTAGTCGTCGGGATTCAGATAGATGCGGTAAATCGCCGGAACCAGTGTTTTGCGTCGAATGCGGAACAGACCCTCTTCCATGTTGCGCAAAACCTCGCCGATCAGGTCGTCGCCGTGAAGACGCCCCGGCGCACGCGGACCAGTCATAACCGTATTCTATGCGGCATCTTAAACAACGGCTCGCACATCACGCGAACGCGGCTCGCGAAAGGTCTCGAGAATGCCACGCCATTTGCGCATCACGAGCTCGACAAGGTTGAGAAGCAGCGCGATGGTGAGCAGCCCCGGCCACAGCCGCAGACTGGACTCGATGTACCTCCCGCCGTTATCGAAGAGTTGCTTCGCAGATGGATTAAACCGCCCGCCCGTCGACTGCGCAACCGATTTCAACAGCGCGTCATTCGAGCCGTAGTCGGAGAGTTCCGATTCCTGCCGGTAAAGCCCCACTTCCGGAAACGAGCGGCTTTCATTTACCGACCGGATGCGGAACAGCCCTTCCGTCGAGCCGATGCGCAGCCGCCCGCGCCACGTGTTCGGCGAAACGCGCGCGATATCCAGCGGCTTGCGGAAATCGCCGGGACCGATCACATACAGGTCCGGAGGCGCCGCGGTATCGGCAGCGCGCCCGGCGAGATGATACTCAACCACCAGTTCTTCGTTCGCACCGTCATAACGCGCCACGGCTTCGCTCTCGTTGCCGTGAGGCAGCAGGTCGCGGAAGATGTTGGTCCACAATTTATCGAAGCCGGGCCATGTCAGCCAGTTCGCTGCCCAGCGGCTTTTCGCATCGGAAGAAAACACCACCGCGCGGCCCAGCCCATACTGCCAGCGCGTGAGCAGCGGATCGGTACCGTCCACCGTCAGCACCTCGTCCGCGGTTGGCCTGGTCTCGAAGCGAACATAACCGGAGAGCGCGGGCGCCTTGTCGACTTCCACCTTGTCGAGCAGATCCGAAGGATGCTTCACTTCCGGCTTGATCGGCTTCTCGACGGCGGTGGTTCCGGTGTGCTCCTGCACGTCCTTCAGGAGGATCTGCTCCAGCCCCGACGGATCGTTCAGCATGTACGACTTGCCCTTCGCGGTGACTGCGATCTTCTCCAAATACGTGCGGTTCACATCCTGCCCGAGCCCGACGGTCGAGATCGTCACGCGGTTATTGGCCGCGTCCTTCGACATGTTGAGGCTGTCGCCCTCTTCCGAGATGCCGTCCGTGAGCAGCACGATGTGTTTGTAGGCTGAATTGACTGGCAGAATCTTCCGGTACGCCTCGTTCAGCGCCGGCGCAATCTGGGTGCCTCCATCCGGGATGATGCCGCTGATTTCACGTTTGATCAGCGTCTTGTTGTCGACAGCCCGGATGGGCACGTCCCACATGAAAGAGTTGTCGAAGATCAGCACGCCCACGTGGTCGTCCGGCTTGAGGTTCTCAACAACACCGATGGCGGCCAGCCTGGCTAACTCGATTTTCTTGCCTTCCATTGACGACGACTTGTCGATGATCAGGACCACGGTGGTGCCCTGCGGGGAGCGCGGCGGCACGAGCTTTGCCGGAAACGAGCGCGCCAGAGGATCTTCCGGTGCGTCCTTGTGATCGACATAAACGTTGTGGTCGCCAGCGATCAAAAGCGCTCCGCCGCCGTTCAGCACAAAATTCTCGAGGCGCTGCTTGTCGGCCGCTGGAAGCGCGTCGGTATTGATGTTGTTGAATACGACGAGTTGCGCGCCGTCGAGATCCGGCGGCAGAGTCTTCGATGGCGCGACGTCGAATTTATTGGCGTTGAGCACCTGAAAGATGTGGTCCTCGGTGCCGGCCGGGTCATCCGATACCCAATCGACTCGGGGCCGCCGCACGGCCACCGTATTCTCGAAGCGCGATTCGCCCAGCCCCAAAGCTTCGATTTTGCCGGCGATATCGATCGCGCCCGCGGCATTCAAACTGGTGCGGATCCGGACCCTGTTCTCGCCCGACTGCAGGGCGATCTGATGCAGCCCGATCTGCTTGCCCTCGGCCGAGAGCTGCACGCTCGCCTGCGTTGCGCGCGGCGTGTAGATGGTGAGATCAACCGGGAAGCGTTCGCCAGTGAAGACCGCTCCGGGAATCCCGACTGCTTCGGTCTTGAGCAGCGGCTGCGGACGTCCTGAGAGCGGAATCGAATCGATCGGCACTCCAAGCTGCTTCGCCTGCCACGCGGCGCGTGTCACCGCGCCCGAGTTTTCATTGCCGTCGCTGATCAGCGCGATGCGGTGCAGCATCCCTGCCGGGAGCGACGCCAGCGCCTGACGAATTGGCGCTTCTATATTGGTGCCGCGTCCATCGGCGCCGGCGGTGCGGGCGATCTTGAAATTCGACTCACCGTTGGCAACCCGGCGCGGCGCGCGGGCAAACGGGATGATCGCGATCTGATTGCTCCCCGCGGCAGAATCGATCTGCTTGAGCAGAGAGTTCTCGCGAGTGAGATCCGCGTCGGTCACACTGGCTGAAGTGTCGACCAGGACCGCGAGGGCCACCTTGCGCGCCCGGTATGTGTATGTGGGCTCGGCGAGCGCGAGTATCACGGCAGCCGCCATCGCCGCTTTCAAAAGCAGATGTGCGCGCCGTGGTTGCCGCCGCCATCCCCACGCGAGCCACGCGGCCGGGGCAAGAAGAAAGATCAGGACCCACACGCGTTCGAAACTCATGCGGCACGCTCCAGCGGGCGCTTCACCACCCGGAGTTTCAGCGGCGAATACCGGCCGTAGGCAATCCACTCGCCGATCAGAATCGCCGCACCGAGCAGGGCCAGCCACGGCCACCAATCCCGGTTGCGCCGCAGCGCATCATTCCAGGCCGGAATCCCCTTGCGCACGCCGGCCGGTGGAGTCCATTTCACATCCCACATTTCCGGGAGCGTCAGGGAATACACGCGCTCTGAATTTCCCGCAATCACGCGGACGCGTTCCGATTCGCCGGCAAAGAACTCCACGGACTTGTCGCGCACGTTGAACGGCAAGGCATCACCCGAATCCGTCAACACCTGCACGCCGCTCTTGTCGCCAGTCTGATTTGCCGTGTAGGGCATCGCGACTGCGCCGGCGCTCTGCGTGCCGAAGTCGACGTCGCGGAAGATGTCCGGCGCGACCCACCGCAGCACATTGGCCAGCAGCAGCGGCGTCGTGAGCTCGAAGCGCATCGCGCCCGCGAATGGATCGAACCCCATCACGACGGTATGCGATTTCCCGTCGTCCGATACGTTGGCCATCATCACCGGACCGTCATTGGCTTCGGCCAGACGTATATCGGAGGGTCTCGGCACGAACACCGACGCGGCCCCAACCTGCACGTCGCGCGCGCGCAATCCCGCGGTAAGCGGCTGATCCGGGACCCACCGCAGATTTTCCACGTGATCGAGACGCGCCATCATCTGGAACGGCGAGTTGGCGGTCGGCGGATCGATCCACAACACATTTCCTTTCGTCGGCATGGTTGCCGGCCGGAAATGATGCAGGATGACAAGCGTATTCGGGTCGGCCTCCGGCACATATTGCGCGGTCTTGCGAATTTCGGTCAGAACGCGCGCATCGGAGGCGAGGGCCGGTTTGAGACCCTCCGGTTGATCGGAGTAAACAACGACCCGGAGAGCGCGCATCTCCGGCAATTCGAGCGCTGCGTAGTTATCCGCGCCGAACGCATCCTTCGGATAAACGCGCGCTTCCAGCAATCCGGCGGCACGGGTGTGTACGTTGAACGAAACTTCCTGCTCCGCCCCAGGCGCCAGTTCGACGGGACGCGACCCCTGCGGAATGTTTCCAAAGTTGAGCGTGACGTTGATCGTCTTCCGCTTCTTGCCGTAATTGCGCACGCGCGCGAGAATGTCCCAGGTCCCGGTATCGGTTGCGGAGTGGCGCGCGCCGAGGCTGCGGATGCCGCTGTTCTCGACATTGTCGTCGAGCTCGAGGACCCGGAAGGCGGGCATTTTCGGCAGCGTCATATTGTTCGCTTCGCGAGTCGAGATGCGGCCCGGACCTGCGTAGACGATCTCGCCGGCGAGCGATCCGCTGCCCTGTTGAAGCTGGCCCGCGAATTGGAGGCTCTGCGACAGATTGAGCGCGGTCGGGCCGGGCTGCGTGTCCAGAATCGCGCGAACGATCGCCCGCCGATCCGTTTCCCAGGCGGTCGCCGGCGTGGCCAATGCGTCGGCTCTCACCACGAGCACGCGGTCCGCGGCGGGCACGGCGCGCAGCCATCCCAGAGCGCTGGCCCGCGCGAGATCCATCAAGGTCGCGTTCGGACGGTTCGGCAGAGCCGCCCCCATCCATGCGGAGTTATCGAGGAGGAGCACGTGATCGCGGCGTGCGTTGAAGCGCCCGCCGAACTGAAACTCGGCGATGGCGAGCAGCAGGAAGAGCATACCGAGAAGCTGCAGCAGGAGCGACAGCGGCTGCTGGATGCGGCTGCGGCGTGTCACCGGCGCGGCCTTGCCGGGCTCGACCCAGAAGCGCAGCGTGGAGACGATCTGCCTGCGGCGCGTGCGGTCCAGCAGATACAGGGCAACCGAGATGCCGCCGACAGCGCCGAAGAGCGCGAGGAATTGGCCAAGGCTGAGGTTCAGGAATTCCATGGGCTACGCAACCCATCCACCGCGCACGTTCTTCCAATGCTCAGCCTGTGAGTGCATTTTGCTCATGCGATACTCCTGGCGCGCACCAGCGTCCCGAAGATTGCGTCGTCGAGCGGCATCGACGTTGGAATGCCCGCGTAGGTCCCGCCGTTCCGGAGCGCTACTTCTTTGATCGCTGCGGCGAACGCGTCGAACCCGTCCGTGTAAAGGCGCCGGGCCTCGTCGTCGACCTGAATCCGCAGGTGCCCGCCGCTTTCGGCGTCGACGAAGTCCACCTCACCGCTCCACGGCGGCGTGCGGTCTTCATCCGCCCAAAGCTGCACCAGCATCAGCTCATTCCCGTAATCCGCCAGATACTGCAGAGCGCGCTCGCAGCCGCCTTCGTCGAGAAAGTCCGAAATCACGATCACAAGGCCACGCTGCGGGTACTCGTTCAAATACTGCCGGACGATCGTGAGAAAGTCGGTCGCGCCCGCCGGCGTCAGATCTTCGAGAAACTCGGCAGCCACGCGGTAGCGATGGCGCCCGCCCGTCGAAGTCTTTCCCTCGCGCAGAGTCGAGGAGAAAGGCAGCAGATGGATCGTATCCAGCCGCACCAGCCCGACGTAGCACAAAGCAGCGGCGAGCCGTCTGGCAAAAAGAAACTTCTCGCCCGTTCCCGCGGCCATCGAATTGGACGTATCCAACAACAGCCGCACCGGTACGCGCGGCTCGATCTGGAACATCTTGAGGAACATTTTGTCCAGCCGCATGTAAGCGCGCCAGTTGACCGCGCGCAGATCGTCGCCGTCATGGAAATGCCGATGATCGAGGAATTCCTGCCCACCCCCGGCGAACCGCGATCGATTATGGCCTCCAACCAGACCTGGAAATGACCTTTGCCAATGCACGGTCAGGCGTTCCAGACGCTCCAGAAAGTGCCGGTCCAGCAACGTCTCACCGCGGGCGCTCATGGTAAGAAAAAATCCTTCAGAAAAGCCTATGCGGCTGAGGCCTTTACGGTTACGCCCGAAATGATCGTCGACAGGATCGCGTCAGGCGTCTTTCCATCGGCATGCGCGTCGAAGTTCAGGATCACGCGATGCCGCAGCACCGAGGGCGCCAGTTCGCGGACATCATCGACGCTCAGATGGAACCGGCCGCGCAGCAGGGCGAGAACACGTCCGCACTCCACCAGCGCCTGTGCGCCACGCGGCGAGCTGCCGTACCGAATGTACCGGCGGGCGAAGTCATGGGCCTCCCGCTGATCCGGCTGGGTGGCCATGACGAGCTGCACCGCGTAATCCTGCACGTGCGGTGCGACCAGCACCTCGCGGCAGGTCTGACGAAGCTGCAGCACGTCATCGCGGTCGAGTACCGCGCCGACGTGCGCCTCTTCCTTCCCGATGGTGCGCTCGACGATGCGCGCCAACTCGGCGTGCGACGGATACGTCACCAGAATCTTCATCAGAAAGCGGTCAAGCTGGGCTTCAGGAAGAGGATACGTTCCTTCCATTTCGATCGGATTCTGTGTCGCCATGACCAGAAATGGCGCTTCGAGCTGATGGGTCGTGGTGCCGCTCGTTACAGTCCGCTCCTGCATGGCCTCGAGCAGCGCGGATTGCGTCTTCGGCGTCGCGCGATTGATTTCATCCGCCAGCACGAGATGCGCGAAGATCGGACCGGCCTGGAACCGCAGCACCTTGTGCCCGCGGTCGTCGGTTTCCATAATCATGCTGCCGACGATATCGGCGGGCATGAGGTCGGGGGTGAATTGAATGCGCGAATAGTGCAGGCTGAGAGCCCGCGCCAGTGTGCGCAACAGAGTGGTCTTACCCAAGCCGGGGACGCCCTCGAGCAGCACGTGTCCACCGGCCAGCAGACATATCAGGACGCCATCCACGACGCTCTGCTGGCCGACGATGATCTTTGCGATCTCGTCGCGGACGGTATTCAGTTTTGCTACCGCCGGACTGGCGGCCGCTTCCATGGGCATAGTGATTGATTCTATTCGATGCGCCGTTTTCAGGCCGGGCCTTCCCAATTATCGCGCGAAACGGCTTGGCCGCGCCCGGGACGCGGCCACGGGAGGCGAATGGAAAAATCGGGCCGTCCGCTCCTGGGACGCGCCGCCACACTAATCTGTACTTCTCACCGGCAACACGTCGGCAGGAGTGCCGACGCTGCAGGCACTCGTGCCCGCGCCACATCAGCGAAGACAGACTGTGAGGGCAATTGTGGCGCGGACGCTCACGTACGCTGGCCCGTAGCAGCACTAAGGCCTCGACTTATCCTGAACAAGTTGACCGGGTTTCGATGCCAGTGGTCAGCACTCCGGCGGGCGTGGTCGGTCCTGAAAACCGGTGAGACACGTGGGCCAATGGTTAACTGGTGGACAGCTGACCGGCAGCCGAGCGGCGAACATGCAAAATACGGATCGAAGAACACAGATGAACGCAGATAAGACCGAACCGGCCATTCGCCCGGCCACCCCTGCCGACGCCGCGATTTGCGGACCGATCTGCTATGAAGCGTTCAAAGCGATCAGCGCCGCGCACAATTTCCCGCCGGATTTTCCGAACGCCGACGCCACCACGGCCATTCTGTCGATGATGTTCTCGACCGAGGGTTTGTACGGCGTCGTGGCGGAGCGCGGCGGCCGAATCGTCGGCAGCAATGTACTGGATGAGCGCGCCATAATCCACGGCGTTGGACCGATCACGGTCGATCCGGCTGCCCAGAACTCCGCCGTGGGCCGGGCGTTGATGCGGGCCGTGATGCAGCGGGCCCGCGAGCAGGGAGCCGCGGCATCCGTCTGGTTCAGGCAGCCTTCCATAACCGGTCGCTATCGCTTTATGCCTCGCTCGGCTTCGATATCCGCGAGCCTCTGGCGTGCCTGCGGGGCAGAACCCGAGAGCGGAATATTGCCGGGTGCGCCGTACGTTCCGCGACTCTTGCGGACGTGCCCGCCTGCGCCGATCTCTCCATGCGCATTCACGGATTCGAGCGTTCGCGTGAGCTGTCGATGTCGATCGGCCACGGCGCCAGGGTGGTGGAGCGCGAAGGACGCATCACGGGCTACAGCAGCGGCCTCGCCTTCTTCGGACACTCAACCGCGGAAACGAACCTCGACCTGCAGGCGTTGATCGCCTCGGTGGAACAATTTGAAGGGCCCGGCATACTTCTGCCAACGCGCAATACGGCGCTGTTTCGCTGGTGCCTCGCCAACGATCTGCGGGTCGTGCAGCCCCTGACTTTGATGAGCGTGGGGCTCTACAACGATCCGGCGGGGGCGTGGCTTCCGTGGGTTACGTTCTAAGGCGTGGATGCGATTTCGGCAAATCCAATAACAGCGTTTTCAATGCGAGCAGCCAGACTGCCCCGAGATAGACGCGCCGAATCCAGCGGTTGCCCAGCCGCCGCGCAAACCGGCCGCCTGCCCACGCGCCCACGAACATCGTGAGTCCGAGCACGATGCCGAGCCGGTAGTCCACGACGCTGCGCCACATGAAGATGAGGGTCGCGATCCCGGATGAGAAAACGTTGACGAATTTGGTGGCCGCGACGGCTTCCATAAAGGTCATGCGGAAGGCGGCGACGAACACCGCGGTCAAAATCGTGACATAGCCGCCGCTGAACAGTCCGCCATAGATGCCAAGCAGCAGCGTCAACGCGTAGCCGGCCATCTGCGAGCCGCGACCGGGCGGCACGGCGGACGCCTCGATTCCCGATCGCCGGTAGAACAGGGCGAAGACGGCCACGCCGATAACGGCGGCCGACACGAATATGGGCACCGCTCCGCGCGGCATCGCCAGCAGCAGGAACGCGCCCGCTGCCGAGCCCGCGAGCGTGAGTGCGATCAGAAGAGGCATTCGCTTTTTGATGTCCGCGCCAGGGGGGAGGAAGGGCAGACTTCCGCCTACGCTCATGAACGTCAGGGCGAACATGTTGGTGGCGACCGCGACGCGCGGATCGATGCCGAACTGGAACATTGCCGGAACCGTGATGATGGAAGTGCTTCCGGTGACGACGCTGAAGACGCTTGTCAGGAAGAAGACCACGATCAAGCCGAATAGGGGAAGTCCAGTCATGCTGTCGCGCCAAGGTCAGTATGGCAGGGCTCGTGTCGTCCCAGGCGGACCAGACCAGGGCGGCATCTAAGCTGGTGATTGGTCACTCTCATCCGGCATGGGCAGGCCGGTTCGCGCCTGATGTATGACGAACTATCTGAAGCGGGACGCGAGCAGGCGAGAGCGCTTGGCGCCTGGTTCCGCAGGCGCGGCCTGCGATTCGATGCGTTTGTATGCGGCGCGCTGAACCGGCAGCGGCTGACAGCGCAATACATCCTCGAATCGATGGGCGAGGCTTCTGCCGCAGGTCCGCCGGTAACCATCGATCCGCGTTGGAACGAGTTCGATCTCGATGAAGTGTACGCGGGGATCGGCCCTTTGCTCGCGGCGGAGGATGCGCATTTTTGCGAGGAGTACGAGCAGCTCAAACGAGAGGCGGCGGACCCGTTATCGGGCGCGCATCGCGCCTGGCGAAAGTGCGACGTGAGTGTCGTGCGGGCGTGGATCGCGGAACGTTTCGAGTATGCAGGAGAGTCGTTCGGCGCTTTAATTGCGCGGGTGCGGGCGGCGCTCGCGGAACTGCCGCGCGGCGGGAATATCGCGGTGGTGACTTCAGCGACGCCGATCGGGATCAGTGTGGGTGGCGCGCTTGAAGCTCCTCCGCACCTGATTATGCGGCTGGCCGCCGGATATAACACCGCGTTCTCGGAACTGGATGTGCGCGACGAGGGAATCTGGGTGCGCTCGTTTAACAATGTGCCGCATCTGGACGATCAACACATGCGCACATTGCGATAGACGCAGGCACAAGCTCAGAGGGTCCAGACTGCTGGCACATTCGCGGGCGCGTGCATCGTTGCTCGGCCTGATACCGGCGTCAGTCTGCTGTCGTTCTTATAGACAACGCTGATTAAAGCGATTCGCGCACGATCTTCGCGCCTTCGACGAGCGCCCGCATCTTTCCGAACGCAACTTCGCGAGGCAAGTACTTCATCCCGCAATCCGGCGCTGCGACAAGTTCCTCGGCGGCTTTATATGGCAGCGCCTTGCGGATCCGCTCGGCCACGATCTGCGGCGTCTCCACTTCATGCGTCGAAAGATCGATCACCCCGAGGATGATGGTCTTCCCGGGGAGATCCTTAAGGACAGCGCAATCCAGCTTCGACTGGGCCGTCTCGATCGAAATCTGCTTCACCGCGGAATCGGCAAGTTCCGTGAGGAACGCGTAAGCGGGCGGACGCCCCGGCACCAGCGCTGCGTACCCGAAGCAGATGTGCAGGGCAGTCGTGCCGGTCAACCCATCGAGCGCCCGGTTGAGCGCTTTCAGCGCATATTTCCGGGCCTTTTCCGGATACGCCTGCATATAAGGTTCGTCGATCTGCACCACGTCCGCGCCCGCGTCGAAGAGGTCGCGCATTTCCTCATTCACCGCCGCCGCCAGAGCGAGCGCCAGTTCTTCGTCATCCTCATAGAAGTCGTTCTGGGTGAGCTGCGTCATCGTGAACGGGCCCGGCACCGTGATCTTGATCTTCCGGTCCGTGTTCGCACGCAGGAACTTCACATCGTCCACCTGTACCGGACGCAGCCGCTTCACCGCATGCGTCACCCGGGGCACCAGAATCTCCTGCCCGCTGCGGCTGAGAATTTTGCCGGGATTGTCGAGGTCCATGCCATCGAGCGCGGTGGCGAAACGGTTGGAATAGCTCTCGCGGCGCGCCTCGCCATCAGTCAGGATGTCGAGCCCCGCGCGCTCCATATCGCGGATGGCGAGAAGTGTGGCATCATCCTGCGCGAGGCCGAGCCACTGCTCGCCGACGCGCCAAAGATCGGACGCGCGGACACGGGGTGGCATGCGCTTGGAGAGCATCTCCTTATTGATCAGCCATTCGGGCTGCGGGTAAGAGCCTACCAGAGAAGTCGGAATTAATTTCAAGCGAAGTGATCCTTAGTGGGACTGATTCCCAAGGCTATCACGAGGATTCGCCCGAGCCTGTGGGAGGCGGCGCATCGTTTTTCGTGGGCTTGGCAGGCGGCACTCAGGGATAGAATGAATCCTTCAATGTCACAACCAACCCCCGAACCAATCATGGACCTTGCCCATCTCGGGCACCTCGAGCTGCTCACGCCCAAACCAGAGGAGAGCCTGAAATTCTTCGTCAACATCTTCGGCATGACGGAAACCGGCCGCGAAGGCAACTCGGTCTTTCTGAAAGCCTACGATGATTACGAGCGGCACTCCCTGAAGATCACCGAGGCCAAAGTGCCGGCAATGGGTCATGTGGCGTACCGGACGCGCAGCCAGCAGGCGCTCGAGCGCCGGGTCGCCGCATTGAAAGGATCGGGCTTTGATATCGGGTGGTCGGATGGCGATCTCTGCCACGGACCCGCCTTCATCTGTCAGGATCCGGACGGCCACAAAATCGAGCTCTATTACGAAACGCAGTGGTATCAGGCGCCGCCCGAGTTGAAGCCGGCATTGAAGAATCAGTCGCAGCGCTTTCCTGGCCGCGGCATCAATGTTCGCCGTTTGGATCATTGGAATGGCCTCGCCGTCGATATTGAAGCGAATCGCCAGTTCTTCGCCGACTATCTGGGGTTCCGCCTCACCGAGCAGATCGTGCTGAACGACGGCAGCGAAGCCGCCATGTGGATGACCTGCACCAACAAGAGCTACGACTTCGCTTACACGCGTGACCACACCGGCACCAAAGGCCGCTTCCATCACGTGACTTATGCGGTGAACAGCCGCGAAGAAGTGCTGCTGGCCGCGGACATCTGCCTCGAGAACGGCGTCCATATCGAAACGGGGCCCCACAAGCACGCGATACAGCAGACCTTCTTCCTCTATGTATATGAGCCGGGCGGCAACCGCGTCGAGATCGCCAACGCCGGCGCGCGTTTAATTCTGGCGCCGGACTGGAAGCCGATCCGCTGGACGGAGGAAGAGCGAAAGAAGGGCCAGGCGTGGGGACTCAAAACTATCGAGTCGTTCCATACGTATGGCACGCCGCCGGTCGACGTCAAACATTGAGCGGATGCCCCGTGTCGTCTGCCGGCCGCAGGGCAGGCCGCGAATGCGGCGGCCGCTCACCGGGGCGCCCAAAGGCCCGGCGAGCGGCGCGTTGACGCTCCCCAGACCGTTGGATATAATTCTCACGGCCTGAAAATGCATGCATTCTTCCGGTGCCTGGGGCCGTCGCACGGAAATAAAGACTAAACTGGCAGAAGACAAAACCCCTATGAACTACCCACTGACCGGCTACCACCACATCACCGCGTGCGTCGCAGGCGCACAGGAAGACGTCGATTTCTTCACGAAGATCGTCGGACTCCGCATGGCCAAGCAGACCGTCCTCATGGATGGCGCGATCCCGATCTATCACCTTTATTATTCGAACGCCAACCTCGAGCCCGGCTCGGTGATGACGACGTTCCCATATGGCCAGAAGGCGGGGCGCCCCGGTTCCGGTCAGACGCGCTCGACCAGCTTTACGGTGTCGAAGGGGACGCTGCCCTTCTGGAAGGAACACCTCAAGAAGCACAACGTCGATCAGGATCCGATCACGGAACGCTTCGGCCAGTCGTTCATTCGCTTCCGCCACCCCTCCGGACTGAGCTATGAAGTCATCGAGGATTCGAACGACAAGCGCGAGCCCTGGACCACACCGGATGTCAGCAAGGATGTGGCCACGCATGGGTTCCACGGCGCGGTTCTCTCAGTTCGCGAAACCGGCGAAACCGAACGATTTTTCATCGATGCCCTCGGTTTCAAGAAGACCGGCGAAGACGGCCCGTATCATCGCTTCGAAACCGGCAGTGGCGGCGCCAACAAGACAGTCACGCTCCTGCACGAGCCTGATCGTCCGGCGGGAAGCTGGGGATTCGGCGCGGGCACCGTTCACCATATCGCGCTGTGGGGCGCGGACGATGAGGCCCTCGCCCAGCAGAAGGCTATCTATGAAGAGCTCGGCTTCACTGACGCATCCGAAATCAAGGACCGCTACTATTTCCACTCGATGTACTGCCGCTGCCCTGGCGGAATTCTCGTCGAGAGCTGCTGCAACATCGGCGCCGGATTCGAGCGCGATGAAACCCGGGCCGAACTCGGCACGAAGCTGCACCTGCCGCCGTGGTGGGAGCATCGCAAGGAAGAGATGATGGCGCAGCTCGAACCCATCACGGTTCCGGAAATCGCAACCGGCGCCACGGCGTAGTCGAACAAGGCTTTCGGGGTCACAGCGGCCATGCTTCTCGCGAGCCTGGCCGCTGTTCTTTTGTGAACGCGGAGAAAAGCCGATACTCCCCGGGCTATTTATCAACGAGATTGATAAAGCCGATCAAGCGGCGTTTATTGACCCTCCCGTCCATCGGCGAAACAATAGGATGTTTGGTTCGCGCGTTAAGAAGACGACCTGCGCGGCCAATCCCACAAGGCTTCCTACAACCAACATGAGCAATCCCACGAATCTCGAACAAATTCTGCAGACCGTAAAGCCGACCGATCTGCTGCGCAACTCGAAGATCGGCGCGTATGTATATCCGGTGGTGGCTCCGGAATTCGGCA